>Ga0180007_10000057_pt1 | contig 188729 bp, 184 predicted proteins | sample MM_PC_MetaG_FD_121122 | JGI IMG/M metagenome (GOLD analysis project Ga0180007, IMG submission 121122) | Groundwater microbial communities from the Aspo Hard Rock Laboratory (HRL) deep subsurface site, Sweden - MM_PC_MetaG | ecosystem: Environmental > Aquatic > Deep subsurface > Groundwater... | reverse complement strand
CTGTAAATCAGGTCTCTTTTGAGTTCGGTGGTTCGAATCCACCCCTCTCCAATCTCGCGGGGCGAACCCAAAATCTATACAATAAATAGCTTCCCAAAATTAATATTAAAAAAATACCTATCCAAATCCAAACTACCTTCCCCGAGCTACTTTCGGTAGCGATGTCAATCTCGTATTGATTACCTTCTTCGTTGACCGCCATCAGCTTCCCGTCTTCAAAGTTTAAGTCGGTGATAAATACTTGCTGAACATCGGTTTCCAAATTTGGGTCGATAACTACACTATAAACTTTTCTCTCCCAGAGTTTTTTGCCGGTAGATTGATCCCTAGCCACGACATAACCCATTTTTTCATGTGGGGCCGAGTATTTAACCCCGTTATGAATCACCGGTTCTACTTCTTGAGGTGCCATCCTCTTTGCCTGAACTCCATTATAAAAGGACAAAGTAAGGAACGGTATCACAATTAAAATTAAAAGTTTGCTTAAATTTTTCATAATGCTTACCTCCAAAAACGAATTGATTTTATTATAAGCATGCTCTATCAGTGCGTCAAGCGGGTGGCCTTCGTCCCGCAACTATGAATAGTGTTGGGCATAATCAGCGGGATGGTTCGAATCTGCCCCTCTCCAAATTCTCCCCGCCGCCCCCATATCGCCATTCACCTTTAATCCTGCTATCATTAAATCATGACACAACCATCAATTTGGCAGCCGCTTAATCACGATACAATTTTGCATTCGGTTGAAAAAACACTTGGCAAAAAGTTAAGCAACCTACTGCGGCATCGCAACAGCTATATCAATCGTGTTTATGAACTGGAAATTCACGATTCACGAGAAAGAATCATTGTTAAATTTTACCGGCCTGGGCGTTGGACTAAAGAAATGATCCTGGAAGAACATCAATTCCTCAAGGAGTTGGCCGCAAAAGAAGTTTTAGTGATTCCGCCGCTGGAGATTAAGGGTCAAACTCTTTTTGAATTCGAATCAATTCCCTTTGCGCTTTTTCCTAAAAAGGGTGGGCGGGCTCTGGATGAATTTGGCAAAGATAGCTGGGAAGAACTGGGCCGTCTGTTAGCTAGGATTCATATGGTTGGAGCCATACACCAAAGCAGTCATCGTATTACCTGGAGGCCAGCGGTAGCTACTCAACATCACTTGGAAGTATTGTTAAAAAATGATTACTTATTGCCAGACTTTAAAAAATCATTTCAACATATAACTGAAATGTTTATCAAAAAGGCGGATCCGTTCTTTAGTCACCATGAGTTTATCCAGCTGCACGGTGATTGCCATAAGGGAAATCTCATCCACCGACCGGGGGAGGGCATCTATATTATTGATTTTGATGACATGTGTCTTGGGCCTCCGGTGCAGGATCTTTGGATGCTCTTGCCGGATATTCCGGAAAATTGCGAAAATGAACTTAGTTGGTTTTTTAAGGGCTATGAAGTTTTCCGGCCCTTTGACCGCCGCACCTTAAAATTAATTCCATTGTTGCGGGGTATGCGCATTATTCACTTTGCTGCATGGCTGGCGATTCAAAGTAAAGAAGCGGGTTTTGCTAAACACTTTCCGGAAGTAGGGACAGCACGCTATTGGAATGAATTAATAAAAGACCTGCAAGAGATTACTTACTCGATAGCAGATTAAACGTTAAACCTGAAACTTAAAATATCTCCATCCTGAACAATATAGTCGCGGCCTTTCAACGATAATTTTCCTTGTTCTTTTACTTTAGCTTCTGACCCAAATTGAATCAGATCATCGTAAGTAAACAGCTCGGCGCGGACAAACCCTTTTTCGATATCCGAATGGATGGTGGAGCCGGCCTCTGCTGCGGTTGATCCTTGTCTAATCGGCCAGGCGCGTACTTCGTCTTCTCCCACGGTGAAAAATGAAATCAGTCCCAAGCCGGCAAAAGCTTGCCGGTTCATTTTATTTAACGCCGATTCTTCGATTCCCATTTCCTGCATAAATGCAGCCCGGTCGCTTTCTTCCAGCTGGCTGATTTCCTGTTCTAGTGCCGCACAAACCTGAATGGTCGGGAAAGAGAATTTTTTCGAAATCGCAGTACTCAAGCTTGAATCCTTAATTTGATCTTCGGCTACGTTGATGACTAAGATCACCGGTTTCATGGATAAAAACTGATAACTGCGGAGTAAGGCTAGATCATCTGCGGCAAGCTCCAGCTGGTTTAATGGTTTTTCCTCTTCCAGCTGCTTTTTACAGGCCTGCATCAGTTTTTCTTCTTTGGCGCTTTGCTCTGCAAATTTCTTTTTTTGGTTTTTGGCGATATTTTCCAGCCGTTTTTCCACTAGCATTAAATCGCCGATCGCTAATTCAGAAAGAAATGAACTGATGTCTTTTTCGGCGGTTTCGGCGCGGCAGATAAAGCAAAGTTCATCCGCGTTTTTTAGTTGATTAAAAATAGTGGCTTTGGCGGGGCCCTGCAGATTGAAATCGGGCAGCAGTAAATATTCGATGGTGGTGTAAGTTAGCTTTTTGGGATTATACATTTCGGCCAAACGGGTCAGACGAGGGTCTTTAACCTGACAGATCCCTTGCTGCAGCTTTAGTGACTGCGGCTGGAAGGACCCGGGCTGAATTCCGGTCAGTAAACAAAAAAGTTCCGGTTGCCCGGCTTGAGGATATCCAACAATTACGATTTTCATCCGGCTATCTTATCATTTTTTGCTATAATTAGCATATATGGAAAAAGTAATCTCCTCAATCATAGCCGTAATTATTTTAGCCCTCTCATATTTTGCCGGATTTAATCTTAGAAACTTTCTTTTACTCATCGTATATCTGGCATTTTCATTATCTTTAATTTGGTCTGCCGAGGGGTGGGGAGCTTACCGGGGTTTAATGGGACACAGCTCGGTTAATGCTGCTACTCCGCCGATATTAGTCAAAATTGGAGGATGGCTACTGCTTTTATTATCACTGATTTGGATGGCTGTGATTATTATTAGTTAATTCTTACTGCGGCTGGCCATTATTTCCTTTTTGTTTTCCCCGAAAAGAAATCATTAGCCGGACAACAAATACTGCCCTGTTTGCAGTTAGGGCAGGCTAATTTACCAAAAGTGATAGGGTAAACTAAAAACCAGATCAGCCATGGGATGATCATTAGTCCAACGATGAGCCAGCTGAAGCTAAGGCACAAGAGGATAATACCGCCAATCAGGGGGAAAACCATCCCCAGCAATTGAGGAAGCAATTTTACAAAAGTTACTTTTCTTTCGCAGAAAACTTTGGGATCGCCTTTTTTTATGAAAAGAGCAGCAATTTTTCCTCTTCCCCAGGCACAAACTTTGCCGTAGTAGTAACAGTATTTGCAGCCTTCCCGGTAGATTGTAGATTCGACGTAAAGAATATATAGAACATATAGGAATCCCCACGCAACTCCTAACCGGAAAAGAATATAAGCTCCAATGCCGTAGCTGATAAAAGTAACCAGATTCATTACGATTACGATCCATGCAGGATAGTTTTCAAAGCCTTTAGGTTGGTTTTCCATTATCGTCATCCTTTCTAAATGTGGTTATATCGATTTTATAGTTCTGTGCCGAAAAGTCAACTAAATCTGCTTTCCCACGCGGTTTTTACCCGATGTCGGTGTGCCGCAAGAGTAAAAAATAAAGGCTGGTTTAGTAGACGCGGGTTGGGATTTGGGGGTAGAATTAGCTTGAGCTTACCGTAAGAGGAGCAACATGTTTCGTAAGCGTATATATATTATATTAATCTTAATTATGCTGCTGAGTTTTCCGTTAGCGACCTTTGCGGAAATTGATGACTTTGAGGTTGTCAGGTTTTATCAACAGGATGTGACGGGGGAAGGGCCGCTTCCGTATAATTACCGCATTATTGATCTGCGTATTCATGCCGGTGGGCATCCTTTAAATCCTCAAACCCGCAATGGGAAGGAAGATTTTAGCAATACTGATGAGCAAGTTATGAAAATCTTTAAACTTTTAAAAGCTAATGGAGTTAAGGTTGTGGTTGACCTGGAAAATACGGCCCGTATTCAAGCTCGTTACCAAAAATTGCTGGATCGAGCGGGAATGAAACGGATTCATGTCCCATTGCATTCCGGAAAAGTTCCAAATCAGGATGAGTGGAAGATAATTAAAGCGGCTATGGAAAACCCGGTATATATCCATTGTAAATGGGGTGCCGATCGTACCGGAGCGGTAGTTGGTCGTTATCTGGTTGAGGAAAAAGGATATGCTCCTGAAATTGCTTATGCAGCGGTGCTTAGCGGGGGCACGCATACGGGGGTTCTGGGAGGATTAAAAGAAGGACAATCCTACGAAAAATTAAAAGCATTTATCTGGAACGGAGCTACCCAAGTCAGCGCTTCTCAGTAAGTAAGCATCTTTTACGCTGCGATTTTTTTGTATATTGCCAGGTATTCTTTGGTCATCTTCTCAGGAGAAAAGTTTTCTTCAACGTAGCGGCGACAGTCTTTTGATTTTATTTGGCCAATTTTTTTTGCAGCTTTTATCATTTGTTCTTCGGTATCAACTACAAAACCGGTTTTTCCGTTTACAATTACTTCGGGGGCTGCTCCATAATTCAGGGCAATGACGGGAGTTCCGCAAGCCATGGACTCGGGCATGACTAACCCAAAAGGCTCTTCCCAGCGACTGGGAAATAAAGTGCATTTAGCATGTAAAAACAACTGGTTAAGCAGAGTGCGATCGATTTCTTCATACAGCTTTAAAGAGAGGTGTTTCGGATACTTATCAATTAGAGGCTTCACTTTTTTCTCAAAGTATTCTTTTTCGAGATCCTCGTTCATTTTTATTGCCATGACCAGGTTCTCCCCGGCGGCCGCAGCTACCATGACGGCCAGCTCCGGAGCTTTTTCGTAATTAGCTCGACCAACAAATAGAAAAGAATTTTCTTTTTTGTCCGTCCATTCAGTATTTTTAACGTCGATTGAGTTATAAACGGTATCGACGAAATTAATATTTGGATTTGCTTCGCTGTAGGTATCTTTTTGCCGGTTGGAGATAGCATTAATGAAGTTATTAGGATAATCCGATATTTCTACAGCTTTGTTTACCAAAAATTCACAGGGCGGTCCATGCAGCGTGTGTAGTACAGGAACCTTTCCGTGTGGAATAGTTAAGGTATGATCATGAATGATATCTGCTCCCAGTCTTTCGGCTTCAAGGTAGGCAAATTTTGCAAATTCTTCAAAAATATTACTTCTTTCTTCCATCGGAATATCTAAGGTCAGGCGGAGGGATTCTTTTGGCAGGGGAACTAGCTTGCAGGATACTTTTGATTCTGGTGGGGCAAAAAGATAAACTTCTTCGCCCATTGCGGTTAGGGTTTCTACTAGATTATAAACTACTAATTCGATGCCGCCGTACATGGGGGGTGGGACGGGGATCCAGGGTGGTGATATAACGGCGATTTTCATTCTTTCATTATAACATCCGTAGTTGGGTAGCTTAAAATGAAAATCAGCAGAATGGTGACAGCAGCTCGGATTTATCCGGCTGTATTTCACCCATCAAGCTAAAAAACCTTCGTGCATTTCCAGATAAAATTGCATTTCTTTCTTCGGAATTTAGTTCGTGTACTTCAAACATTCTATTAACTGCGCGCATCATAACCACCATGCTGGTATAGGGATAGTCGCTCCCCATAAAAAAGCGCTTTGGACCAAGTTTTTTAAGGAGTTTGTCTAAGTAGCGTGGATTGGTAAGATCAAAGTAAAAATCCCATCTCCCGTCGTGCTCTACTGGTTTACCTTCGAGTTCAGTTCCGTAAACGGCGTAGTCCAGTGCATAGGTATAGGCAAAATCTAGGAAAATATTTTCGTGTTCTGCTAGATAATCAAGAAAGTAGTCACCGAAGCGCTGTGCACCTAAATGCGCCCAAACCGTAGCAAGATTATCTTTGGCGCAATAAGCATCATAAATTTTTACCAGATGTTCAGGTAGGGTATTAGTTCGTGCATATATTTCGGGAGCGCCGGTATGCCAAAACATGGAAAGGTTACGCGCAGAAATTTCTTCAAAAAGAGATCCTAACTCAGGGGCCAATGGATTAAACCCTTGTAAAAATGAATGAAATTTCACTCCAATAAAATTTTCTCGAATAAAATCTAATTCTGCCGCAGCTGCTTTTTCGCTCATAAAAGGGTTGATGGTTCCCAAAGAAATAAGTTCGCCGCGGCGGGTGGTTTGAATTTCAGCATGCCATTGGTTGTATTTTCTTACCACTTCAGGTCGCGTGCCAAAAGGGGCAACCGGCAACAATAATCCTTGAGCAACGCCATTGGCAATAGCATTTTGTAAAAATTCTTCTGGGCCAAAACCCTGATTAACAATATCTCCGTTTAAAATGCTGGGGACTGCAATCCCGTCAGGAAGAGAGCCGCGTGATAATATTTTTTCTCTAACTGCTGTGGTTTGCTTGCCCGGACGATAGACATGTACGTGCATATCAATTGCTCGTGCGCTCCGGTTTTGTGTTTTGGGTAATGCGGCCATGCCATATTATCGGAGATTTAATCTCGAAATTTCACAAAATATTGCTTTTTAATCAATTGACATTGAAAATTACAAAATCTAGAATGCTATGGTGCTATTTGCAGAGTAATTATTAAATAAGGAGAATAAATTATGTTTTCATTTCCGCCGTTGAGTAGTCCGCAGGGGATGTTGCTGTTTGTGTTGATCATTTGGAGCTTGGCCTGGAAGGGTGTGGCGCTCTGGAAGTCAGCCCGCAATAATCAATTGGGTTGGTTTCTGGCGGTATTATTAATTAATCTGGTGGGAGCGTTAGAAATAATTTATATTGCTTTCTTCCAGAAGAAAGTTCCGGAAAATAAATAACCGCGTCTAAAATAAATTCCTCAAAAAGTGAAATTTCGCTTGACTTTGCCCGATAATACTATATAATCTCTATCAAGTTAGTAGGGTATTAATATGACCCATTCGACTTCGCTCAGGGTCATCCTGAGTAAGCGATGAATGAAATGAGGAGCGCATCGAAGGATGAAAATAACATTTAAAGGTGATTACGCGCTAAAAGCGATTTTGGATTTGGCTATACATCATGGCCGGGCCGAAAGAATTGAAAGTATAGCCAAAAGACAGGATATACCGTTTAAGTTTTTAGAGCAGATTTTATTAAGTTTAAAAAAAGGTGGCTTTGTAAGAAGCAAGCGGGGCAGGGATGGGGGATATTATCTGGCTCGTGCTCCAAAACAAATTACCATGGGGCAGGTAATCCGTTATGTTGAGGGACCGATCGAGCCGATCTCCTGCATCTTAAAAAAGGGAGGAACGCATTGCGACTTTGCTGCACAGTGTGTTTTACGAGATGTATTTTTGGATATCGGGCAATATATTGCAGACAAAGTGGACCGGGTTACTTTTGCCGACTTGAAGGAAAAACAATTAAAAAAGTTAGCAAAAGAAAATAAATATTTGAATTATTCGATCTAAAGGAGGCGTTGCAATGTCAAAGATTGCTAAAAATATGATAGAACTGATCGGCGCAACGCCATTGGTAAAATTAAATGACTTTGCTAAAGGCCTTAAAGCAACCATTGTTGGAAAATTAGAATTTTTCAACCCCGCGGGTTCCATTAAGGACCGCATCGGGGCTGCAATGATTGAAGCTGCCGAAAAAGCGGGCAAAATTAAAAAGGGAACGGTAATTATTGAGCCCACTTCGGGCAATACCGGAATTGGCTTGGCTTGGGTATGTGCGGCGAAAGGTTATCATCTGATTTTAACCATGCCGGATACGATGAGCGTTGAAAGAAGATCGCTTTTAAAATTTTTAGGAGCGGAAATTGTTTTAACTGACGGCACCAAGGGAATGAAAGGCGCCATTGATAAGGCCGATGAGCTGGCGAAAAAAAATAAAAATTCATTTGTGCCGCAGCAATTTAATAATCCGGCTAATCCGGCCATTCATCGTAAGACTACGGCCGAAGAAATATGGAAGGATACCGATGGTAAAGTTGATATCTTTATTGCTGGAATCGGAACCGGAGGAACCATTACCGGCGTAGGCGAAGCTTTAAAGAAAAAGAATCCAAAGATAAAAATTATTGCGGTTGAGCCAGCTGATTCCGCAGTGTTAAGTGGAGGAGGCCCCGGGCCCCATAAAATTCAGGGGATCGGAGCCGGTTTTGTGCCCAAAGTTTTGAATACTAAAATTTATGATGAAGTGATAAAAATTTCCAACGACGAAGCTTTTGCCGCTTCGAAGCAGGTCGCAAAATCAGATGGTATTTTGGCGGGAATTTCTAGTGGGGCCGCCTTAGCTGCGGCTAAGATGATGGCCGCCCGGCCAGAGAACAAAGGAAAACTTATTGTTGTGATTTTACCGGATACGGCAGAAAGATATTTAAGTACACCATTATTCCAAGAATAAAATAAATTTAGGAGGAAAAGAAAATGACAAAGTTAAAAGACGAAACAAAATTATTGCACGCCGGGCACACCCCCGATGCCGAAACCGGATCCAGGGCGGTGCCGATTTATCAAACCACGTCCTATGTGTTCAAGAGCGCCGAGCACGCTGCCAATCTTTTTGGGTTAAAGGAATTTGGCAACATCTATACGCGGCTGATGAACCCAACTACAGATGTTTTTGAAAAACGCATCGCCGCTTTAGACGGAGGGGTCGGTGCCTTAGCCGTGGCTTCCGGACAATCCGCGATCACGATCTCAATTTTAAATATTGCTAAAGAAGGAGATGAGATTGTTTCGGCCGATAACCTTTACGGAGGAACCTATACATTATTTAGTAATACGCTCAAGAAATTTGGGATTAAGGTTAAGTTTGTTGACTCTTCTGATCCCGATAATTTCAAAAAAGCGATTACCGATAAAACTAAAGCGCTTTATGCCGAAAGTATCGGCAATCCAAAACTCAACGTTACCGATTTAGAAAAAGTCGCTAAAATTGCGCACGATAATGGAATCCCCTTTATATTAGATAATACGGTAACTCCGTATCTTTTAAAACCAATTGACCACGGAGTAGATATCGTGGTTTATTCGGCCACTAAGTTTATTGGAGGACACGGGACTTCCATCGGTGGCGTAATTGTGGATTCGGGCAAATTTAATTGGGAAAATGGCAAGTTCCCGTTAATCACGGATCCAGACCCCAGTTACCACGGCTTAAAATTTGTGGATGCACTGCGACCTTTGGGCAACATCGCTTACATAATTAAAGCTAGGGTAACTTTGCTGCGCGATTTAGGCCCGGCGGTCTCGCCTTTTAATTCGTTCTTATTTATACAAGGACTAGAGACTTTGCATTTAAGAATAGTACGACACTCTGAAAACGCTTTAGCGGTAGCAAAATTCCTGGAAAAACATCCTAAGGTTTCCTGGGTAAACTATCCGGGTCTTCCTTCCAGCCCCGAAAAGAAAAAAGCCGATAAGTATTTAAAACGCGGCGCCGGAGCCATTATTGGTTTTGGAGTTAAAGGCGGCTTGGAAGCGGGCAAGAAATTTATCAATAGCGTTAAACTGCTTTCACATTTAGCAAATATTGGAGATGCGAAAACTTTAGTTATTCAGCCGGCGAGCACTACTCATCAGCAGTTATCGGAAAAAGAACAATTGGCTGCCGGAGTTACGCCCGACTTTATCCGACTTTCGGTTGGTATTGAGAATGTTGATGATATAATTGAGGACATTGATCAAGCTTTAAAGAAGGTTTAAGTATGGCCAAAGGGATCGTAAAACCAAATAAATTTGCATTTGCAGAACCGCCCAATGAGCTGGTTTTAGAATCAGGGGAAAAACTGGGTCCAATCACTCTGGTTTACGAAACCTACGGGAGTTTAAATGCCAATCAAGACAATGCAATTTTAATTTTTCATGCGTTGTCCGGGGATGCGCATGTAGCGGGCTACCATTCCGAGTCAGATAAGAAGCCGGGGTGGTGGGACAGCATGGTGGGCCCGGGCAAAGCTTTTGATACCGATAAGTATTTTGTCATTTGTGCCAATACCATCGGTGGCTGTCAGGGCTCGACCGGGCCGGCATCCATTAACCCCAAAACCGGCAAGCCTTACGCTTTAGATTTTCCGGTGATCACGGTTAGCGATATGGTTAAGGCCCAAACTTATCTTTTGGATCATTTGGGGATTAAAAAAGTGTTTGCGACTACCGGAGGATCATTGGGCGGGATGGCAGCGCTGCAGTTTGCGGTGGATTATCCGGAAAGGGTAGCTAATGTTATTCCTATTGCGACTACCGCCCGGCTTTCAGCGCAAAATATCGCTTTTAACGAAGTGGGGCGGCGTGCCATTATTCATGATCCCAATTGGAACAATGGCAACTATTATGATAAAACCCCGCCTAATAACGGGCTGGCGCTGGCGCGCATGATCGGGCACATAACTTATCTTTCGGATGAAACCATGCACAAAAAATTCGGCCGGGAACTGAAAGGTGAAAAGCAATTTGAAACCGGCTTTGATGCCCAGTTTCAGGTGGAAAATTACTTAAGGTACAAAGGCTTTTCCTTTACCCAGCGTTTTGATGCAAATTCGTACTTGTATATTACCAAAGCGGCCGATTTGTTTGACTTAACCGACGGGCACAAATCGTTGGCGCAAGCTTTTAAAAAATGTAAAGACACGCGCTTTTTAGTGATTTCGTTTACTTCCGACTGGCTTTTCCCGTCATACCAGTCTTTTGAAATTGTAAATGCGATCAAAGCCAATCGACTGCACGTTTCTTATAAAGAAATTGAATCAACTTACGGGCACGATGCCTTTTTGCTGGAAGTGGAAGAACAAACTAAAACTATAAAAAACTTTTTAGCTGCGGGGGAAAATGCATGACACCCTATCAACAAAGAATAAAACCAGATTACAATATTATTCATGAGTTTGTAAAACCTAACTCATCCGTTTTAGATATGGGGTGCGGGGATGGGTCACTCCTGGAAAGTTTAATCAAAGAAAAAAATGCTAAGGGATTGGGGTTGGAACTTAGTAGCGAAGGCATCAATCAGTGTTTGAAAAAAGGGTTGCCGGTACTGCAGGTTAATATTGATAAAGGCCTGGCTGATTTTACCGATAAATCTTTTGATTACGTAATTTTAAATATGACGCTGCAGGTAGTGTATAATCCGCTATTCGTGATTCGGGAAATGATCCGGGTCGGAAAAAAAGCCATTGTTGGTTTTCCAAATTTTGGCCATTATCGCCTGCGCTTGGGTCTGGCGCTTACCGGCCGCATGCCAAAATCTAAAACCCTGCCTTATGAATGGTACGATACCCCTAATATCCGTCTAATGACGGTAAAAGATTTTAAGACCATGTGCAAAAAGAATAATATTAATATATTAAAGGAAATTTATTTGTCTGATTCGGGGAAAAATATTCCGGCGAATTTAGCTAATCTTTTTGCTTCGGAAGGCGTGTTTTTGCTGGAAGAGCTAAAGTAGGATTTATTATGCAAAAGAAAAAAATCGATGTTTTTAAGTTTACCCCGCTGTCTGCCGAACTGGCCAAGAAAAAGAAAAAAATCATGTCCAACCCCGTGACGCAGATAGACGTGAGTAAACCTACTTCCATTGCTGACCTGGTTGAATCATTCGGCGGCATGTCCATTCAGGCCCGCAATATCGGAGCCTGCGCCGAAGTATTAAAAAACATGTACAACGATAAGGATCGACCGACGGTCATGTTGGGCTTGGCGGGGCCATTAATTGCCGGGGGACTACGCAAAGTAATTAGGGACTTTGTTGCGGCGGGTTTAGTGGATGTAATTGTATCTACCGGTGCAATTATTTATCAGGATATCTACCAGGCCCGGGGATATAAACATAGTCGGGGAAATCCGGATGCGGATGATGCGGAACTCCGCGACATGTGGATTGACCGGATCTATGATACTTACGTAGATGAGGACAAATTCTGGGAAACCGACTGCTGGATCGGAAAATTTTCGGATTCGCTTGAGCCGGGCAGTTATTCGAGCCGCGCTTTTCTTCAGGAACTGGGATCCAGACTTTTAGATGACGAAGAATCTATCCTTTATACCGCAACTAAACTAGGCATTCCGGTTTTTTGTCCGGCACTTAACGACAGCAGTTTGGGAATTGGACTAACCGAGCATTATCACCGCAAAACCTTAGAGGGGCGGAAGGGGATCGCCATTGATTCAATCCGTGATAATTACGAGTTAACCCAAATTGTCATTAATTCTAACAAGACAGCGGCGATTTATGTGGCCGGAGGCGTCCCCAAAAACTATATCAACGATTCAGTAGTGATGGGCTATATCTTTAACCGCGAAACCGGTGGACATACTTATGCGATTCAAGTTACTACGGATGTGCCGCACTGGGGAGGGCTTTCCGGTTCTACTTTAAAGGAAGCAACCTCCTGGGGAAAAATTAACCGCAAAGCTACTCGCGCGATGGCTTTTGTAGAACCTACCGTTTCTTTGCCGCTTTTAGTAGGCTATTGTTTAGAAAGAGATTTACAGCAAGGGCGCAAGCGCATAAAATTAGATTGGGATAGAGATAAACTAAAATCCATTAAGTTTGCGTAGCAAATATGCCGCAAAAAGCTGATATTATTATTAAAAACGGAACCGTGGTCACGGTTGATAACGATTTTAGAATTCTGGAAAACACCGATGTAGTAATTAAAGATTCTAAAATCATTGAAATTACGGCTGATACTTCTTATTCTTCTCCAAAAGTTATCGATGCTAAAAACCAGGTGGTAATTCCCGGGTTAATTAACTGTCATTGCCATGCTGCAATGACATTGCTCCGCGGCTTAGAAGATGATATGCCGTTGGACGTGTGGTTAAACGAACATATCTTCCCGATCGAGAAAAAATTTGGCAGTGAAGAGTTTGTGGAAGTTGGAACCTCGCTGGCGCTGGTAGAAATGATTAAATCCGGCACCACCACCTTTTTAGATATGTATTATTACGAAGGAGTGGTAGCTAAAGTTTGTAAAAAAGTTGGCATGCGGGCATTTTTGGGGGAAGGGATCATTGATTTGCCAACTCCAAATTGTGCCAGTGCAGGCGAAACCCAAAAGTATGTTGAAAAGCTTATAAGACAATGGAAAGGCGACCCATTAATTTCATTTATTGCTTCTGCCCATACTCCTTATACTTGTTCAAAGGAAGTTTTGCAAAACGTGATAAAATTTGCCGAGAAAAATAATCTTATTTTAGATATTCATTTATCTGAAACCCAGGGAGAGGTAGAAGATTTTAAGAATAAGGAAGGCAAGTCCCCGGTCGAGTATTTAGAATCGATCGGATATTTAGGTGGCAGCACAATTTGTGCGCATTGCGTGTGGCTGGATGAAAAAGACATTAAGCTTTTAGCAAAAAACGGCGTTACCGCTGTGCATTGTCCCGAAAGCAACATGAAGCTTGCCTCCGGGATTGCTCCGGTTCCCGAAATGATCGCTGCCGGCGTAAATGTGGCATTAGGCACCGATGGCACCGCTTCCAATAACGATTTAAATATGATTGGAGAAATGGGAACCGCCGCTAAACTTAACAAAGTTAGAACTATGGATCCGACGGTGATGAGCGCGGAAGCGGTTTTGAAGATGGCGACCATCAATGGCGCCCGCGCCCTTAAAGCCGCAGATAAAATTGGATCAATTGAGGTTGGCAAACTGGCTGATATTGCAATTTTAAACTTTAACCAACCGCATCTGACCCCGGTTTACGATGTGGTTTCGCATTTAGTCTATGCGGCCAATGGTTCCGAAGTGGATACGGTGATCATCAATGGTAAAATTGTGATGGAAAACAGAATTATGAAAAATATTGCAGAGCAAACCGTAATCGATAAGGCCCGGGCGTTTTCAAGGAGGATTAAAGATGAAAAGAAAAAGTAAAATTGGCATCATCGGCTCCAGCGGTTACGGTGACTTACCTTTTTTGATAAACGAAAAAGTTAACCGCGTTTTTACTCCGCATGGATTTACTAAACTCAAACAAGGGTTTGTGGATGCGGTGCCGGTGGTTTTTTTACCCAGACATGATTTTTCGTTAAGCATTGCTCCGCATAAAATAAATTATCGGGCTAATATCGCGGCGCTGCGCAAACTTGAAGTTGATATGATCATTGCAATTAATGCCGTGGGATCGATGAATAACGGCTTGCGGCCGGGAAGCCTTGGTATCGTTTCAGATTTTATTGATGCAACTAAAAGTCGCGCCAGTACCTATTACGATAAAGGTCAGCCGGTCCATATAGACATGAGCGAGCCGTATAGCCCGGCAGTCAACAAACTTATAATTCAAGCGGCTAAAAATGCAGGGGTCAGCCTAAAAAAAGATTTAGTTTATGTATGCACCGAAGGCCCTCGTTTTGAAACCAAGTCCGAAATCCAAATGTATAAGAAGCTGGGGGCGGATGTGGTTGGCATGTCGGCGGTTCCTGAGGTGGTATTGGCGGCGGAGGTGGGTATGCCTTACGCTAGCCTTTGTATGGCTACTAATATGGCTGCCGGTTTAGAGAAAGGTAGACTTTCGGTTGAAGAGATGACTAAAACCATTGAAAAGAATAGAAATAAAATCACCAAGGTTTTGCGTGAAGTGATAAGAATAGTTAGGGCTACATAGTCTTGACTAATTTTATTTAATATGGCATGATAGCCTTAGTTTAAAGGTCGAAGTTAATGGTAGGTGTTACGATAGTTAAGTTGAGTACAAAAGAATCTGCATCTTTCGTCTCTGGTGATCCCTCTTTTTTTGGGCCCACAACCACATTAATCGCAGAAAAATTCTTAAGGAGTATATTTTATCCATGAAAAGTCTTTTTGTAGGTAATCTTTCTTGGTCAGTCACTGACGAAACTCTCAAAGCTAAATTTGCTGAGTTCGGTAACGTGATTTCGGCCAGGATTATAAAAGACAAATTTTCGGGGAAATCCCGTGGATTTGGTTTTGTAGATATGGAAGACGCAGACGCAGAAAAAGCCATTGCTGGCATGAATGGCGTTAATTGGGACGGGCGAGATGTTTCGGTTAACGAAGCTAAGCCTCGTGCTGATCGTCGCGAATCGCGCGGCTAAGCGTTTTAAACTAGTTTAAATTAAAGACGCCTGATTTATCGGGCGTCTTTTTTTTGTGGAGTTTGACTAGAGGCTTTCTTTAATGGTGACTTTCTTTAACACTACGGGTTCAACTGGCTTGTCGCGCCCGTCTCTTTCTACATTAGAGATGGCATCCACTACGTCCTGTCCTTCGATTACCGTTCCGAAAATGGTATGGCGGCCGCTGAGCCACGGGGTAGCCGCAACCGTAATAAAAAATTGGGAGCCGTTGGTATTAGGGCCGGAATTAGCCATGGCTAGTTTGCCGGGTTTATCAAAAACCAATTCTTCAGTACACTCATCCTGAAATTTATAGCCCGGACCGCCGATGCCTAAGCCCAGCGGATCTCCGCCCTGGATCATAAATTTTGGAATAACGCGGTGAAAGACGGTGCCGTCATAAAGCGGGCGTTTTACTTTTTGGTTAGTTTTGGGATCGGTCCATTCAATTTTTCCTTTGGATAAGCCTACAAAGTTGGCTACGGTAAGGGGAGCTTGTTGTGGATACAGTTCACAGACGATGGTTCCTTTTGAAGTTTCGAGTACGGCATATAATTTATCAGGTAAGGTTTCGGTCATTTTTGGTTTTTCTCCCATCGCGTATGCCAGGCTGGCCAGCAGCAGGCATACTAAAATTATTAAAACGATTCTTTTTATCATGATAAGTAAATTATAGCAAAAAAATGAGGGTAAACAAACGATTAAGCTTATTTACCCTCTTCTGCTAATATTCAATTTATTTTACGCACCGGGATCCAGCATTTAACTTACCGGACAGCCTTGTGCCCACCATGGCAAAAACCACCATGGACCGGGATTTGGACATCCGTTTAAATAATTATTGAATCTTTTACTCAACCATTTTATCGGCGTTTTTATTCCCAATTTTTTAATGAGGTATTTTTTTACTTTTTTGTTTTTTACAACAGTTGTAAGCAGCTTCGCAAATGCCTTTTGCCCTACATAGGTAACTGGGCCGGCTTGAGCTGCAGTTTGGAATCCGAACATTGAGATTAGAGCGATAGAGAGAATGACGAGGAGTTTTTTGGCGCGCATATATTTCACCTCCTTTACACAAAATTAATTATAAAACTCCGGAAAAAAAGTGTCAATAAAATTGGAACTTTTTATTTTAAACAAGTGTCAAATATCAGGAAAGTGATGGTTTACCCTTATATTATAAAAAGCTATAATGGCCAGTACGTTTAAATGCTAAAATATTTGTGAAGGGAAGCGCCCAAAAATGAAACTAGTCCACAGCTTTGATAAAAAAATAATTGTATGGTTGGTGGTTTTGTTTGCTTTGGTGGTTTTTGTTTCATCCGGTGCAGCTTTAAGTTGGGAAGAAGCGGCTGCGCTGGCAGATACACAGAACAACGAACTAAAAAGCGCCAAGTATCAGCTCGAAGCTTACCGTTGGTCGTATAACCGGGCGTTTAGCAGTTTTCTGCCGCAACTGTCGGCGGGGATGTCCATGGGCGAGTCTGTAGATCCCCCGGCTCCGGATGTAACTAAAAGCTATTCGTATAGCTTAACTGCCACCCAATATCTTTTCAGGGGGCTCGACAGCCTGTATGATCTGCAAACCGCTTATGCTAATTATCAGTATTACAAATTTAATCTGGACAAAACCGTTTCGGATGTTTATTACAGCGTGCGTTTAGCTTATATCGATCTTTTTGTGGCGCAAAAAAATGTGGAGCAGCAAAAAAGTATTGTGGCGCGCCGTAAAGAAAACACCCGCCTGATTCAACTGCGTTACGAATCGGGGAAAGAAGATAAAGGCAGTCTGCTTTTAACCAAAGCGGATCAAGCGGAGTCCGAGTATGAATTAGCGGCAGCCCTGCGCGAACTTAAGTTGGCACAGCTTAAACTTTCTCAATTATTAAATGTTGACGTGAGCGGAGTCGATGCTCTTTCCGCTGCGTATCTATCTGCCGTGCCGGATTTTGCCGCATTAACAGAAGGCTCCCCTGCATATAATATGGCAAGATATCAGCTCGAAGCGGCCGAAATTGCCCAAAAGTCAACCATCGGCGGATTCCTGCCGTCCGTGTCTTTATCCGGAAATTATTCCAACGGCGATTCGGTTTGGCCGCCGGATTCCGCCTCTAACAGCTGGAGTTTAAATGTTTCGTATTCTTTCTTTCCGGGAGGATCTAATCTTGCTGATCGCGCCATCTACGGGGCCCAGCTTGATAAGGCCCGTGAAGATTTTGTAAAAAACAAAAAAGATTTAAGCTATGCGATTGAGCAGGCCGACATAAATTTTAAAGATGCGATCGAATCTTATCAGGTCAAGCAAACTTATCTGGAAGCTACCAAAACCCGGGCTGAAATCAGCCGGGCAAAATATTTAAACGGACTTACTTCATATTATGAATGGGACCAGATTGAAAATGCTTACATTGCTGCCGAACGATACGTGCTGATCTATCAAAAAGCGGCACTGCAGTCCGAAGCCGCCTGGCATAATTCTTACGGAGGTTTGATTAAATGAAAATTATTAAAGCAATGTTATTAATGGTTACGCTTTTATTTTTAGTTTCTTGCGGGGGAGAGGACGGGACGCCGCCGGAAACCACGGTGGTAAAAAAAGGAAATATCATGGCGGTCATTGCTTCTACCGGGATTGTAATGCCGCGTAACCGTTTGGAAATAAAACCACCCATTGCCGGTCGGATTGAAAGTGTATTAGTCGGGGAAGGGCAGTGGGTTCGCAAAGGGCAAATCCTGGCCTGGATGAGTTCAAGCGAAAGAGCGGCGCTTTTAGATGCGGCGCGTTCTAAGGGGGAAGAGGAGCTAAAACACTGGGAAGAAGTTTATCGGCCCTCCCCGATCATGGCTCCGTTAAACGGTTTTATTATTCAAAGAGATGTTGAGCCGGGACAATCAGTTACCGGCAGCGAAGCGGTATTAGTGATGGCCGATAAACTAATTGTTAAAGCGCAAGTCGACGAAACGGATATCGGGCAGATTAAACTCCAGCAAAAAGTTGTGATCGCACTGGATGCCTTTCCGGGACAGCCGATTGACGGGGTGGTGGAGCATATCGCGTACGAATCCGATGTGATCAATAACGTTACAATTTATGAAGTAGATGTAGTGCCGAAAACAGTTCCTTCATTTTTCCGCTCGGGGATGAGTGCCATTGTAGACTTTTTATTGGACGAAAGAAAAGATGTGTTAATGCTTCCTGCCCGGGCAGTGGTGGTGAAAAACGGGGCCTCTTATGTATTTTTAGAAAGCGAAGATGAGGACGAACCGAAAACCGTAAAAGTTAAGGCCGGGCTGGAAGGTTCGGATCAAATTGAAGTTATTTCCGGGGTCTCCGCAGGCACCAAAGTGGTTATTCCTACTAAAAAAATGATCGAAGATGCTTTTGGCGGGAGAGGCTGGAGAGGGCCGGTTAATCCTTTTAGCAAAAATAAAAAATAATGGCATTAATTGAACTCACAGGCATATCCAAAACCTATAATCCGGACAGTAATGTTCCGGTCCACGCGTTAAATAATGTTTCATTATCAATTGAGCCTGGAGAATTTGTGGCGATCATGGGGCCTTCCGGTTCGGGAAAGTCTACCCTGCTGGCAATTTTGGGTCTGTTAGATAAGCTGGATACGGGTCAGTATAAACTGCTGGATAAAGACATCACTAATTTTCCCGAAAACAGCATCACTCACCTTAGAAATAAATTTTTTGGATTTGTTTTTCAAATGTTCAACCTGCTGCCGCGTTTGAACGTTACCGAAAATGCCATGCTGCCTTTTATTTATGCTAACCAGACTTCCTCCCATGACCGGGAACGGGTGGTTAACGTTATCAAGCAGGTCGGGCTGGGAGCCAGGCTGCATCATCGTCCCAATCAGCTCTCCGGCGGAGAACAGCAGCGCGTGGCGGTCGCGCGTGCGGTGGCCAATCAACCTTTAGTAGTTTTAGCCGACGAACCTACCGGTAATTTAGACTCTAAATCTACCGCCGAAATTATTACTTTGCTGACCGAACTAAACCGCCAGGGTAAAACAATTATCATGGTTACCCACGAGCATGAGCTTACCGAATGTGCCCGGCGGGTTATCACTTTGCGCGACGGCCGAATTGAATCGGATCATAATAAAGAAAAACCTCAAAAATTTGACCTGCCCTTGGTTTCATTGGAGAAAAAACAGCACGAAAAACTTTTTACGCTGGCACGCATTGGTAATTATTGCCACGAAGCGATTCTTTCGCTTTTTCATAATAAACTGCGCTCATTTCTTTCAACCCTGGGAGTATTAATCGGGGTGGCGGCGGTTATCGCGATGCTGGCGATGGGCACCGGAGCCAAAATGCAGGTTGAAGAAAGACTATCCGCGCTGGGCACTAACTTGCTCATGGTTAGAACTTCCCGCAGCCATGGAGGAATTGCTTTAGGGGCGAGTGCAGTTACCCGCTTTAATTTTGCGGATATGAAAGCCATCGAAAAAATTGGATCGGTTGAATACGTGGTGCCTTATGTAGGAGGAAGAGCCCAGGTTGTTTACCAGAGTGAAAACTGGAACACCTCGGTTTTAGGCGTTGGCGCTAACTATCAGCACGTCAGAGACGCGGTTCCGGATCAAGGACGATTTTTTACCGAATCTGAAGTAAATACCCGGGCCAAGGTGGTAGTGCTGGGAAAAGAAGTAGCGGATGAACTTTTCGGGGAACAAAATCCGGTGGGAAAATTCGTGCGGGTTAACCGGGTCAGCTTTAAAGTAATCGGGGTCTTTCCGGAAAAAGGGGTCACCGGTTGGAGTAACTTTGACGATCAGATTATCATGCCGGTAACTACCGCCATGTATCGGTTACTAGGGTTAGATTACATTAGTTACTTTGATATTCAGGTCAAGGATACCGCTTCGATGCCGTTGGTGCAGGAAGAAATTGTTGAAACTATTTCCCAGCTCCATCGTTTATCTGCAAACCAGCAGGAAAGTATTGACGTCAGAAACTTAGCTGAAATACAGGAAGCGGCGGGGGAGATGATGCAGGCACTGTCACTTTTACTGGGTGCCATTGCGGCGGTCAGTTTATTGGTGGGAGGGATCGGCATCATGAATATTATGCTGGTTATGGTGATGGAGCGCACGCATGAAATTGGATTACGCAAAGCTCTGGGGGCGAAACGCAGCGATATTATGGTGCAGTTTTTAATTGAGACGGTTTTGATTTGTGTTTTGGGAGGGGTTTTTGGCATTATGCTGGGATCCCTGATTGCAATTGCCATGTCTATGTTTGCGGGTTGGGCGACGGTTGTTTCTTTTGGTTCCATTGTCCTGGCTTTTACTTTTTCGGTCATGGTGGGATTAGTTTTTGGTCTCTGGCCTGCCTGGCGTGCGGCAAAACTCTTGCCGATCGAAGCTCTCCGCTACGAATGAAATTTATTATCCTTGTCCCCAAACTGGCTAAATGTTATGATTTCCAAAGATGGCTATGAAAAAAATATATTTGACCAGTTTGATTTTAATTCTTTTATTGCTTTTCTCTGCAAATTCGACTTTTGCTCTAAAAATCTATTTCCCGGAAAATCCCTTGTACTGGTCCGGCCGGGCCGGGATGTATTATTCAAGCGCGGCGGGGGCCTCTCAATCTATGATGTACGGGGTGGGTGGGTATTATGATTTTAGTGAGCATTGGGCGATGCGCGGGGTGGTTGAATGGACGAGCTATCCCGTTTTTGGCAACGAAATTAGTTATCTGCCAATATCCCTGGATTTAATTTATACCCGGCATTTTTGGGATGATATTTATCCTTTTATTGGAGGCGGGGTGAGTTATAATATTATTACTAATAACAATATTATAACTAATACGGCGGGGATGCAGTTTGAATTTGGACTCAAGTTTATTACGGGATCAATTATGACCGCAATTGAGTATCGTTATCTGTATTCCGATATCAATAATGCAGCAGGAAATCCCAGGGGTACTTCATTTTGCGGTTTAGCGATCGGTGGTTTTGGGCACAACTTTAAATTATAAAGGAGGGATGCATGAGAAAAGTGTTTTTGGTTTGTTTGGCTTTAATGGTATTGTCTGCGGTTCCTTGTTTGGCTGGCTCCATTGAATTTTCGGGGAGGGCCGGGCTTTATTCTCCATCTGTAACCGGCGCCAATATGTCGTTGATGTATGGGATAGCCGCCTATTATGATCTTAACGAAAACTGGTCACTCCGAGGCGCAGTAGATACTACTACTTATTCAGTTTATGGACAGCAATTTACCTATACTCCGATATCGCTGGATGTGATTTATACTCAAAGACTGGGGAATAACTTGTATCCATATGCAGGATTAGGCGTTAGTTACAATAGTACCACCAGTGCCGGGAACACGCTTACTACTACCGGGGCACAAGCCGAAGCGGGCATCCGTCTGGCATTAGGAATGTTTACGGCCGGAGTGGAATTTAGGTATTTGTTCCCGGATCTAAGTAATTTAAACCTGGGCGGATCTTCCTTTAACGGTTATGCGACAGGAAGCGTCTTCCATACGCTATATATATAAATAGAAAGGAGAAAAGAAATGTTAGTAGAAAGATCAGAATTCAAGGGACGTCCCATGCTGGTGATCAAAAACGATGAAGAGGATAAATATCCTTTTTCGTTTGGTCTCGGTAAAGCCAAAAAAATCATGGCTTGTATCGATGATATTAAAAAATTTGTTGACGAAAACGAAAAATAAAATAGATTTGGGTTAAATATGGCAACATTTTTAATTTCATTTCTGTTGATTGGCCTCTCTGAGCTGGCGGATAAAACGCAGCTTTTAACGCTGGCTTTTGTCACCAAGTATCCTTTTTACATGGTTGCTCCAGCCGTGCTGATTGCGGTGGCGGCGCTGCAATTAATTGCCGTGTTTTTCGGTAAGTTTATTTTTGCCTTAGTCGATCCGGTTTACGTTAGTTTGATTGCGGGAGCATTTTTTGTGGCCTTTGGAATTTGGTCGCTTATTCCGCATGACATCGAAGAAGAAAAACCGAAAAAGGCTAAGATGCTGCCGTTTTTTTTAATCATTACTGCATTTTTTGCGGCTGAGTTTGGAGATAAATCTCAGCTGGCCACCGTGGCGCTGGCCATGAAATATCGGCCGGCCTGGGCGGTGTTTTTAGGAGCGTTCTTAGGGTTGGGGCTTTTGAATTTAATCGGGGCACTGGTGGGGGCCTGGTTAAAAAATAAAGTTGCGGAGAGAGTAGTAAATCTCATTGCCGCAACCATATTTATATTATTTGGAATCGTGACGATTCTCCGCGGGTTGATTTAGGCTCCGTTCGCGGATGCATCGTCTTCGGTAGCGTCACCTTCGTCAACAATTTCTATGCTGCCTAGATCAATTGGTTCCAGGTCTCCGCGGGCTCTTTCATTTGTGATATATGCTTTTCGTTCTGCAATTTCGTCTGTATGCCAAGCTTCATATTCAGCAACTGTGTTTATTACAGAAGTAGCATCAAACACATCTGTGTCTATTGCTGGTGCAATAGTAATTATTTCGAGCTCTGCTCCCGTTAATTTTCGTACGGGTGTATGCTCGTAGGGGCCAACGCTAACCACAAAAAGAGCACTAGCTGGTTCGTCGTCTCTTTCAGGTCTGCTTAACCAATCTGCATCCGTTTCTGCCGAGAACTCAGCAAATAATTCATCAATAGATTGTTCATCCCTACCTAATGCTGCAACTGAAGAGGGAAATACGTCCGGCTCTTCCGTTTTGGGTATTACGTCGATTTCAAATATCTCAGGTCTTATTTCAGGAGTAATTGCCGTTTGCTGGCTTGGTCTTTGAGGATTAGCTTTAGCCAGTGCTTTTGTCAGAGCGTCTTTAGCTGGCATTCTAAGTGGTCGATCAGATGATGGGGAATCCGTGCCTTCGTTGAGTTCTTTGATCAAATGAATTGCTCTTGAGTAGGTTGCCATGTTTTCGAGAGTAGGGGCTTCTAATTCGAACCAAGTACAGGCAACTGAAACCCAATTTTCGCCTTCTTGTGGTTGGTAAAATTTTGCTCGATTAGCTTGTGGACTCGTGGTTCTTTGGTAGCTTGTTGATACCTTTGGAATTATGTGACTCATGGTCATCACTCCTTGGAGAATTTCGGCGTTTTGCCAGGCTCTCCGCTCCTATATATATATCGTCAAAAATGCCCAAAAATTGCAGTTTTTTTAGATAAAATTTTCTGACAATTAGTTATCGACTGATCCGTCATCTGATGCACTAGTTCTACGCGCTTGACGCAGAGTATACAAGGCTTCTCTTTCTATGCGAGCAGCTTCTCTATGTTCAGCTCTTTCTAGATCTTGCTTGAGTCGGAATTCATCGATTTCTTCTCTGGTTTTTCCCCTGTAAGTTCTGCGTGTTTGTACTTCATATGAACCTAGGGGATTCGACCCTAGTTGTGCTGTACGCCTGTCCATGAGGGGATCCACATCTTCAGTTTCATTTTGATGATGAGGAGTAGAAAGTAGTTCTTGTGCACTGGCAAATCGTGCTTGGTCAAACCTTGCTTGATCGGCCGAAGGCGTATGATATTCTCCTCTAACCGTTAATTCTTCTCCCTCATCCTCGGCGGCATCTGAAATAACGATGTCGCCTTCATCCGGGGTTCCGAATTCCGGCCAGTCTCCTAGAAGCGCTGAGTTTTCTCGTAACAGCTCTGCTTCTCTCTCTGGAGTACGTTCTGCCAGCGCGGTATCCGGCGCACCAGCAAAAGGATCCGGTCGTTCTAAACGTAAAGTATTACCAGCCAGAATTTGATTCGGATTTTCGATATCATTTATTTCTGCCAGTTCTCCGGCCTTAGCCTTAACTTCTGTCATGGTTGGTGTTCTTTTGGTTTCTCGCATAAGGAGACGGGCGGCGATAGCATTTAGGGTATCTCCAGGTTGAATTGTATATCTGCCGTTTTGTGTGATTTCTAGGGTGGGGTTTTTCCTTACTTTTGCGGTGAGATCGAGCATCTCCTGCATTAAACGTGCTTGCTGGGGATTTCTTGCGTTCAAAGATAATGGACCTTGTACTGACATAGGGTCTCTGCCTCCTTGGTTTTGGACCTCTTATACTATATATATCGTATTAACTTAGCTCCAACTTGCATGATTTTCCTTGAAATGCCGCCTAAAATCATGTATATTTTTGAGGTTGCTTTGACTATGAAAAAAGAAAAGAAGAAATCAGCCTGGAAAACATTTCGTAAGTATCGTTTCGCTTACTACTTCATTCTACCGACACTGATCGGAATGTTTATTTTGCACTTTCTGCCGATTGTGCAGGGCATCTACATGTCCTTCCTGCGGCTCAACCAGTTTACCATTGGCGAATATTTGGCCGCTCCCTTTATTTTCCTTGAAAATTACCATACCATTCTTTTTAAAGCGCAAAGCCCGATTCGAATTGGCCTTTTAGATGCAGTGCGTAATACGGTCATTTACACTGTTTTTGTTACTTGTGGTACTTTAGGATTAGGAATGCTGGTGGCGCTGATGTTAAATCGCAGATTTAGAGGAAGAGCGCTGGCGCGGACCTTGTTTTTGTTCCCCTGGATTGTACCTACTTATGTAACCGGATTGCTGTGGGGATTTATGTGGCAAAGAGGGGTGGGGATCATCAATATCTTTTTATACGATGTTTTACATATTCATATTTGGGCGGCGAAGATTAATCCTATTTGGAACGGGCTGGGGTTAGGTTTTATCATCCAAAAGTTCAATGATTTTATCGGGATATCAGCACGCGGGTTAAACTATATTTCCACTAGCGCGCCGCTGATTGTAAATATATTTCTATTTATCTTTGCGTTAGTCGGGCCGATATTATTATATTTTTATCTGGAAAAAAAGTATTCACCCCAGGTAGGCGGGATTGCCTTTTTGGTGGTGGCCACCTATCTGTTTTTAATATCCTTTAATATTCAATTTCCGACTCAATTTTCAACCGAGTACAAAGCTTTTTGGCTTTTAGGCACCAACACCATCTGGGCGATTATTATCCCAACCATCTGGCGTTATTGGCCGCTTTCGATGCTGATGCTTTTAGCCGGACTCCAAACCATCCCTGAGGAACTTTACGAAGCGGCCGCCATTGACGGGGCTTCTCCCTGGAGAAGATTCTGGATGATTACCTGGCCGCTTTTGAAACCGGTCTGGGCGATCCTGATCTTGTTTGGATTAATTTACAACGTTTATTCATTTAACATTGTTATCATGATGTTTGGTTTTGGGGCGGGCTTCCCGGGTGAGTGGGGAGATCTGATGATGACTAACATTTTTAGAAACTCATTTATGCAGTGGAACTTTGGAACCGGAGCGGCGGCCAGTGTGCTGCTGATGTTAGTGATGATTGTAATTGTTAATTTCTGGATGAGATTTTATCGTTCCAGCGAGGAGTACCGCTAAATGAAACTTTCGTATTATGCAAAAAATAGAATATCGCACTATTTCATTCATGTGGCCATGGTCCTTTTGCTTTTGCTTACGCTGTTTCCCATTGGCTGGATGATTTATTCCAGTGTTAAAGAAAATACCGATATTTTAGCGGGCAGGGTAGCGCTTTCCAGAGCAAAAAACGGAGTGGTTGCCATTGGCTTTGATAATCAGCATTATTTTGCCTGTACCGGCGACGGCGGTATCAATAAATTTACCAAGGTAGATAACCAAAAACGTGGTTATTATTCGGCGCGGGCCATGGTGGTTGACTATTTGTTTGACGAAGATGTCATTTGGTTAAGCTCGGCTAACCATGGTTTAATCCGGGTCAACAAAGATGATTTAAGTACCAAAGAATTTAAACTTCCATTACAAGAGTTAGACATTTCCAAGATCGCCAAAACCATCATGTTAAAAGACGGCAACACCATCTGGTACAGTGTCAGGTACAAAGGCTTTGAAAGTGTGCTTGAGTTTGACACCCAGCTGGGCAAAGTCATGAACAGTTATGACCTATCGAGCGATCTTTCCCCTGTACAGGTGCTTTCTTTGGCAAAAATTGGCAATACGGTATGGGTTGGGGTGGATAAAGGCCTGATGGCGCTTAATTTAACTTCTGGAAAAGTAACTAAAACTTATCCCATGCAGAGCAAGCTCCCTACCGGAGTGGATCTGATGAAAGTTTACTTTGAATCAAAACTGATGCTTGGTTCTTCAACCGGACTTTTCGTATTTGATCCTAACGCAGGGGGCTTGGTGGCGCGCATCGACAGTTCCAAAGGATTAATTTCGGACCAAATTGAAGCTTTTTATATCAATCAAAATATAATTTATGTCGGTACTAATGTGGGGCTCTCCCGCTACGATATTAGAACCGGTAAAGTTAAATCTTTTAGTGATCTTTTTCAACCTTTAAAAGGTGGAGATAAAGTAGCCGAAGGAAAAGATTATGTACCCAGTATCGTGATGGCCGTGGCTAAAGATAGGGATTATTTGTATTTAGGATCCAGCGGCGGCCGCATCTCGGTTTTGGATTTAAACCAGGTTGCCATTGCGGATACCGCGGTTTCAAAAAGCGGACATCTGATAATTGCCTGGCGTAATTATATTGATCTCTGGAAAAATATTAATTTCGGCCTTTATCTTAGAAACTCTTTTGTAATTTGCGGTGCGGCTACCTTTTTTGCCATGATTTTAGCCACTTTATCCGCCTACTCAATTTCGCGGTTTAAGTTTCCGGGGGTCAAGCTTTTTAGCGTGGCCATTTTAGCGACGCAGATGATCCCGGGAATTATGTTTTTAATTCCAATTTATATTATGTTTGTAAAATTCGGGCAGTGGACCGGAATCCCGCTGAAGGGCACGTTTTTTGGCATGATCTTTATTTATTCGGCGTTCTTTGTGCCGTTTAGTATTTGGATTTTACGCGGCTTCTTTGCCGCCATTCCCAGAGAACTTGAAGAAGCGGCCCGCATCGATGGTTGTTCTCCGATGCAGGTCTTCTGGTACGTAGTTTTGCCTTTAGCTATTCCGGGGATTATTGCTACCGGAATTTACATCTTCTTAACTGCCTGGGACGAACTGATCTTTGCCTGGATCTTAACTTCGGCGGATACCATGACCATCCCGGTCGGCATCCGTCTCTTCGTGGGCAACTATCAAAACCGTTTTGACCTGATGATGGCGGCGGCTACGGTAGCTACCATCCCGGTTATGATTCTCTTCTTTACTCTGCAAAAATATATTGTAAAAGGATTGACAGCCGGCGCGGTGAAGGGGTAAAGTTACTTTGATGAAAAAAGTTTTAGTATTATTTTTACTTTGCTGCCTGTCCATTTTAGTTACGGCTATGGCAGTTCCTACCCGCCTTCCGCAGAGTGAGCAGGTTTATTTATTCCACATTATTGATGATTACGAAGACGGAGACGCCTACACCAAGCCCAAGTGGTGGAATTTTGATAACGCCAGTATTAACGTTGTTTCTAATGACGAATTAAGATACGGCGCCAAAGAAGTGATGCAGGAAGCCGGGCTTTTTTCGCTGCGGGTTACCGGAGAAGCTACCCAGTGGTACGTCGGAGGATTCGGAACCTATATTGCCAAGGATGCTTCGAAATATACCCATCTGTCTCTGGAAATTTACGGAACCGGACCAAACAGCGGGACCCTAAAGATCGAGCTTTACGATGACGATAATGCCAATTCAAGCATTGAGCAGGATCCAGCTAAAAGATTTGATCCGCTGTTTGATGACCGCTTTGTTTACGAATTAAACATTGACTGGATCGGATGGAAAAAAGTTTTAATTCCTTTTGAAGATTTTGTGGATGAAAATCCAAAAGTGGGCGACGACGTTTGGAATCCTGATATTTTGAACGGATCCGGCGGATTAGTGCAAACTCAGCTCATCGTTACCTCTGCCGAAGAAAGCGGCACCGCTGATTTTTGTATCGGCAGTATGAAACTGGTTCAGTTTGAAGAATAAAGAAAGGGGATTATCGTGAAAAAGATTGCAGCAACATTAGTACTATTATTAGTATTTTGTACCGGGGTTTCAGCCTCAACCTTTGAATTGGTGGGGGGCATTCGCGACAACCTGGCCATTGGGATGCAGGTTGAATCACAATTAGGCAACAACTTTGGAATGCGGATGGGAGTTGAAGGAAATTCTGGCCCCCAACCGCTGATTATATTTTTTGAAGGAAAATTCTATCTTAAATATCTTACCAGAAGCACTTATCTTTCTTTTGTTTTAGGAGCCGTAGCTTATACCGGTAATAACAATCCGGCCGATATTGGAGTTTCACTAGGCATCGTATTAAATCGAGCTTTCGATATTACACCGCTATTTGTAGAACTGGGGATGGATGTGGTGAGAAGGGCTCGGGCTAGAATTCAGATCGGGTATAAGCTGTTTTAGATTAGGCTAGGCTTTCTTCCGCAATGTCTTTCGATACCAGCTACGATGTAGTCAATTGCAGTTTGATGATTGCCTGCGTATCTTTCTAGATGAAAGTCAAAAGTAACTGCTCCGGCATGTCCGCCACCCGGGCCTTCGCGTAATGCTTCAGCTACCGGCTGTAAATTTAATGCTGTTCCGTTAGTCACTGCTTTGTTATATAAACTTACACTACAGCGATACTTTGATTCGGACGGGACGTAATAAATAATTAAGACAATGTCGGCGAGGCGATTAAATCCCAACTGGTCTTTTAGATCATCTTTCCAGCGTCGGTGTTCGCCGCTTAATTGATCTTTGTGAACAACCACCGGCATGATCCGATATTCTGCTTTATTTCTGTTTTCGCCAATTGAAGCGGTAATGACTTGTAACGAACCGTCGAGACATTCGGCGATTAATCTTTTATCATCGAGGGAGAGGTTTTTAATTTGTTCGTAAAGGGGATTTCTATCTACATTTGTTCTGCGTTCCATTATGGCTACTCTTTCGCGGGTGTTAGCTCCAATCATAAAATTTAAGTTGCGGCTGTCTGCTAAAATTCCGGCAAAAAGAAGCGGTGCGGTTGATTGAGACATTTCTTTGCCCAACAAACTAGCTAATAATTCGGAGGCCGAAGAAGCTTTATTGTTTACTATGGTTAGGTTTTTTGGCGCCATAAGCTCTTCACCATAATGGTGGTCGATATCAATGACGGGGATCGATTTACCGTCGCGACCGGCAGTTAAGGTTTCTCTAAGGTTTTGGATCGGAGCTTCAAGGCGGCTGGCTCCGGCTGCATCTAAAAGAATTAATCCGTCGTGGTTTGCGGCGGCTAGTGTATTTTCACCTACAATGTTTATACCGTGGTTGAAAATAGCATCCCTGAAAAAGGTAGGGAGTTTTTCGTAAACTTCTGCCAGCATAAATAATGAAGGGTTTTTCCCTTGTTCTTTTAAATGAAGGGCAAGCGCAATCGATGATCCTAGGGCATCACAATCGGGTCTTTTATGGGTGGCGATAAGCGGAGAATTCATCTCTCCCATGGCGGCTAATACATTTCTTCTTACGTGACGGTAATCGTTAAATGATTTTATGCCAGCAATTTTGCGGGGGGCATGAGTAGGTCGTCTGGCCGTTTTAACCGAAGCCGTCCATCTTTGCATGGCGGGAATGTGTCTACGTATAGTTGTTCTTTTTACACCGGATTTCAATTTGGACCTCCTAAGGTCTCGTTTGTCTCACTATATATATCGATGAATTTCGGGAAAAATTTCAGTTTATTTGCGCTGACAGGATTTGACCGGCGGCGTATAATGACCCTGATGGTAATTATTGTAATTGTTATTGCAATTATAGTCGCGAGTGCGTTGGTCTATCTCCACCGCCACAGCAAAATGCTTAAAGATTTGGAGACCGAGGAGCGATTAAAAGATCTTTATAGCTAATCACCCCCATTAATTTTTTATATTTTTTGAAATTTCCATGCAAAATTGACGATATACATATATATAGGAGCGTGTCATAAAAGATGGCCAAAGTAGTAGCGAGAGCCACATGGTTACCTCGTTCACCACAATTTAATCCGTACCCGAGTCGCTTTAGACTACCTGGCGAGCGGACTCCTGCTCGGCAACAACTTCCAGCGATTGAAGGAAATGTACGACGCTGTATTGCACATGCTCTAACTTTTCACGAAATTCCACAGAATGTAGATGCTTTAATTGATAGACTTCCTTCCGCAAAAAAACTTTTAGGATTGAATGCGCTGCGGCGCGATTATCTTTCTTTTACGGTTTACAGTTTAAAGCAAATGGTGGCGGCACGTACTATTAGTGCGAATACTGCCTGGAGTTTGTTTTTCGGTGAATGGAAAAGCATTGAAGAAGTGGAGGAAGGTAATTTTATTGGGATGCGACGAGCATTTATGCGAAGAACCTATGATACGTTGGCGGAAGAGATGGGACCAGGTTTTATTGATTCGCAAAGGAAACAGCATTTTGAAAACGAAAGAGGAGAAGTTGATTTACTGCGTTTTGAGTTTTTGGCCCGTGGAGGAGAAGCGGGGTTAGCGCAGTACGAAAGATATAGTAGGTGGGCAGAAAATCTGATCTTTTTTGAGGATTCATGTAAGGACATGAGTGCCGGAATCAGAGAAGAATATCGAAAAGCGTTGTGGTTAGAAATGCGCATTATTGAGGGACAAGTGAGGATAAACGGGCTAAACGATGATATTAGAGTGCTTAATATTAATGATAAAGAAAATGGTCAATATTGGGATGATTGTAACTATTTTCGAGGAGTTTGTGCTTCAATCGATATTTTTAAACAGAGATTTGGAGAGCAAAAGGGAGGCAGTGTCGATTCAACAATAAAAGCGGAAGTTGGACACTGGTTGTTTGCGGTGTTTAACCGAAAATATACTTGGGTATCTGAATTGGCGGATCGCATGAATATGTCTGGATATACGGAGAAGATTTGTCCAGTTTTTGAGCAGGAAGGCGTACGCATGAGGGATACTACACCGGAAATCTTATGTTTCTATTTAGGAGGATACTTTCTTTCCAGTAGGATGATTGCGCTGGCTGAAAGCGAGTCTGCTTTTCCAACCTTTCCGCAGGAATTTCCGAAAAGTAGAGGATTTAGTGCAGAAGAACATGAAGTAGCAGAAAGTTATGAAAGATTAGTGAGGTATATAATTAATGCCAACTTACATGTTGGGACATTTGATGATAATAAACATGGAATCTATCAGATATATCGAAAGATAGGGTTATATATATCATTGTTATATTTTGAAAAATCAATACAGGGTGAAGAATTGTCTTTAGATGAGGCCGTAAGCAAAATCAGGCCCCTTGACTTAGCTGAAATTGATGCATACTGTTCTTCTGCGAAAGAAAGAATGCTGCAACTGTCCCGGACAGCATTACACAGCTCAAATCCTGATGAGATTTATTTAGCAGTAGGCACCCTTGCAAGATTGGATGGGTTGGATAATCTAAAAGAACTGGGAGCAGCTTTACGGCACGAAGACTTCGATGTGAGAATGGCAACCATGAATGGTTTAATAGGCTTATTTGTAAGAACAGATGACAGTCGGGTAGTGCCGGTCTTGAAACAAGTGCTAAATGATGAAGGATTTCCAGATCCTGCTAAACTTAGAGTAGCAAGACACATAGCCAAACAAGGTGACGAAGAGGCCGAAGATTTTATACAAAGAAAACTTAATAATGGTAAGTTCAGAGAAAGAGTCGCGGCGGCTAGCGCACTGATAGATCTTCGCGGACTTTCAAAAGGAACGACTGAATATAATCGATTAGCAGCTTATCAATTAATGCATAGCTTAAAGTGGTCGCAAGTTGAAGAGTTGGGTGAGGCAGCTATCTCTGCTTTGGAGGCAGCTCTAAGCGATAGCAATATTGCTTCTTCTTTTCGAGAGGAAATATGTGCATTATTGCAAAGAATTAAAACCAGGGATTCTTGATAGAACCCCTGGTGGTAAACCCATTTGAAAAGTAGTAGAATAAATTTAACCCCGGTGTAAAGCGCCGGAGGTATATATATGAAAAAATCGTTAGTAATTTTAATAGTTTTAGTCAGTTTGTTCTGCTTTGTCGGCACCGCTAGTGCAGCAGAGTTTCTTGGTTTGTGGACTGATTTTTGGAATTACGGAGCTTTCCGTTCTACCAGCTTTGAAAGAAATTCGTTTTCTACCACTCTTTTGCGTTCCGAAGGTAAAGTAGGGGTCAATTTAATTCCGGTATGGGGCGATACTTTTCTTTCTCCTTACGTAGTTTATTCAGCTTATTTTTCCCCCGATCCCAATTACTGGAATAATGTCATTTACTCGGGATATGGAATAAGGCTAAAACCTTTTGCCAGCGCCGAACATAAAACCTTTATTAGTGAAATTAAAGTATTTTTCGAAACCATGCGGGCTTCGTATATCAAAGATGAAGTTTCGGCGATGACCGCTAACCGGTCAATGGAAGATACGTTGTACGGCTTAGATTTATATTACGAATGGAACCAGCCCCAATTTGCCGGAGATACGCATACTGATTTTGGCGTTCCCTGGGGCGAGCTCTGGACTAATTTAGCTTTCCGACAAACTAATTTTTATCAAGATGATTTTAATTCATATCTCTATCGTCTTGAGCCTAAGTTTGGCCTATATGTTGGAGCCAGTGATAAAAATCCACCGTGGATCGAACCTTATCTGGCCGGCGAATTTGTGATGAGCGGACGCAATTATTCATGGTTGAATCGTGCGGCCTATGGGGTAGGGCTTAGGGTTCAACCCTTTAGATATGTAGATATGACTATGCAACCCTGGATGTTTAAGTTTAAAATGTTTGTGGAAGGGTGGGGCGTTTCCTATTTTAAAGCACAACCAACTAACAATGTTAATACGGACATCAGACTAGGTATTTTATTTACCGTGGGGAGATAAGTCTTGTATCTAGTAGTAGGATTAGGAAATCCGGGCGAACAATATGTTAATACCCGACACAATCTGGGTTTTAAGGTTATAGAACGCGTGGGCGAAAAGCTGGGCGTTACTACCTTAAAAAGCAAATTTTCCTCTTACATGGCGGCTCTTGAATTTTCCGGAAAAAAAGTAATTTTAGCGCAGCCGCAAACTTTTATGAATCGCAGTGGCGAAGCGGTATCTGCCATCTTAAACTGGTACAAAATGAACCCCGGGCAGTTGATTTTAATTTATGACGACGTTGATATTGAGGTCGGCGAAGTGCGTATCCGGACCAGGGGGGGGACTGCCGGACATAAAGGTGTAGAGTCAGTGATTGCTTCCCTGCATACCCCGGAATTTATTCGAGTAAGAATTGGAGTGGGACGTGAAACTGCCGATGCGGATATCTCCGATTACGTGCTTTCGAATGTTCCAAAAGCACAAAGCGATAAAATTCAGGCGGCAATCGAAAAAGCTTCGGATGCGATACTTACTATTATAAAAAGCGGTGTTGAGGTAGCGATTCAAGAACTTAACTCATGATCTTATCCAAACTTTCCGATCTTTCCAAAAAAGATTTTCAAACCCGGCAGGTTATCGAGAACCTCAAAAACAAAAATGCAAAAGTTTCGGTGGGGGGCGTAGCCGGAGGCCTCGAAGCTCTACTTTTTTCGGTTATTCAGCAGGAGCTGAAAGAGTTTGTGCTAATCATTACCCCGTCTCTTTTAGCCGCCGAGCGTACCTACAGCGATTTATTAAATTTTATACCGGAAGATCAGCTTGAACTATTGCATCCTTTAGATGCATATCCCCACGAGCCGACCACCCCCAGTGAAGACCTGCAAGGCCAACGCATCGCTGCACTTAATAATGTGCTAAACGGCAAAGCCAAAATACTAATTGCGCCGATCAAGTCCTTTATCTTTTACTTGGGCGACAAAGACCTCATTTTTAAACATGCGGTTATGTTTGAAATTGGCCAAAAAGTTAATTTGGACCGGCTGAGCGAACAATTAGTAAAGATCGGCTATGACCGGGTAAGTTTGGTAGGGGAAAAAGGGGAGTTTGCGGTGCGGGGTGGGATTGTTGATATTTTTCCACCGGCTAAAGACCAACCCTATCGGATTGAACTGGATGGGGAAGAGATTGCTTCGATCCGCGAAGTTGACGTTTTATCACAAAGATCAAGACACAAACTAGAAAAAGCCGAGGTTTTGCCTGCCAAAGAGTTGATTGGGCGTAAACGTTCTTCAATTGCTGATTATTTACCTAAAGATGCGTTAATTTTTATCTCAGAAAAACTAGAAGCTACGCACGTGATTGATGATTTGGCGCATGAAGTAGCGGTTGCGGCCAAATTTGATCATAAAGATTATTTGCAATTTATGAATTTTACGTCTGAAGATGATCTTGAGATTGCATTTAGAGATTTTCGCGTGCTTTATTCATCCACCCTGATTTCCCCAAAAGATTTAGAAATTTTTTCATATTCGCAGACCCACAATTATATTAAACGCATGGATGATTTCATTGCGGACCTGAAAAAAAGAGTAGGTTCTACAGTGATAGTTTCTAAACACGCCCTTTCGATTAAAGAGTTGTTACACGAAGCGGGCCTGGCCACTGCTGATAGATTTCACCGCGGGGTAATTTCGGTTTTTGAGGGAAAACTTTCTAAAGGATTTAATCTAGAAGACCTTAAGGTTTTGGTTTTATCAGATTTTGAGATTTTTGGCGAAGGGTTTCTTCGCTCTCGGCACGAAAAGCCGGCGACCCAGGGTGCTGACCAAATTCATACCTTTGATTTATCGCCGGGAAGTTTTATCGTACACGAAAACTACGGCATTGGTAAATATTTAGGACTAGAAGTATTAGAAGATGTAGGTCCCCGCCAGGAATATCTTTCCATTGAGTATGCGGCCGGCGACAAGCTGAATGTTCCGCTCAATTCGATGGGCTTAATCTCTAAATATTCTACCGGAGGAGATTTTCAGCCCAGATTAGATAAGCTGGGTGCCAAAAGATGGCTAAATACCAAACGCAAAGCTAAAAAGAAAATTAAGGATATTACAAAAAAGCTCTTGTCCATTTATGCCGAAAGAGAGGCCCGTGAAGGCTATGCTTTTGCTCCGGATAATATCTGGCAAATGGAACTAGAATCTTCTTTTCCTTACGATGAAACTAAGGATCAACTTCGGGCTATTGATCAGGTAAAAACCGATATGGAATTAAATCGTCCCATGGACCGTTTGATTTGCGGAGATGTGGGCTACGGGAAAACCGAAGTGGCTATTCGAGCGGCAGTCAAAGCGGTGGCCTCCGGTAAACAAGTAGCGGTTTTGGTGCCCACCACGGTTTTAGCCCAACAGCATTACTTAACATTTGTAGATCGGCTTAAATCTTTTCCGATTAAAGTGGAGATGCTTTCGCGTTTTCGCAGTAAAGCCGAACAAAAAGAAATTGTAGAGAATCTAAAACTGGGAAATATCGATATTGTGGTGGGAACCCACCGCCTGGTAGGTAAAGATATTGAATTTAAGGATCTCGGGCTATTAATCATCGATGAGGAACAGCGTTTTGGCGTGACCCATAAAGAAAGAGTAAAAGAGATGCGCAAAACCATTGATGTGATGACGCTTTCCGCTACTCCGATCCCGCGTACATTATATATGTCACTTTCCGGGATCCGCGACTTTAGTATGATTAATACTCCTCCGGTGGATCGCTCACCAGTCCGAACTTATGTTTTAGAGTGGAACGAAGCGGTAGTCAGAGAAGCGATTTTAAGAGAAGTTGAACGCGGCGGCCAGATATATTTTGTGCATAATCTGGTCCAATCGATCGAACAAGTTAAGTCTAATTTAAAAAGATTAGTGCCGGAAGTAAAAGTGGTGGTGGCCCACGGCCAGATGAGGGAAGACCAGCTCGAAAAAAATGTGATCGATTTCTTCCAGAAAAAATACGATCTTTTACTGTGTACCGCCATCATTGAGTCCGGCATCGATATGCCTAACGTAAATACGATTATTATCGACAATGCGGATCGGCTGGGATTAGCCCAGCTTTATCAGCTGCGGGGCCGGGTGGGTCGTTCGGCGACCCGGGCTTACGGATACTTATTCTATCGTCGCCGGGATTTCTTAACCCTGGAAGCGATCAAACGCTTAAAAGCCATTCAGGAATTCACTAAATTAGGATCGGGATATAAATTGGCTTTGCGGGATTTGGAAATCAGGGGATCGGGGAATGTAATGGGCAGCCAGCAGCATGGACATTTGGTGGCGGTGGGCTTTGATTTATATTGTGAGCTGGTGCAGGAAGCAGTTGCTGAGCTGAAAGGCATCAAAGAGACCGCGCCCCGAGAAGTTATTATTGATATTAAAGCCGATGCCTATATTCCGCCGCAGTACGTGAGCGAAGAACGCGAACGAATTGCACTTTATCGCCGCATGAATCTGTTGGCGATTAAAGAAGAAGTAATGGACATGAAAAGAGAATTTAAAGATCGCTTTGGCCAGCTTCCCAAAGAAGTCGAGGCCCTCTTCCGGTTGCTTTATTTAAAAGTAAGAGCTAGACTGGCAGGGGTTAAAAGTATCCGCGGTGACGTATACCGCATCGTAGTTGACTTTGCCGGGATTCCTGATAAAAATGTGGTCAGAAAGCTGATTGACCCTTATTTGGATCGGATGAAATTAACCGGCAAACGATTATTTTACGATATTGAAGGACAAAGCTTTAATGATTGGATTTCAAACCTGCAAAATATCTTTTCTGAAAATCTGGTTTAGTTTATTCGTAATTCTTATCTTTTTGCTGATCTTATCTGCGTCAATTCATGCCCAAGACATATTTGTAGTGGTTGACGGTCAAGAAATATCCCGTGATTTTTATGAACGGGCGCTTAAAGCCGCCGTAGTTGAAATGGAGGAGCAGGGGGTGGCGGCGCCTACCGGAGAAGTTTTATCCCTATTGAGGCAAAACCTGATTGACCAGATTATTGACGTGGTTTTAATTGTGGAGGGGGCCAGTGAGGAGGGGATCAGTGCCAGTGGTCAGGAAATTGAGGACAAAATTAAGGAAGTTAAAGACAGATTTCCAGAATCCGGTGAATTTCAGGCGTCACTCACCAAGCAAGGGCTTACCCTTGACGATTTAGTTTGGGATATTAAAGCCCAGATTTTAAAAGAAAAACTCATCGAATATTTTTCCAAGAAATTTGCGGTGAGCGATGAAGAAACGCTAGCTTTTTACTGGAGAAATAAGGAAATGTTTGTCCAGTCGCCTAAATTGCGCCTCAACCAGATTGTGCTGACAACTTCTTTTGAAGCTAGGGACGTACGCAAACGTATCGTGGAAGGCGAAAATTTTGAAGAATTAGCGCGCAAATATTCTAAGGATTTTGGCAGCCGCGACTTTGGGGGCGATTTAGGATATGTAGCCAGGGAGGATTTGGATCCAGAAGTTGCCGAGGCGGCTTTTTCATTAAAAATATCAGAAGTTAGTCCGGTAGTTAAGTCTCCGTTAGGGTATCATTTACTGCTGGTTTCCGAAAAGATTGCCGGCCGCTCTTCCGCTTTTGATGACGTAAAAGTAGATATACTTATGTTTTTACAAAAAGAAAAGGGTAGAGGAGAATTTGACCGCTGGTTGATTAACTTGAGAGAAACGTCGCAGATTAAACTGTTTACCTTTTAAGCTGCATATCCTTCATGATGATTACGGTAGCGTCTTTAACCAGGTTTTTGGAGTCGTTTCTTTGGACAGTGCCAACTAAATCAATTAAAGCTTTTTGAATATCACCAAAAGAATAAACCTGGTTTTTGCGTGCTTCAATTTTTTGCTGTTCGGCCAAATATCTTCCTAAAAGCACGGTAGCCTGGTTAATCATCTTGCCGATCAAGCGTTGGTTGGTAATCACAAAAATTACTTTACCTTTTTCATTTTTAATCCTGATTTTGTCTTCGCTGATGACGACTTGTCCGGTTAAAATTTGTTTAACACTAACTTGTTGTAGGTAAACTTCTACGATTTTTTGAGCAACTTGAGGATTTAACTCACCGTTGATAAAAAACTTGGGCTTAACGTGAACTTCGGTGTGGCGGGCTTTAATTGGGCCGTGCTTATTAAAGTCGTTCCAGAAAGCTCCGAGAGCTTCTTGCATTTTATCAAAATAAGTTTTGTATTGTGCTTTAGGCATAATTTATCCTAGTGTCTCTCCGTTAAGTAATGCTAGTTCTTGATCTAGTCCGGCGATGTCTCTTCCGGTAATGTAGTTTTTACCTTCCGGTCCTTGGAGCTCTGCTAACAGTTCCAGCGGATTACCTTCTAAACCACCGTGGATTTCTTCATGAACTTCTTCGGCGACCGCTGGATCAATGCTGGCGGTGGAGCCGGAAGCGTTAGCAACTTGACGATCCAATGCAGCGAGCGGGTCACGTTTAGTAAAGGCCTGAATTGGATTTTTACTGCGGGTTCTTTGGGCGGCTACTAAATTATTGTAAACTGTTTCTCGGATATTTTTATTGCCCTTGGCTGCTTCAAATAGCGTTTCGGGGAAATTAAAAGTTCCGGCGGCGGTGTTAGGAAGTTTTCCCTGGGTAAGCATATTGTTTAATTCGTACAAAACTACCGTAGCTTGAAATAGTAATTCTGACTTATTTTTTGCTAAGCTAGGATTTCTTTGTACTAATGCGGCAATTACTTTTTCGGCGAGGTTGGTTTTTTTATAAGGATCTTCTGGTGCGGATCCGCGGATCTGGATTGGTAACTCTTTAAGTGCGGGTAAATTACAGAGCGCGGCTAAAGCTTCGGTCACTACTTTTGGATTTAAGCTCGAAGGATTAACGTGCAGCGCATCGGTTAATCTTTGCGACCTGAGTTGGTTCATATCAAGCCGTCTAGCTTGTATTGCTTGATTAGATTTTACGTTTGATTGTATAGCCATAATATTTCCCCGTAATAAAGTTTCCCTTTACACTACATATATCGGGCTGGAAAGGGAAAAACTTGCATGGAATCGCGAATTATTTATAAGGGGTTTATGCAGGCGATTTTGGGGGTTTCTCTTCGGAGGTTCCCTTCGGTCCGGATAATGGAAAACGCTTTATATCTTATCGTGATGAGATGGATCAAGAGGAATAGGATCAGGATTATTGACGCGAAAATGCGCAGTCGTTTTGGGTCGAATAATTTCTCTAGTATTTTGGCTAAAGAAGGCCAAAAATTACCCATCAAAATACACAGAAAAATGTAAGGAAAATAATGATAGCGGCCCCAGTTGAGGAGGGCATCGGTTGAAACAAATGACCGGGCGGCGGCTAAAACACCGTACGAAAGCAGTAACCCTACTGCGCCAAAAAACACAACTCCGCGGTCATTTAACATGCTAACCCGATCCGGCCTGGGGTTAAGGATAAAATATAAAAACAAAAGATAAGCTAAAATTATGGTATTGATTAAAAGGAGAATCCCCAAAAGCAAGGCCAGCGGATAGCTAAAAATACTTAGCGCAAAACTTTTGCCGACGGTTCCTAAAAAGCCCATTAAAATATACTGGCCGATAATTTGCGGGTTGAGATTGATGGCAAAACTACTGCCGCTGCCGGCTAAGTGGGCATAAACAAAAAAGTAATAAATCACCATAAAAAGTATCCATACAATAAAGTAAGGTGCTAGAAATCGAACGTCATCTTTGAGGGTTTTAAAAGCAAAGGTTTTTTTGAGTATCCCGTAATAATAGGCGATGATAAAAAACAGGCCTAAGATTCCCAGCGAAAATCCCATCGGAATAAAAAAGGAAGCGATAACTGAAGTGACGGCGTATTTAATTTTTTTACTCTCAAAATAGCGCTGCATAAAAATTAAAGTTAACAGTAAAAAGAAAAGCGCCAAGGCGGTGTTAAATACGGTGAACCAGTGCAGGACCTCGTAGTAAACCGAGTTTAACGAAAAGATTAATGTGGTAACGAAAGGAATCCATTTTTTATCTTTAAAAATATAGGTGCAGAGCAGATAAAAAAGCAGCGTGTTTACAATGTGCAGCAGTATTGCCAAGACCATCGGGGGAACGATATTGGCTCCGAAAATACGGTAACTGATAAAAAATACCGGCTTAAAAATTAGCATTAAGTGTTCATTGTGTGGAGTAAATAGATACTTTACTGAGAAAGATCCGGATTCGAATACTTTGATAAAATCCCAGTCGTCATAGAAAAATTTGTTATTGAATAAAATGGGGTTCCAAAAAATAATTACCAATAAAACCAAAACAATTGGCTGCCAGTATTTTTTAATGAAGTCAATAATTCGGGTCATTTGAGGTTATTGTACTGTATCAGACGGACAGAGCGCAATATGTTATAATACTTCCCCCATGCTCTTAAAATCTTTAAACGAAAAACAAAAAGAAGCTGTCCAAACTACCGAGGGACCATTGCTGATTGTGGCTGGTGCCGGATCAGGAAAGACTCGGGTTTTAACCCACCGCATCGCTTATCTAATTAAAGAAAAACGTATTTCCCCATTTAATATTTTAGCGGTTACTTTTACTAACAAAGCCGCCAACGAAATGCGCGAGCGTCTCAAAAAGCTGGTCGGTCTTCCTTCCAAAAACATGTGGATTGGTACTTTTCACTCTCTATGCGGTCGGATTCTGCGTCGCGATATCGAAAAAATTGGCTACGGCAAAAACTTTGTCATTTTTGACGAAGATGACCAGGAAAAACTAATGAAAGAAGTACTGCGTGAGCTGGAATTGCCGGAAAGAAGATTTCGCCCCTGGACAGTATTGGGAGCTATCAGCCGCGCTAAAAATGAACTGATTGACGAAATCGAATACGGGCGTAAAGCTTACGAATATTTTGAAGAAAACGTGGCGCTGGCTTACCGTAAATATCAAGAAAAGTTAATCGCGCAAAATGCGCTCGATTTTGACGACATGCTAATGCTGACGGTGAAGCTTTTTGAGTTTTCTCCCAAAGTGTTAGAGTATTATCAAAACCGCTTTCTATATATATCGGTAGACGAATACCAGGATACCAACCATGCACAGTATATGATTACTAATCTTTTAGCCGGCAAACATAAAAACTTGTGTGTAGTCGGGGACAGCGACCAATCGATTTATAAATTCAGGGGCGCCGACTTCAGAAATATTATTGATTTTGAACATCATTACCCAAACACCAAGGTAGTTTTGTTAGAGCAAAATTATCGTTCTACTAAAAATATATTAGAAGTGGCTAACAGTATTATTAAAAATAATCAGGCGCGCAAACCCAAAGATTTATGGACTAAAAACAGTGACGGCGCACCGCCGGTTTGTTTTGAGGCCGAAGACGAGAAACACGAAGCTTATTACGTGGTAGCCCAGATAAAAAACATGGCTGAAAAGCTCCCTTACAATGATTTTGCGGTTTTGTATCGCACCAACGCCCAGTCCCGCGTTTTTGAAGAAGTGTTGATGAAGGAAGGTGTTCCTTACCGCATCTTTTCGGGCGTTAAATTTTATTCCCGCAAGGAAATTAAAGATATTTTGGCTTACTTGCGGGTAGTTTTTAACCCTAAGGATGACTTAAGTTTAAAAAGAGTACTTTATAACGTGGTGGATGGGGTGGGTAAAGTTTCCGCGATTAAAATCGAGCATGAGGCCCGCAAGCGTCACTGCTCAATGTCTGAAATTTTGGAGATGGTTGAACAAATTGATATTGCACCCAAGGCCCGAGGAGCCCTCCAAAATCTTAGTAAAAAAATAATTCGTCTGCGCGATGATATGGTCGAAGATCCGGCGTCCATCATCATTGAAAAAGCATTAATTCAGTCCGGATACAAACAAAAATTAGAAGCCGAAGGTACCGAAGAAGCCTTAGCCCGAGTCGAAAACATTAAAGAATTGATTTCGGTGGCTAAAGAATTTGAACAATCGTCGGATGACCCTACTTTGAATGGTTTTTTAACCCAGGTCTCGCTGATTTCTAATAATGATTATGCCGATAAAGATCAACCATCGGTTTCGCTGATGACTTTACATACTGCCAAAGGCTTAGAATTCCCGGTAGTATTTATCGTAGGGATGGAAGAAGGTATTTTCCCGCATTATCGCTCACTTTATGACGCTGAAGAATTAGAAGAAGAACGTCGCCTCTCTTATGTAGGCACCACCCGGGCCAAGAAAAAACTTTATCTGGTTTATGCACGGACACGACTTCTCTTTGGTGATACCTGGAACAACGGACCATCGCGGTTTATATCCGAAGTTCCCGAAGAGCTGTTAGAAATTATTATCAGCGGATCAGAAAAGGAAGAAAAGCTCGAAGATGGCCTGGATATGGGAGAAGAAACTAATACCAAAGGGGATTTTGGGGTAGGGGAAATGGTATCGCATAAGAAATGGGGCAAAGGAAAAGTATTAGAAATCGAAGGTAAAGGTTTAGATAGTTTGCTTTTGGTTCAGTTTGAATCCGTAGGAGAAAAAAACCTGCTGCTGCGCTACGCGCCGCTTTCTAAAGTTTAAATCCGCCGTGTTTTTTGAAGTGTTCTACTAATCCGCCGTCCGCCAACAAGGTTTGCATGGTTTGAGGAATGGGGCTAAATTTTGACTCGGTACCTTTGGTAATATTTTTGACGGTGCCATTGTCTAAATCAACTTCCAGTTCATCTCCATTATCAATTCCATCCGTATCGAGTTCTATCGCGGGTAATCCAAGATTAAAACAATTACGGTAAAAAATTCTTGCAAAAGATTTTGCGATTACGATTGAGATTCCGGCATATTTGATTGCAATGGGGGCTTGTTCCCTTGAAGATCCGCACCCAAAGTTTCTTCCGGCTACAAGAAAATCACCTTTTTTAACTTTTTTATAGAAACCGGGAGCAATATCGCCCATTACATATTTGGCAAGTTCGTAAGGATCTTGAACTTTAAATTTTATTTGCCCCGATATTATATAATCAGTATTGATGTCATCTCCAAATTTGTGGACTTGACCTTTTGCAATCATGTATTTTCTCCTAGTAATTTTGTTGCTTTTTGAATGCCAGAAAGAATTCTGGGATGTTTACAATACGGCTTAATTAAATTAAATAATTTTTTTAGGGAGTCTTTTTTATAAACCCCAAATTTCCAAAAATCTTTATTGTTATTCTGTTGTCCTTTAGGTGTGCATAAATAGGTTTTTGGGCAAACAATGCCTAGCGTGCTGACCTTTTCCCATATTTGGTTTAGGATATTTTTATCATAAGTCCTCAAGATAAACATAAAGGAACGGCCATTGCTTTTGTTTGTGTAGATTCCAATGCATCCTTCTGCGTCAGTGTAACCTGCAAGAAATGCCAAGAAGGATTCCTTTTTATTTAGTATCCATTTTGGGATTTTATCTTCTTTTTTAAGCAAAAAGCGAAAAGATTGGTTAAGTAGGCAGTGAATTTTTGTATGACCAAATATTGTTGCTCTAATTAAAACATGAGTATATTTATTAAAAAGATTTTTGATTAATTTAATTTGTTCTTGGCGTGTTGTTGTGCTATCAACAGAAATAAGTTTCCGATGCAATCTTACGTGTAGATCTCCGAGTCTGAACCCGATCATGTAGGCTTTCTCAGTCAGATTGTTACTAAAATCGTGCTTAGGGTATTTTGTGCTAATTTCTGCTTTGTCTCTTGCTTTAACCTTAGCTTCTTTCATTTTGTTGGAAATTGTAGCCTGATTGCAATTAAGGAGATTAGCAATTTCTTTTTGTTTTAACCCATATTTGCCATACAAAGTTTCTAGAGATTCAATGGAGAGAATGATGGTTTTCTTTCGAGATGGGATATTGAATGCTTGCATTTTGCTGATGATGGTTGTTTTTCCACAATTGAAATGCGCTGCGATTTCTGCAATAGTTAGATTTTGATCACAATAAAGGTGTTGCAATTCTTCTTTTGTGATTGATTTTACAGGTTGCCACCAAGTTTTGATATTATGAAGCTTAAGTTTTTTTGATATTAATGCAGGTGAGCAATTAAATGTTTTAGCGATTTCGTAGATTGAACACTTATTTTGGGAATATAATTTTTCTAGTGCATCTTTATCAATGATTATTTCTTTCACGTTACGAATGCTTCCTCGGATCAGTAATTTTTCCTTCGATGACCGATGCGGCTACGGTGGCCGGTGATCCTAAATAAATAAATGCTTTACGGTTGCCCATTCGTCCTAAAAAGTTACGGTTGGCGGTTGAAATAACGTTTTCGCCGTCAGAAGGAACGCCGTTATGCGTTCCTACGCAAGGTCCGCATCCCGGGGTAACAAAAACCCCGCCGGCATTGATTAATGTTTCGGCAATTCCGGACTTCATTAGTTCTAAAAAGATAGTTTTTGAGGCTGGCGCTAACACTAAACGGCAACCATCTTTAACTTTTTTGCCTTTTAGTATTTTGGCGGCGATTTCAAAGTCTTCCATACGGCCGTTAGTGCAAGTTCCGATGAATCCTTGTTGTACTGGAGTACCGGCGACCTCTTCAATTGGAGCGACGTTATCAACTGCGTGAGGTTTTGCGATTTGCGGTGATATTTTTGAGACATCAAATTCTAATGTTTTAGCGTATTTGGCATCTTTGTCTGCAGTTTGGGGATTGGGTTTAAGTTTAGAGTGTTTTTTGACCCAATCTAAAGTTTTTTTATCGGCTTCCATCAGGCCGGCCTTGCCTCCGGCTTCGATCGCCATGTTAGAAATGGTAAATCGAGCATCCACCGACATGTTTTCGATGACCTTGCCGTAAAATTCCATCGCCATGTAGGTGGCACCGTCGGCTTTAATTTTACCGATGGTGTAAAGCATTAAATCTTTAGAATAAACTCCCTTAGCAAAATCACCTTTATAGGTAATTTTCATAGTTTCGGGAACCTTAAACCATAGTTTTCCCGAAATCATGGCAGCTGCAAAGTCGGTTGAACCAACTCCGGTGGAAAAAGCATTAATCGCGCCGTAGGTGCAAGTGTGTGAATCGGCTCCGATTACTAGGTTTCCGGGGACCACGTATCCTTGCTCGGGTACCAGCTGGTGACAGACCCCGCAGCCGATGTCGTACAGGTTAATTTTGAATTTATGAGCAAATTCGCGTATTTTTTTGTGGATGGCAGACACGCCTTCGTTTGGAGAAGGGCAGGAATGATCCAAAATCATGGCTATTTTTTGGGATTCGAACACCGATTTTGCCTGCATTTTATTGAATGAATCGATGGCGATTCCGGAGGTGCCGTCCTGGCCCATACAGAAGTCAATATCCGCAATCACAATATCTCCGGCAAAAGCGTCTTTGCCGGAATGATTTGATAGAATTTTTTCTGCGATAGTTTTTCCCATAATGCGGAGAAATTATATCATAACATCTTGAACATTACCAAACGTAGTGATAATATATGAAAAATTCTTAGAGGAGTGCAAAGATTGGCTAAAAAGCTAGTCTTATTATTATTACTTTTCTTAGCTATCCTGGTGTTTATTAATGCCTCGACTGCTGCGCCTTATCTTAGTATTTATGCTCCTGAAAAAAATACCATTACTTACAAAGATGTCATCATGCTTAATGGGAAAGCCAAAGGCTATGACAAAGTATTAGTTAACGGTGAACAGATCGAAGTGGATAGCCAGGGGATCTTTTCGGCGGGACTTTTTTTAGTTCCCGGAAAAAATTACGTAAAAGTAGAAGCGGTGACCAAAGACGGCGCGATTGACGAGGTCACGCGTAAAATATTAAAGCGAGTGATTCCCCAGGATGTGGCGGCATTAAAAGAAGCCGATCCAAAGCACTATTCAATTGAGCCGATCATTGATTTAACTACGCTGGGCATTGCCGAAGAGTATCCAGATGGTAATTTTTATCCGAAGGGATGGATATTTCGTGGAGAGTTGGCAACCTGGATAGCTAAAGCTACCGGTTTAAAAACCTTTATGCAGAAAGTAGACCCGGCCCCGGATGTTCCTTTAAATCACTGGCGGGCACCGTTTATCAAAGCTTGTTTAGATGCCGGCTATATGAAAATATACCCTGACGGTAATTTCGGCTTAAACGACGGAATTATGCGCTCCGAAACCGTAACCGTGGTCATACGTATCGTTGGTGATAAAATTTACCCTGATGTAAAAAAAGTTTTTAGTGATGTTCCGCTTTTACTTTCGGAAGCCAAAGTGATCTATTCGGCCTGGAAAAAAGGCTTAATCGAGGGGATTTCCCGCAAACACCGCATGTTTGATCCTAACCGTTTTATTACCCGGGAAGAAACGGCCACTCTCATAGCTAGATTGCCGGGAGTCAAGGAACAAATTGCGGATCAATTTGATTTTTCAAAAGGGTACTCCGAAAAAAATTATGCAGACGTAAATACGGCGCCGAAAATTGTCTGGTTTTATATCGTTCCCGAGCGCATCTTAAAAGCGGCCAGCCAGGTTGTGCTTATAAAAGCAAAGGTAAAAGACTGGCAGGGTTACGAAGATATTTCTGTAGTAAAAGTTGATTTACGGGATCTTTGGGGACCACCGGATGCCGAAATGTACGATACCGGCGAAGAAGGGGACGAGACTGCCAAGGACAGCATTTTTACATTGCGCCTGGTGGTAAGTCCGGAGGCAACCGGCACCCCAACCCTAAAAGTTACGGCTATGGATCGTAAAGGATGGGAAGGAGAAGCTTACAACAGCATTATAATTGTAGAATGAATATGAGAAAAAGACATTACAGACTAGAGACCGGAGACCAGAGACCAGGGACCTGGGGACAGACTCCCCAAAAGTCTCTTGTTTCTAGTCTCTTGTCTCTGGTCCTGCTTTCACTGTTAGTTTTTTCTTCCCCAGTTTCTGCTTTGTTAGTTGAAAACAAAGTTGCGGCTTTTGATGCCGAGGCCGGAGCCCGTCCACTAGGAATGTCCGGAGCTTTTGTTGCTCAGGCGGATGATGTGTGTTCGGCAATGTATAACCCGGCAGGATTAACCTGGTCTAAAGGCATTGCTCTTAATATTCCTTTGGGCAGCCGGGTTGATTTTTCTAATGTTTCTGCATTTCAGGCCTATCCTTCAGGATACGGATATACCCTGGGATTAGGTCTGGCTAACAAAAAAGTATCCAAAACTAATCTCAATTATAATTCAAATATTCTGATTGGTTCGATTGGCGGGAAACTCAGCATTTTGCCTTTTATTGCCAAAAATAATTTTACCGAAAACCTGGCCCTGGGCATGAACTTAAAAACGATTTTAGGTCAAACCGTAGAAATTACCGGCAGTCCGGATCAATCCTCCAATGGATGGGAAGCTGACTTTGGAGGTCTTTTTAGATATAACCGCTGGATCAATCTGGGCTTTAATTTAAAAAATGCAATTCCTTCCGGTCTTTTTGGCGGAGGGCGGTTTACCTGGACCGGAGGAACGTCTGAAGCGATTCCGGCTACCGCGGTGATCGGAGCATCGGTTAAATTGGTAGGAGACGTTAATACTCCGTTTTATGTAAGAGGCAATGAAGTCTTCCTCAATCTTGATTACGAACGCGGCTTTGGTGATTCACAAGTCAACTTCTTTAAATGGGGAATAGAGTGGGCCCACTGGAACTCGCTCTTTTTAAGAGTGGGCGGGCAAGGCGATGATTCACGGGATGGAGCAAAAAATACGATTGGCGTAGGGATCAGGAGAGAAGGATGGGGAGCAGACGTGGCTTTAGCCAGTCCCAGCTTCAGCGGTGGCCAGACGATGGTGTTTTCTTTCATGTATTTCCCCCAGGAATGGAAATTTGTTGAACAGGAAAAAGCTCCGCTAGATGAAAAAATTCGGTTGACGCTTTGGACTTCGATGGATGACCTTTCTACCTATGATGAAACCATTATCATTTCGGGTGAGGTTCAGGCCGGGGTTAGAGCTTACGTCAATAATCAGGAAGCTTTTGTTAATAACCGTGGGCAATTTAGCGTAGAGTTGCCGTTGTTTAAAGGTAAAAATTTAATTGGTATCAAAGGTGAGTATTTCGGCGAAGAAATTATGAGTGGAACCAAACGCGTATTGCGCAAAGCCAAGGTTATTATCAGCGGAGAGAAAAAAATCGATGAAAATGTAAAATTAGTTAAAACTGAAGAAGAAAAAATTATGGCGCGCAAAGCCAAGGTTGAGGAAACCCTAAAAGATACAAGCATTTCCGCAGGTCTTAGAAACCAACTTAATGCCGAAATAAAAGCCTTGGAAAAAAGAGAAGCAACAGTTGTGGAAGAAAAAGAAAAGTTAGTTGAAGAGAAGAAACAAATGGATGACCGCAAAGAAAAAGTTGAAGCCTTGGTAACCTTAGGGGTGGTTGAAGTGGAGGAGGACCAAGAGTTTGAAATTGAAGCTGCCGTCACGCGCGGAGAGTTAGCTAGTTGGCTGGTTAAATCAGCCGGGTTGCCTCTGCCACGCGTGGAAAGAGAGCTCTATACCGATGTTCCGGCCGATCATCCATTAGCTCCGTACATTAAGGTTCTGGCAGAGCTGGGCATTATGGAAGGTTTTGGAGACGGGACCTTCCGTCCGGATGCTCCGGTAACCGAAGAAGAAGGCAAAGCCATCTTTAGAAAATTTGGAGTCATTAGATGATTATCCGAAAAATTACTATATTAATCATGATGGTGCTGGTTGCGGGGATTATCTTTACCAGTTTGCCGGACGCTTCCTTTGCACAAGAAAAATATATGACCAAAGGCGAGGCCATTGCTTATATTTCGGCTACCGATTTTGTTAAACAAAAAATCGGAGCACTGCTTTCGTGGACGGTCGGTTATGATATTTCCAAAGTTAACCGGGCACGCCTGGTTCCAATTATTAATTATATCGTTGCCGTTCCCCGCAAAGCCCCTCCCGACGGGCGCACCATTGTTGAACTGCAGGCTTCGGTGGATGATCCCGGCGGACTTCCCAATATTTCAGGGGTGCGCGCAGATTTAAGCGGCATTGGTAAGCTGCCTAACATGATGCTGGTAGATAATGGACTGTGGGGAGATGCTAAGGCGGGTGACGGGATTTATACCATGCAAACCAATATCAGTCGGGCGGTGTCTTTAGGAGAAAAAGAAGTAGCGGTAGCGGTGGCAAATAGAAAGGGCTGGGTAGCTTTAGGAAAAACTAATCTTTTGGTTTTGAAAACCCCCAAAATTGTAACCGTCAAAGCTACCCCTTCCAGCGTGGTGGCCGACGGGACCAAAACGGTTTTAATTGAAGTTGAACTGGAAGGTAAAGAAAAAGACAGAGAAGTAAAAAGAGTTTTTGTTAACCTCCAGGAATTAGAATTGGGTAAGCTAGTGTTGTTGAGAAACGACGGCAAAGAAGGCGATCGGGTTGCCGACGATAATGTGTTTATTGTTAAAGTATTAATTCCGGCTGGTCTTTCTCCCAAAACGGCAGAAATTCCGGTTTACGTAGAAAATTTTTCGGGAGGCGCAGGCGTCGCCAAACTCAAAATAAAAATTGTACCAAAGTAAAGAATAACCAATGCTTTCAACTTTAACCCTGGTAAGCATATTTACAGAAATTTTTACTGCCGGCCTACTCATCGCCGGGGTCATTAGCTTTGTTAAAAAATACCTGCAAGAAAATTCCAGAAGAGATCTTTATTTCGGCTTAGTTTTCTTTCTGTTATTTGTTTACGTCGCTCTCATCGTAGCTTCGCAAATGATGTTTAATTTGGGCCGCAGTTTAACCGAGCTGATCTGGATCCATCGCTTTATTGCGGCGACCACTGCACTTTGTGTTTTTACTTTATGGCTTTATCTGGTTTCTAAATTCAGATTTAATAAAATCCGGTGGATAAAATATATTTCCGGATTGGTTTTGATTTCGGTATTAATTGTAATTTACCGTATCTTTCGTTCTGCGGTCAGTTTGGTTTACCGGGAAGGCGTCATTGAGCCGATCGTCGATTTTTCGCTGGCGGTTCCCATCAAAACCTTATGGCTTTTGATTTGGTTTGTTTTGGCCATAGTTGCAGCCTGGCGCTTTTTTACGCTAAAACCTTCGGGACGTAAAAACTTAACTGCCATACTGTCAATTTCTTCCTTGTTGATGGTGGGCGCATATTTCTGTACCGTCTTGTATTCAAATTCGGGCAGTGGGTACTACCTGCTGTTATCCTGGTTTATCACTTTGTTTGCGGTAGTAGGATTGCTGCTCTCCGAAATTATCCCGCCGTTCTCAAAAGTGGCGGCTTTCCCCTTAAGTTATTTCCGCACCCGCATCTTGTTTAAGCTCATCTTAATTTTTGTGTTGTTGATCGTGATTCTGTTTGAAGCCACCACCTTAATCGTTATCAGCATTAGTAAAAGCTCGCTTTCAGATTCGGTAATTTCGGTGCATAAGTCCCAAGTTACCGAAGTGGTGGATAAGATCGAAAGCTATATTGGCACGGCCACCCGCGATTTAAAAATTATTGCCGGGACGCCAGCCTTGAAATCGGGGGATATCAGCTCGGCCAAAACTACTTTGAACCTTTTGCTTAACACTAATCCGGTTTTTGACGGTTTAGCGGTTTTGAACCCCAGCGGAAATATACTAATTAACTATGCAAAAACAAACGCCAAGTTATCAGCACAGGACATTGATTTTAAAGGCATGCGGCTGGCTTTTCGCCGGGAACACGGGATGTATTTAAGTGGATTAATGCGCAGTAGTGATGGGAATGCCTACTTAATTGCTGCGGTTGAAGTGCCTTCCAGTGGATTAGCCGTGGTATCAAGGATTAACCTGAGTGTCATCCAGGATGTCATAAACAAAATTTCTTATCGGGGCAAGGGATTTGTTTATGTGGTGGATGAAAAAGGAAAGTTAATTGCTCATCCAGATGAAATTAGGGCCAAGTCGGCAGAAGATCTGAGTGAAGTGCCGACCATCAAGCATGTTTTAGGCGGAGCGGTAGGCGGCGGTGAGTTTTACGGCACGACCATCAGCGAAAAAATGGTCGGAGCTTACATGCCGGTTGAAAACTTGGGGTGGGGAGTCGTGGTGGAGGAGCCCCTCGCCGATGCCTATTTTGAAATTCGCAGGGTGGAAACTAATTCGCTCATGTTTGTAATTATGGGTATTATTTTAACGGTCACGGTAGGCGTGTTCTTTGCCCGCAGCATTGAAAAACCCATTAAGGATTTAATCGAAGGAACGGATGCGGTACGCCAAGGCGACTTAAACGTAAGAATGGAAGTTGAGACCATCGATGAAATTGGCACTTTAACTTCGGCGTTTAACCTCATGACCAAGGAATTACGTGAAAGTCAGGATCGTTTGATTTTATCGGAAAAACTGGCATCACTGGGGACCATGGCGGCCGGGATGGCACACGAAATTAAAAACCCACTGGTTTCACTGCGTACCTTTACCCAACTATTACAGCAAAAATGGGGCGACGAAGAATACCGCAAGAAATTTTCCCAGATCGTTCCACACGAGATTGAGCGGATCAACAAAATTGCCGAAAGTCTGCTTAAGTTTGGTAAACCGATGAAGCCCGAATTAACCAAGGTTGAAGTAAACCAAATTCTCGAAGATGTATTACTGCTGTTTGAAAGCGAAGCTAAGAAAAACAACATCCGCGTTACTACTAAATTTGCCGATCTGCCGATGATCATTGGTGATCAGGGACAGCTGTCACAAGCCTTTGTTAATATTATATTAAACGCCATTCAATCCATGAAAAAAGGCGGCGAACTTACTATCAAAACCGATGTCGGAGAAGTGATTCATTTAGGTAAAATGACCGGAAGCAAAGGTAAGCTTACCCGGGACGGAAACATCGGAGAGATGTCGTTTGGCGAAGAAGAAGCCAAAGAAAAAGCCGAAGTAATCAAGCCGATCGGAGTAGTTTTTGTTGAAATTTCGGATTCCGGCGAAGGAATTCCGGCGGATAACTTAAGGAGCCTTTTTGATCCATTCTTTACTACTAAAATGACCGGTACCGGAATGGGGCTGCCCATTACTTTGCGTATCATCGAAGAGCATAAAGGTTCGGTCAAGGTCAGAAGTCAAATCGGCAAAGGAACCACTTTTTTAATTACCCTGCCGCAAAATATCGAAGAGCAAAAAGATTTGGAAGAAAAGATCAATAGTATAACCTAGAAAATAAAGTTATACTTTTTTGCTGTAGCCAGAAAATCCGCGTTGAAAAGCCTGCAGTGCACAATCCAGGTCAGTTTTTTCGGTAGAGGATCCGGTAGAAAATTCGCGTCCGTCGTGGAAGGTAATATTGCCGCTGGTAACGATTACTTCTTTCCGGTCATCTGAAATCCAAACGTTACCCGGGCAGTAAAAAGAATCTGAGGAAAGGGTAACTTCCCTTTCTTCAGTATCCGGAGTCGTTATGATATCTAGCTCGATCATTGGCATGATTCTTGTATGGCTCCTTTTCCGCTTAATATATCGGGTTTTCCCGGCCAAAACTTGTATGGATTCTATAAAATATTTTGAGGGTATGTTATAATCTTCAGGTATATATAATGAAAGCCAAAAGGAGTTATGCATGGGCAAGCTTCGTGGTTCTGATTTTGTCTCAATCAAGGATTTCTCTCCGAAAGATCTGCAAAAAATCATCGTTTTTTCGCTTGATCTAAAGAAAAAAGAGAAAGCAGGGGAAAAGACAAAAATACTCCAGGGTAAGTCCCTGGCCTTAGTTTTTGAAAAGCCTTCTACCCGTACCCGTATATCTTTTGAGGTGGGGATGTATCAGCTGTGGGGGCATGCGGTGGTTTTGGAGGGGGCTTTTGAGCGTGAGGATGTTAAGGATGTAGCGAAAACGCTGTCCCGCTACGTTGACGGGATCGTTATCCGCACCTTTGGCCACGAGAAGGTAATTAAGCTGGCCGAGGCGGCAACCGTTCCGGTAATCAATGGTTTATCCGATCTCCTGCATCCTTGTCAGGCGATGGCGGACGTTTTAACTATGTTTGAACAAAAGGGAGACGTTTCAAAATTAACCGTGGCTTACGTTGGCGATGGAAATAACGTGTGCAATTCTTTGATCAATGCGGCCGATGTTTTTAACTTTAAGCTGAAACTAGCCATTCCAGAAGGATACGATCCTAAGGTTACTTCTAAAAATGCTAGTATCGTGCGTGATCCTGCCGAAGCGGTTAAAGGAGCGGATGTGGTATATGCCGATGTCTGGGCGTCAATGGGTCAGGAAAAAGAAAAAGAAAAACGCAAAAAAATATTTGCGCCATATCAGGTCAATGCCAAACTGATGAAAGCCGCTAAGCCGGATGCCATCTTTTTGCATTGTCTGCCGGCGCATCGCGGCGAAGAAGTAATGCCCGAGGTAATTGACGGCCCGCAGTCAAAAGTTTTTGACCAAGCCGAAAACCGGCTGCACGTGCAAAAGGCAATTTTAGCTCTTTTGCTGGCGGCTTAATCTTAGGCAGAAAGGATCCAAACATGAAAAAAGTTAAAAAAGTGGTGTTAGCTTATTCCGGGGGGCTCGATACCTCAATTATTATCCCCTGGCTAAAAGAAACTTATGATTGTGAAGTAATCGCCATGATCGCGGATTTGGGCCAGCACGAAGATTTATCAGCCGCCAAGGTTAAGGCCCAAAAAACCGGAGCCTCAAAAGTATTTGTGGAAGATTTAAAGAAAGAATTTGCCGAAAATTATTTAATGCCCATGCTTAAATCCGGAGCGGTATACGAAGGCCGTTACTATTTAGGTACCGCGATTGCCCGACCATTGATCGCCAAGCGACAAATCGAAATTGCCCAAAAAGAAAAAGCCGACGCAGTTTCGCACGGCGCTACCGGCAAGGGAAATGACCAGGTACGGTTTGAACTGACGTTTAAAGCTTTGGATCCGGATAAAAAAATTATTGCTCCCTGGCGAGAATGGGACATCAAAAGCCGAACCGATGCGGTGGCCTATGCTAAGGCCCGTGGAATTCCGGTTCCGGTAACGGCGGCTAAGCCTTATTCTTCTGATCGTAACTTGTGGCACGTAAGTTACGAGGGGGGGATTTTAGAAGATCCTTGGAAAGAGCCGGACGAAAGCATGTTTGAAATGACCCGCTCGCCGGATAAAACTCCTAATAAGCCAGTCTACGTTGAAATTTATTTTGAAAAGGGAATTCCTCAAAAAATTGATGGTACGAACTATGCTCCTTATGAATTAATCAGCAAACTAAACAAATTGGCGGGGGCCCACGGAGTAGGGCGGGTAGACATGGTAGAAAACCGGTTGGTAGGCATAAAATCACGGGGAGTATATGAGACTCCGGCGGGAACCGTACTGCAAACTGCGCTCACCGACCTAGAATCAATTACCACCGATCGCGATACCGCGCATTACAAAAGATTAATTGCCGAAAAATATGCAGAGTTAATCTATTTTGGCCAGTGGTTTTCTCCACTGCGCGAGGCTTTAGATGGATTTATCAATATTGTTTCGAATCAGGTAACCGGAACCGTGCGTCTAAAATTGTTTAAAGGAAATTGTATGGTGGTCGGACGCAAAGCTCCTAAATCACTGTATAATCCCGATCTGGCAACTTTTGAAGAAGAAGAAATCTATAACCAAAAAGATGCTGAAGGTTTTATTAATCTTTTTGGCCTGCCGCTAAAAGTGCAGGCTAAAATAAAAAAGATGAAATAATTATTTAGGAGGGTTTTTATGGCACGCAAAAAGAAAAAAGTTAAAGATAAGCTTTGGGGAGGGCGTTTTCGCGAAGCACTAAGTGACGCGGCTGAAATTTTTACCTCTTCCGTTGATTTTGATAAAAAGCTCTATCATCATGATATTATCGGGAGCATTGCCTACTCCAATGCGCTCATGAAAGCGCACGTGATCTCCCAAAAAGAATGCAAACGCATCATTAAGGGTTTAACTGCCATATTAAAGGGGATTAAATCCGGAAAAATTCAATTTAGAACCGAGTTCGAAGATGTTCACATGAATATCGAAGCGCTCTTAATCGATATGATTGGGGATACCGGCAAGAAACTGCATACCGGACGCAGCCGCAACGACCAGGTGGCGACTGACCTCAGAATGTACTTGAAGGACGAAATTGCAGCCACCATTCCATTAATTTCAAAGTTTCAGGCTACTTTAGTTGAACTGGCAGAAAAACACATTAAGGTCATCATGCCGGGATATACCCACCTGCAGCGCGCGCAACCGGTTTTACTATCGCACCACCTGATGGCTTACTATACAATGTTGGATCGTGATAAAGAAAGGATTTTTGAAACTTACCGCCGTACCGATGTGATGCCTTTAGGATCGGGTGCTTTGGCCGGCACTAATTTTAAAATTGATCGCAAATTTTTGGCCGACGTTTTAAGCTTTTCGGAAATTTCTAAAAACAGCGTGGACGCGGTTTCCGACCGTGATTTTGTGCTTGATTATCTTTCGGCGGCAGCCATTTTAATGATGCATCTCTCTAGAATGTGCGAAGAGCTGGTCATCTGGTCTTCGTACGAATTTAGTTTTATTGAACTTTCCGATCAGTATTCGACCGGTAGTTCTATTATGCCGCAAAAGAAAAATCCGGATGTTGCGGAACTAATCAGAGGGAAATCAGGCCGGGTGTATGGTAACCTGATGTCGCTTTTGACTGTCATGAAGGGGCTTCCCCTGGCTTATAACCGTGACACTCAGGAAGACAAGGAACCACTCTTTGATACTATCGAAACCGTGCAGGCTTCACTTAAATTAATGACCGAAATGCTGGCGACTGCCAAATTTAATGATAAAGAAATGCTGGATGCCGCGCGTAAAGGATTTTTAACCGCCACTGACCTGGCTTTTTATCTGGTTAATAAAGGAGTGCCTTTCCGCAAAGCACACGAAATTGTGGGCAAGATTATTGCTTACTGTGAAGACGCTAATATGCAGCTCGATTATCTTTCGGTCCAGGAACTCAAAAAGTTTTCGGATAGATTTAGTTTTGATGCCCAAAAAATCATCTCAACCGAGTCCAGTATTGCTTCCAAAGATATTTACGGGGGAACGGCAACCGTTCGCGTTAAAGAACAAATTAAAATTGCCCGAAAGAAGTTAACCAAAGTTAAAGAAAAGGAATAGCCCTTGATCGAGCGCACCTTTTTCATGATCAAACCGGACGGCGTCCGCCGGGAATTGCGGGACGAAATTATCAAGCGCGTTAAAGTGTGGAGCTTTAACATTGTTACCTCAAAAAAACTTACCATTGCTAAGCCATTGGCCGAAAAACTTTATGCGATGCACCGCGGTAAACCCTTTTACGATGGATTAGTACGCTTTATTACCTCAGGTCCGGTGGAAGTTTTTGTGCTTGAAGGAGACAATATCATTATGGGACTGCGGGATCTGATGGGCACTACCGATCCGCGTAAAGCCAAGGCCGAAACCATCCGGGGAGACTTACGCGAAGAAAATGTATTAAACCACGAAGGAATAATTAAAAATTTGGTTCACGGATCTGATTCGATCGAGTCGGCTAAGTATGAAATTCCAATATTTTTTGGCAAGGAGTTTAAAGTATGAGGATTAAAGTTGAAAGAAAATCAATTACCGATATTCCCTGCGATTTGTTAGTTGTAAATTTATTCGAGGATGCCGAAATTCCATCCGGATCCTGTGCGGCAGTTAATAAGGTTTTGGACGGGCTAATCGTAAAGTTAATGAAAGAAGGCGAAATTTCCGGAAAAAGCGAACGAGTTACCCTGATTCATACCCATGATAAAATCCCGGCCAAGCGGGTGGTTGTGGTGGGTTTAGGTAAGACTAAAAAGTTTGATATGAACGCTATCCGCACGGCGGCTTCTGCGGCGATTCAAGTTGCTAAAAAAGTAAAGGCCGCCAAGGTTTGCTCGATTGTGCACGGAGCGGGAACCGGAAAATTTAATATTATTGATGCCGCCCGGGCAACCGTGGAAGGAACCTTAATCGGGTCTTACGAATACGAAGGCATCGGCAGAGAAAAAGACGAGCCGGTTTTTAAAGTTAAAGAATTTATTATCGTTGAGCGCGATAAAATTAAGATGATTGATATCCGCCAGGGAGCAACCTACGGCGAAATTTTTGGACGAGCAGCGGTTCGTGCCAAAGATTTAGTAAACGCGCCGTCCAATGTAGTAACTCCGAATTATCTGGCTAACTATGCCCGTGATAATGCACGTAAGGTTGGCGTGAAGTGCGATGTTTTTGATATTACCGATATTAAAAAAATGGGATTGGAAGCACTGTGGAATGTGGCCCGCGGATCAGAAGAGCGGGAAAAACTGATTGTGATGCGCTGGAACGGGGGCAAACGGGGAGATAAAGAGGTCATTGGACTGATTGGAAAAGGAGTTACCTTTGATTCGGGCGGCATTTCGCTTAAAGGTTCAAAAAATTTATGGGAAATGAAAACCGACATGGCCGGCGGGGCCGCGGTAATCGAAATTATGATTGCGGCTGCCCGGCTTAAAGTAAAAAGAAACATCGTGGCGGTGGTTCCGGCAACCGAAAACATGCCGGACGGAGCTTCACTTAAACCGGGGGATGTAATCGGTTCACTTTCCGGAAAAACTATCGAAATTATTTCAACCGATGCCGAAGGCAGATTGATCTTAGCGGATGCGGTGACATACGCTAAAAAACTGGGCGCCACCAAACTAATTGATGTGGCTACCTTGACTGGGGGCTGTACGGTGGCGCTGGGGGATGCGGCTAGCGGATTGATGGGGAATGATCAAAAATTTGTGGATGAAGTGGTTGCCGCTTCTCAAAAAAGCGGAGAAAAGGTATGGCAGCTGCCGCTTTTTGAAGAATACGGCGAATATTTAAAGAGCGACGTCGCCTATATTCAAAGTTGTACTGAAACCGGCATGGCTTCCCCGATTATCGGCGGGATTTTCATTGAAAAATTTGTCGAAGACACTCCCTGGGTCCACATTGATATCGCGGGCACCGCATTTTTAAGAAAGAAAAGAACTTATTTACCCCGCGGAGCAACCGGCGTTCCTGTCCGGACAGTTTTAGAGTATCTGAGCGGAGTATAATTTTTTAAACTTAATATGAAAAAGCTATTTTTATTAATTTGTATTATTTTGCTGTTTTCTGCTTCGGCGTATGCCTCTCTGGATGAAATTGGCGTTCCGCAAAGTCTGCTTCCCGAGAATAATCCCGATTTTCAGGAAACCTGCCGCATTAAAATTATCAATCAGCGGGACGGAGAAATAGCGGTCAGCCGTGATCTCGGAAAAACCTGGGAAAAGATTGGCGAAGTGGTGATTCCGGCATTAAAGGTTAATGATCAGGGTTATACTGCCAGTAAATGGATCCCCAACGGTGAAGTTTGTGCCACCGCCGTTAACGCGATCCATATTAAAGCCGGTTATAACGAAAAAAATGACCGCGGCATAATTTTTTCGATTTTACCTAAGGAATTTTCCAGTGTTCCAAAAAATTATAATTCGTTTTACAGTCCTTCTTCTTCGATTTTAACTAATATTCCTGCCGGAACCTGTATTTTTGGAGGAGAAGACTCTCCGTTTACCGGAGATAAAGTGATTGCCGTTGGCCGGGCGTGGAATCCGCGTGATCCCAAAGCCGTTTTTGTGCCAAAGGAGGGTGACCAGTTTATAATCTACGTGATTCAACCTAAAGTTTATCCGCGTGAAATTGTTTTTGAAAACCGCTTCGGCGGATTTATTACTTTGAGATATTTAGATGGCAAAGAAAAAATTATCGGACAGGTTTTGAAGCCAGTTTTAGGTGTGGGCAGGTTTTCTGGTACCCAATACGCCGAAGTAGGACGCATCCGGGCTAATCATTCGGCGGTGATCGATATTGCTACCTCTCCTTTAGGTAAAGTAGGCGGTTTTCAAATTATTCCAGCTTATCACGGCATGAGTCCAGAGATGATTTATGCCCGGGCTAAGACCCAGTGGATGATTGTAGGTCCTCCTAACATTGATGATCCTTCGTTCGAAGGAGCGGCTCCTTTGTTTAAATATTTTATCCGCCCGGTCTATGTCGAAAGCACCTTAACCGAAGAAAATTGGCAGGAGATTTTACTCTCAAAATTTTTAGCGGAAGTAAAAATGAAAGGAAAAGACACTTGGCAAGCCATGCCGCCAGTTGTGCTGGACCCCAAAAAACCTCTTCCTGACTATGCGGATCGCATTTTAAAAGATGTGGCTGAGGTTAGAATCCTTTTTCCGCAAAAGCTAAAGTAAGTGTGCTAAAATCATTTTATGCAAGTTAAAGTTTTTAAATCAGCCGAAAAAGACGTTTGGAATGAGTTTGTAGCCGCGCATCCCGAATCTCCGGTTTTGCAGAGTTTCGAGTGGGGCAACGTCAAAGCGCATTACGGATGGAAACCGATCCGTTTGGGCGTGCTCTCCGATGGCAGGTTAATAGCGGGCGCCTCCATTTTAAAGCGCGAGCTTCCGCTAATTAAAAGAAGTATTTTTTATGCACCCCGCGGGCCGGTGGTGGATTTTAGAGATCAGGAAGCTTTTGATTTACTGATCAAAGCCATCAAATTTAAAGCAGAAAAACATAAAGCGATTTTATTTAAAATGGATCCGGATCTTTCGGAAAAAGATGTCGGATCGGTGCTGGCGATCAAGCAGGCCGGTTTTGATTTTGTCAGACAGCAAGTCCAGCCCCGCACCACTTTTATTATTGATCTGCGCAAAGATTTAAACGAAATTATGATGAGTTTCGATGAAAAAACTAGATACAATGTGCGCTTAGCTGAAAAAAGAGGCGTAAAAATTGTCGAAGATCCTTCGGAAGACGGCGTGAATGCTTTTTATCGTATTTTCCAGGAAACCGCGCGCCGCGACATTTTTATGATTCATCCTTTAAGTTATTACCAAAAGGTGCGCAAAGAATTAATTGAGGCGGGGATGGGGGGCATTTTCTTTGCTTACTACAACGACCAGCCGGTGGCCGCAGTTTTTGTTTTTGCTTTCGGGGGCCGGGTTTGGTATATGTACGGGGCATCACTTTCAAAGTATCGTAACGTGATGCCTAATCATGCGCTGCATTGGTACGTTATCAATTGGGCCAAAGAACGCGGTTATAAATCGTATGATTTGTGGGGGGTTCCTTCTAACCCAACCCCTGATCATCCGCTCTTTGGAGTTTATCGGTTTAAAAAAGGTTTTGGCGGTAAACTGGTTAAAAACGTAGGTATGTGTGATTTGCCTTTAAATTCATTTTTGTATCATGCTTTTGATCGCGGAGTAAGTCTCTGGAAAAATGTACGCAGCTTGCTGAAAAAAGGCAAAATCGAGGATTCGTTGAGAGAATAATGCTACTAAAAGATTTATTATCAGGAATAAAAGTTAAAACCACGGATTTTCCCGCCAAGTTAAAGATTAGCAGTATTACTTGTGATTCAAGAAAAGTTAGTCCCAATTGTCTTTTTGTGGCCATTCCGGGAACTAAGGTTGATGGCACTAAGTTCATTAAATCGGCAGTGGAAAAAGGAGCCCGTGCGGTAGTTTTAGAAAAAGAAGCTGATGTTCCGGAAGGGACCGTGAAGATATTAGTTGATGATGCCCGATCGGCCTTTGCCCAAATTGCCGCCAACTATTATGGTAATCCTTCTCAAGATTTAATCATCATTGGGATTACCGGCACTAACGGAAAAACTACGGTTACCTATTTAATCGAAGCAATTTTAAAAGCGGCGGGCTTTACGGTAGGTGTAATTGGAACCATTGGTGCTAGGATCGGTGCCGAAGTTATTGCCGAAGGGTTAACTACTCCCTCGGCGGACGATCTGCAAGAAATTTTGTACAAAATGAAAAAACGAGGCGTGTCGCACGTGGTGATGGAAGTTTCTTCACATGCCTTAGCGCAGGGAAGAGTTATCGGCGTTGATTTTGATCTGGCGGTTTTTACAAATTTAACGCAGGATCACCTGGATTATCACAAAACCATGGATGCCTACCTGGCCGACAAACGTAAACTTTTTGAGGGATTAGGAAAACTGGCCAAAAAGAAAACTTTTGCCATTATCAATGCGGATGATGCCTATGCCCGCAATGTTTTAGGTAAATATTCGGGAAAAGTTATTACCTACAGCATTGAAAAACCTTCAAATTTGAAAGCGACTAACCTTAAAGTGGGAGAGGGGCTAAGCTTTGGGGCGGACGACATTACGGTTAATAGCGAATTGCTTGGTTTATTTAATATTTATAATCTTTTAGCGGCAGTGCAGGTTGGATTAGCTTTAGGAATTGATCAGCAAGTTGTCCAAGAAGCAGTGAAAAGCATAAAAGTTATCCCCGGGCGCATGGAAGAGATAAAAACCGGAAAATCATTCAGAGTTTTTGTTGATTTTGCACATACCCCGGACGCACTGGAGAAAGTTTTAAAAGCAGCGCAAACTTTAAATACTAATAAAGGTAAAATTATCTTGGTTTTTGGTTGTCCGGGTGAACGTGACCGCACCAAAAGACCAATCATGGGAAAAATTGCGGTTGAAAATGCAGATCAGGTGATTGCTACAACTGATGATCCTCACTCTGAGAATCCAGAAAATATCATTGAAGAAGTTACGGTAGATTGGGAAACAGATCCACGCCTCTCAAAAGTTGTTGATCGCCGCCAGGCGATTGAAAAAGCACTGAGAATTGCCCAACCAAATGATATTGTCTTAATTGCCGGCCGCGGCCACGAAAAATATCAGGATTTTAATGGTAAAAAGGTTGAAATTAATGACCGTAAGGTTGTAAAGGATATCCTAGGCGCCTAATTTTCGCTCCCCATAACATACATTATTATAAATATCTGAAATTTCCCCTCAAAATGGTCGATATATATACAGGAACGTTATAACTATGGCCAAATTAGGAAAAACACGAAATGTTAATACCTGGCATTACCCGGCAGTCGGCAGCCGTGCGGACCGCGCGCGCAGAGCTTGGCAGCAGGGTCGGCGCGGTGTAAACCGAGCGCTTTCCTGGGTGGATAGTAAATTGTTTGGGGGAGGTAGGGGCGTAAATGTTGGCCCAAGAGAATGTTTGGCATCTGGGGTAGCGGAAAGAGCGCGTTTAGAAATAACTGTCCCGATGGAAATGGCTTCCAATGGAAGTTCATCTGGAGGGATTATTGCATATGGAAAAGTAAATGAAGTAGCCAGTATGTTAGAAAAGTTTAGGGGTGAAGTCGAAGATTATTTATTAACCTATTATTCCGAGCCTTCCCGGGAACATGAATTTGAATATGCGGAAGAATTATTAGGAGATGTTATTGGTTTGGTTTCAATTTACTTTTCCAGGGAAGGAGCCTCAATCCTGGCCCATAATTTAAATGTGGCTGGAACTTTAATCAAAAATAACTTTGGGGTAGAAGTGATTGCATTAGCGCTGCTGCAAGGAATGGAAGCCGAACAGGTTGAGGAAATGCTGGGAATTCCGCTTGCCAGAACGGTTACGGAAGCTGCTGCCTTGGAATCATTTCATTATCATCCTGAAATGGATCGGATCAATAATGCTACCGGACAAAGACCAACCGAACAAAGAGACCGCGTGATTATGGCCCGCGTCCGGGAAGCTCCACAAATGGAATCCCATATTATTCAGGCAGTATCTTGTTTAGAAGCGCTCAAGGTTTCTGCCCGCGGACTTGAGGCGAGTTATCGGAGAAGAGAAGATGTCTTGGATCAGCTTGCAGAAATGAGGGCTTTGGCAATACAGGCACGCTACTTACATGCAGAACTTATGGGGCAGTTGGGGTACGGGGCACTTGCATCACAACTATATAATTTAGGTGTTATGCATCTTGATTTTGAAGCATACCGTCATTTTGAAAATAATTTGAGAACCTGGACTGGAATGAGCACCCGCCAGTCCCTGCATGAAATCAATAAATTTATGGAAAGTTTTAGGTCAGCCCTTTTTGGAGATGCGACCGAGATTAGAGACCGGCCGGCTCCGGAATTTATTTGGCGGCCAAAAGAAGTTGCCCGCGCAATGGAAAAATATGATCGAGCCTACGCGGAAGCAGAGTTGACGGGAGTGCCGGATTTATCTGCGGTGGCTAAAGAATCTTTATCCGATCTTTGGGCATGCCGAATTATTGGAGAAACCGACCAAGAGTGTTATGAAATCATGGAAATAGCAATTAATTATCTGACTAGGAGAGGATGGGAGTTAGTTCCTGAGGCGGAAGAGATAACTGATTTTATCGAACATGCTAAAGATAATGGCTACCAATCCCTCCATTTACACTTTAGAAAAAAAGGAGAAGAATGGCTGGGACAAACTTTGATGGTACAAATCAGAACCCGGGAGATGGATCTGGTTGCAGAAATGGGAACCGCATCTCACTGGGCAAATTATAAAGCAGGGCTGGCCGAAGAAGAGGCAGCTGATTTTACCGGTAAACTTACCCGGGTAGGAGCAACCATCGAAGCAACCCGGGCGATGCGCTGGAATAATATCGTAGAATTATCTTCTCGCAATAGCTATGTTTATGCCATTAATAGCAGAGGAAACTCGCCCGCCAACGGCGCGCAGGATAGCCGCTGGGCGTATCTTGATCGTGCCGGATGGAACCGCGTTTCCGTAGTGGTGGTGCCTACGGGCGGATGGAAAGATTTACCCAATACTCTAGATGTTTCGGTTGCGATGGCGGCTTCAAATGAATTGACCGATATGCATAAAGTATATCATTTAGATGAAAAAGGCATGCAGTTCCGAACCAATGGCGACGTTGCAATCATTGCTAACGGAGGAATCGCTTATGTAGATCATGGAAGCCGGATTGGAGCCACGGTGGCCAGTCGGAATAAAGTTAATTTGCCATCCTCGCAGGCCAGGATTAACGCAGCGTTAATTCTAGAGAGGGGTCCGGGCTTTTCCTGTGGTCCTTTTCCATCATCACCGGGAGCGGTACTAGCAGGCAGAAAATTATTAGAAGATAGTATTGACGCAATGTTAAGTGGTAAGAATTTTATGCTTGAGGACCTGGCGAAAGGAAAACCCATTAAAGAAACGTGGGTGTTTGATATTGATTGGGTGGCCAGATTGTCGGGATTTGGATCAGGGGAGACGCTGGGAGCCTTAATGCATATGTTTAGAGATGATTTGCGAGCACAAAAGCATATTTTAGAAACATTTTATCGTGTATTGAAGCGCAACTTATTTTATTGTTGCCAATATGGAAACCGTGGATCCGACGAATTTTATGTTTTACCGTCTGAGGACCGTCCGGGGGTTTTAAATGACTTGTATCATCATTTTTTGAGTCGCCGTGTTTTTCCGGATGAGATTTACGTATATGATAATCCCGCTGACTATAATCTAGCCGTAAGCGGCGGAGTAAAACCGATGCGTTTTGTATTTAGCTCCGGTGTGATGAGTATGGATAAGCTGCAGGGAATCGGTAGTTTGTACGGAAATCTTCCTCCGGTAAGTATTGTGGCCCCGTCTCAGCGTGGTCCGGTCTATAGATTTACGGTTAGCTTTAATGATCAATATCGAGCGGTATTACCCGCTATCTTTGGTCGTCTAGCACATGAAAATGTTACCATTGTTAAAATGAGTGCTCCTTCCCGAAAAAGAGGATTTGGGATGGCCGTGGTGTTTGATGTTCAATATATGGGTGGTAGAAAATTTTTGGAAAGAAAGTTTTACAGAGGCCTGGCGGCAGATATTGAGAAGGATCTAGTAGGCATTGATCCGGATGCAGACGCGAGTGTACCCAGACCGAAAAGTAAAAATTAAGTTTTAAAGCTATAAAGTAGCTTTATCAGATTTGTATCTTCCGCGGTTATTTCGATTCCTCTTCGTTTCATAACCACCTTAGCAATTTCAATTGCTTTATCTAAATTAAACTTTTTCTTTAGCCCAAACGCAAATAGTCCTACATATTTGGGAGGCATTCCTTCAAATATGTTGCAGAAGATTGAAATAACGGTGCCTGTATTAAGTAGCGTGCCAATGGCAGTTTTGGAATGATCTCCAATAAAACATCCAATAACTTGTTCACCCGAATCAATCAGGTTTCCCTTATTCCATATTTTTACGTTGCCGTAATTGTTTTTTAGGTTGCTGTTAGTGGTGCCGGCACCCAAATTTACCCACTCACACAGATAGGAATGCCCTAAAAATCCGTAATGAGCTTTATTTGAGTAGCCGTGGATGATTGAACTGTTAACTTCACCGTGAATTTTACAATTTGGCCCGATTGTAGTTCCACCGCGGATACTGCCGCCCAGGATTTTAGTGTTTTTGCCAATATAAGCGGGGCCTTGGATGGTGGTGTGGGGCAAAATATGAGCGCCTTCGTTGATGATTACTGGTCCATTACTAGAATCGATTACTACAAAAGACTCAATTTTAGCCCCATCTTCAATGACTACGTTCTTTTTATCGTAAATTACTACTTCTTTGTTTAATTTGCCTTTGATCTTGCCTTTTCCCCAAAGTTTTTGGTAATCGTTTTCAATTTCGGATGGGTTTTCCTTAATTAATTGCCAAGGATAATCAATAGTTTTGATATCGATGGAAGTAGTTTTTGCATATTTCTTTAAAGAAAGTAAGGTTTCTTCAAATGTTTCTTTGCCCAAATGGTCTCGAAGCTTATTTAAATTATCTTTGGATAATCGGGCGGCCACTACGGTTGATCCCGCTACAAAAATCTCGTCATTTCCCGAAAAAGGAATTTGCCGCGATAGATTTATATCAGCTAAAACACGGCCGTTAATAAATAAGCAGTCATTCGCATAGGGGAGGGCGTTAACCGGTTTTTCATGGTGGTTATTTTTAACTACTTCCTGTAAATATTCACGGCATTCGAGGGAAACCGCAATATCTTTTTCTACCGATAAATATGAGTGTAAAATCTTTTGTAGTAAGGTAGAAATCCCGCACTTAATTTCAAAAACCGGACGCATTAAACATAATGGAAACAGCTTTTGATATCCGGAATCTTCAAAAATACATAAATTTGCCACAGTTTATATCCTTTTTGGTTGTTTATAATTTGGACTATCGAATGAGTAAGTAAATTCGGTATGCGGTTTATAACGATCTTCTAAAATTGCCACTACGTCTTCAATAAAAACAATTTCTTCGTTAGTTGGGATGGCAAAAACCTTAACCGGTGAATCGTTAGTGGAAATAATGCTTTCTTCCTCGCGGCTAACTGCGGCTACATTGCGATTTGGATCTAAAATAATACCTTGGTTTTCCATGCCTTCGAGAACCTGGCTGCGGAGTTTATAGTTAAGCTCACCGGCGCCGGCGGTAAATACAATGGCATCCACTTTTCCGAGTGCGGCCGAATAAGCCCCAATATATTTTTTTAGACGATAAGATTCGATTTGTTCGGCTAAAATACATCTTTCGTCACCGGCTTCAATGCCCTTGTCGATGTCGCGGCGGTCCATGTATTTTCCGGTAATTCCCAAAAGACCGCTCTTTTTATTTAGTACCGAATCTAGCTCTTCAACGTAAAAACCTTCTTTTTCGATCATAAATAAAATGATGGCCGGATCTAAATCGCCGCAGCGGGTGCCCATCACCGCGCCTTCCAGTGGAGTTAATCCCATGCTGGTATCCACTGAAATGCCGCCTTTTATTGCAGCCAGGCTGACACCATTGCCGATATGTAATGTAATCAAATTAGTTTCGGAGGGTTTTTTACCTAGTAAAACTGCCGCCCGTCTCGAAACATAAAGATGTGAAGTGCCATGAAAGCCGTAGCGTCTAACTCCGTACATGGCGTACCATTCATAAGGAACTGCGTATGTATAAGCAGACTGCGGCATGGTTTGATGAAATGCGGTGTCAAAAACCGCAATGTGGGGGACGTGGGGCAAAATAAGTTCGGCGGCTTCGATTCCGGCTAGATTATGGGGGTTGTGGAGCGGGGCGAGATCAATCATGTCTTTAATGGCGGCTTTTACGTCGGCATCGATTTTTACTGAGTGCTTAAATTTTTCTCCGCCGTGGACTACCCGGTGGCCTACTGCCTGAATTTCTGACATCGACTTGATAACCCCAACTTTAGGATCGGTAATGGTGTCGATGATTAATTTAATGGCGGTTTCGTGGTCCTTACATTCGGCGGCCAGTTCGTATTTTTCTTTGCCGGGCCGTTTATGGGTAATGGAAGAATTGGCAATGCCTACTCTTTCGACTTCACCTTTAGCGATGGCGGCTTTTTTCTCCCAGTTATATAACTGGTACTTTACCGATGAACTGCCGCAGTTGAGAGCTAAAATTATCATGTTTCTTCTTCTGCCTCGATCAATTTAAAATTCTTGGATTTATGAACTTTTCCGTCTTGGTCTACAATTAAACCTTCTACTCCGGACTGGCTGTTTAGAAAGTATAACCCTTTTTTGACCCCCATTACAAATATGGCGGTGGAATAGGCGTCGGCATCCGTTCCGTTTTTAGCGATAACCGTTACCGCCTGCACTCCTTCGGCCGGGTAGCCGCTGACCGGGTCAATAATATGCGAAAACCTTTTGCCGTTGATCACGGAAAACTGCTCGTAGTCGCCGGTGGTGGAAAGGGCCTGGTCTTCTAGTTCAACGTACCCTAAAAAGTTTTCTTTTTCGGTTTTGCGGGGATGACTTACTGCAATTTTCCAGGGTTTACCCTGCGGATTTTTTCCGATGGCCACGATCGAACTGCCGCAGGAAAGCAGGGCACTTTTAATTTTGTGTTTTTCTAATATTTTGTTGGCCAGATCAAAAGCATAACCTTTACCCACTGCTCCGACATCCAGTTTCATCCCAGTTGAGGGGAGTTTAATGGTTTCCAGTCGAAAGTCCATGTCGATCATGCGGTAATCGGTCAGGCGGATAGCTTTTTTAACGGCGGCGGTTTCCGGGAGGGTATTGGTTTTAATGGCTGCTTTCCATAAATCCGCAAGCGGTCCAATTGATATATCAAAATTTCCGCCGGTGGCTTTAGATAAAGCGAGCGATCGTTTTACCACGTTGAAGGTGGTGGGACTAACTGCGACCGAAGCAATGCCGGCCATGTTATTAATTAGGCTTATTTCACTGCGTTGTTTATGACCGTCGATGAGGTCCTGAGTTTTCTCGATGGATTTGATGACATCTCTTTCAGCTAGTTTGGCGCCCTGACCGTAAATTTTTAAATCAACGGTGGTTCCTAAAAGTTTTTTGGATGATTCGGCTTGAGTAGATAGGCGCGGTGCGGTGTAGATATAAACCAGCGCCACCAAAATCAGCAACAGAACAGTAAAAATGAAAATTTTTCGCAACGGGGAAATCTCCTCCTGGGCATGCGGGTTGCTGCAAAACTTTTAAAATGATATAATATTTAAGGCTTGAAATCAAGGTCCAGTGAATATGAGCAAGGTAAAAAGTTTAACCTCCAAAGATCTCCTCGGATTAAAAGATCTATCAGCTGAAGATCTCCGCCTAGTATTTCAAACTGCCGAATCTTTAAAGGAAGTTTTTCACCGCCCGATCAAAAGAGTTCCGGCCTTAAATGGTAAAACCATCTTCAATTTGTTTTACGAGCCATCCACCCGCACCAAGTCTTCGTTTGAGATGGCCGCCAAGATGTTGTCGGCAACGACGGGCTCCATTACTACTAAAACCAGCAGTATGACCAAAGGCGAAACCTTAATTGATACTGCCAAAAATATCGAAGTGATGGGGATTGATGCCATCGTGATCCGCCACTCCATGGCCGGTGCCCCGCAGCTAATTGCTAAAAACCTAAAGGCATCAGTGATCAATGCCGGAGACGGATTTAACGAACATCCGACCCAGGGATTGCTGGACATCTTTACCATGCAGGAAAAGAAAAAAACCGTCAAAGGTAAGACCATCCTGATTGTAGGGGATATTGCACATAGTCGAGTGGCCCGCTCCAATATCTGGGGATTAAAAAAGCTGGGAGCCCGAGTAATTGTGTGCGGTCCGCCAACCCTAATCCCGGTAGGCATTGAAGAAATGGGAGCGGAAGTGTCTTGTCACCTCGATAAGGTTATCGGTGAAGCCGACTTTATTAATGTACTGAGGATTCAAATGGAGCGGCAAGGCAAAGGCTTATTCCCCTCCAGAGAAGAATACACCAAACTTTACGGGATTGACGCGGCGCGCATGAAAAAAGCTAAAAAAGATGTAGTGATTATGCACCCGGGGCCGATTAACCGCGGACTTGAGCTTTCTACCGAAGTGGCCGACGGTCCTTATAACGTAATTTTAGACCAAGTTAAAAATGGAGTTGCTATCCGGATGGCAGTCCTCTTCTTACTCCTCGGCGGGAAAAACGGAAACTAAGCCTTTTTAATCTCTTCCATCAGCTCATCAATTTTTATACCGTGTACGTCTGCGGCTTGAGCAATGGTTTCGGCGGCCGCGATCGAGCATCCCAGGCAGTGCATGCCCTTGCTCATCAAAACTGCGGCAATCTGCGGCTTAATCTTCAGTGCTTCGGCAATCGTCATGTTTTTGTTGATTTCTTGTGTCATAGTGAATTAATTATAGCATATTATAGACTGGCGGTTAAAGATGGAGGTATCTTCACAGGCTTAAACTTTTTCATATCTAAGGCAAATAAAACAATATTACCCTCAACTAAAACTTCGCTGCCCCGCACCGCTTTTTGCTCAAAAGTTATTCTGGCGCCGGTGGTTTCTTTGATTTTGGTTTGAATGGTTATTTCTTCGTAGAGTTTAGCGGGGGCATTATATTTACAGTTAACTTCTTTAACCGCGAAAACCATATTTTCTTTTTCTCGCAAGGTTTTTAAGTTGATGCCCATCTGATGGATTAACTCGGTACGGCCGGCTTCAAACCATTTTAAGTAATTGGCGTAGTAAACCACGCCTTCGGCGTCGGTATCGGAATAGTAAACTTTAACTTTAAGCGTGTTTTGCATTATTTCAGATAACCTTCGACCAAAATATCTTTTCCACTGATCCAATAAATAAGATCTTTCAGATTCATGCTTCTTTTCATATTTTCGATGCCGATGCCTTCGTACCAGGTTTTGGCCTTTGCGCCGCCGATTAATTTGGGGGCGATAAATGCCACGATTTTATCAACAATTTTACCGTCGAGTGCACTTGAAAAAACGTCACTGCCGCCTTCGATTATAAGACTCATGATTTTGCGCTTACCCAGGATTTTTAGCAGACCTTTTAAGTCGATTTTTCCGTTTTTAGCTTTGACCATCATTACTTCCACGCCCATTTTTTCCAGTGCCTCAATTTTATTTTTCGGTGCCCCGCGTGAAGTTACCACGATGGTGGGGGCTTCTTTGGTGTTTAAAATGCGGGCGTTTTTAGGTACCCGACATTTGGCATCTAATATGATTCTGACCGGATTTTTTACTTTTCGGATCAGGCGTACGGTTAACTGCGGGTCGTCTTTAATGACCGTGTTAATTCCTACCAGTATTGCATCAACTTGGTTTCTTAAATTATGGGTATATCTTCTTGATTCTAATGCGCTGATCCAGCGGCTGTCGCCAGTAGAGCTTGCAATTTTCCCGTCTAAAGTTGCGGCAACTTTTAAGATCACAAAGGGGAGGCCGGTAGTGATGTGTTTAATAAAAAATTCATTTAGTTTGCGGGCTTCTTTTTCTAAGGGGCCAACTTCTACTTTAATTTTTGCGTCCCTAAGTTTTTTAAATCCTTTTCCTTTAACTAAAGGATTGGGATCCTGCATGGCAGCCACTACTCTTTTAATTCCGGCGCGGATAATATTATCCACGCAGGGTGGATTGTTGCCGTAATGCGAGCAGGGTTCAAGATTAACGTAGAGGGTTGCGCCCTTTACTTTTTTCCCGGCTTTTTCGATGGCCCAGGATTCGGCGTGGGGAGTAGTAACTGCGCCGTGATAGCCTTCACTGATAATTTTTCTTCCTTTTACGATTACCGATCCTACCATGGGGTCAGGTGAGGTTTTACCGCGCTGGCTGGCGGCTAATTCCAAAACGCGCAGCATAAATTGTTGGTCTTGGCTTTTACTCTTCACTTTCGGCCTCTTCGGTGCCTTCGTTTTCATCTTCAAATTCTTCATCGGGGTTATGGCAAACGGTAACGCTGACCTGGGTTCCGACGATAACTTCGGTCCCGGTAGAGGGGTGTTGCGACATGATAGTGTTGGAAGCAAATTCCTGGGATACTACCCGACGGGCATCTCCGATCTGAAGGCCCACTTCATCTAACACTACTTCAATTTGTGAATAATCTTTACCCACTAGATTAGGAACAAAAACTTTTCTTTTGCCGATGCTGACTACCAGGCTGATGTTGCGGCCTTTTTTTACCGATCGGCCGGTTTCGGGGCGCTGAGAGATAATTTGGTCGGCCGGAACATTTTTTTCGAAGGTTTTTTGCACTACGCTGACTTTTAAACCGAGGGCGCCGGCTACTTTTTGCGCCTGACTTTCGGTTAAGCCAACCAGGTTTGGCACCCGGGTTTCGGGGGTGGTAGTCCAGCTGGTTGAAACCACGTAGATTACCAGTAAGGGAATGAATAAAATGATTGAAATTATAACCATAAAACGAATGGGCCGTTCAATTTTTACAAATAAAGTAATTAATCCCAGCAACAGTAAAAATAAAATGGCGCCGATAAAATAAATTGATAATAAACTTACCATAGTTAAGGCCTCGTTAAGGTTAAGATAATGGCTAAAACCATGCCGCACAAAATTGCCAGGATCAGCAGCTTAACCAACCAGTTGCCAAATTGATACGAAAATCCTCGTTTTTGTTTTTCGGGTACGCGAATCCGCGCTCTTTCTTCTGAACGATTTTTGCGATCGGCAATGTCAAAGCTAATGTTAGGAACATCATGAATCGGGAGATTTGAAACCACATTTTTGTTTTTTAAGCTTTCGGCAAAGTCATCGATGGTGGTAAAACGCAGCATCGGATCGCGGGCCAGGCCTTTGGCCAGAATTTCTCCGTAAATTGGGGGGATTTCCGGACTAAAGGTTGAAAGTGGAGGGGGAGCATCTTGGATTTTGCTTAACAGGATTTTGAGTGCCACGTTTTTTCCGGTGACGTTATAGGGAAGACGTCCGGCTAACATTTCGTACATCACTAAAGCCGCGGAGTAAATATCGGAAGAAGGCCCCGCGGTTTCACCGTTAGCTTCTTCGGGGGAAATATAATTGGCCCCCAGCGAGACAAAGGCGGCTTTTTGCGGAAGTGCTTCTTTGATTTGGCCTTCGACCACAAAATCGGTCAGTTTAACTATTTTTTGGCTTGAAATCAGAATGTTATTGGGAGAAATTGCGCCGTGGATCACGCCGTTTTTATGAGCTACCGAAAGTGCGTCGCAGACACTTAAAATAATTTTGGTGGCTTCGGGGATGCTCATGGTTTTGGATTGATTAAGGATTTGGGTTAGGCTCTGTCCCTCAATGTACTCCCTTACATAATAATATCCCTGCCAGCCGTAGTCGCCGTCGATGATTTTAGCGATATTATGATGATTAATCAGCGAAAAAGATTTTACTTTTTTACGAATAATTTTGATCAGCGAGCTGGTGAGGGCCGCACGCTTATAAATTTTAATGATGACCGGCTTGTCGCTGGAAAGATAAGAGCCCTTATAAGTCACACTATAAGGATTTTCTGAAATTTTTTGGCCAATTCGGTAGCGGCTTTTTAAGAAGCGTTCCATACGCGAATTATTATACTCTAAACTGTAGCAGGTGAGAAGCCTCGAAAAATAATCCCCCTTATTAGTGAAATTTCTCTGCTAAATTCCCGATAAAAAAGAGTGTAAATTTGGCGCAATGCCAGTATTTTCAAGACATACGAAAGAATTTAAGTCAGGAGTATGATAAATGGCCGGAGCAACCGCAACCAGATTTGTAAGCGCTTTTGCGCAAAGATGGACTATTAAACCAAGAAAAATGGGGCCTCAATTTTTAATACCCACGCAACACCCCATTTTAAAAAATGCGCGTCATGCCGAACGAACCTTAACCCGGCCAGAAAGAACTCGCGCCATTGCCCCGATTCGGGAAGTACTTAGCATTGTTCCCCAACGCATGGCTTTAGTAGATACCGTGGCAAGGGAATTATCCACGCTCAATGAAGCAGAAGCGGCCATGTTGGTGGATGTTGGTTTTCAATTTACGATTAGAGAAATTGGCAATGTTCATTCGGACGTAGTTGGAATTATGGCTCGCTTTTTAGGAGAAGACAGCGCTTCACCGGAAAGAGTAAGTTATGCCGAATTTTATGCCCGCAAGGGAAGGCTTTTGAGCTTATTAGGCAGACGGGAGGAAGCGATTACGGCGCACAAAATTTCCCTACAAATATTTGCTGAAGGAGATTTGGCTAAATTTGGTTTAGCTTTTGATTTATGTCAGGTGGGGAAGGATGCAGAGTCGAGAAGATATTTTGCAGAGTCTTCCGGGGCCCGGCAACACGTGGTTGAACCTTTGGAAAAAGCTTTGGATAAAGCGCTAAGCGTTATTGAGGCAGAGGCGGATTTAGGAGGGGGTTGCACGAAGCAGATAATGATGATACTCGAGCAGGGCGAGCGAGAAATGTTTGCCAGGTTAGGCTTTGAAGCTCAGCACGGAAGACCTTCACGTGCAAATGTATTGCGGATAGCAAACTTTTTAGGCCCGGCGGGAGAGGAAGTGACCGCAGAGAGAGATGTGCTGGCTGACTTTTATGTTTCGCGGGCCAGATTGATGAGAGCTCGTCTATCCTTTAGAGAAGCGCTGGAAGATTTTATGCATGCTTTTGCCATCAACCATAACGATGGAGAAGCGGCCGCCGATATTGCAATCTGTCACAGCATGTTAGGCAATCATAGTTTGGCAGTCCAATATTTTGAAATTGCTCACCAGTTAGGATTTGAAGACAGCTTAACCGTGCGGCAAGTTCCGATGTATGAATCAAAATCAATGGCATTGTTAAGGGCTGAAAAGTTAGCAGAAGGAGAAGAGCTTGCTGCAACGGAACTAGCCGTAATTTTGGAGCCCGCCTTTGCCGTTGGCCGAGCCGGAAACTACCGCAATTATCCGTTTGTATCCAGGTTAATTGCCCGTGAATTAATTGAATCCGGGGTTTCAATCCGAACGGCGGGCGAGGTTTTTAAGGTTAGTGAAGTTAGTGCAGAAGAGCGCGAAGCATGGATTAAGGAAGTTTTGCTGCCGCTGATGCCCTTCTTTTTATTTACCAGAGTGGTGGAAAGTAAAAGAACTTTTGCTCAGTTTTTAGGAGAGATCTATGAAATTTGCGGCCAGCGCGGAGTTGAAATTGTGTTTGCAGAGATGCAGCGGGAAGCTACCGACGTAGTGGTTGAAGAGATGTGTAGAAGGATTAAGGTTGCGGAAGGGGATGCGGGCAGCGGGATGATACTAGAGGGAGTAAGCCAGGGAGAAGCTGCTGCATTATTAAATCCATTTTTAAAACTTTCTTCAACTAGTTCTGAAATGCCGGACGCAGTAAAAGGATTTTCCGATCGGATTCTGATGCAGGCCATCCGTGCCATGATTAACGCAGGGGTTTCAATCGAAACTATTCGCAGATATTTTATATTCGGAGAAGAAAGTTTAGCGGATCGCTTGGTGCCCCGTACTTATTTTCTTGAAATGAGCGAATCCCTCGAGCGGGGAGGAATTTCTTCATTATTAGACTGTTACCGCTTAATTGCTACCCTGCGTTCGAAGGGAGTTACCCACGCTGAGACGTTGAGTGAAAATCTAGCTACTTTACAAAGAGGAATTATCCAAAGAGAAGCGGCCAGGGGAGATCGTGCTGCACTCCATGCTTATGTGGCAGAATGTTTTGCGGCAGGAGAAACCGGAGCCGAAGCATTAGCCAGTTTGGTTAGCGTAGTTACTGCTAACGAAGGAGAATCTATTGAAGTTGCAGCCGGCCTGGTGTTGCCGCATGCTGCTTATGCGGTTGCGGTAGCCATTGGTTCAGTTAAAGGAGAAGCCGAAATTGTAAAAATGTTTGATGCCGCGGGAAACCCGCAATTAGGGCAAAGGGCGGCAGCGGGGCACATTGCTTACGAAGCACTGCTGGAAATTGAAGCTGGTAGAAAAAAACCAGGCAAATTGCAAGCTAGATTTAAGCATATCGGAAGAAAAAGCGATTACGATCCAGTTAATAAGTTTTTAATTGCCAGAGGAAAAGCCCTGCGGGCCGAACAGAAACGGCAAAAAGAGCTTGCGGCAGCGATCGCAACTGCGGAAACAAATGAAACAGTAGTTACGATTGAAAGTATTTTAGATGAGTTGGATGCAAATTTAGAGAAAAATTATGCTCAAAGCGCTCAGGCCTTAAGAGAAAAACTTGAAACTGAGCCGTCGGCTGATAGGGAGAAAGCATACGCAGCCGTTTCACAAAGAGTTAGTGAGATCCTGGGAAGTGATTTAAGAGGGGCAGTGTTATTTGCGAATGCCATGTTTGGTTGTGCCGAGCAACTTGATGCGGGACTGACCAGAGTTTTTGAGGAAGCGCTGAGCGAAGAAAGATATCCACGCATGGTCATGCGGGAGATTATAAAAATAAAAGACGATTCTTCGCATGTAGCCGGGAGATTAATTACCCGTATACCAAAGAACAGGGTTGAATCTTTGGTGAGGAGCAGGCAAATATTTACCCAGCAATATTCCCTTTCTAATTCAAATCGGGAACGCAATGCGTTATTTTTTGATTTCTTTATGCTGCGTATGGGCAGCCGTCCGGCGGTTAGAAAAATACTGGATCAGGCGATCGAAGTTAGAATGCCGGCGATCAGCATGCGGGAATTATTTTATATTCAGTTAGCTAGTCATGCTGATAATGTGTCGCATGTTTACGGCGCGGCTCTTTTGCGGGCAATTTTGTCAGTGGAAACTGGTTTAGTTATTGCTAAACTGGATCTGGCCAGACAGAATAACGCAGATGGAAATCTAGCCGAGGCCGATAGGCTAATTTCAGAAATACTATCCACAAGAGATTTACCACTTGCACAAAGATTGGACGCATTGAATATAAGATTGATGAGCATGGTGAAACAATGTGTTACGCCGGATCCGGTTTCTTTAAGTTACCGTGCCGGTGATCCGGTGGCTTTAAGTGCAATTGCCGACCGGGCTTTTCCCGTTTTACAAACGATTGAAACGGCAGAAGGCTCTGGTGAGATACCAGCCTATGCTAAAACTTTTTACGATACTCTCTTTCGTAATGCCAATAATAACATGGCCTTAATTTTTAACCGGGCGGGGCGGTTGGCAGAGGCGCGCCGTCATTATGAACGCGCCCTTGAATATGATCCTTTACAGGTGGATCTACTGGTTGGACTGGCTACGGTTTTGTGCAAATTAGGCAAAGAAGGAGAGGCGATTAAAGTTTGCGTACAGGGTGTCCGGGGCGCGACCCAGTTGCACCTGCAAAGCAGTATCTATCATCGACCGGGTGAAGTAAACAAGGCTTCTTTGGAGCCGGCGGCAAAAATGGTGACCATTTATGCGCCTTTGGCATTTATGCACTATTTGCTGGGAGACATTGATATGGCCAAGACATCCATTGCCATATTTAGCATGGCGGCCCAGAATGAAGCGGCTTTATTAGGAAAAGCAATCGATGCTAAAATTTTGGTTGCTGACGGAAAAATTGATAAGGCCCAGGCTTTAATTGAAGAAGCATTTAATGATTTACGAAGAAACCGGACTAAATATATTGGAATTAGTGGGGAGATGGCGGTTAACTTTACTGAAGGCATAATGCTTTCTGCCCGGGCTGAAATTGATGCTGTGAATAGAAGTATTGCGGAAGCAGAAAACTCATATCAAAGGGCAACCGCTCATTTCAGAAGCCATACCTGGAATGCCATGCAGGAAATTCATGAGATTGATACTCAGGTAGGACTGATGAAGCTGCAGCTTAAAAAAGCGGGCCTAACCCAGGACGTTGAGGCTGCGGTTGCGGCGTGCGAAACTGGAATTGCAATCGGAAAAGAGCTTTTGGCAAGATGGCCGGACCTGGGTATGGCGCGGCGACAAATGGTTCGGTTATTAGTAGCTATTGGAAGATGCGATGAAGCTTTGGACCATATGGAAGTGTTAGCGGTTGAAGGCGGCATGAGCTCATATACCGTATCCAGCTTGATGATCGCATCTACTTCTGAAGAACATCGGGAACGGGCCCGAGCAATAAAAGCAAGTATGATTGCTGACAATAAGGATGAACTATTTACTTTGGCAAAAGAATTGATCCCGCCGAATTTAATCGAAAATATTCCTGAGGATATGCTTGAAGCATAGACCCCAAAAAATACCCCTCCCCAAAAGTGAAATCTTTTCGCCAATTGCACGATATATAGATAGAGAGGGATAAATCATGCAAGACAATGGATTTGCCAATAACGGTTTACAAGGCGGCGGCTACGGACAGCCCCGCGGATATATGTCACCCAGTGCCAGAGAAATTTCTGAGTACTATGGTCGTGACATAGCGGTGGTGGGCAAGCGAGCCAAAAGAATCGACGGCAACACCGATGAACTCGAAGGTAAATTGCCGGGAAAATTCGTAAACGTTTTACACGATATATTTCTGGCTAAAGCTAAAAGCGGCGATTTGGTAAGTAAAGTATTTAAATAGAAAGAGGAGTGATTAACATGGATCGCAATCAATCAGTACAAACCTCTAAAGCCATTAAGCAATTTGCGGTAGCTAACTATGTTAGGCACTTAATTGTAGCAAAGATAAAAAAGATTACTCTTTTTACCACGTTTCCTTATACCGGGGCGGCCAATATTTCTGATCCAAAAGAAATATTGATGGTCAAAGAGATTCCTTCTTTAATGGATCTTTTTGGCAAGCACGGCCAGAATTAAGCTTATCCCCACCACATCTTTTCTCTGCAGATCGCAAAAAAGTCGTAAGGTTTTAAGCGCATAAACTTAGCGGTTAATTTTGATTTTTCAATTACAATTTTATCTTCGGTTTCGATGTAGATTTTTTGCTGACCGTCCGCGGTTAAAATTGCCTGTTTCTTTCCCGGCGTCTTTTTGATGATAATTTCCACTTCTTCAGTTTCCAGCACAATTGGTTTATGCCCGGTTTTAATCGGACAAATCGGAGTAATTACGATGTTAGTAGTATCCGGAGTTAACAGTGGTCCCCCCGCCGAAAGATTGTGAGCGGTGGAGCCGGTAGGGGTGGAAACGATTAACCCGTCGGAGCGGTAAGTATTGATTCGATGTTTTTTGTAATTTACATCTAAGGTTACCGTTCGGGCGATGTCGCTTTTTCCAATTACGATATCGTTGAGGGCTACTACTTTTCCGATCGTTTTTCCTTTGCGGATGACATGGCCCTCAATCATCATGCGCGAATCCACTTTAAATTTACCATCCAGTGCTTTTTTAATGGCCGGAATGCGTTCTTTTAATTCCACTTCGTTCAAAAATCCTAAACCGCCCAGATGAATTCCTAATATGGGCAGATCCTGGCTTGCGGCAATTTTTGCGGAGCGTAGTAAGGTTCCGTCGCCGCCAACTGAGATTACAATATTGTCTTTGGAAGAAATGGTTTCTACTTCAACCGGGATCCCAAATGCTTTTTTAATTTCCCCAATTAGTTTTTTTGCGGCTGCCGAAATGGTTTTATCTTCTTTTTTGTAAAACAGAGAAATTTTTGCCATATTTCTTGCTCCTTTTAAAAAATCCTAAGTTGAAATAACATCCAGATTAACATGGCGATGAATAACACGGTAAGCGCTACCACCGCAACCTTAAATATAAACCGATCCGAAACCGGCTTAGGAAAAGCAAAACTTACTTCATGGATACGTTGGTCAAGCATGTTTACCAATAACAATCCGTCCGGTTCATAAACATAATCGTATTCTAATAGTTGCCTTCGGGTGGAGGGTTCATTAGGGGCCGTGCCAACTTGTCCGGATTTTACTTCGGCGACATAAATATTCTTTCCTTTTTTCACGATGTAATCGCAGGCGACGTAACCGACGTGATCGCGGCCGTCGATATTGGTGATGACCGTGGCTTTTTTTTGTTTTTCGATAATTTTATAGCCGCTTTTTTCTAGTAATTTTTCGGCTTCTTCTTCGGAGAACTTAGCAAATTCAGCCCGGTCCTGATAGCCTTTTTTGCGGAAGAATTTGCTGATGGACATGAATATCCAGGCGCCGACGATGGCGCCGACGATTAAGACTATTATATATATGTATATTTGCTCGTTCATTTTTTTATTTATAATAAGGCTATTAAGGGCCTTGGAGGGCCTATGAAGTGATTGAAGGGACAGGGCTATTAATGGCTACAAAAGGTGTATGGCAATAAAAGGCTAAAAACGTTAATCGCCTTTTCTAGCCTAATGCCTTTCGTAGCCTTTCATGCCCTTATGCCTTTGGTTTTCCTCATGGGCCTTCACTGGCCTTTCATCGCCTTTTGCTAGGAACATTAAAAATTCAATATTTCCGTCTGCCCCAGTAATGGGTGATTCAATCGTCCCTTTAACTTTAAATCCAATTTCTTCGGCCGATTTCGTTACCGATTCTAACACATCTTTATGGACCTTTGGATCTTTTACGATGCCGCCTTTTTCCACTAGTTTTTTTCCGGCTTCAAATTGGGGTTTAACCAATGCGATAACTTCAGCTTGATCGGCTAATAATTTATAGAGCGCCGGAAAGATTTTGGAAAGAGAAATAAAGGATACATCAATGGTAGCCAGATCGGCACGGTGCGCTTGATCCTGATATAAATCTTCAGGCTTTAAATTGCGGGCATTGGTTTTATCCAAACGAATTACTCTATCATCTTTTTGGAGTTTCCAGGCCAGTTGACCATAACCAACGTCTACCGCATAAACTAATTTGGCTCCGTTTTGTAGTAAGCAATCGGTGAATCCGCCGGTGGAGGCACCAACATCAATGCAAATGCGTCCGGCGGGATTAACTTTAAATTCTTTTAAGGCTTTTTCTAATTTGAGACCGCCTCTCGACACGTAGGGGAGGGTGTTTCCTTTAATTTCGATGTTTGCGTCTTCGTCATATTTATGGCCGGCTTTAACTTGCTTTTGCCCGTCCACAAAAACCTGTCCGGCCATAATGGCGGAATGAGCTTTATTGCGTGAATCAAAAAATCCTTTTTCGGTTAGTAATATATCGAGGCGTTTCTTGGTCATGGGTCTATTTTAACATTGATTTGTCAGCAAATGTTAGCTGCGGTATACTTACGACATGAAAAAACGTTCGCGCCGCCGCGCCACCAAAAAATCCACCGGCAAAAAGTTTGAAGAACTGGTTAATGTAGTTTCAATTCTGCAAAGTAAAAAAGGCTGCCCCTGGGACCGCAAACAAACCCACGCCACCCTCAAACCCTACATGGTTGAAGAAGTCTACGAAGCTATGGAAGCCATTGACGAAAAAGACCATAAACGCCTGGCCGATGAGTTAGGCGATATGCTCTTACATATATGTATGCATGCCGAGATGGGCCGCCGCGCTAAAGAGTTTAATATTGATGAAGTGGTGGACTTGATTAAAGAAAAAATGATCCGCCGCCATCCCCACGTTTTTGCCGTGCCTGCCGGCAGGCAGGGAGATAAAAAATCCAAGAGTATTGCCGCCATCTGGCAGCGTTGGGAAAAAATCAAGGATCAGGAAAAAGCTAAAAAAGGAAAACAGCATAAAGGCATTCTCGAATCGGTGCCGCAAACTTTACCCGCCCTCCATCGCGCCGAAGGAGTTCAACGCCGAGCGGCGAGAGTTGGTTTCGATTGGGATAAGGTAGCGGGCGCCTGGAAAAAAGTTCACGAAGAATTGGATGAAGTACACGAGCTTTTGGATAAGAAGGTAACACTTAAACGCCAGGCCAGACTAAAAGAAGAGATTGGGGATCTAATGTTTGCTATTGTAAATGTATCCCGCAAACTTGAAATTAACCCCGAAGAAGCACTGCAAGAAACTATTGCCAAGTTTATCCGCCGTTTTAAACCCATCGAAAAGGCATTGAAAAAGAAAAAGCTAACCCTGGCGGAGATGGATGAAATCTGGGAAGGGCAGAAGTAGCCGCCCAATTGCTTTCCTCTCTTAAATCCCTTATAATTACTAGGTTTTCACCCGCGTGGATATTCTAAAAAGGAGAAAAATCTCTTGAAAACTAACTGGAAAAATCTCGTTTTATATGCAGTTATCATCTTAATCGGAATTTTATTCATCGTTCCGCTTTTTACTTCACAGGTTAAGCCGCAGGAAGTTCCTTTTTCCGATTTTTTAAACCAGGTTGAATCCGGCAAAGTAAAAGAAGTGATCATCCGCGGTGAAGTGGTGGAAGGAAAATTATTGGATGACAAGCAGTTCACTTCCCGGGCAATTAATTATCCGCAATTGATTCCAACGCTACGGCAAAAAGGGGTTAATTTTAAAATTGAACCTCCCCAGGATAGTGGTTGGGCGTGGAGCTTGCTTTTACAATTAATTGTGCCGATTGCCTTTTTGGCATTACTTTGGTTTTTACTCATGCGCCAGGCTCAAGGAGCCAATTCGCAAGCCATGTCTTTTGGCCGCTCCCGCGCTAAACCTTTAGTGGGGAAAATAAACGTAACTTTTAAAGATGTTGCCGGTGTAGACGAAGCCAAAGAAGAACTGCAGGAAATCGTAGAATTTTTAAAGACCCCTGAAAAGTTTCAAAAATTAGGCGCCCGCATCCCTAAAGGATTATTATTAGTGGGCCCTCCGGGTACCGGAAAAACTCTTTTAGCCCGTGCCATTGCGGGGGAAGCGGACGTTCCTTTCTTTTCTCTGTCGGGATCGGATTTTGTGGAGATGTTTGTCGGTGTGGGCGCAAGTAGAGTCCGAGATTTATTCACCCAAGCTAAAAAACAAAGTCCGGCGATAATTTTTATGGACGAAATTGATGCGGTAGGAAGACACCGGGGTGCAGGCTTAGGCGGCGGACACGACGAAAGAGAACAAACCTTAAACCAACTGTTGGTTGAAATGGATGGTTTTGATCCTAAAGTTAATGTTATTGTAGTGGCGGCTACCAACCGTCCCGATATTTTAGATCCGGCACTGCTGCGGCCCGGAAGATTTGACCGCCAGGTAGTTTTAGATAAGCCGGATATAAAGGGAAGAAAAGGAATTTTAGAAATCCATGCCAAAGGAAAGCCTTTTGCCCAGGACGTTGATTTAGCGATTGTGGCCCGACGTACGCCAGGATTTACCGGCGCGGATTTAGAAAATGTCATGAACGAAGCGGCCATTTTAGCCGGCCGGCTGAACAAAAATGAAATCAACCGGGAAGATGTAGAAGAAGCTATCGACCGCGTCATGGCGGGGCCGCAAAAGAAAAGCCGGGTCATTTCAGATCACGAGAAAAAAGTGGTTGCGCACCACGAAGTAGGGCACGCTTTACTTTCGCATCTTCTTCCTAAAGCTGATCCAGTGCATAAAATTTCGATTTTACCCAGAGGGATGGCTTTGGGATATACACTGCAGCTGCCTGAGCAGGATAAACATTTGATTTCCAAAGGAGAAGCGCTCGATCAAATTAAAGTTATGCTGGGAGGCCGCATCGCTGAGGAAATGATGTTTGGAGATAACGAAATTACTTCGGGAGCGCAAAATGATCTGATCCGTGCCACCGAATTGGCTAAAAAAATGGTTTGTGAATTTGGCATGAGCAGTTTAGGGACGCGTACATTTGGCCGTAAAGACCGGCAAATCTTTTTAGGCCGCGACATTGGCGAGATGAAAGATTACGGCGAACGCACGGCTGACGCAATTGATAAAGAAGTTGAAAAAATCATTGATGACTGTCACAAGCAGGCTACCGAAATTTTAATGCAAAAGAAAAACAGATTAGTCGATCTGGCTAATAAGCTGATCGAAAAAGAAACCCTCGAAGGCAAAGAACTAGATCAACTTTTAAACGGGATCAAGAAAAAGGATGAACCTGATCAGAAAAGTTAGCGGCTTTCCCGCTCATCTTTGGTCCCGGTGTATTACGCAGCCCAGGTTTGCGCAGCACACTCCTGCCGAACCTCCGCTGCCGCAAGCCGCATTCAGCAAAGAAGAATTAGCCGCCGATATTTTAGCCTACCTAAATAGTATGCAAAGTGAAGATGTAGCAGTGGATTATCCGGATTTCCCCCGGGTGATTAAATTTATTCAAGGAAATCTTCCTCAGGTTTGGACGGCCTATGAAGAAATTTTAACCGAAGAAAATTTATCCGGATGTTTGGCCAGAGGACAGCGCTGTTGTAAGTTAGGAGAGATGCACGAAGACGTAAGTATCGGAAAAGTTACCGAGGAGGGTCGGATTCCTCCACGCCGCACTTGTGCAGAAGATGAAAGTTTCGTTAGTTCCGTGCCTACCACTCAGGACAACGTAGATATGTCTCTAGTTTATGCATTTTATTCTGCCGTGCAAACGTATTTACCTAAAGATTGTCAAATATCAGATGCCGAGGTGACCAACGCGATTGACCAGGCCTTAAAACATGCCAAAAGAATGGAACGGGACAATAAAAGCCAGCTGAAAATGCTTTTGGCCACGCCGGAAAGCATTACTTATATCTTTTACGCTGAGGGCGGGCGCATCTGAAACGGTATTTTCTCTTTTCTTGTAAACCATAGTGGAGTATGATAAAATTTAACTAGCTTCTTAGAGATAAAATTCGTTCCAACCGGTGTAACAACTAGATTGATACTTTGATAGAAGGGGCATTTTTTTGTATATCAAAAGTTTGACGCTGCGGGGTTTTAAAACTTTTGCAGATAAAACTGAAATCCTTCTTGATCCGGTGGGAGGAATTACGGCGATCGTCGGCCCCAATGGCTGTGGTAAAAGCAACGTCGTAGACGCCATCCGCTGGGTACTGGGTGAACAAAGCTCCAAATCTCTCCGCACCGAAAATCTTGAAGAAATAATTTTTGCCGGATCGGCCGAGCGCAAACCCCTTTCGATGGCAGAAATAACTTTGCTCATGGAAAATTCGGACGGACTCCTGCCGATCGATTTTACTGAAGTATCAATTAAACGCCGCGTTTTTAGAGATTGTGAAAGCGAATTTTTTATTAATAAATCCCCCTGCCGCCTCAAAGACATCAAAGATTTATTCTTAGATACTGGTTTGGGTGGGGGAACTTACTCGATTATCAGCCAAGGTCAAGTTGACGCAATTTTATCCTCCAAACCCGAAGACCGCCGCGCCATCTTTGAGGAAGCGGCCGGTATCAATAAATATAAAACCAGAAAACAGGCCGCCGAACGTAAGTTAATTGCGGCCGAACAAAATCTGCTGCGGGTTTCAGACCTCAGAGGTGAAATTGGGGAGCAACTGGTAGTTTTAGATGACCAGGCAGCCAAAGCCACGGAATACATGGATGCTAAAAATAGACTAAAGGCAGTTGATATTGGTCTTTGCCGCAAACAACTGGGTAGATTTTTAGAAAAGAAACAAGAGCTGTTAGCTAAAATTGAAGAATTAAAGCAGGCGTCCCTGGCCAATTTAGACGAATTGAAAAAGGGCGAACAAAAAAAGGCCGAACTCCGCGGAAAAGTCAGAGAGCTGGAAGGCAAAGAACGCACTTTAAGAATGCAGTTGGCGGGAGATGTGGACGAAGCCTTAAAAAATCAAATCATTGCTGCCAATGCTAATCTTTCGGACCAGAAAAACGCACTCCGGGACCTGGAAGAGCAGGTCCGATTTGCCAAATTTGAAATTGAAAGAAATCTCCAATCCAAAGAAAAGTTTTTAGGGCGCAGCGCCGCGCTGGGTTGTGAAATTCCGGGAGTCACTTCGCAGATTGCAGAAATAAAAAGAAAACTTGAGGAAATTAAAGACAGCACCGTGTCCCTTTCCGAAAAGAAAAAATCTTTTGAAGGTGAAGAAGAACAAATTCTCGAGTCCATATTAAATTTAGTCAAGGATATCTATGCCAAGGTTGCGGATCTTTCGGCAAAATTAGCCTCTAAATTTGCGGACGGGGCGGCAGATAAAAATGTATCTCTTTTAGCAGTGGGGGAAGGGGTGGGCAGCTTACTGCAGGAACTTAAACTGGGAACCACTTCTCTCGAAAATCTGCTGGCGCGTAAAAAAGGGTTTAAAAAAGTTACCGAGGAAGGTGCCGCCAAAGAGAGCGACCTCAGGGTAGCTTTAGCCGCCCACGAAGTAAAGCTTAACAACCAAAGCGAAGAAGCCGAACGCCTGAAAACCGAAGTCTCTTTACTTGAAAAAACCAACGAAATTCAAAATAAGGATATTGATAAGTACGAATCCGAAAAAACCGCCATTGCTCAAAACATTTCGGCTTTAGAAGCGGAAGTTGCAGACCTTAATGCAAAATTTGCTTCGAGCCGCTCGGCGGTCAATCAGGAATTAGAATTGCTGGCGCAACAAAGAGAAGCTTTGGAATCCGAATTAGATCAACTGGATCAAAAAGTGCAGGCCGATGGAGAAGGGACCAGTGTTTCTGAGGGGCTCATGCGAACCGAGATCGCATTAGCTAAACTCGAAGGTGAAAATTCAGCGATCGAAAATAAATTACTGGAAGAATATTCATTAACCGTAGCTGAAGTTCAGGAATTTAATGATGAAGTATCTTCGATTGCCAAAGCTAAGGAAGAAATTGAGCATTTGAGAAATAGGTTGAGAGACCTGGAGCCGGTCAACCTTTTGGCGATTGATGAATGCAAACGCATCAAAGAAAGAATGAGTTTTATTGATGAGCACTATGCGGATTTAAACTTAGCCCGAGAAAATTTAAAAAGTTTAATTACCGAACTGGATGCCAAAGCCCAGGCCAGTTTTCTGGAAACGATCGAAATCGTTAATCGTAATTTCCAGGAAATATTTGCCAGCCTGTTTGAGGGTGGTGAAGCTAAAATTATTTTAGGCGAAGGCGGCGATGCGCTCACCGCCGGCATTGAAATTATTGCCCGCCCCAGAGGTCGAAAATGGTTAAGCCTGGCACTGCTTTCCGGCGGAGAAAAGTCTTTAACCGCGATTGCTATTTTATTCTCTCTACTCAAAACCCATCCCAGTCCGTTTTGCTTTTTAGATGAAGTGGACGCGGCTTTGGATGATGCTAACGTCAGGCGTTTTTCTAAAATGCTGCGTGAATTTGCCAGAACGATTCAAATGGTAGTGATTACGCATAATAAACGCACCATGGAAGCGGCGGATGTAATTTATGGTATTACCATGGAGGAGATGGGAATTTCAAAAGTCATTTCGATGAAACTCGCTGGAGTTTTGGCCTAAAATGACCCATTCGACTTCGCTCAGGGTCATCCTGAGTAAGCGACGATTGAAATGAGGAGCGTATCGAAGGATGAAAAAAACCGGTATACTTTTTGCTCTTTTAATTGTGATCAGTTGTTTTACCGCTGCCCATGCGATCGAAAAACCTCAGGTTTCCTGGCTGCCTAAAGGAATTGTAGTCAATGATGCCCCTGGTAACACTTTACAGAAAAATGCCAAAGTAATTCGCGATGGAGTGGGCGGCTACATTATTGTCTGGGAAGATGCTCGGTCCGGATATTTAGATATTTATGCCCAAAGAGTTAACCAACAGGGGGCCCGGCTTTGGAGAAGAGGAGGAGTTCCCATTGGCGCTTCCGACAGCAATCAAATGAATCCCGAAATTGTGGCGGATGGATCGGGTGGGGCCATCATTATCTGGCAGGATTACCGCAGCGAAAATTTTGATATTTATGCGCAAAGAATTGATGTGAATGGCCAGGTGGCGTGGGCGGAAAATGGCGTAGCGATTTGTAAAAATACGGCAGGGCAGTTTGCGCCGCAGGTTTCCCCGGATGGATTGGGCGGGGCTTTTATTTTCTGGCATGATTTTCGCGGTGGTAAAGGTGAAGATATTTATGCACAGCGCATAAACAAGCGTGGTGAAACTTACTGGAAAGAAGATGGCCTTTTAGTTGCCGGAAAAGAGGATACCGAATGGTATCCAACTTCAAAATTACTTAAACCCGAGCTGGTAGCGGTAGCCTGGGTCGAAAAAGGAGCCGGAGCTAAAAGTAAGGTTATTGTTCAAGCTTTAGACGGAGAGGGCAATAAAGTTTGGGGAGAAGGGATTAATGTTTCGGCTAAAGAAAAAGTACAATTAAACCCAGCCCTTTCCACCCTTGATGATGGAAGTTTGGTGGTAGCGTTCGAAGAAGAAGAAGATGCGATTAGCAGTAACATCGTGTTGCAAAAAATTAGTGCTGACGGCAATAAACTTTTTGGTGCCAATGGGAAAGCGGTGAGCAGTGGTCCGCACCAGAAAAATACTCCTCAGGTTTTGGTGCATGCCGGTGGTATTTTTGTTTTTTGGCGGGAAGAAAATAAAGATAGCGAAAGCCTCAAGTTTTTTAAATGCTCTTACGACGGCGAGCCTCAACTCTGGCAAGTTAAAACTGTGGCACAGGCCAAATTTTTAGCCAAAGACTATCAACTAATCGAAAACCGCAGGGATATTGCGGTGGTTTGGGAAGATTCAAATAGTGGTAACGGCAATAATGGTGGCAACGGCCGGCAAAACGGTAGCGTAAGTACTATTCATGCACAAAGAATTTCTTTTAACGGGGTATATCTCTGGAGGTTTGGCGGAAAAAGAGTAGCGGAAATTCATTCTTTACAGGAAAAACCAAGGATGGTCAATGCTTACGATAGTGGGGTGTTTGTAGTTTGGCAGGACAATCGCAACGGTAATTTTGATATTTATGCCCAGTCGATCGCCGAAGACGGCCAGTATCGTTTGGGAGAGAATGGGGAAATGGTCAATAATTCTTCTGGTAATGTTCCGCAACAAAATGCCAAAATTGTTGAAGATGGTGAAGGTAATTTTGTGGTGGTGTGGGAAGATGCCCGCGGCGGATACTTTTCGATTTATGCCCAAAAACTGGATAGTTTTGGCAATCTTATGTGGGGTGAGCAGGGGATCGAAGTTTGTGCTGTCCAGTCCAGTAAGCGATCGGCAGAGCTAGTACAGATTGGTCCCGGCGAAGTGGTGGTGTCCTGGGAAGACTATCGATTTGAAAATAAATCCAGGGTTTATGTGCAAAAACTGGATGCTGCCGGAAAAAGAATGTGGGATGAAGAAGGAGTTCAGGTTTCCCTCAGCGATTATGATCAACTTTCGCCGGTAATAGTGGCGGATGGGCAAAGAGGGGTACTGGTTGCTTTTGTGGAAAATAAGTTAAAGGAAAGCCGCAAAGATGTTGCGGTGCAAAGCATTGATGCTAACGGGAAAAGAGGTTGGGGAGACCAGGGCATTCAAGTTTGTAATGCCGTGGCTGATCAGGATCGCCCGCGCATGGTTTATGATAAAGATAGTAATTTAATTATTACCTGGATAGATTCTCGCAACGGTAAACGCAATTCCGATATTTATGCCCAGAAAGTTGATCAGTCGGGGCATGCGGCTTGGGAGGTAGATGGGGTTTCAGTTTGTCGAGCGCCCGATATTCAAAAGGATCCCGAAATTGTTTCTGATTTGTTGGGCGGGGCAATTGTGGTCTGGTCGGATAAAGGCGGAGGCGGATATGATATCTATGCGCAAAGAATAAATATGCACGGCAAGCCGCTTTGGAAAACCGACGGAATTTTAGTTTGCGGAAAACGCGGCACCCAGCGCGGTCCCAAGGTTTTGTCGGATGGTTTTTCGGGAGCGATTATCGTTTGGGAAGATCACCGCTTTGGTTCCTGGGATATTTTTGCACAGCGCCTGGATGATTTAGGAATGCCGATGTGGGAAGAAAACGGGGTTTTGATTTGTGTGGCTCAGGGAACGCAATATTCACCCAGTATTGCCAAAGATGGTTTTGGCGGATTTTTGATTGCCTGGGAAGATTACCGCTCCGGCCGCAGTTATAATATTTATGCTCAACGCATTGATGCCGGGGGAGACCAATATTGGGCGGGAAACGGGATTTTAGTTTCTAAAACGGATGAAGGGGCCCGTAACCCTCAAATTGCAACCGACGCTAACGGCACAGCCTATATTGTTACCTGGGATGACTATCGTTTTGGCGGCCGTGGTATTTATGCCCAAAGGATAGTTCTGCAGGGCTCCCCTCAATAGGAGGTAAACGGTGCAAGACCTCATAAAAAAAATCAATCAGTTAATGCACGAGCGTAACGCCGTCATTTTAGTTCACAATTATCAAATTCCCGAAGTGCAGGAACTTGCCGATTTCTTAGGTGATTCTTTAGGCCTTTCAATTGAGGCTGCCAAAACTAAAGCCGATGTAATTGTTTTTTGCGGGGTTAATTTCATGGCCGAGACCGCAAAAATATTATCTCCACAAAAAAAAGTTATCATGCCGGATTTAAATGCCGGCTGTCCCATGGCCGATATGGTTAATGCGGATCAAGTGCGTGAATTAAAGAAAAAGCATCCCGGGGCGGCGGTAGTTACTTACGTAAATAGTTCTGCTGCCGTAAAAGCCGAATCCGATATCTGCTGCACTTCGGCTAATGGAGTAAAAGTAGTTAAAAGTTTAAAAGCAAAAGAAATTATTTTTGTTCCGGATAAATATCTGGGACATTATATTTCTACTCAAGTTCCGGAAAAGAAATTTATTTTCTGGAACGGGTATTGTCCTTCGCATATGCGCATTATGCCCGACGATGTTATCAGTGCCAAAAAAGAACATCCGGAAGCTTATGTAATGGTTCACCCCGAATGCCGCCCCGAAGTAATCGAATTAGCCGATGCGGCGCTTTCTACCAGTCAGATGATTAAAAAAGCGGGAGAAATAAAAAATAATGAATTTATCATAGGGACCGAAACCGGAATTTTATACACTCTGCACAAAAAATATCCTGACAAAAAGTTTTATCCCGCTTCCGAAAAGTGTATTTGCCCCAACATGAAATTAACTACCGCAGAAAAGGTTCTTTTCGCACTGGAAGATATGAAAAATGAAATTACGGTTCCAAAAGAAATTGCAGATAAAGCACGTTCTGCGATCGAGAAGATGATAAAGATTGTTTAGTGAATGCTTCCAGCTGCTGGACCTGACCCGCCTTCTCTTTTAACCCCTTTAGTGCGTCGGCGACGGAGGCCTCTTTCGACTAGTTCGTAGATTTCTTCCATTAAGAAGGGTTTTCTTAAATATTCCAGTGCCCCTAAAGTAATGGCATTGGCGTGTGAAGATTCGGTGGCGTAAGCGGTAACGATGACTACTTCTAAATCCGGATCAACCTGTTTAAGCTTTTTAAGAATGGTGATTCCGTCCATGCCGGGCAGCTTTAAATCGATGAAAGCCATGTCAAACATGCTTTCTTTAAGTACTTCAAAAGCGGAAGGCCCGTCGGAAAAAGTGGTAACGTCGTAATCTTTAATTTGCAGGATCATTTTAAAGGATTCTAAAACCGAGGGTTCGTCGTCAATTACTACTATTTTTACCTTATCGTCTGCGGTCATTTACTACCTCCAACGGTGATTTTCGGACTAATTTTAACAAAAGGGTGGTCTTATTGCAATGACAATTTTGATATGATAGTATGCCATGTTCTTCTGGCGGAGTAGCTCAGTTGGTTAGAGCAAACGGCTCATACCCGTTGTGTCGACAGTTCGAATCTGTCCTCCGCTATGAGCTAAATTGGGTGGTGTGCAGCAGCATCCGACGGGGGAAGGTAAATGCAGGACCAAAGTTTTAAAAAGAGATTATTTGCTGCTACCTGTTATATTTTTGGGATCCCGTCGCTATATATTATTCTTTCTAATCTGCGGAAAGTAAAATCCTTAGCGTTCCATGCCGCCCAGGCCCTTTCGCTTTGGTTTTTTGAGATCCTGTTCTTAATTGTAATCAGAATTTTTGTATTTTGGTTAAACAATTCTTATGGATTAGCGGTCCTGAAGGATTATATATTGGGGCCATTTTGGTTTTTTATGTTATTTAACGTTGCCGTGGGGATTTTGTTGATGATCAAAGTAAAAGTCCGCCTGGCGGTATTGGCGGATTTAGCGGAAAAAATGAGCTAACTATGATTGATGAAAAATTTTTAGAAACAGTACGCGAATATGAGATGTTGAATCCCCAGGATAAGGTGCTGGTGGGGGTTTCCGGCGGAGCCGACTCGATTGCGCTGCTGCAGCTTTTGGCGGACTACAGACGCCAGCTCAATATTTCGGTACACGTGGCACACTTAAATCATCTGATGCGTGGAGCGGATGCCGACGGCGACGAAAAATACGTACAGCAGCTGGCTAAATCGTTTTCTTTCCCGATTACCATCGAGCGCTTTGCCGTGCGGGAGTATGCCGAAAAAAACAAAATGGGAATTGAGGAGGCGGCGCGCAAAATCAGATACGAGTTCTATGAAAAACTGGCGCGGGATACCGGTGCCCAGAAAATTGCGCTGGGACATAATGCGGATGATAATATCGAAACTTTTATCATGCGCTTATTAAGGGGAGCGGGAACCTCAGGATTGGTGGGTATTCCTCCGGTACGCAATAAATTTGTGCGGCCCTTAATCCTTACCTGGCGCCGGGATATCGAAAAATACTGTGCCTCCAAAAAACTGGTTCCGCGCATCGACCATACTAATTACGAGTCCATTTATTTGCGCAATCGCGTCAGGCTCAAGCTAATTCCCCAGCTTAAAGTTTTTAACAATAACATCAAGGATCTTTTGCTCAATACGATTTTGCTTTTAACTAACGATAATCTTTATCTTTTATCCAAAGCCGAAAAAGCTTTTCGGGCGGTGTGTAAAAAAAGCAACAGCGATGAAGTAGTATTAAAGGTAAAAAAGTTTATGGAGCTCGAAGCCCCCATCAAAGGACACGTTTTGCGCCAGGCTATTTTAGCGATTAAAGGAGACTTAAAAGAAATTGCCTATATTCACATTCAGGATATTTTAAAGTTAGTGGGGGAAACCGAAAAAAAAGAAATACATCTGCCGGGTTTAATTAGGGTTGAAATTGATCGGGATTCGATATCTTTCATCCGGGGCGAGCAGGCAAAAGTTCCGGGAATTTTAGGCGAATATGGTTTACATATTCCGGGACAAGTAGTACTGGAATCTGCCGGGGTCCGCATCGTGGCTAAACCCATCAATATTATTAATAACATTGACATTAATGCCTCAACCGATAAAAAAGTATACATTAATTATGACCGTGTGGGGCGGGTGCTGCAGGTCCGGGGTCGGCGCACCGGTGATAAGTTTCATCCGCTGGGAATTACCGGCACTAAAAAAATACAGGACTTTTTTGTAGATGAGAAAATCAGCCGCGCTGATCGGGATAAAGTTCCCATTGTTTTATCTGAAGGAAAAATTGTCTGGGTGGCAGGCTTCAGGCTGGATGACGAATTTAAGGTAACCCCGAAAACCCGCCGGGTACTGGAGCTCCGCATGGAGGAGCTAAAGGCGTGAGGTATTTTGCCAGAGTCTTAAACCCCGCAAGTGATAGCATAATTAGCGAAATGAAAAAAATTGGCGTGGATCCGCGCGGGATTAAGGTCATGGAAGATAAAAGCCGCTTTTTTGCGGTTAAACTTTTGGGAGTGGGGACGGTCGCCGCCAATATTTTAAAACAGGAAATGTTATCGCGGGGCGGGGAAGTAGCGGTTTCTTACGGCAGTGTAAATCTTTCGGCAAAAACCACCGATGTCTTAGTTTTTGGAACCCGCCGCGCTTTTAATCAGCTGGCCGCCAAACTAAAAATGCATCAATTTGGTTTGCCGCAAATCGCATCGGAAACCTTAGCGGCAATTAAAAATTATAGTAAGCGACCCGCTCCGCTTAAAATCGGCAAAAAGAAGTTTAATTTTAAGCGCACCTATATTATGGGGATTTTAAATGTAACTCCAGATTCTTTTTCGGACGGAGGAGACTACCTGAATGTGGATGCGGCGGTCGAGCGCGCCGTAGATATGGAAACTGAAGGAGCCGATATTATTGATATCGGGGGAGAATCGACACGGCCGGGATCTAATCCGGTTTCGGCTGATGCGGAAATTACGAGAGTAGTTCCGGTCATTAAAAAACTAAAGAAACGCCTAGCGATTCCCGTTTCAATTGATACTTATAAATCTAAAGTGGCCAAAGCCGCGCTGGCGGCCGGTGCGGCCATGGTCAATGATATCAGCGGGCTGCGTTTTGATAAAAAAATGGCGAAGGTTTTGGCAAAAGCCAAAGTTCCGGTTTGTGTGATGCACATTAAGGGAAAGCCCAGGAATATGCAGAAGAAAATCGTGTATGCTGATCTAGTTTCTGAAATATATTGTTACCTGAAAGAAAGCATTGAAATTGCAAAAAGGGCTGGTATACTTGATGAGCAAATTGTGATTGACCCGGGACTTGGGTTTGGAAAAACGGTTGATTTTAACTTTGAAATTTTAAAAAGGCTGGCGGAATTTAAGAGTTTAGGGCACGCGATTTTAGTGGGTCCTTCCCGCAAGTCTTTTATTGGGGCCGTACTTAATTTACCGCCGGCAGAACGCCGGGAAGGTACCGCGGCCGCGGTAGTTGCGGCCATTTCCGGTGGGGCCAATATTGTACGGGTCCATGATATTTCTAGCATAAAAAGGGTTGCTCTGGTGGCCGATAAAATCTACAATGAGGGCCGAGCGTAATTATTTAAATTTTGGGATGGAGGAACGAATCATGGCAAAGAAAAAAAAGAAGAAAAAAACCGCTAAGAAGAAAACTGCCAAGAAAAAAACTGCCAAGAAAAAAACCGCCAAGAAAAAAGCAACAGTTATGAAGCCTAAAAATGATATCCGCAAAAAAGGTGGACCGAAAAAAGTATATTTAAGTTTAGGATCCAACGTTGGTGACCGTGAAGAGTATATTGAACAAGCCGTTTTTCTGCTTGAAAAAATAAAAGGGGTTAAAGTTACCAAGCGTTCTACTAATTACGAAACCGCGGCCGAAGGCAAATCTTCCCGCCAGCCCCCGTACATTAATGCGGCGATTGAGCTTACTACCAATCTTGCTCCCGAAAAACTTTTAGCGGCTTGCCAGGATATTGAAATAACCTTAGGCAGGGAGCGGGAGGTGGAGTGGGGGCCGCGCACCATCGATATGGATATCCTTTTATTTGACGACCTCATCCGCAGCGATGATGTACTGCAAATCCCACATCCTTTGATGCACGATCGGATGTTTGTTTTAAAGCCCCTGCGTGAAATTGCACCTAATTTAATGCACCCCATGCTGGAAAAAACCATTGATCAGCTCTTTCAGGAAAAAAAATCAGAAATGGGCGATAAATACGATGATGATCTGCCCGGTTTCAAGCAGATCAAGGGCGGCTTTGTGGATGATTACGAAAGATGGTAGAAGAAAAATTAAAGCCAAGGGTGTAAGTCGCCAGACCAAAGATATTATCAGTAAAAATCTACCAGAGACAGAGAAAATTGGTTTTTCCATCGGCAAAAGTTTAAAATCCCCGCTAGTGATTGCTTTTTTTGGCCATCTGGGTGCCGGCAAAACTACTTTAATTCAGTCTATTTGCCGCGGTTTGGGGATTAAAGATTACGTAACCAGTCCTTCTTTTACTTTGATCAATGAATACCCGGGAAAACTTCCGGTTTATCACGTGGATTTGTACCGCCTGCAGAACCTGTCCGAAATTGATGACCTGGGATTAGCGGATTATTTTGCAAAAAAAGGTATAATATTAATTGAGTGGGCCGAAAAGCTGGGGAAAACCCTGCCGCGCGATGCCGAGTTTATAAAAATCGATATTTTAGGTGAAGGAGAAAGAAAGTTTTGTATATCCTTGGGATTAGCAGCACTACTAAAATCTTAAGCGTAGCCTTAATTTCAGATTCCGAAGTATTAGCGGAATTTAGTGTTACGGGAGAACGGTCTAAGGCTGAGCAGATCACGCTTTTTGTAGAAGAATCATTTAAAAAAGCTAAATTAGATATTAATAAGGTGGAGGCGGTGGCCGTGACGCAGGGGCCGGGATCCTATGGCGGGATTAGGGGCGGGGTAACCTCCGCAAAATCTTTTGCCCAGGTATTAAAAGTTCCGGTGATTGGGGTATCAACGCTCGAAGCCATGGCCTATAATTTTTCTGGATCAAATCGAACCTGTATGATTATCCTGGATGCTAAGAGTGACGAGTTTAACTTAGCCTTATTTGCCGACGCTAAAGACGGCTTAAAAAGATTAACCGATGATTTTGTTATCTCAAGGGATAAACTATTTGAAAAAATTAAACAAATTGATGGGAACCTGATCGTGGCGGGGGCCTTGGATAAATTAGACCTGCCCAAAGAACTAAAAAATAAAGATAACTTAACTTTTGTTTCATTTTTAAAGAGCTTTCCGCGCGCAGTAAATGTTGCTAAAATTGCAGTAAATAAAGTTAAGGAAGCGGGGCTCGAGAGTTTCCTTTCTTTGATTCCCAAGTATTCGCACCGTCCCAATATTAAAAGATTTGTAAAATAATTTTGGGTGCCATGAGCAAAAACGAACTTAAAATTGAACACATGTCGGTGGGTGACCTTCCCCAAGTGATTGCACTCGAAAACCAGATATTTTCTAATCCCAAACCTGCCAGAGTTTTTGAACATGATATGAATATATACTACGCGGCCAAGTTCGGGGAAAAGGTGGTGGGGTATATTGGGGTTGAGCATATTTTAGATGAAGCCCATATTATTAACATTGCGGTTCATCCTGATTTTCGACGCCAAGGGATTGCTTCGGCGTTAGTTAAAAATATTTTAGGCAGTGCCAAAAGTTTTTTTCTTGAGGTGCGCAAATCAAATATTCCTGCCCAAAAGATGTACGAAAAACATGGCTTTCACGTAATTGACGAGCGTAAAAAGTATTATGTGGATAACGAAGAAGATGCGCTGGTGATGTTACTGGTATCTACCAAATAACTCCATGGCTAAAAACAGCATTGAATTTATGTCTTCTCTCCCTCGAAAAGCTCTCCTCAGTGCATTTTTGGTTTGCCAGGGTGGCAGGTCAAAATTTTGATCCCATAAATCTTCCTGAAAAATAGTTAAAGTAATTTCAGCTCCGGCGAGCAGGTCTAATGAGGCAACCAGGGCTTCCTTAGGAAGCATTCTTTCTTCAGGAGGAATACGTGTATCCCATCTTAGCTTTAAGCCAGCGTCATTTTTAGGACGCGCTAAAACCGTGGAAGAATTGGAGTCTGACTCCGGTTCAAAAGATAGGCCGAGACGGGTTTGGAGAGAAAGAAGCGTGTCGCGATCAAAAAATGCCAACGATTGATAGATTACTCCTTTTCTTAAGTTTCGATATTCCGGAACGAGACCAAACATTCGAGCTTGATCGCCCGAAATGGTGATATGACTTCCATTTAAGTTTGCCAGATTGATGGCTTTGCGGGTAACGGTCCTTGGTTCATAAGCGGCATAAAGCGCAGCCAAAATGGGGCTGTTGATTGCAGTGAAGCTTGAATTCCTGACGCCTTCTACTTGCCATCTTTGTACTATATAGCGGAAAGTTCCATGAAATAGTATCGGAGCTAAGGGTTGTTCCCCGCTGCGTCCAAAATCAAAATTCCGGTACGGTTTTTTATAGCGATCGGCAAATAGCGGTTTTGCTCTAACTGGATTAGCCTTAGGTATTAATACACCTCACACCATATATATCGCCGGTTTCCCTCTAAAATTTCACTAAAGTTGTGTGTTATAATGCCCCCTAAGGTGACTACATTCAAAGAGCTACTGCATAAAAAAATACTAATAATTGATGGTGCGATGGGTACCACCATCATGAATGCCGATGTTTCTTTAGAGCATGGCTTTGAGAGTTTAAGCTTTCTTTGTCCGGAACTGATTACCTCTATTCACCGTAGTTATATCGAAGCCGGCGCTAATCTAATTGAAACCAATACCTTTGGTGGTAACCGCATCAAGCTGGCCGAATTTAATGCAGCTGGTAGAGTTAAAGAAAGCAACATTAGAGCGGTAGAGTTAATTCGCCAGGCCATTAGTGAGGCCGGAGCTAAAGATGTATACGTTGCCGGATCCATGGGACCATTGGGGAAATTATTACAACCCATGGGTGAGCTTTCTTTTGATGAGGCCTATGACGTTTTTGCGGAACAGGCCAAGTCCTTGGAAGAGGGTGGTGCCGATGTTTTATGTATTGAAACCATTTCTGACCTACAGGAAATTCGTGCGGCTCTCATGGCAGCCAAAGAAAACACTAAGTTACCAGTAATCTGCAGTATGACCTATGATGAAACCGGCCGGACGATTACCGGAACTCCACCCGAAGCTGCCATTCATCTATTGGAACGGTTAGGCGCGGATGTCATTTCTGCTAATTGTTCGACTGGTCCCGAACAGATGGTAGAACTTTCGAAAAAGCTAGTTAAGTATGCTTCGGTTCCCGTCATGATTATGCCGAATGCCGGAAGCCCGGATTTAGTCGATGGCAAAGCAGTCTATAAAATGCCGCCGGATAAATTTGCGCATTATATGGATCAGGTTTTAGAAAACGGGGTGCGTATTGTAGGCGGCTGTTGCGGTACAACCCCGGATCATATTCGAGCTTTACGGGAGTTGGTTGACAAGAAGTACCGTAATCATGAAGATTTTAAACCTGCCAAAAGGGCGGGAATTAAATTTTCGAGCCGCACCAAAGTGGTTGAAATAAAAAAAGCACCGGTTATCGTGGGTGAAAAAATAAATCCGACCGGCCGTAAACTTTTCCAGGAAGAGTTAAAATCCGGGGTGTTTTCCAGGGTTAGAGTGGATGCCGAAAAACAGGTATTGGCCGGCGCCCATTTATTAGATGTGAACATGGGGGTTCCGGATACTAACGAAGTGGCGCTTATGCAAAAAGCGGCTTTCGTAGTTCAAAACGCGGCGGACCTTCCCCTTTCGATTGATTCTCCTAATCCGGCGGCAGTTGAAGCGGGCCTGAAAAATTTTGTAGGCATTCCACTCATCAATTCAGTTAACGGTGAAAGTAAAAGCTTAAAAAACGTATTACCTTTAGCCAAAAGATTTGGCGCTAAGATTATTGCGCTAGCTTTGGATGAAAAGGGCGTACCAAAATTAGCCAAAGATAAAATTGCCATTGCCGAAAAGATTATCGAGCAGGCGTTGGGGGCGGGGTTGAGCAAGGATGATATCTTTGTGGATTGTTTAGTAATGACGGTGGGGATTGGTGTTGAACCCGCACTGGAAACGTTAAAGGCGATTTCGCAGATTAAGCAAAATTTTGGCACGAAAACCATTTTAGGCATTAGTAACGTATCGCATAGTATGCCGGAGCGCGAAAAACTAAATGCTTACTATTTAATGTTAGCTCTGCTCGAAGGTTTAGATGCGGCCATTATTGATCCAACCGCCAAAGAAACCCAAAAGGCAATAAAAGAGTTTCAAAAAACTAAAATTATCGATTATCCAAAATTAAAGGAAAAATATCATCAAAAGTTTGTGGACTTAGCCGAGGCATGGAAAAAAATGTACAAAAAGGTTAAGCGCGCCGCAGACGAAGAATTAAAGCATAAAGCCAAGATCAGTTTAAAAGATATTGCGCAGGCGGTGATCGCCGGCGATGCTGATACTATTAAATTTGGAGTTGCCAAATTATTAGAAGACAACCAAAATCCTCAAAAAATCATGGAAGACGGATTAATCAAAGGGATGGAAACGGTGGGTAAATGGTTTTCTCAGGGGAAATACTTTTTGCCGCAGGTCGTGGCTTCTGCCGAGTCCATGAAAGTGGGTTTTGATCTTTGTAAAGCCAAAATTCCAAAAGACAAAGTAAAAAAAGCAGGTACGGTAATTATTGCTACGGTTAAGGGCGACGTACACGATATTGGTAAAAATATTGTTAAAATGATGCTCGAAAATCACGGTTTTGAAGTGATCGATCTGGGCAAGGATGTTCCAAAGGAAACCATTATTGAATCTGCGCTTAAACATCAGGCTTCGGCCATTGCTTTGTCAGCACTTTTAACTACCACCATGCCGCAAATGGAAGAAGTGGCCAACGAATTAAAATCCAAGGGGCTAAATATTCCGGTAATTGTGGGTGGGGCAGTAGTCAACGAGGCATATGCGGATAAAATCGGAGCTACTTTTGGCCGCGATGCCCTCGATTCAGTAAAAATCGCCAAGGAAATTGTAAAGAAAATCGGCAACCGTTAATTTTTCTATTTTCCTCGAAAACTTCTCTCAAAAATATGAAATTTTAACCTCTGATTAGCGATATAAAGATAGTTATGAGAGGATTAACTAGACAAGCTAATAGAATTAGACGATTACCCCGCATGCAAGGGGTGCCTTTGGCTAGTGCCAACCTTATGCTCGGGGTAAGAAATCGCTGTTTTGCCAGGAAGCCCCCTAGGCGCGGGTCCGGGAAAACGAGAGCTTTACTAAGGATTGCTGAAGATAAATCTTACGAAGGACGTAATTTTTCCGAGTTAATTAACCTGGTTTGTGATTTACATAATGAAGCTGCATCAATTAGATGGAGAGCCTTTACCAGGCTAAAGGTTTTAGCTTTTATGCCGGCGTTTGGCGATTTTGAAAAACACTGGCTGGTCGAAGAATGTCTGCGTACCGTGGAAAATCATCAAAAAATTTATTCAAATGCGGTACGGGCGGACGCCGCCAAAATCGCGCTCAATTTTGTGCGTCAAAATCTAAGCGTTCCTTTATCGGCGAGGGTTATGCACGTGATTTATGATTTTTTAAAAGACGAGACGGTGGGGGATGATCTAGGGTTTCCAATCGCAACTATTTATACAGAAATTATAAATAACCGTAAGCGGGTCGGGCACATGGAGCAGGCAAGATTAGTTAGTCTTAAGAAGAGGCCTTCTTAAATATTTTCTTTAAGTCTTCGGATAAAGCTTTTTCCACGTTTTTATCATAATCAACGTAAATGTTTTGCAGTGTGCCATCCGGGTTAATTAAGAATACGGTAGGAATAATCAGTACCCGGTAATCCGCTAAATATTTTAATTTTTTATTGGGGAGGAAAGTAAAGTCGTAGTTGTTATCCTTTATAAACTTTTCCAGGTCTTTGGTTGTGCGGTCTAAAGAAATGGTGATAATTTCCAGGTTTTCATTTTTATATTCTTTTTTTAACGCACTAAAAAATGCCAGTTCTTCGTTGCAGGTTTTACTCCAGGTAGTAAAGAAGGTCAGAACAATGGTTTTAGTGCCTAGTTTTTTGGATAGGTCAAATTCGCCACCGCTCAGATCAGTTAATATAATATTAGGAACGTCAGTTCCAATCTTAAGTGTGGTTTTTGCCTCGGCGGACACCTGAGCGACGAGAGTGCATAACAATATAATAGAAGCCAATATAATAAAACGCTTCATACTGGTAATAGTATACTCCTCGGGATTTACGTGTTCAAGAGGAAAAGCCGCCTTGATTCCCCCATTTCTTTATACTATTATTCATTCAGTCTGTAAAAAGCAAAGGAAAAATCATGGGTATAGTTTTTGGCGCGATTGCTCCTCATCCCCCCATATTAGTGCCCCAAATTGGCGGCGCCCGGCTGAGCGATGCCGCAAAAAGTAAGGCCGCGCTGGAAAGATTGGCTAAAGATTTAAAACAGAAAAACGCGGATACGATAATAATTTTCACTCCCCACGGATTGGTTTCTCAGGTTTCGTTTCCGGTTTACGTTTCGCATGTTTTTGAAGGCAACTTTTTAAATTTTGGCTGCCCTAAACCGGTTTACACATTTAAAGGAGATCCGGAGTTAGCTCTGCAAATTGTAAAAGCATGTCAAAATGCGGATATCACGGTTTCTCAGATTCCCGAAACACTTTTAGACCACGGGGTTTTGGTGCCGTTGCATTATCCTTATGTAGCGGGAGTTAATAAACCGATTGTGCCCATTGCAATTGCCTTTCGCCCGCTGAAAGAACTATACGAATTTGGAAAACTTTTGGCGAAAGTGTGTGACGACAGCGGTAAAAAAATAGCCATAATTGCCAGTGCCGATATGTCGCATCGCCTTACCAAAGATGCGCCGGCGGGTTTTCATCCCCGCGGAAAAGAATTTGACGAAAAACTGGTGGAGCTGGTTAAAAATAATGATGTGGAAGGAATCCTTAATTTTAATCCGCAGCTGGCGGACGCTGCCGGGCAAGATGCGCTGTGGTCAATTGCGATGCTTTTGGGAGCGCTGGATGGTAAAAATGCCAAGGCTGACGTATTATCTTATGAAGGACCGTACGGGGTGGGGTATATGGTAGCCGAATACGAGGTGAAATCATGACCGAAAGTGCGCAAGTTAAATTAGCCCGGGAAACTATCGAAACCTACGTGCGCGATAAAAAGGTAATCAAGCCGCCGGATCCATTGCCAAAAGAAATGCAAGGCAAAGCCGGGGTCTTTGTTTCGCTGAAGAAAAAAGGAGCACTGCGCGGCTGCATCGGAACCTTTGCGCCGACTACCGAAAATGTTGCCGTAGAAATCATCCGGAATGCCATTGAATCTTCTACCCGGGATCCTCGTTTTCCTCCGGTTATTGAAAGTGAATTGAAGGAACTTGAAATATCGGTAGATATTTTAACCGCGCCAGAGCCGGTGGAAAGCGTAAAAGATTTAGATGCCAAAAAGTATGGGGTCATCGTAAAAAGCGGTATGCGCCGGGGTCTTTTATTACCGGATTTGCCAGGGGTTAACTCTCCGCAGCAGCAAATTGAGATTTGCCGGATGAAGGGCGGCATTAAACCTACCGAGCCGGTTGAACTGTTTCGGTTTGAAGTAAAGAGGTATAAGTAGTGCAATTTTATTACCGGAAAGAAATCAAAGCTTTTAATAAAAATCGACTGCATTATTTAGTAATTGGAGGAATTGCGGTTAATTTATATGGTCTGCAACGCTTGACGCTAGATTTGGACCTAATGATTGATTTGTCTCCCGAGCTTCTTGAAAAATTTGTGAAAATTATGGAAAAGTTGGGCTACGGAACAAAAGTGCCTCAAAAAAAATGGGCTAAAGTTATGGCGATCGCATTTGTAAATCAACAAGATAATGATAAAAGAATCGATGTTTTTCTGAAGAACCCGATCGATTTTACTAAAGCCTATAAACGGCGCAAGGTTTTTAAGGTCGAAGGCTTAAGTATTAGTTGTGTTTCTTTTGAGGATTTGATAGATTTAAAAAATAAGGCAAGTCGTACTCGCGATTTAATTGATATTGGATCACTCAAGCGCTTAAAAAAACTGGAAAATCAACAATGAAAAAACGAGTTTCCAAACGGCAGATTATGGAACACTATTATAGCGATGAGGAGCTAAATGTAATGTTGCGTACCACTGTACGGCAACGTCTTGCATGGCTAACCAAAGCAATCCGGTTGTCCAATAAATTAACTCCTCGTAGAGCGAAGAAACTTCAGGAACAACTTGGGCACGAAGGTTGGTAACTTTGTGTTATAATTCTTTTGAGGTGTGAAATGGCAAAGATTAAAGCAGGAATTATTGGAGCCACCGGCTATTCCGGCGAAACGTTATTATCACTTTTATTGAAACACCCCAGTGTTTCGGTTGAAGTCATAACTTCGCGGACTTACGGCGGCAAAAAAATCAGTGAGGTTTATCCTCATCTGGCGGGGATTTGTGACCTGGTATGCCAAAAACCAAATATGGCTAAACTGCCCAAGCTGGATGTAGCTTTTGTGGCGCTGCCTCATGGTTTATCTCAGGCAATTATTCCGGATCTGCTTAAAAAAGGAATTGTGGTCATTGATATCGGAGCCGATTTCCGATTTCGTAATGCCGATGATTATACGACCTGGTACGGAGTTAAGCATAAATCGTCTAGTCTTTGTGAAACTGCAGTTTACGGCATACCCGAAATTCATGCCAAGGACATCAAAAAAGCTTCGCTGATTGCAAATCCGGGATGTTATGCCACCGCTGCGATTTTAGGTCTGTATCCTTTAATTAAAGAAAATTTAATAACCGATGGATCCATTGTGGTGGATGCCAAGTCAGGAGTTTCGGGAGCCGGGCGCGCACTTTCACTTAATACACATTATTGTGAGTGTAGTGAATCCATTTCGGCGTATAAAATTGCGGTTCATCGCCATACCGGAGAGATTGAACAGGAATTAGGGACTAAGATTACTTTTGTTCCGCATCTGACTCCCATGAATCGAGGAATTTTGGCCACGATTTATGCAAGCGTATCCGCTCAGCACGGCTTTTTTGCCGCCTTTGAGCGCGTCTACAAAAAAGCGCCATTCGTACGTTTGTATAAAAAAGGCCTGCCTTCTACTAAAAATGTAGCCGGCACCAATTATTGTGATATTGCGGTTACTTACGATAAACGAACCGAAAAAGTAATTATAATTTCGGCCCTCGATAACTTAATTAAGGGAGCGGCGGGACAGGCCGTGCAAAACATGAACATCCGCTTTGGATTTCCCGCAAAAGCCGGTCTGGATTTAATTGGAGTGTATCCTTAGATGAAAAAAATTAAAGGGGGCGTTTGCGCTCCTCAGGGATTTTTGGCAAGCGGCATTTCATCTGGCGTAAAACAATCCGGACGCAAGGATTTATCGCTTATCGTGTCTGATGTTCCCGCCACTTTAGCTGCGGTTTTTACTAAAAACAAAGTTAAGCCCGCCCCGGTTTTAATCAGTCATAAAAATGCTAAAAGCGGTGTCGCTCAGGTCATTATTACCAACTCCGGCAATGCTAACTGTGCCACCGGACCTCAAGGGCTAAAAGATGCAAAGCGCATGGTTGCCATCGTTGCCAAAGAACTGAGTATTCCAGAAAAGCGGGTCTTGGTAACTTCTACTGGAGTAATCGGTAAACCGCTTAAAATGGACAAAATTATCCCCGGCATCAAAAAAGTGGTGCGCAAGCTTTCGTATCGCGGTAGCAATAGCGCGGCTGAGGCCATTTTAACTACGGATACTTTTAAAAAAGAAATTGCGGTTGAGGTAGAAGTTGGGGATCAAAAGTTTAGTATCGGAGGAATTGCCAAAGGATCAGGAATGATCCATCCCAATATGGCTACCATGCATGCTTTTATTACCACCGATGCTAAAATCTCACATTCGAAATTACAAAAAATGCTAAAAGCTGCCACTGAAGATACGTTTAATATGATTTCGGTAGACCAGGATACCTCCACCAGCGATTGTGTATTTGTTCTGGCTAATGGATTATCCGGCGTAAACGTAGAGAAGAGTTCGGCTACCCTTAAAAAGTTTGAAACTGCATTGCACGCAGTTTGCGAATACTTAGCCAAAGAAATTGCCCGCGATGGCGAAGGGGCAACTAAATTAATCACGGTTACGGTTAAAGGAGCAGCTACCAAAAACTGTGCCCGCCTGGCAGCCCGCGAAATCACTACTTCACCTTTAGTAAAAACCGCGATTTACGGCGAAGACCCCAATTTTGGACGAATTATCGCCAGCTTAGGAGCATCGGGCGTAGATATTAATCCGGACAAGGTTGATATTAAGGTGCAGGGAGTAACCCTCCTGAAAAATGGGGTGGGGCAAGTTAAAAATATGGGTAAAGCGGCCAAAAAGCTTAAAGCTAAAGAAGTGGCGATTGATATCGATTTAAAGAGCGGAAAAAATGAAGCGGTGGCGTGGGGTTGTGACTTAACTTACGGCTACATTAAGATCAACGCGAGGTACCATACCTAATGTTAAAAAAGTATAGACACTTAATTCGACGCGCCAATGTGGTGCTGGAAGCGTTGCCCTACTTAAAGCAGTTTCACGACAAGATCATTGTCATTAAGTATGGCGGGGCGGCGATGCAAAATGATGAACTCAAACGAGAGGTCATTCAGGACGTTGTGCTCTTAAAATACGTTGGCATGCATCCGGTCATTGTGCACGGCGGCGGTCCCGAAATTTCAAAATCGCTTAAACGCAAAGGTATCGAAACCCGTTTTGTGCAGGGGATGCGTTTTACCAGTAAGAAAGTTTTAGAAGTAGTAGAAAATGTTTTAGGTAACAAAGTTAATGCTGAGATTTGCCGAATGATACGCAAAGAAGGCGGCAAACCCAAGTCCTATTGTGGAAAAAAGGGTAAAGTTATTAAAGCCCGCAAGCTGTGGGTTAAAGATAAAAATGGGCGCTATCTGGATTTAGGTTTAATCGGAAAAGCGATTGGCATTAAATATCGATATTTGTATAAAATGATTAAAAAGGGATACATTCCGGTTTTGTCTCCGATTGGCGTAGGACGCAAAGGTCAAACCTTTAATATCAATGCCGATTTTGCGGCCGCCAAGGTGGCGGCTTACTTAAATGCCGAAAAATTGATCTTGATGACGGATGTGCGTGGAGTGCTTAATAAAAAAGGCAAACTTATCTCTGAAGTAGATGCCAAAAAGATCCGCCGCATGATTGATAACGAGACTATTTCCGGCGGTATGATCCCTAAAGTACAGTGTGGTTTAACCGCCCTAAAACACGGGGCTAATAATGTCCATATTATTGACGGACGCGTTCCCCACGCGGTTCTCCTCGAGCTATTTACCGACTACGGAATTGGTACCATGGTGGTAAAGTAGAAAATTCCACGCAAGTTTCTGCCTCCTTATTACGATATATTACTTGGTAGGGTACGGGTGTATCCTAAAAAGGAGTTTCTATGTCAGGAATAGAACCGGTTGGACCGCACAGCGCGGCCGGCTTGTATAACATCAATAGCGTATCGACCGGCATGCCCACCGTCCGGCAGGTACAAACCGAGCCGCCGCCGCAGGTTGTCCCCTCCGCCGTCTTTTTACGTAAAAAGATAAAGCGCGATTACGGGATTGAGGTTTTGGACTCGGACGTTAAATTTAACAGCGAAGATGTTGAAGTAATTGCCAATACTCTTGAAGAAATCAAGAAACTCAAAAAACAGCATTTAATTGGCGTAAAGCGCGTGATCAAAAACCAGAAACACCGCCTCACCATTAAGAAGGCCCTCATGGTTTCAGCCGGTGGTGCTTACGATGCCGACTCCAAAACCGTGTTCATTTTTGATAATGTGCCTCCGGAAGGTATCCCCGAAGTATTAACCCACGAAGTAGGCCATGCGGTATCGCACTTTAACATGGAATTTGAGAAGTTCATGGATTTCGTAAAACAGTCGGGTTATAACATGCAGGAATTTAGACGCTATTTCATCCCCGGAAATAACCTTCATCAATTTGGCCTTAAAAAGGTAAAAATTGAAAAGGATAAATGGGAAGACGTATTAGAACGATTCTCCATGAAGACCCTTGCCAAAGGTCAGGATATCTTTGGGGAGATCATTTTAGAGCTATCACGCCGAAAAAGACACCCTTCGGACGAAAACCCACTGGAAAGTTTTGCCTGGGCTTACGAATGGTATATCAACCAGAACGAAAAATTTAAAGAAATAGCCGAAAGAGCTGCCTTAGGTGGCGACTCTTCGTTATTGGGACGCTTTGAGTTTATGGACGAAGAGGTGTTTTCGGACCCCTCCGAGACCCCTAATACATAATATTGGCCCCCCAAAAATATTTCGGGTTTTCATGCAAGTTTTGAGCTGGATACCCCGATAGTAATAGTGGCCGAGGACAGATTCGAGATTATGCCTGTTTAATGCGAATAATCGGTAGAAGCAGAAGTTAGAATTTAATACTGGTACTCTCTAAGTTGCCTGTTACTGAAAGAGTACACTAGATTTTGTATTAGGGAAACAACAGGTTTCCCATTTTTTTTGGGAAAAACCCGGAATTTGCGAGAGACTTTAAATCGGAGGAAAGAGAAAATGGTACCACCAATTGGACCCAATCAATATTCAAGAATCGGAAGAGAGGACATCAATTTATATCGTGTTGTTGGAAATGATGATATCAGCTATAAAAACACCTTAAATGCTTTAGTTCATCTTTTTGAAATACACCCTTATTTAGCCAAAGAAGGTATTTTAGTTACTGTTAACCCTGGAAGCGGAAGCGTCCCCCGAGGTACCTATGTAATTAAGCCCGAAAGAGTGGCTACTGAAGGCGAAGAGTTGGAATTAAAGGTTTATAGACAAGGTGAAGATAACCCAACCGATATTAACGTTGACGTACTATTTAGAGATGGGATTACCAATGAAACTGCTGGAAGAAAAAGAATGAAGAGCTTAATTGCTACTTTAGCTGGGGTGGAAGAAAACGGGTTAAAACGAGAAGTTATTGATTTAGGACTATTGTACCACGACTATTCTGCTAGTATTGCTGCTCGCTCCGAAGATGACCGTATTGCTTTTGTTAAACAAAGAGTAAGTGTTCATACTAATGAACGTTATCGCCTTGATTTTGCTGCAACCTTTATCTTTTCAGTCGTTGAAAACGGCAGCAGTTGTACTGAAGCAGAAGAGGGCTTACCTTTCTGTGGTGCAACCATTGAAGGGATCCTGGGTAAAGTTGGAGACAGGTATGAACTTACTTCTGAAAGGGAAGCTTATCGAGAAGCAGCAGAAGAAGCAAATCGAATTTACGCAAGTGCAAGAAGTGAAGGAACCGGATGGAGAGAAGCTTATGAAGCTGCGGAAAACGCTTTAGATAAATATCAAGAATTTAAAGACGCATATCAGTTTGTTGAAACTTTAGTTCAAACCGAAAGAGGAAAAGCAGTTAGAGACAACCTTCTTCACTTGTCTTATATAGACCTCCAAAGAATTGCTGCGGGCGACAACACAGTTGTACTGGAAATTACTGGTTCAGTAGACTATGGTAGTGAATCCTATGATATTGCTGAACATTATACTTGCAGTGATGTTAAAGCCCTAATTGATGGTGATGCTGATCTAAACGCTACTTTTGGCCGATTATTAAGAGGTAAAATTATCAATGGTCATCCCGTTACCATAACCGATGAGGTTAAACCTTACCTGGCTTTAGCTTTAGAAGATAATCAAAGAGTAGTTACTTCATATTTTGATAATGCCCATCATGTTTACTTAATTCAAGAAGATAGTGGAGTTTGGACGGCATTAAATGATGATTCAGTTGTGATTGCGGAAGATGCCGGAGTTTTTACCGTAAAACCGAATAGGCCACTTGCAAGAAAACATGAAGTTGCAATTTTAGTTGCCCCTGAAGCTCCTGCTTCAGCGGTTGCAACAACTACTACCACAAATACCGGCACTTCGACTGTACCAGCCGAAGCTGTTCCTACCGACTTCCACGCTTTTGAACCAATAATTAAACGTCACGGTTTAAATGGTGCTGGAGCAACCTTATTTGCCGACCTATTTGATGATGGAAAAGCGGAGGTGAACGGGGTTGCGGTTGACCTAACCAATGGAATTGATTCAGCAGAATGGCAAGCTTTAGGGCTTGGAACCCAGGAAGCTTTTGCTTTATGGTCAGTTGGTGGTGATGCTTCTAAGGTAAAGAATGGTAACGTGGTAGGCGACGGAAACGTTACCGCGCAAGACCAAAATGACATGTATGCCCGAACTATTAGCCTAGTTGCGGGTGGGGTAGGCGTAAACCCTGCAGAATTGAAAGACATTGAAGCACAATATTTAGCTTCTACCGAGTGGTTGGTTGTAGATTACGAAGAAGCTACTGCAAGATTATTAAATGGAGCAGAATTTATCAATGCAACGGAAGTATTGAGCAATGTTAAGCCTGCATTGCGAACTTATGTATTGCAGGTTTTAAGAAATGTTGCGGGTAAAGATGCGGATTATACTTTTACCGATGATGATAAACTATTTGTTAACCAACTTAATTCTATGTTTGCCTCCATGGTTTTCTTATTACAAATTGAAAACCCAGCTGATGTTTTAGGAATTGCAGCGGATCCAATGGGAGTAAAACTCGAAACCGGCAGCGTTAATGAATTAATGGAAGCTTTGTTTGGAGACGAGGGTGTTAGTACCTTTGTAGCAGACAGAGGATTGGTTGTTGAAGAAAAAAGACCTAGTGCTCCAGCTGCAGCAACGGTCAGCACGGTTGATGCGGCCGCTTCTGATAATCCTTTAGCCGAAGGTGCTGAAGCGATTGAAGAGGGAAGAACGGATGATGCAGTAGTGTTACTTGAAGAAGCAGTTGATCGTGGTGATTTAGACGAAATGCAAAGTGTGAGTGCTCGCTATTCCTTAGCCTTTAGTTATTATCAAAGAGGGGTGATGGGCTTCTCTGCGGTACTGGATGCAGCTTTAGAAGACAATTTTGAGACACTGAGAGATGGAGTTATCAGCGACCTTTCTCGCGCACAAGAATTGGCAACCGAACTTGCACCTGAATTAAGCAACTTAATCGTGGATGCGGAGGGTACGACACAGCATGCTCAATATAGTCAAATGCTTAATGGTACGGGAGAAGATGCCATTGGTGGTGGTGGTATTGAAGAAATTAGAGAATGTGCCGTGTTAGCCGATGTACAAAACCTTGATCGAGAAAAAGCGATCTTACAAAAATTAGTCATTAAAGAACTTCCAGCAATCCAAAAGAAAATGGCTCCGTATGTTGATGAAACTACCGGTGGACTTAGACCGCTGGATGATGAAGCAAAAACCGGATTACTTACTAAAATCGACGAAATAATCGTAGATGTTAAAAAGGCTTTAGGATTATATCCGAATTCAGAAGAAATTCATGGAGTTATGTTCCAATTAGCTATGTGGAGAGGGGCAATTGCTGGCAACTATGATGAATCGATTGCTTTTTATGAAGAGTTTATTGCTACTCACCCAACTAGCGTTGAAGCAAAACGTTCACTGATGATTTTAAGTTCTTTCCAAGCTGATCTTAAACAAAGATTAGCTGATTCGTCTGGAGCATCGGGTTCAATGAGAACTCAATTAAGAGAAGAAGCAGAGCAAGCTCGATCCCGTGCTCAAGAATTAGGTAAAGATTTATTACCGCATTATCAAGGAAGATTAGTAGAAAAAGAACGAGAAATCGAAGCTAATGATGATGCAAGCCGTATTGAAGAGTTAGGAAGAGAAAAAGATTACTTAGAACAACAAGTAGCCATGGCAGAAGCGCTTTCGCAGGGCATGTCTCTTTCCGGAAACGTTATGGATCCCGAAACCTTAGCAGTTATGGAAACTGCGCAGGATTTTGTTGGAGATGTTAATAAAGCTAGAAATAATGGTGGTGGGGGAACCGCCCGAGTTGATCGTGGTGGAAACTCTACCGGGGGATCAACCCACAGAACAAATGGTGGAAGTCAATCTGGATCCGCACCAGACGCATCTGATTTCTTTGGGGGATCGGATGACGGCGCCCAAGGCGCAATCAATGGTAGATAATACTTTAAAAGGGAAATAAAAATGGGAAATGATGGCCAAATAAGAGCCACAGGATATAGACCGGACGCAATTTTTGACGTAAGGCAAAATTACGCTCAAAGATTTCAAGATAATCAAGACGGCGCTTGTGCTCCACAAAGAAACGTAAGCATCTCTTACGTTGACCTCCAACAAATCCAATACAATACGATTGTTCCGGTTCAAGTCAGATTGCTTGTCGCGGGATTAGAGCTTGATACGGAAGAATTTGCTCAAGCTTCCAGCTCCTTAGAAGCTATATATAGTAATACATTATATTATGACTATTCCGGACAATACCTTCCTATTGCTGCACTTAGATCCGAAGCTTCTGCCGATCCATTTTTCATGGCTTATAATCCGGAAGAACCACAATGGAAAGCCGTTAAGGATTTATTTGACCGCACTTTAAAAACTGATAATCTTAACGAAACCCTGCAGCGTAAAATTACTGCTGGCAACGTTGATCAAGTTTTATCTACCTATGTTGATTACTATAAAAATCTATTAACTTTAACTAAAGGAAAAATTGAAGCAGGGGATGCGGAAGTATTAGACCGCATTGCAAATCACGTTGATTTTGCTGCAGCTGCTAGATTATTTGGGGTTGAAGTTCCGGCGGGTGGAATTTCTAGCTCAAACCCCCAAGCTGCAGTAGCCTTAATTGATAATTTATTAACTGCAATTGACCAGTCTGCAGGAAGCGATAAATTAACTACCGTTGCTAATCTTTTAGCTAGTAAATGTGGTCCTAGAGATAGTGCAGTAATTGCTCAGTACCTTAGCTTATTTGAAAGTGAACGACTGGTATTTGGTGCAGTTAGTTTTGGCAACCATCCTCAAGTAGTTACACGTGAAGTAGTTTCGGTTGATATGGGAGAAGATACAGCAGTAACTGTTTCTGGATATAGATATAAAAATGTTTCTTCGGATGACCAATTACTAAGCTTATTGGGCCAAATATTAACGCAAAGAGGATTAATTACCACCAACACTAGAGATAACGTTTTAGCTTACATCAGAGAAAATGGAGGGGTATTAGATGCAGCTTTAGTTTCTACGATTGCTAATGCTTCGTCTAACGCAGGAGCTAGCTTTGTTTCTTCTGATGTAAACGTTAATTTAGATGAAGAATTGGTATTTTACGCTAAGTTTGATGAAGAAACCGGTGCTTATAGTTACACCGTTTTTAGGGGTGGAGAACAGGTTTATGAAGTACAAGAAGGGGCAGCCAGCGGATATCCAGAAGACGAAACTTTACATGGTCTTTTAGTTCTTTTAGAAAGAGCTGGTTTTGGGGGTTTAAGTTTATTTGAAGGTTATTATAGTTTTTATAACCAATACGCTGGAAGAATTTACGGTTCGGATATGGAAGTTACCGAATATGACGTTAACTTAGAGCAAAGCTCGCAGTTTAATGAATATTTAACTGATACCCTTAACCTGGATGATCCAGCCAGAGAGTTAGCGGTTGTTGATTTAGCCGAACAAGTACATACCTTGGTTATGGATGCTGCCGGGGACAACCCTGAAGATCGCCTTTATCTATTGAAGATTATTTCTACTTTAGTTAACTATGCTTACTTCGCTTACCAAAGAGAACAGTTGGGTGGCTTACAAACTATTGTTAACGAAGCTGTGTATATTTTAAATGCTATGTATCAAAATTCCGGGGGCCGTGGTATTACCCCTGCGGATCTGGACAGCTATTTTGCGGTTTTTGATAAACAAGCTCCGGGCAGAGATAGCATTCGGGTTCAAGCTGTGGGGGCAGCCATAGGTGAAATAGTAAGAACTCGTATTCCTGCTGGCGATCAAATCAAATCTGAAGATTTAGTAAACGCAGCTGGTATGGCTTTGTACGGTTTACAAAATCGTAGCAATCCTCCTGCCGCAGAAATTGTGGAAAGCGAATTTGAAGAATTACGTGCTCAGGTAAACATCAATATTAAAATGAAAGAAAAATATGGCCGGGGCATGCAATCATTTATGATTGATAATCGTGGAGCAGCGGTTTTAACTGAAGTAGCGTCCGAAAATATGAGTATGATTAGATCTGACCTGCCACTGGGTGTAGTAATTAAGCATTCTCCTTTAATTGCCAGTGCGGATTTAGCCGGAGAGGGCGTAACTGACCCGTTAATTTTTGTTCTTTCTTACGTTATTGCCTTAAATGATTTAGGGGTAATCGAAGTTGAAGAAGAATTAATTAACCGCCTCAGTTTATTTTTAGACGGAAAATATCAACCTAACCAAGACGAAGTGCAATTTCTTTTAGGCCTTTTACATGCACCACAAGATTTAACTTGTGAATTGGCAGTGGAACTTGCTTTCGACATGATTGAAGAAGCGGGTCAGCAAGATGCCGTATCTCCAGCATGGCAAAGATTTTTAAATGGTACCGATGGCATAACCGTAATGATGGATCGGCACGGCAGGGTAGCAGCTAAACCGTACGAGCCTGTTTCTCCGACTGCTATTGAACCTACCGCTGGAGTAGGAATCTACGAAACTGACGTAGCACATTTAGAACAGCTTGGAGAAAAAGAGCCAATTGTTAACTTCAACCTGTTGTTGGCTAACAGTAGCCCCGAATCTTTAACTGCTGAACAGTATTTCCTTTTAGTACGTGCCGGACAGCCAGTTGCCTACCTTGAAGCTGCCAATATCCAAGGTGCGATTCGCTTGTTTGGTGGACACTATTACATGGATCGTCCCTTAAGATATGAAGGTTATGAAGCATTAACCAAGATTTTAGATGGTACGGTTGATTATCAGGAAATTTTAGCGAATGTAGATTCTAGCGTTGAAGGGTTAGATGATCATGCATTATCTGATGAAGAAAGAGCAGTTTTATTAAAAGTAATTGATTTTAGAAAAAATATGGGAGACTGGAAAAAAGCGGTATTGAACCGTGAAGAATACCACTACTTACAATCCGCTGTCCAAAAAATTGGTGCGCTTGCAACTGCGCTTCAAGGTTCTAGAAACAAAGATGCTTCAGCTACGTTTTCAGCTGCCGCAACGGATTTAAATGAGGTATTGGGAGATATCAGCGAAATTACCTCAGCCATGCGCGTTGAAGATTATGCTACCTTAAGTGATTTTTATACCAGATTAGGACAAGGTGGTTTTGTTGATAGAGATGGAAACGTAATTACCAAACTCCATTCGCTGGATCCTAGAGATTATAATGTTGCGGACGAAAAGTTTGCAGCCGGTTTAGAAATACTAGAAAGATTGTTGGTTAAAGGTTTAGGTGGCGTTACTTATGTAGAAGAAGAAATGCCAACTAGCTTTGGTGGAAAGATCTGGCACGGTACCGTTAAGGGAATGAAAGAGTCAACTGCAGAACAAAGTGTTTCTTCGATTTTTACTGCGATGCCCGATGGGTATGTTCAATTTTTAAAACTGATGTTCTTTGGTGGTACCGAAGAAGCAGTTCAGGCAACTACTGTGCCAATTCAACAAGCCGAAGCATTAAAAGACCAGTTAACCGGGTTAACCCGAACGGTAGAAAACGATGAGTCACGTAGTATTTTAAATGATGTTGAGTTTCAGCAAGTCCAACTTATTTTAGGTAAATTACAGAACTTAAGAGCTACGCTCTTGGAATTATTAGATACATATAATACTCCTGAAAATAAAGCAGTTCGCATGTTGCTTTTAGGGGCACTCATTACTACTTATGAAATTGAGTTAACTTCCTTAGAATTATACAGAGAAAAAGAATTTGACGCATATATTACGCGTGCATTAGGAGCTGATGCTAGTCCGGAAAAACGTTTAGCATTTATCCAAATTTTACAAAATCCAGATGGAATGGTTTCGATAACTAGGTTCGGAAGCAACTTCGATAGAAAAGCACAGGCTGGTATTAAATGGTACAAAAAGTTTGATAAGAAGTATCAGGATCAAATGCGAGATCTGCACTTAGCTAAAGATGATTACGCACTAGAAAAAGGTCAGCTTTTCCGCTACATGACTAGCACCGAACTGGACTTAGATCTCTGGGAAAGTATGTGCGAAGCATTGCCAGGCATGTTCCAAGCTAACTTTGATGTTGCTAACGAAGTATCGAAGATGTCCATGGCGGTTAAAGATGAACACGATCGCGAAATCCATAACGGTGAAGAAATGATGGCTTTCATCGACCGTGTTTTCCGTAGTCAAGGAACAGACCCTCGTTGGTTTGATGCTAATCCTTCGGTTTCTGACCCGGCCGATGTTCGACAAGCCAAACAGTGTTTAGTTTTAGCGGTTTCTTTACTTCCGTTTGAAAAGAGTACGGCTAACCCAACTAATGCAACGATTAATACCGTAGCTTCTTTTGCCGAAAGAAACCCAGTAGTACATCATGGCTTAAAGAGAATTCCAATACTAAGACATATTCCTTTGGTAATTTCTACCGGAGTTGTAGAATACGCTATCACTGGAAGATTTGCTAATATCGAAGTTGGTGCCGATAACCTCGAAGAATTTCAAGCTCTAGTTAATGATCCGGTTAAGCGCAATGCCCTTCAGGCTGCTCAGTTTGGTTCCAGTCTTTCTCGCCCGATGAGCTTCAATGCCATGAGCGTAGCTAACATTGCTAACATGGTCTTTAATTTTGAACCAATTACTGTTGATATGCTCGAAGGTGATCTTTTTGCTAACTATCGTACCATTGATTATAAAGTGGTAGATAATGCTATCCGTGCATTAAAGAAATCCAGAAGCGATGTTTTAACTGATTCTCGAGTAGGCAGTGATGGTCTTACTCCGAGTGAGCGTTTAATCGAAAAACACGAAGAAAATTTAATTTTAATTGATTACGTTGATGAAGCAAACTATGAGCAAGCAATTGCTTGTTTAGAAGCACTTAGTACTTACATGCAAGAAAATGATGTTCGGATTGAACTTTTAGATCCTTATCATTCGGTTGATTTCTTTGAAATTTTAGAAGAATCTCTTCCTGAAGGACATTCAGTTCCTGAACCAAGTAGTGAAGTTAGACTGGGTGCGATGCGTCTTTCTCAGTTTGTTTTAGATTATTCAATGCTTAATTCAGTGGTTTTATATCCAGATCGTCCGGCTTCTGAAATGGACGAAGTTGCTTATCACGATCCTTCTCAGGTTATGCGTCGCTTCCACGTTGATGGAGATAAGATCACTATTATCCGCCAGGATCCTAACGGCGTTGAGTTAATGATTGCCTATGAAAGAACCCCGTTTATCAGACGTCAAAGCAAGAATGCTTATGAATTAATAGGAGAGGGTACTCGTGGCGCTGGACAAACGGTTAGCCACGCTTTCTATAATCCTCAAGTAGGGGAAGAAGAAGGAACCGTAGCCGGAGTTTCTGCTGCAGTGAAGGAATTACTATGGGTTTGGCACAAAGAATCTATGCTGGAAGGTTTTAACTTTGGATATATTATTCCGGTTCACATCTTCTCCGGATTCGTAAACGATACCATTGAAGCTTTAACTACGGTTGAACACCTGGCCCTGGGTGCATATGAAAAGCACATTGCCGGCGATGACCTGGGTGCTCAAATCCAAATGGAACAAGCTGAGCAGGTTTGGAATAGCTTTGTTCAAAACATTACGCACACCTATGGATCCTTCTTGGCATTTGAAATGAACCCGGCGGTTATTTTATCTCAATTTTTCTATTACATTTTCGAGGCAAAAGATTTAGGCAGAGCTATCGGTAGCGGTATGGTAGTTATTCCTTTTTCAATGCATATTGCTATGAAGTATTTTAGGATTGGCAGAAACGTAACTAACGTTGGCTTAGGAAATAGGATTGGCAGAACTCAATGGAATAGTTACGGATTAGCTGCTTTCCCGGTTGGTATTACACATAACCTGGCTGCGGCAGGACAAGAGTGTGCCGATTTTGTTAGAACCGAAAAAGCAGCTGATATTATTGTAGATAAAGCTAAAGTCGATGGAATTCTTCCTCAAGATGGCACTTTAGCGGATCTTTCTTCTAAACAAATTCATGATATTTATAGCCGTCACTGGTTAGAAATTATGCGAGAGTGTAATTTTAATTCCGGTTTAGACTTTGACGTAAAAATCGGAGAGGATGGACGCCCTGAAGTAGTGATGGATGAGCGCACTAAAAACCGTTTAGCGGACCAGGTAGTGCAAAGAGATCCGATGGGTAATCCGGTTGAAGATCCAACTAAACTTACTCCTGAAGAAGTTGTCCAAAGAATTAATAATCGCAATTTAGAAATTATTCTGGGGAATATTAATCAGATCGCAATTTTAGGTGACATAAATTATCCGCGGGCTCTCCGAGCTGCGGAAATTGTACTACGTTATGCTGAGGCTGCTTATCCAGAGCTGGCACGCGACGCAAAAGGCAACCCTAAAAAAGTAACGGTTGCTGATCTTTCTCCGGAACAGTTTGAAACCCTTTACAACCAAAACGAAGCAGAAATATTAAGAGACTGTTTCAGTGGTATGGAAGCGACTGAAGCACGTAGGGTAACCTTTAGACATTTAGAAAGAATGCGTGCTAACCCGGATTCAGTTAGCCGAGGTAGATTTTATCGCTTAGCTGATTCAACCATCGGATGGGTAGGTAGAAAAGCAAGAAAAGGAATTGGAACTGCAGAATTAGCTCACCAAAATGTGGTATCTGGATTAAATCGTGGTTATACCGATACGGCATACAGAGTTACTGGACCGCTCAGCCGAGGCTACGGAAAAAGTCATGCACGATTAGGTTATAGCCCAACTTTTAGAGCTTTCCAGGCCTACCAAAGTATTATTACCGGCCATCCAATATTAGGATATAAACATTTAGCGGGCATGCTAGATGCACGAAAAACCCGTGCACTGCTTAACGACATGGCAAACGCTACTGAGCAATCTTATCGTGCTGAATTAGGTGATCGAGGATTTTCCGCTGAAGCGATTGATGTTGCAGTAGCAGATATGAGAAGCAACTTTATGAGTATTACTGAAGTTGGTCAAGTAGTTCAACAATATCGCAGTGCTGTATATACCCAAGTGGTTATTGAAGAAGTAAGTCGTATTACCGGAATGGAGATTCCTCAAAATATGACCCTCCAACAACTGATGGCTGAATTTCCACAAGCAACCCAAGCGGCCATGAAACAAAAATCAGTTAAAGCTGAACTGAAAAAGATTAATAAAGAATCATATAGCAAAGTCCTAGAAAATTATCGCAACATGATTGGGAACGAAGCCAGAGTTATGGCGGGCGCCCTTGACCCACAAGGAAATGTAGTTGATCAACTAAGAGAAATTAGAGAAAACGGTCTGCCACAAGAAGCACTTGATCGTGTAGCTTTTGAAGAGCTAGGACGACGACTTTCTGAAAGAGGCGTTGGACGTGTTGAAATCGGGCAAAGTATTAATACTGATATTATTCAGGGGTTAGAAAATCTTGCAGAACAATACAAGCAAGCAGTATTAGATCCTATAAACGAGCAACTTAGAGCTCGTGGGGTAGCTGGAGAATTTGGATCGATATTAAGAGTTGATAAAGCAGCGGGCAATATTAGTATTGAACGTCCACTTTATTATACAGAGGGTGGAAAGTTTTACCAAGCAACTATCGATTCTGACACTGGACAAGTAAACATTGACAAAAGTGTAGAATTTAATAGCTTAAAACACTTAGCTGATCATTTATTTGGAGATAGATCGGTAACAGTTGCAGGAGAGGCTGCAGATAAACTTGCGGAGATTGTCACCGAAACCACCCCAGCTCCCGAACCAACCCGTAACCCAGCGGAAATTGCCAGAGCCGAACTTTCTGGCCGCGGCATTGAAGTCGGAGAAATTAATTCCTTCTTTGACAGAGCTACTCCAGAGCAAATCAGCAGATTTGCAGAGCTGTTAGAAAGATCCGGAATTAAGTATTTCGAAGTTGAAAGAGGAGCTCGATACAGATTCTCGATTGATAGAATTGAAAAGTCACTTACCGGCATGAGTAGACTTGGTGGGAATGCGGGCATCGTAATGCGCATGCGGGTTAACGGAAAGGTTGATAAATTTGTTTATGTTGAATCAAACGGAGAATTCTATTCTGGAAAAATCAAAGGCGGCAGAATCCATTACAATCAAGGTACTTATGTAGAAAGCTTAGGAGATTTTGCTACAGCGGCTTTCAGAGGAGAAGGATGGATACAAAGTAATGATGCTGGTTATGTTGGAGTACGTGGCAGGTTGCCAGCGGCTGAGCAAGTAACCGGAACGCAGATAACAGACGCCAGACAATTAAAACTTGAAGCATATAAAAACAGAACTCATCGGCAATTTGGTTCAGAAGCTGCTCAAGAATTAGTAAGAATTCTTGAAGAAGCTCCTTTACTTGAAATCGATGCTAAAGCTGGAGAATTTATCGCTAGACTAGAACTAGCTAAACAAGCCCAAAGACCAAATGTTGAACGTAGAGCTGGAGTTGAAATTACTCACATTAGCTCAGACGGAACCGTAACTTCTGGGAATGCAGTAGTTGCTAGAGAAGAAGCTATTGTGGAGCAACGAGCTGCTGAAGAAAGAGCGCGAGCTGAACAAGCTGAACAAAGACGACAATTAGATGCTGAAAGAAGAGCTAGTGGCGAGCAAGCGGTAACGCTTCGCATAGGAGCTAACGGCGCCCCAATCCAAGTTACACAGTCATCCAGAGGCCTGGCAATGGACGCAGAAATTACCCTTCGCCCAGGTGAAAGCATTCGTTTAGGAGAATATCTGAGAAACACGCACGGAGCTGGAGTAGCAGAGTTAATTGCAAGACAAGCCGAAAGCTTAACTCCTGAAAGATTACGACAAATTGATGCTCGCTTAAGCGAAGGTATTGCCCGAATGACCGATGCCGAATTAGCTAAACTTTTTGAAACTGAGATATCTAAAGTTCCAGAAATCAGGGAAAAAGTTAATCGAGCAACTACTGCCCGTGCTGGCGTTGGAGTAGCCAGCTTAATCATTTCACTGGGCGGATTGTTAGTTTTCGAAAGAATATTACATCATGCTTGTCCGGAAATTAACCCGGCGCTTAGTTTTTCACTGATTATGGTTACTTTACATCCCGTTAATAAATTAACCGGATCCGCATTAGAAGGACTGATGTTAAGAAGTGGATCGCCAGTACTACAAACCCTGCGCGATTTAACCAAACTCAGAGGATGGTCCGATTTATTACACTTAGGCAAGATGTTTAGGTCAGGTACCTTAGCGGTAACTGGGTTTAACTTTGCGGCTGATATGCTTGGTATCGAGAATGAAGCATTTTTAGCTTACGGTTCATTTGCAGCTTTTGTGGCGCCGGACTTATACATGCTGGGTGCTAACTGGGCACAAAAACGATTTGGATTATGTTTGGTTCCTAATGCCGGAGCGGTAGCCGCTGGTAGAGCATTAGGTACTTTTACTCTGGTACACTTTTTAGCTGGATTGGGTGGGTTAGGTTATGAACATCTGATGGATGATGTTTATGATAGAGCGGTAACCGCCCATGCCCAAGCGATGTATGAAGATTGGGAAGTAATTAGAAATCCTCAGACCTTTGTTGAATACATGGCACATTGGTCTAACCGAACCGCGGGATGGTTAGGTTCTCAAAATCTTACTAAATTTGCGTCTTCTGCACAATTTAGACCAGTGGTTGAACAAATGTACGAAGAACAAGCTACCGCAATTGATTCTTTAATCCTGGCAACTTTTGGACCAGCGATGGCACAGGCTTATGCACAAGATCATAACTTAACTCATGCTGATAAGGTTGCGGCTATTAAAGGTGTGGTTGAATCTATCCATAACGATCCAGCACAAAGAGAAATTTTTAAAGAATGGCAAGCTTTTGCCAAGATTTATAAAAAAGCTGGCGTCCGCGATATGGAAATGCCGGATGAGTTAATTAACCTTAACCTTGATGATGCCGATGCAGTGGCGGCTTTTGATCCTTCTATGGACTTTGTAAATGCCGTTGGTTCTCGAGGAATTGTGGTAATGAATAATGGCGGGAAAATCGAAGATGTAAGAGTTTTTGAATTTAAGAAAACCCAAAGAATGGTCGAGGTCATTGTGGAAACCCGCATGGGAATTTATGAAGTTCAACCTGGAGACGTTTCCAAAGGTTTTGTAGACAGCGAAGGAAATGTCAGAAGAGAAAGTATCTATTATGGTAAAGCCCTGCAAATGCTTAATGGCAGTTTAGATGAAGAGCAATTTGGCGCGGTATTAAGATTAGATGATATTCGAGATTATAAGCTGGAAAGAGATTTCATGATTCTGTTTTCTGACTTAGATCAACATTCAATGGCTTTATACGATTTAGCGGTGCTCTTATTTGATAAAGGCTATTCAACGCTGGATGCAGAGTTGCAAATTTCTCCAGAGTTAGTTAGAGATGCAGTTCTTGAACTTTTAAGTGATGTTGAAAACGGCGTATTTGGCCAAAGCTTCTCAAGAGGACATATTCCGTTAGTTACAGTTGATGGTGGAGTGAATGCTGAATTAATCGAATTCATCCAATCTTTGCCAAATCGGGAAATTGCAGCCGAATAAAATTTAGTTATTAATGGGGCGGTAACGTATTAACAGGCACGTTATTCGCCCCTTTTTTTTGCCCACTATTGAATACCCATCCTATATCTGTTAAGATTTCTTAGTCATAAAATCCACGAAACGAGGAGCTATTTAGATGGCAATGTTTGAGCGATTTACGGAGAGAGCCGTACGGGTAATCATGGCTGCCCAGGAAGAGGCCAAGCGGCTGGGGTCGGGGTTTGTGGGAGCCGAACATCTGCTTTTAGGGATGCTCCGCGAAGGCGAAAAAATTGTTATCCGCACCCTGGATTCCTTCCAGGTTGACCCGGCAACCGTAAAAGAAAAAATCGAAAAAGAAGTGGGCCGCCGCAGCCAGGCTAAGGGCGGCGAAATCCCCTTTAATCTTCAAGTTAAAAAAGTAATCGAATTTGCTTGGGACGAAGCCCGTCAGCTGGGCCACAGTTATGTCGGGGTAGAGCATCTCTTTTTAGGAATTTTGCGAGAAGGGTCCGGCGTGGTTGGTAAAGTATTAGGTGAATTAAAACTTGCTCCCACTGCAGCTAAAAATAAAGTAATTTCTATTTTAGGAGAACAAACTGTTTATCAGCGCCACGGTGTTCCTAAGTCAACCAATACCCCCATTCTAGATTCTTTCAGCCGTGATCTTACCTGGTATGCCAGAGAAGGTAGTTTGGATCCGGTGATCGGACGAGCCAACGAAATTGAACGCGTCATTCAAATCTTATCGCGCCGTAAAAAGAATAACCCGGTATTAATTGGTGAAGCCGGAGTAGGTAAAACGGCCATTGTTGAAGGCTTGGCGCAAAAAGTTGTGGCCGGCAACATTCCAGCTCCACTTTTAAGCAAGCGTATTGTCACCATGGACCTTGGTTTAATGATTGCGGGTACTAAATACCGCGGTGAGTTTGAAGATCGTCTCAAAAAAGTAATCGAAGAAGTGATTAAAGTTAAAAATGTAATCCTTTTTATTGACGAATTACATACATTAATTGGAGCGGGGGCGGCCGAAGGAGCCATGGATGCGGCTAATATTTTAAAACCCGCATTGGCGCGAGGAGAAATTCAGGTTATTGGCGCTACTACCATTGATGAGTTTCGCAAAAGAATTGAATCTGACCCGGCACTTGAGCGCAGATTTCAATCGGTGATGGTTTCGGAGCCTTCAGTTGAAGAAACTATCGATATTTTACGCGGTTTAAAAAGTAAATACGAAGAATATCATAAGGTTAAAATCGATGACTTAGCTTTAGTTTCGGCGGCCCGGCTTTCGGCGCGCTATATCTCGGATCGGCATTTGCCGGATAAGGCCATCGATTTAATTGATGAGGCGGCCTCCCGGGTTATGCTGCGTTCTTCGTCTGCTCCGCCGGAGTTAGTGGAAATTACTAAAGAGCTAGAGCAGCTACGATTCGAAAAAGAAAAAGCAGTCGGGGCCCAGCAGTTTGAAGAGGCGGCCAAACTACGCGATAAAGAAGAAAGCTTAAAGCTCCAATTCGAAGCCGCTTCCCGCAAGCTAAATAGTCCCGCTAAGGAAGGTTATGCTCGGGTAGATAGCGAAACCATTGCCGAAGTGGTTTCCAGCTGGACGCACGTTCCGGTAACTCAGCTTACCGAAGAAGAAACCCAGCGCCTGCTCCAGATGGAAGAAACGCTTAAAAAGAAAGTCATCGGACAGGATGAAGGGATCGCGGTTATTTCTAAGTCCATCCGCCGTGCTCGGGCGGGGTTAAAAAGTCCGCGCCGACCGATCGGTTCGTTTATTTTCATGGGACCTTCCGGCGTTGGTAAAACCGAGTTAGGCAAACGCCTGGCCGAATTTTTATTTGGTGATATGGAAGCGATTGTTCGGGTAGATATGTCCGAATATCTTGAATCGCACACTATTTCTAAGATGATCGGTTCTCCTCCGGGATACGTAGGCTACGGTGAGGGAGGGCAATTAACCGAACAAATCCGCAGAAAACCCCATTCCGTGGTGCTCTTTGACGAAGTGGAAAAGGCCCATCCGGATGTAATTAACGTTCTTTTGCAAATTTTGGATGACGGAAAAATCACCGATGCCCAAGGCCGTGCCATCGATTTTAAAAACACGGTCGTGATTATGACTTCCAATGTCGGGGCGGAGCAAATCAAAAAGGATACCGCGGTTGGGTTTGTAAATGTGGAAGACGTTGCCGGTAGTTACGAAAGAATGAAAAGTAAAGTTCTGGATGAACTGAAAAAACGTTTCAGGCCCGAATTTTTGAACCGCGTCGATGAATCCATCGTATTTCGTCCGCTGGCTAAAGAACATCTGATCAAAATTGTTGATATTCTTTTAGAAGAAACCAATGGCCGCTTAAAAGAAAAAGGCATTGAGCTGGATTTAACCAAACAAGCTAAAGCTTTTCTGGTAGATAAAAGCTACGATCCTAAATTGGGGGCCCGGCCGCTGCGCCGCGCCATCGAAGAACACATTGAAGATCCTCTTTCAGAGGAAATTTTGCGGGGTAAGTTTGGGTGGGGCTGTAAAATTAAAGCTACGATCGCTAATGACGCCATGGTTTTTAAAGGAACCAAAGGCAAGGTAGCCAAACCTAAAAAAGATAATACCAAAAAGACTGCCAAGTCTAAGAAATCAGACAATCCTTCCGACGATCCCGCCGAAAAAAAAGAGGATGAAGCTAAGGTAGGGTAAGAAAATCGATTATGCCAAAGACCGAAACCCGCTTTTTCTGTAAAGAATGTGGATACGACTCTCCAAAATGGCTCGGCAAGTGTCCTAACTGCGATGCGTGGGATTCATTGATAGAAGAAAACATCAGAGACGAAAAATCAAAGATTGTACGGCCCAGCATAGTGGTGTCTGAAAGACCGCAATCGATTGTTGAAGTGGAATTCAAAGAAGATCACCGGATTAAATCCGGCATCTCCGAGCTAGACCGGGTTTTAGGCGGGGGCATTGTTTCAGGATCAGTTATTCTGCTTTCGGGAGAGCCGGGAATTGGTAAATCTACGCTCATGCTTCAGGTAGCGCACAGTATTGCTAAAGTCGGTAAAGTTTTATACGTAACTGGTGAAGAATCTGCAGCGCAGATTAAAATGAGAGCCCAAAGATTAGGCGCACTTTCAAAAGAGTTATTGGTTTATCCAGAAACCAGTGTTTTTGCCGTGGAAAATGAAGTTAATAATTTAAAGCCCGCATTTTTGATTATTGATTCTGCCCAAACTATGCACCGCGATGATATTGCGTCGGCCCCGGGATCGATTTCTCAAGTCCGGGAAAGTTCAAATTATATTATTAAAATTGCTAAATCTTTGGGGATGCCAACTTTTATCGTAGGACACGTTACCAAAGAGGGAAATATTGCCGGACCCCGGCTTTTAGAGCACATGGTGGATACGGTTTTATACTTCGAAGGCGACCGCCATAAATATTTCAGGCTGATCCGGGCTACGAAAAATAGATTTGGTTCAACCAATGAAGTTGGGGTCTTTGAAATGGGGGAGAAGGGACTGATTGAGGTTTCTAACCCTTCAAAATTATTCTTAGAAGAGCGCCAGGAAGGAACTTCAGGTTCTTCGGTCATGGCTACGGTCGAAGGAACCCGCCCGCTCTTAGTTGAATTGCAGGCTTTGATCACGTCTACCTCATCTCCGGTTCCCCGCCGTGGGGTTACGGGGTTAGATTATAGTCGTACATCAATCATTTTAGCGGTAATCGAAAAACGACTAGGTTTAAAACTAGGCGACAAGGATGTATACGTTAATGTTGCGGGTGGCGTTAAGGTTTCTGAACCAGCCAGCGATCTGCCGTTAGCCATGGCAGTAGTTTCTTGTTATAAAAATAAACCTTTGCCGCAGGATTTAATGGTGGTAGGGGAGGTTGGCTTGGGTGGAGAAATTCGAGCGGTTAATCATATTAGTCAGCGTCTCGGTGAAGCAGCTAAACTGGGCTTTAAAACCGCGCTCATTCCTAAAGGAAACGCTAAAGAAGCCGCAAAAGTTAAAGGGATTCAAGTGCAGGCGATTGGCAATTTGAAGGAAGCGGTTACTTTCGTCCTATCTTAAAAATCCTATCTTTTTTGGTTTATCTTTTGGTGGAGAAAGCAACTTTTTTATTAATTTGAAAACCGTTTGTATTTCACCATCATGTTTTTCGTATTTTTGTTCGAGTTGGTTTAGTTTTTCAGCAAGCTTATGGTGGGTGGATAATATATTTTTTAATCTTATAAATACACGCATAATTGCAATGTTAACCCGAATGGCTTTTTTGCTTCTCAGGACGCTTGAGAGCATAGCTATCCCTGGCTCTGTAAAGGCAAAAGGTAGAGTTCTTCGTCCGCCCCAACTTGAAATCACAATTTGTGATTTCAAGATTTCAACTTCTTGCTTGGTTAACTGAAACATGAAATCCTTCGGAAACCTTTCGATGTTTCTTTTTACGGCTTGGTTTAATACAAATGTTTTGACCCCATAGAGATTAGCCAAATCTGCATCGATCATTACTTTATGTCCTCTAATTAAGTATATTTTATTTTCGATCCTTTCAATCGGTATTAAATTAATCATTTAATTTTCTCCTTGAGGTCACAATTTGTGACCTCAAGATACATAAGCAACTTTTTTGCCAACGTTGTTGAGCGTGGAAGTGACGGAAATATCATCAAGGTGTTGAAATTATGACAGCGCGGGGTAACTAGCGCTAAAAACTTTCTTTTAGCATACTCTCGATCTTACTTCTTACTTTGTGAATGGTTTTTTCCATGTCTTTATCGTTAACCGGAATGGGCTCTCCTATGGTGAGCTTAACTTTACTGGGATGAATAATGAAGGTTCCTCTGGGCATGATATCAAAACTTCCCGAAATAGCAATCGGGAGCACCGGAACCCCCGACTGCTTAGCAATTACTAAACTGCCGCGCTTAAATTGACCGAGGCTGCCGTCTCGAGTGCGGGTTCCTTCCGGGAAAATAAGGATAGTTTCTCCGCGCCGAATTTGTTTGGAAGTATCATATAGCGTTTTATGGGCTTTTAAGGTCTTGAAACGGTCGATCGGGATGTAGCCGGCCAGTCTTAAATAAGTTCCGAAAATAGGAACTTTAAAAAGCTCTCTTTTAATGACAAATTTAAAGAAAAGCGGGATGTTAGCCAAAAGGATTAGTATGTCGGCGGCGCTTTGATGGTTGGCCGCTAAGACCAGCGGTTGGTCTGCCGGAATATTTTCGATTCCCTCAACCTTAACTTTGGTTCGAGATACAGCGATAATAATTTTAGCCCAAATATTGGCAGCTTTTTGAAAAACGTGTTGTTTATTGGAAGCAAAAAGGGCTACGATGGTGGTGATCATTGTTCCGACGATAAAAGTAATTACCACGAAAATATAAATGAATATGGTATGCAATAAATTAACTATAAAACTCATGTTCACCGTAAATATAACATAACTTGGAGGAAACTCAAAATTTATTCACTCATAACTCTTAGTATTTCTTCTTTAGTCGTAATTCCTGACGCAACTAATTGCAATCCATTTTCTAGTAAAGTATGCATCCCTTTTAATTTTGCATGATTCAATAAAACATCTTTTGCTGCAGCAGAAGATATCAGCCGGCTCAATTCTTCATCAATGGTTAACACTTCAAATACCGCCTGGCGGCCTTTGTAGGTTTCTCCTGAAATCTTTCGGGTTAACCGCTGGGAGATTAGTCCAATTAGTGCTCCGGAAATTAAATAAGGTTCGATTCCCATGTCGATCAGGCGTCCTACCGTTGATACGCAGTCATTAGTATGAATAGTAGATAGTACTAAATGCCCGGTCATGGCAGCCGTGATCGCAATTTTGGCGGTTTCTTTATCTCTGATTTCTCCAACCATGATGATATCCGGATCCTGTCTTAAAACCGCGCGCAGCCCGCGCTCAAAAGTCATGCCGATTTTTTCGTTGACCTGAATTTGGTTGATCTGTTCAAAAGAATATTCCACCGGATCTTCTATGGTAATAATATTAACTTCAGCTTGATTGAGTTTTTGCAGGGCGGCGTAAAGGGTGGTGGTTTTCCCGGATCCGGTAGGGCCTGAAACCAGGATTATTCCGTGCTTCTTAGATAGCATTTTTTTAAATTCTGCCAGTTCTTTCGGAAACATATCTAATTTTTCCAGGGATTTTATGGAAGCCTCCTTATTGAGGATCCGAATTACCGCTTTTTCTCCAAATACGGTGGGAATAGTGGAAATCCTAAGGTCGACCCTTTTTTCTTCTACTTTCATGAAAATCCTGCCGTCTTGCGGCAGCCTTTTTTCGGCGAGGTTAAGATGTGCTAATACTTTAATCCGGGAGATAAGCTGGATCAGTATTTCTTTTTTGGTTTTTAAGATTTCCTGCAGGAGGCCGTCCACCCGCATGCGTACCAGGGCATCCGATTTTTGCGGTTCAAAATGTAAATCGCTAGCTCCGTCCGCAATTGCTTTTTTGATTAGGTCGTTTAAGGTGGAGATGATCATATTTAGATAAAACCGATCTTTTTAGGTTTATGATTGGGAGGATTTAACAATTTTTCAATTGTTTCAAAGATTAGCCCAATTTCTTTGTCATGTTTGTGGTATCGTTTTTCAAATTTATTTTCTAGTTCTTTTAACTTTTGAGCAATTTTCTTATTTGAAGCAATGACTTGCCTAAGTCTTACAAAGGTGCGCATGATTATGATGTTTACATAAATTGACCGGTCACTATTTAATACTGATGAAAGCATGGCGATGCCTTGTTCGGTAAAAACATAGGGTAAATAACGTCGACCGCCTCGTTTTGAGGTTCCAAAATGGAACCTCAAATTCCGTGCTTCTTTTCCATTTAATTGGAACATAAAATCTTTAGGGAAACGCTTGAAGTTTCTTTTAACTGCTTTATTAAGGCTTTTGGTTTTGACTCCATATAGTTCTGCTAGATCAGCATCTAACATTACCTTCTGGCCTTGAATTAGATAAATCCTATTTTCAATTACTTCTACTGGCACTAAATTACTCATTGTCTATTCCTCTTTGAGGTCACAATTTGTGACCTCAAGATTAAACAAGCAATTTTATTGCCAATGGAAATCGTGCTTGAGGGTGTTGATTAAATCGTCAGTGGAGGGCCTTTTGTGCTGCTTTTTCCATCACTTCAACTGGAGCATTTATGCCGGTGAAAACAGTGAAGGCCAGAGCACCTTGATAAACCAGCATGGATAGGCCGGTTGTAGCTTTGGCGCCGGAAGCTTTAGCTTGTTTGGCAAGTTGAGTTTCAGCCGGGTTATAAACCAAGTCATATATATATGTATGGGGATTGATAATTGTATTAGGGGGCAGGGGAGACATATTTTCTTTGGGATGCATGCCGATTGGAGTTGCATTGACCAATAAATCGCAATCGGCAATGTATTCGTTTAAATCGTTATTCTTGGAAGGCAGACCGATTACCTTGGTTTCAAAGTTTGAGGTTATTTGTTCTGTCAGGTGGATGGTTTTGGTTTCATCAACATCATAGATGACAATTTGGGTTGCCTTGTTTTCAGCCAGGATCATGCCAACTGCTTTAGCCGCGCCGCCGGCGCCAAGCAAAACTACCTTCTTGCCTTCCGGCGTAATTCCCAGCTTATTCTTAATCGCTTCCAAAAATCCGGGACCATCGGTGTTATAGCCGATTAATTTTCCGTCTTCATTTTTGACCGTATTTACCGCACCTACGATTTTGGCGTATTGGGTGATTTCATCCAGGTGTTCCATAACGGTGACTTTATGCGGAATGGTAACGTTGATGCCTAAATAACCTTTTTCTCTGACTTCCTGGAGGAACTTTCCGAGGTTTTTGGGCTTCACGTGAAAGGCCTTATACTCCATTTCCTGATCCATATTGAGGGCTTTTAGCGCCGCATTGTGCATAGCGGGGGAAATACTATGGGCAATGGGGTCTCCGATTACGCCTAAAATCTTCTTTTTCATGAGTTAGATTATAGCACTTTTTGGGCTAGCTGTAATTTCATGATTTGGCCAACAATTACCGAATTCCATGCAAGTTTTGGCCTTCTAACCACGATATATAAAGTGTAGAAGAGCGAATTTCGGTATCCCTAAGGAACCCTCCGAAATTCACTCTTAAGAGGCTCAAAACCTAAATTGATGGGGAGAAGCCCGATGGTAAATAGACTCAAAAACTTTATATTTCTACTCTTAATTTTTACATTTATTGTATCTTTTGCTGGATCTGCTTGTGCAATTAATATCACGCAAACACCGCCGAACCAAAATGACCTAGTTGAAGATTCTCTCATCAATTCCTATCATGAAAAGATCATAGTTGACGAACAAGCTGTTTTTACATTGGTCAAAGCGCCGGTTGGATTTACCTTAACTCCTGATGTGCTTGGAACCGGGGCTAATTTAGATTGGACCCCTACCAATAAATATGTTACCCACGGACACTGGGGAGGTGGACCAGATAATGAAATTGTTATCGAGGCAACCGGAGTAATTACCGGTACCACTGTTCAACATACGATCCTTTTGGGTGTATATAACAATAATCCTGTTTTTTATTCTACTAATCCATATTTAGTTCAAGACTGGCCAACGGGAGTGCCTTTGACGATTAACAGTTTTGATAATGATGATGAAGGTGACCTGGCTGAAAGACAAACTGATCCGGCTAACAGCCCCTTTTATAAGGCAGACCCATTTATTGGATCACCATCCAGTGCCTGGTCTACCGTAATTGATAAAGAAATTGGAATAGTCAAACTTGGATGTGATGTGGTTGGGTCAGTAAAATATAATATCGTTGCTTTTGACGGTGTTGGAAGCGAAGCAACCTTTGATCCATGGACTACCTATACTGAATATACTTTAAAAGTTGAATTTGCGCAAAACCAACCGCCGGTGGCAGACAATCAAACGGTAACTATTAATGAAGGCGATACCAACATTCAAATAACTTTAACCGGTTATGACGTTTGGCCTTTTGGTATTCCGATCACTTTCTATTCCCAGGTTTTAAATTTACCTTCTGGAGCAACTTTAACTCCGGATGCTAACTTTAAAGATAACGGAATTATCTACTATGATCCTCCAAACACGGATTGGAACGGAACCGATACCTTTAACTTTAAAGTTTTTGATGGCGGGCTTTTTTCTCAGCCGGGGATAGTAACGGTTCAGGTCCTTCCGATCAATGATGCTCCGGTAGCGGTGGATGATACATATGCTGTAGATGAGGGTGCTACCATAACGGTTTTCCCGATAAATGGTGTTCTAAGTAATGATACCGATGTTGACAATAATATTATTCAACTAAATGCAGTTTTAGTGGACGATGTTGACCATGGCTTATTGAATTTTAACTCTAACAATGGATCTTTTGTTTACGAACACGATGGTTCCGAAACTTTGAGTGATACCTTTACTTACAAAGCCAATGATGGCCAGGATGACTCAAACGTTGCAACGGTTACCATAACCATTAATCCTATTAACGATGCCCCGACTGCCGACGCCGGCCCGGATCAAAATTCATATTCTGCTTCTTTGGTAACCCTGGATGGTTCCGGATCTTCCGACGTTGATGGAGATCCGTTAAGTTATATTTGGATCAATGCGCATGGGATTACCTTAGATGATATATATGCGGTTAATCCAACCTTTACTGCTCCGGAAGTTACTGCTCCGACCACTTATACCTTTACTTTAACGGTCACCGATCCTTCAGGATTAATTGATAGTGATGAGGTAGATATCACCATCAGCGAAGCTCCGGATTCGATTGCTCCAATTATTAACGCTACGGTCAATGGTACTTTAGGTGATAATAATTGGTACGTAAGCGAAATTACAATCGATATGGAAGCCGAAGATCCTGATTCAGGAATTGCTAAGATTGTGTACTGGGCAAATTCTGATGCTCCTACCGAAGTTTATACCACTACTGCCTCTGACGTAATTGCAGTGGATGGATCACATACCTTTAGTTGTTATGCCGTGGATAACGTTGGCAATACCAGTGCCACGGTTCTGATCGAAGATCTTCATATTGACACTGCTCCGCCTGAAATTACGGATGTAAAGTTAGAGGATACTTATTTAGCAGAAAGCGGTACCGTTGACTTTGGTGCCGTGATCCCCGGTGTGTATCCTCAGCTTTCCGCCAGTGTTTCTGACGTTATGTCTGGTGTAGCCGAAGACGAAATTTGTATTAGTTTCAACGGCAGCGATCTTTCACTGAGCGCGAGCGAAGTTACTGGTATCGTTGGCATGGGAACCGCCTATGAGCTTAGTTCTACTTCTTCAGGCTTAGGTGTTGGAACTAATGAATTTGAAATTGTAGCGCGAGACTTAGCTGGAAATGAAACAACCTATAACGCCCGGGTTAATGCCGAAGCGCTGATTACTTACGGATACATTTATCCTAACCCATGGCATTTAGACATACCGTTGAGCATTACTTTTGGAATATCCGAAGCTAAGGACGTTACCGTACATATATATGATGAGGTTTCCAGATTACGTAAAGTATTGAACTACAGCGCAGTAGCTGGAAACAACACCTTTACCTGGAGCGACGATGTTGGGTTAGGCAATGGATTATATCCATTTAAGGTATTTACTACCGCGGATAAGCAAATTTTGTTTACCGGTAAATTAGTTGTGGTGAGGAGATAATACGTGAAAACTAAGTTATTTAAAATTTTATTAACTACTTTAATCTTCGGAATCCTGTTTGCGGCTGCTTCTTTTGCCGTGATTGATCCGATGTACATTGGGGTAGGAGCCAGACCGTTAGGCATGGGTAAAGCTTATGTTGGTTATGCCGAAGATGGTAACGCTATGTTCATGAACCCGGCTGGATTAGGCCGCATCGACCGCATTAAGTTTAACAGTATGTCGGCTACCATGATGGGTGACATTAACTATCTGGTATTAGGCGGAGTTTACCCATTAGCCGAAGGACAATCGGTAGGCGTAGGTTATGTTGGACTGGGTTCTGGCGGAATTGACCTAAGAGATAACAGCGGAAACTCAGTTGGAACTGGTGATTACAACAGTGCAGTTTTCTTTCTTTCTTATGGTCTTAAAGCTAATAATTTAATCTCAACTGCTCCCGAGAATTTATACTTAGGCGCTAACTTAAAATACTTCAGCCGTGCTTTAGCTGGTTCTTCTGACATGGAAGAGGGCAGTGGATCCGGTTTTGATGTGGACGTCAGTTTACTTTATCAAGCTAAACCATGGTTAAGACTAGGTTATACTCAGCAAAATACGTTACCTTCAAGTTTAGGGGCAAAAATCAATTTTGCTAATGGATATTCCGAAGGAATTCCTTTAGTTTCTAAAGTTGGCGGTAGAGTTCAGGTTTTAGGTGAAAAGGAAACCGCGCTACGCGAAGCTAATTTTGATTTATCAATTGGTTTAGACGCTGATATTTACGTTACCGAAAAATTACCAACTGCTTTTCACTTAGGAACCGAAATTTGGCCAAATGAAATATTAGCGATCAGAATGGGGCTTGACCAAGATCCGAGTGTTAATGGCCTAGTCACTAACATTTGTGCTGGAATGGGTGTTCGTTACCGCGGATTCGAATTTAATTATGCTTACCATCCTTACACCGAGTTTTCACAGGATACTACTCACTATTTCTCTATTGCCTATGTTGGTGAATCAATTGTTCCTTTTGTACTAACTGTTGATGCTCCTTCAGATAAAGTGATCACTAAAGACGAAAAAGTAAGAGTTTCGGGTAAAGTAGAAGGATTAAAGAGAGATAAACTACGCACCTTAAAAATCAATGGCACTTCCATTGCTTTAAATGACGATAAAACCTTTGAAGCTGACGTTACTTTAGAAGTTGGTAAAAACTTAATCAAAGTTGAAGCCGAAAGAAACGACGGGGCTGCGGATCAAGCTAAAAAGCGCATCCTTAGAATTAAGGAATTTGCTGATATCAACGAAGATACCTTAGCTCACCAAGAAATCGAATACTTTGGCACCATCGGATTAATCGAAGGCTATCCGGGCGGAAAATTTGATCCGGAAAAAGTTTTATCCAGAGTTGAATTATCTACCATTTTAGTTAGAACTACTAACTTAGAAACGCCAAAAGTTTACGGACAGGTATTTGGCGATATTTCTTCCAGCCACTGGGCCAATCAATACCTCAAAGTAGCTAAAGACTATTATTTAGTTGAAGGATATCCGGACGGATCGTTTAAAGCAGATAAAGAAATTAATCGTATCGAAGGCGCGGTGGTGGTTACTCGTTTCGATAATGATATCGAATATCCGGAAGTAGTGGTTTCTAATCCTTATGATGATATTACTACTTCTCACTGGGCGGCACCGCACGTAACCGAAGCTAAGGATGCAGGCATGCTGGATTATGTTATTACTGATTCGCTAAACGGACCAATTGGCGTTGATCGTTCGCAGTTTGTATCCATGCTGGCTAAAACTGGTATTGGACAACTATTGATTGATCAACTATTAGACTTCGAAACTGGTTATGAAACCCCGGATGAAAAGATCGTTTATATTCCTAATAAGATTATTGAACGTAGTGTCGCTGAAAAAGCTATCGAGAAATCTAAAAAATCCAGTTCAGTTAAATCTAAAAGTACAACTAAAGTTACTCAGCAAAAATCCACCAAATCATATGCAAAAAGCACCAAGAAATCTCAAAAAGTTGATATGGCTAAGCTGCGCAAATACCTGCAAACCTATGAGAAAACTGATATTGTTGGTACCGCCAACAGCAAAGGCACCGACGGCATGGTTTATATCTTAGGTAACGGTAAGTTCTTGCACGTGATCGGATTAGGCGTAAGTATTTATGACGCTAAAGATGGTTCGTGGAAGAAAATTGACTACAATTTAGTGGCCTCAATCGTCAATTAAAGGTACAAAAACACATCCGATGCTTTCCGTGGTTACAATTTCCCCTTTGATTTTTTCTATGATGGTTAAAGTTTGAAAATATGGATTTCCCACCGGAATAATTAGTTTCCCGCCCTCCTTAAGTTGATCAATTAAGCTTTGTGGAATTTTATCTGCTGCCGCAGTTACTAATATGCGATCGTAAGGGGCCTGCTTTTTGTATCCTTTAGCTCCGTTGCCAACTACAACCTCAAAATTTTGATAACCTAGTTCTTTGAGCTTATTGCTGGCACGATCTGCCAGGGTTTTAACTCTTTCAACGGAGATGACCTTTCTGGCTAATTCACAAAGGATGGCCGCTTGATACCCGGATCCGGCGCCGATTTCTAATATGGTTTCTTTGCCGGTTAGCTCTAATAGTTCAGTCATAATGGCCACCATATAGGGCTGGGAAATGGTTTGGCCTTCGCCGATGGGAAGGGCGCAGTCATCATAAGCCGCATCTTGAATGTTAGCCGGAACACACAAATGTCGGGGGACCTTACGGAAAGCTTTTAGTACTTTGGGATCGCGGATACCGCGGGCGATCAGCTGGGTATCCACCATCTCATCTCTTAAAAATCCGGAGCGATCTTCCTGCATATTATTCATTATCGCTAAATCCCTCTCTAAAGTAAATAGAAAAATACCTTGACAATTGCTCAGACTTCTTTAAAATGAAAATGAAAGTCAGTTTTTTATTGAGGAGTGTGTATTTTTGCTGCAAGAGGGGAAGGTTGAATACGGTTTCGGTCCCCATTTAATGCTGGATTGTTATGGTTGTCCTACCGAAAAACTAGGGGATGTTGACTTCATTTTTGAAACCCTCGATAAATTCCCGGATAAGATCGAAATGACCAAGCTTATGCCTCCCTACGTGTTTAAGTACAAAGGAAAAGTTAAAGACGATTGGGGAGTTTCGGGTGTAGTGCTAATTGCGGAGTCCCACATTACCATCCACACTTTCCCGGAAAAACAACATGCTTTTGTTGACATTTTTTCCTGCAAAGAATTTGATGCCGCCCAGGCCGCCGCTTATTTAATTAAATTGTTCGAAGCCAAAAAACATGATATCCAGCTTTTAAACCGGGGAATGGATTTTCAAAGAGACGTAAGACAAAGTGTTGATATTGTGGGAGGCGACCGCCGAGCCTTTTTTGAAAGGCCCCGTTTAACTATTAATTAGGACAAAATATGTCTTCATTTGCCGAAGCTAAGTTTGTAATTCTTCCGGTTCCCTACGAAGCAACCACCTCATATGGCCAGGGTACTAAAGCTGGACCAGCCGCAATTCTCAAAGCCCTTGATCAAGTTGAAGAATTTAATCACGAGTTTCAGTTTGATGCCTGGAGAAAAGACGGTATTTATATCCAAAAGGCGCTTTCGGTTGCAAATACCAAGCGTCTTCCGGTAAATCAAATTAAAACGGGCATCCAAAAGATTTTGTCCAAAGGTAAAATCCCCATCATGTTGGGTGGAGAGCATTCAATTGCGATGCCTGCAGTAGAAATTGCTAAAAAGCATTATCCAAAGCTCACGGTATTACAAATTGATTCACATGCCGATTTAAGAAGTAAGTATATGGGGGATAAAGACAGCCATGCCACCGTCATGCGAAAAATATTAGATATTTGTCCGGCGGTGCAGGTTGGGATCCGCAATATTTCTGAAGAAGGTTATCAATTTGCCAAAGAATCCGGCCAGCTAAAAAAGATTCACTTTGCCGAAAAGAAATTGAATATCCGAAAAGTTTTGCGACAGCTTTCCAGGGATGTTTATATCACTTTCGATGTAGATGCCTTGGATTCTGCGGAGATGCCATCCACGGGCACACCTGAACCTGGTGGATTTTATTATCGACAAGTGCTTGAGCTTATCAAAGCCGTGGCTAAAAAGAAAAATATTGTTGGGATGGACGTTGTAGAGCTAATGCCGATTAAAGGATTACATGCCCCTGATTTTCTGGTTGCCAAGCTTATTTATCAGGCTATCTGTTATATTTCATATTTCTCCAAATAGTGAAATTTCCTCCCTAAATTTTCGATAATTATATAAGAGGGAATAAGTATGCCTACTGGAATATCAAAAATGAGAGTTTATGCAAAAGATGGCCAACGCCGTAGCGGCCGAATTGCGGTTGCCCGACAAATATCACCTCGTCCTGAAATGGACGTGGCACAAAAAGCCAGATTAGTTGAATTAAAAGAGCGTGCAACAACCATTGGCAACGATATTGTTGGTGGTAAGGCTTTATGGTCTTGGGCGATTTTTGATTTTGGGGGAGAATTGCCTAGGGAAGGGGAAGACGTCGCCTATTGGCGTGGCTATTTTCAGGTAGACCCCGATCAGGTGGCCAGAGCCGGAGAAATTATCCATCAAGTAGCAGAAGAGCGAACGGAGCAAGACTTATTAACCCATTTTAAAGTTTTAATTGCTTGTGTGCCGGTGCGATCTCTTGTTCATGAGCTGGCGGGGCCGCCAAGTATGAAAACGTGGCCGGATGATAAGTACGTAGGAGATTTCAGGGCACATGAGGCGGGTTTGCCGATAAGCGCAATTTATGGGATGAGGCAGGAAGATATGCTGGGGGTTTTAGCTTCTCTTTTTAGACAGGATGCGTGGAGAACAGAAATTGAGGCCGAAAGAATTGCCAGAGGACACTTTGATTTTCGGCAGGGAACTAACCGTTTTAGAGATCCCAATTCCGGAGAACTTTCGATCTGCCTTTCTCACAATAAATTTCCCGGTCACACTAACGTGTTTTTAAAACGTTTGCATGCCGAAGGAAAAAACTGGAGAGAAGAAGTAGACGGGCCGACCACCAAAGAATTAGAGGCAGCGTGGAGAGCCGGAACGATAGCAGAACTAGTTAACCCATAAATTTAATGGCCTTTTCCAACCGCTCAATTACTTTTTCTTTACCCAAAACCTCAATTACATCATACATTCCAGGAGTAACTGCTCTTCCGGTTAATGCTAACCTCGCCGGATGAATGACCCCTCCTAATTTTACTTTTAATTTTTCAGCTAAGCCTTTAAAAACGTCTTCAATGCTTGGTTTATCAAAAGTTTTAAGTTCGGATAGAGATCGTTTTAAATCTTCCAGGATTTTTGTAGTTTCTTCGCCTTTAAAATGTTTAGCGGCGGCTTTTTCGTCATAGGAGGTAATGTCTTTAAAGAAATATTCGGAGGCCGGAACAATATCGGTAATTAATCTAAGTCGTTCTTGCAGTACGGTGATAACTTTTTTAAGATAAGCGATGCCGGCGGCATCTTTATCATCGAGTTTTAGCTTGGGATAGGCTTTTTCCAGGTAGGGTAGAGCCAGATCAAAGATTCTTTCGGGGAGTGATTCTTTAATGTAATGGCTGTTGAGCCAGGTTAACTTATCCGAATCGAAAACCGCGGGGCTATTAGTAACTTTATCCAGAGTAAATAGTTCAATCAATTCTTTCCTGGAGAAAATTTCCTGATCTTTGTGTCCCCATCCCAGACGCGCCAAAAAATTCACCATGGCTTCGGGTAAAAAACCTTCCTTTGCGTATTCGGTTACCGATTGAGCCCCGTGTCTTTTGGATAAACGGGCTTTATCTTTACCTAAAATCATGGGGATGTGGCCAAAGTGCGGTGGATTCCAACCAAAAGCCTGATAGATCTGGATTTGGCGGGGTGTATTAGACAAATGATCATCGCCGCGGATCACGTGCGATATTTCCATGAGGTGATCATCCACGACCGCAGCGAAATTATAAGTTGGAAAGCCATCTGATTTCATGATAATGAAGTCGTCGAGGAGTTCATTTTCAAATTTTACTTCACCGCGGCATAAATCGTTAAATATGGTTTTTCCTTCTTCCGGCATTTTAAAACGCAGCACTTTATTGCGGCGGCTTACGTGTAGTTCCTTAGCATCTTCGGCGTTGAGGAAGCGGCATTTCTTATTATATTTTGGAGCGGCTTTATTTTTAGCCGCTTTTTCTCTTTCCTTTTTTAATTCATCAGTAGTACAGTAACAATAATAGGCTTTGCCTTCTTTAATTAATTGCTCAGCATATTTTTTGTAGATATGCAGGCGCTGGGTTTGAAAATAGGGTTCAAAGGGGCCGCCGTCGCGAGGGCCTTCTTCCCAGTAAATACCCAACCAACTTAGACCTTTCAAAATAGTTTCAACTGCTTCCTGGGTGGAGCGTTCCTGGTCGGTATCTTCAATCCTTAAGACAAACGTGCCGTCAAAATGTTTAGCAAAAAGCCAGTTAAAAAGCGCGGTGCGGGCTCCGCCCAGGTGCAAGGCTCCGGTGGGACTGGGCGCAAACCTGACCCTTACTGCTCCGTTGACGATTGTTTCTCGACTAGACATATATATAATTCCTTGTTCCCGGTTTCACGATAAAGTATAATCAGTTTAGTCAGTATCAGTATACATTTTTAGGCTCTATCTCATCAAGTGAGGAGCAGCGTGTTGAAGAAGATTGTATTAAGTTTAGGTTTTCTCCTTTTGTTTTCCACGGTTTCTTTTGCGGCTAACGACGGATTAATCTCAATTTTAAAAGACGGGGTGGGTGTCCGCTCTCTGGCGATGGGCGGAGCTTTTACCGCGATCGCCAATGATCCTTCCACCGTATTTTATAATCCGGCCGGATTAGCTTATCAAAGTTTAGGGTTGATTCAGGGCTACGATGATATTAATCATCAGCAAAGTTCCGATTATGATCATACGTTTATTCTTTTTCACTCGATTGCATTTGGACACTGGCTAAAGAAAGATCTTAACGGAAACCTAAATGAAATTTATGCCTATAGTATTGGACGCCGTGCTTCGCCAGACATCAGTTACGGAATTACACTCAAAAATGCTCAGTCTAATCAAGCGGGCGGCCAGATATTAGGGTACAGTTATGATATTGGAATTTTGGGGGTCATTTCACCGCAATTTAGATGGGGTATTTTGGTGCAGGATATAATTGAAACTTTAGACGTTCCGGCCAGTTTTAGGGCCGGAGTGGCTTACGCCGTTTTTCCCACCATTATGCTGGCTTCGGATATCGAATTTAGAAATTTAAGAGCAGCGGCGGGCCCTGATATTTATGGTCATTTTGGCGTAGAAAATAAAATAACCGATGGTTTTGTAATTCGCGGCGGCTACGACCGCAATCATTTTACCGGCGGAGCATCGGTTGGGTTAGGTCCGGTAACAATCGAATACGGTCTGATTACGGCGACCGAAGGCAATACGTCTTCGGTGCAGATGTTAGGAATGAAGTACGGTCAATAAATGGAGGTTTATATGCTCAAAAAGTTTATTTATTTACTGATTTTAATTTTAATATTTTCCGGTGCCGCTTTTGCGGATCTTACTGATGATCTTTTTAGGCAGGGGATGGGGATCAGGGCGATGGGGATGGGGGGAGCAGCTACCGCGGTGGGCGGCGATGCCAGCTCCATTTTTTATAATCCGGCCGGCCTTTCCGATTTGATATTTGAGTATGCGGTAGGCGCCACCGATTTAGATCAAGCCGATTATACCGCCAGTCGATACGACCTTTTAAGTATTGGCCCCTTTGCCTATGGAAATTTCGGTTTATCTACATCGCAAGAATCGGCGTCAACCGTAATGTACGGTTTTGGCGCCAAGGGGATGGGAGGTTTTAACTGGGGAGTTGCCTACAAAACAGCCCGTTGGAATTTGCTGACCGGAAACGGTGAAGGCTGGTCCGCAGATTTGGGAATCCTCTTAAAGATTACGCCGGCGCTTTCGCTTGGTGTGGTGGGACAGGAAATTGCTTTTCAGCGCGGGTTTCTTGCTCCATCTGCTACGCGAGTTGGCATGGCCCTGATGCCGCTGCTTGATCGTATGCTTTTTGCGGCAGACGTGGAGATTGACGAAGGCCGCCGCAGGGAAAATTTATCCCATTTCGGGATGGAACTTGAAATTACCAAAGGATTAATCGGTCGGGTAGGCAGTGACCGCGGGCTAATGACGGCGGGAGCCACCTTTCAATTCCCGCTGATTGCATTTGAATACGGCATGAAAAATCGCGGCGGATCCCAGGGGTTAATCCAGCGTTTTGGCGGAACCATCCGTTTTGTAAAAAAGCGCGAAAGAAGCTTTTCTATCTTTGGACCGAAAGAATATGTAGAAATTGATCTGCGGGGAGCAGTTTCGGGTGGAACGGATAGTTACAGTATTTTAGGCGGCTATTGTCGCGGATTAGATAGTATTCTTTCAACCCTGCGCCAGGCCAGTCGCGATCCTGGATTGCAGGGTATTTTTATTAAGATATCTGACTTTCAATCCGGGTTGGGTGGTCAGGCTGTGGTGCAGGAAATCCGGGGTGAACTTGAGGCGGCCAAAGAGTCGGGCAAGAAGATTGTAGTTTATATTGAAAGCTCCGCTTTGGGAGATGGATATTATTTAGCCAGCGTCGGCGACAAAATTATTGCACCCCAGGGAGCCTCGCTGGGTGGCCTAGCCAAAAAAGTTGAAATAACCCGCATCAAAGAACTTTACGAAAAATTAGGCATTGAATGGCAGCTTTTTGCTGAGGGTAAAAACAAAACTACCTTCTCCGGACTAACCGAGGGATTGACCCCGGGACAAAGAGAAATTTTAAAAGGCGTAGTGGATGACTTATACCGCCAAATGCTAACCGACATTTCTGAAGACCGTGAAATTGAACTGGCCCGGCTGAAAGAAATTGGCGACGGCCGGGTTTTGACCGCCAAGGAAGCCCAGGAACTTGGTTTAATTGATGAAATTGGTTACTTAGATACCGCAAAAAAGATTGCCGCCGAACTAATTGATACTAAAGAAGAGATTCAGCTGGTTAAGCCCCAAAACTTAATGCCCGAAAAAGACATGCAGGATTATCTTTTCTCGTATTTTAATAAGGTAGCGGTGATCGAAGTTGATGGCGAAATTACCATCGGAGGCAGCGGTGATAATTTATTATTTGGAGGCCGTTATATCGGAGCCGACACCGTTTCCGAAAACATCCGCAAAGCCACCGAAGATACCCAGGTTAAAGCGATCATTTTAAGAGTAAACAGCCCAGGTGGTTCGGCCATTGCTTCGGGACAAATCTACGAAGAAATAAAAAGGGCCAGAGAAAAAGGAAAAATTGTGGTGACTTCCATGGGAGATGTCGGAGCTTCCGGAGGATATTATATTGCCTGCGCCTCCAATTATATTGTGGCTAATCCGGGAACCATAACCGGAAGCATCGGCGTGATCGGAGCCTTGCCCATCATGTCCGGTTTTTACGAAAAGTTTGGTATTAAAAAAGAAGTGGTCAAAGAGGGAAAATATGCGGACATGTTTTCGGGTCTGCGTAAGTTAACTCCGGAGGAAATCGAATCGATCCGCGTTTTACAAAAAGATACTTATGACGAATTTTTAGCTAAAGTAATCGCAGGCAGAGAGCTGCCTACGGCAGAAGTAAAAGCCATTGCCGACGGCCGCATCTTAACCGGACATCAGGCTTATGAATTAGGCCTGGTGGATGAATTAGGTGGTTTTCAAACCGCAATTAACCTGGCTAAGCAGGAAGCCCATATCCGCGGAGAGCCGGTTTTAGTTTATTATGGCCGTCAACCGGGCTTATTTGTTCAGGTTGGCTCCACGATGCTGCAAATGATGGGACTGGAGAACGGAATTTTACCTGAGGTAAATAAGGGCGAACTGACCGAACTGAAGCTTTATTGAGGATTATTTTTCGGCGCGCTTTAGGTAATTGATGTTATTGGGATAAACCATGTCTAGTTCTTCTCTGGCGATTGCGGCAACCCGTTCGAGCGAGCTTTTTTCCGAAACTTTGGCTGCCAGCGACAGGTTTTCGGCGTGCATTTTATCAAATTCGATTTTTATTTCTTCAATCTGATATTTAATTTCCATGCTTTTGGTAAAAATTCCCAGGTGGATGACTGCCAGGGTTACTAAAAATATTAAAATGATAATGGCTTGGCCGATTTTCATAATTTTTCTGCCGCGCGTAACTTCGCGCTCTTAGCTCTGGGATTTAATTTTACCTCTTCGTCAGAGGCCGTGCTGGGTTTTTTGGTTAATATTTTCAGGCTTTTTTTGTGTTTGCAAAGACAAGCTGGAATTTTTGGATCACAAATACAATCTTTAGCTTCGGTTTTGAAAAATTCTTTTACAATTTTATCTTCCAGTGAATGATAGGCAATTACTACCAGGCGCCCCTTAGGTTTTAGGGTGCTTAATGCTTTGGGGAGGGCGGCGGCTAAATTATCCAGCTCCATATTGACTGCAATACGCAGGGCCTGAAAAACCCGGGCTTGAGAGTGGCGTACGTGTGCGGGATTGTTATCAGGAATTGCGGCTTTAACGATGCGGGCCAGATCCTCGGTAGTGCCGATATAATTTTGTTTGCGGGCGATGATGATTTTTTTGGCAATTTTTGCCGCAAACCGTTCTCCCCCGTAGTTTCTTATAATGTCGCTGAGATCTTCAAGCGCAATATTGTTGATGATTCCCTTTGCGGTAGCCGAAATGCCTTTATTCATCCGCATGTCTAAGGGACCCGCCTTGGAAAAGCTGAAACCACGCTCTCCCGTATCAATTTGATGCGAAGAAACGCCCAGATCCAGGAGGATTCCATTAACTTTACCGGCTATGCATTCATCGATCCGGGCAAAATTACCGTGCATCAGCTTAAGGTTTTTTCCGTCTAAGGCGGATTTGAATTTTATTTTACAAAATTCAATCGCTTCCGGATCACGGTCTAAGCCAATAACTTTGGCGCCGGCTTTTAACAGCGCTGCGGTGTGGCCGCCGCCCCCCAGGGTACCATCGATAAAAATTTTTCCTTTTTTGGGCTTAAGGATGGCGAGTGTTTCTTTTAGTAGGGCAGGGATATGATAAGTAGTCATGCCCTTAGATTATACCTTAAATATTTGCTATTTTTCTAGAGTTATCCAAGCTATAATGCCTTTATGATTTTAGATGATATCCTTAAGGTAAAAGAACAAGAAGTTAAGAACCTCCCGCTGGCTATGTTGAAAGCGGCGGTAAAAAATGTTTCACCCGCTAACGCTTTTCCCGCCAAAAAAGATGGCTTCATGATCATTGCCGAAATTAAAAAAGCTTCTCCATCCAAAGGGGTGCTTAAGGAAGATCTTGATCCGGTGGTATTGGCGAAGCAATATCTGGCGGGCGGAGCCAAAGCGGTTTCCGTTCTGACTGACCGGCAATTTTTTCAGGGGCACCTGGATTATATCCGCCGGATTAAAACCGAAGTTGATATTCCCATCCTCCGCAAAGATTTTATTATTTCCGAGGCCCAAATCTACGAATCACGCATTGCCGGCGCCGATGCCATTTTGCTGATTGCCAGAATATTAGACGAAGATCAATTATCTAAATTTGTTGATCTTTCAAAATCTTTGGGAATGAGCTGCGTAGTTGAGGTTCATGACGATGCGGATGTGGTTAAGGCGCTCAAGACTAACGCGGATATTATTGGCATCAACAACCGCGACCTCAATAATTTCGAAGTAGATATCCGAACTACGCTGGGCATCTTAAAAAACTTTCCACAACTCAAAGAAAAAACCCTGATCGCAGAAAGCGGCATCAAAAGCAAACAAGAAATTGACGTTTTAAAAACTAACGGGGTAGCGGGGGCGCTGATCGGGGAATCTTTAATTAAAGCTGCGGATCCCGCGGCTAAATTGAAAGAGTTTTTAGCATAACATGAAGATTAAAATCTGTGGAATAACTAGCCTGGCGGATGCCAAAGCCGCCGCCTCACTGCAAGCCGACTTTTTAGGTTTCATTTTTGCCAAAAGCCCGCGTAAGATATCAGTGGCGCGGGCCGAGCGCATCATTTATCGTTTGCCCATCGATGTAAAAGCAGTCGGGGTGTTTGTGAATGAAGATGCGGATAAAGTAAATCAGGTGGTCTGCCGCCTGGCACTGCCTTACGTGCAGTTGCACGGTGATGAATCACCGGAGTATTGTGCAAAAATTAAGACCCGGGTGATCAAAGTTATCCGTCCCCGCTCTCGAAAAGATCTTGAAGAAATAAAAAAGTATAAAGATGTTTTTGCGGTTTTGCTGGATACCTACTCTAAAACCAAACGCGGCGGTACCGGGAAAACTTTAGACTGGAAATTGGCCAAAGAAGCTAAAAAATATCATCCACACATCATGCTTTCGGGTGGTTTGACCCCGGAAAATGTGGCCGAGGCAGTTAAAAAAGTTAAACCTTTTGCGGTCGATGTCTCTTCCGGAGTAGAAAAGAGCCCCGGCAAAAAAAATATTCAAGGTTTGCGCAAATTTATCCATAATGCTAGAATCGGTTAGTCATGGAAGAAAAAGATAAAAATAAATTACAAATAATCATCAACGACGGCATTGTTTATAAGAAGAAAGACATGCTGATCCTTTTGCGCGACCTGGGAAAAGTTTCTTATTATGAAATCACCGGGGATGGAGTAAAAGCTTTAGGTAAAGGCTACATTATGCGGCTGTGCAGCAATAGTGAAGAACCCTCGCTTTTCTTACACGGTAGAATTTACATTAATGTTTCTGCTTTTGATTTTCTCAAATTAAAAAGTGATAAAAGCAAAAAAAACACGATCTTCGAATTACATAGTGCTAGCCGCATCATGCGCTTAGTTCCCGAAGAAATCCTCAAACCTTTTCCTTCACTCGAAAAAGATTTCTTTGGCGAAAAAACTGTCGGTGGTTTTGTCGACGATCTTTTCCCCCCGGATGACTTAAGCGGCCCCCCTGATTTTATGGGCGGCGGCGGTTTTATCGGCAACTAACGAAATATTTTCCCCAAAAAGTGAAATTTTCATAACGACATCGCGATAAATAATTAACATTCATATTAAAGGAGTTAATTATGCCATCCAGAAAAGTAGTTGTTCACGATAGAAGTGCCTCCATGCAAAAGTGGGGAAATTGGTTTCAACAGATGGATCAGGTTAAAAGACACACGATACCGCAAGAAAGAGCTCGTGGTAAAGGTGCTATTGGTGATATGTTGGCCTGCCAGGCGGACGGCCAAGTAGTTTTTGGGGCTGCAGCTTACGGCGAGAATGAATTAAGCGGAGGGCCTAAGCTTAGCGCTCGCGGGCTTTCTATTAAGGATGCCAGAAAACAAAGAGCAGAATTTGAAACGGCTTTTGACGCATTGGCCGGATATATTGAATTAGAAGATCGAAGAGGAGGAAGGGAAGCCGTTGATTACTTTGGCGTTAGGAAAAGTGGGGATCTTCTCGAAGTGTGGAGGGGAAGACAAAATGGCGGTGGTACCGTACCTACCTTTACCTTTACTGCATATGGCGAAAATCAGTTTAATGTTTGGATGCGTAATTTTGTCGGCGAGTTACCTGAAGATGTATTACATACTAACTTAGAATGGGTTACTCAAGGCCGTGTTATGTGCCGGATGTTAGGGGCTTTGCCTTGTGCGATTATTAGAGATGGAACAGAGACGACCGACAGGAGAAACACAACTGTATTTTGGAGTACTATGCATACCAGGGCGGGCGAGCTTAGCTCATTTCTACAAACCTGGGAGCCGCGAAAAGGCTTTGGCGCCGCAGCTTCATTTTGGTCTAGAGTTGGTGATTATTTTGATCACTGGGGATCCAAACCGATTGAAATATTTACCTTTAATGAATAAAAATTACTAGCTATAATCTGAAATTTCCCTCCATTTTTGACGATATATATACAGAGAGAGTTGAGCTTAAAAATTCCTAAGAGGAGTGAGAGCCATGGAAACTATAAATATACAATTAGACCGAGAGTTTTTCAAACAAGCCATTGATCAGTTAACCCATCAGAACAAAGCCGAAAACTTTTTTGATTTTGAAGACCGCTTAATTAACGAAATTGTAGAAATCTGCAAAAAGTATCCTGCACACGTTGCCCGCAAGTTTGTAATTAAAATCCGCGATGTTGTTAACGAAGAAATTGAAGCGGCCATCCATGTTGAACCTTATCTGAAAAGTTTGAGGAACAGCATCAACGGAGCGGTTTCTTCAGTTTTGAGATTTATCTAAAGCTTCCTTAACCCCGTCACAAACCGCTTGAGTGGTAATCGTTGCCCCGGTTAATGCATCGATATCTTCTTTAGCCTGTAGTTTGTCTTCTTTTATTTTTCCGATGAATTGTTTTAAAAAGGTGGGATTAGTGGCGCTTAACCCTAAGCCGGGGGTTTCAGTTAATGCAATTATTTTCACTCCGGTTACCACTAATTGTTTACTGACGCCAACTAATATACTAATCGGTCCACTGTAACCTACTGGTGCTACCATGTAAACTTTACCAACCAACTCTTTCCCTTTTTCGCCCAGGTAAAGTTCGTCGGTTATCTTTACAAAATGAGTAGCTTTGGGTAAAACTTGTTCTAATGCCTGGGTTATTTCCAGTTGCTTTTGCGCTTCAATGCGCGGTTTGGTAAAAACATAAATGGAAGCCAGGGCGGCAGCCGCAATCGCGGCTACCAGCATTAAAAATATTCCTAATTTAATGAATTCTTGCGTTTTCTTTATCATTTGTAACCAAAAATCCTTCCGCGAGCGTAACGATCAAGCAATGGAGTAGTGGCATTCATTAAAAGTATTGAGTAACAAACTCCTTCCGGATAGCCGGCGCCCATTCTTAATACCATAGTTATGATACCGCACCCGATTCCAAATATGAGACGGCCCGGTTTAGTAACCGGAGTGGTAACCGGATCGGTAGCCATAAAGAAGGCGCCGATCATTAATCCGCCGGATAATAATTGAAAAACCGGGTCTACGCGAAAAATTAAGGAAATTACTACCACGGTTCCCAGGTAAGCGAAAGGAAGTCTCCATTCGATTGCCTGGCGATAAAACAGATAAGCGGCGCCGATGAGTAATGCCAGGGCTGATGTTTCTCCCATGGATCCGCCTACATTTCCTAAAAAGAGCTGCAGATAAGTGGCCGGAGCCGGGTTTACAGTTGCCAGCGGGGTAGCGGTGGCTATGGCATCAAAAGGTTTAAGCCAGGCAGTCATAAGTATTGGCCAGGAAGCAACCATAAAAGCTCTGCCGATCAGGGCCGGATTAAAGATGTTGTGTCCTAAACCGCCAAAAGCATGTTTAGCGATAAAAATGGCAATGAAAGTTCCTACCACGACCATCCACCATGGAACCGAAGGTGCAATAATCAGGGCCAGTAATAATCCGGTGATAGAAGCGCTGCGCAGGTCTGCCCTGGTAACCGGAGCTTTTTTGAGTTTTAGTGCAATTAATTCAAAAATCCAGGCAGAAATCAATCCGGTCAAAATAATGATCACGGCATTGAAACCAAAAAAGAATAAGGCAGCTACGGTGGCCGGAAGCAAGGCAATCAAAACATCCAGCATGACACGTGCGTTAGTATCTTTGCTTTTCATGTGCGGTGCCGGGGTTACTAATAATGGTTTCATTTTTTCCTCAATAATTCATTTTTCGATAACTTAATTAATTGTACTAGGTTTCGTTTAGCCGGACAAACGTAGGAGCAGACTCCGCATTCGATGCAGTCCAGCGCACCGTAAGATTTTGAAAGATCAAAGCGATCATTTTCTGAAGCATCGCCCAAAAGATTAGGTAAAAGATATTGCGGGCAAGAGTCTACGCATTTAGCACAACGGATACAGGGTTCGGGCTCAAGATCATCTAATTCTTTTTTCGAAGGAACTAAAATTCCACTGGTGGCTTTGATTACCGGGACATCGATTGAAGGAACGGAGATCCCCATCAAAGGTCCGCCCATAATAATTTTGGTGGGCTCCTCTAAGAACCCACCACACTGTTCAACTAATTCACTAAAAGGAGTTCCGATGCGTACTAAAAGATTGGAAGGTTCACTGATGCTACCGCCGGTAACGGTTACTATTCTTTCGATCAGCGGCATGCCGGTGGTTAGTGCCTTAGCGATTGCGACTGCAGTTCCCACGTTATTTACTATACAGTGTACGTCGGCAGGTAATCCCCCCGACGGCACTTCTCTTTTAGTGATGGCCTTAATCAATTGTTTTTCGGCGCCTTGCGGATACTTGGTTTTTAATACTGCTACTCTAAGATTATGGTGGCTAACTTCTTCGTCGATTGCCTTTTGAATGGCGGTTATTGCCTCTGGTTTGTTATCTTCAATGGCAATAATTCCTTCTAAGGCATCGGTAGGTTTCATAATTGCTTTCAGTCCAAGAATTACTTTTTTAGGCTGTTCTATTAGAAGTCGGTAATCACAGGTAAGATAAGGCTCGCATTCGGCGCCGTTAATGATAATGGTTTTGATGACTTTATCGGGTGGGGGCTGTAGTTTTACCCGGGTAGGAAAAGCGGCGCCGCCTAAGCCTACAATTCCGGCCCCGCGAATTATTTTTCGGATATCGGTTTTAGATAAGTCTTTAAAATTTGGATAGGGACGAACGGAAGGATGTACATCTTGATCGCCGTTATTTTCGATTACCACGGATAAAACCTTGGCTCCAAAGGGAGTCAAGCGGGGTTCAATCGCGATTATTTTGCCGCCGATAGATGCATGGACGGCAGCAGAAACGTATCTTTCGCTGTCTCCCAGGGGTTGTCCGATTTTTACGATGTCTCCAACGTTAACTAAAGGCTCGGCCGGAGTGCCGATGTGCTGACAGAGAGGGATAACTGCAATTTTAGGGTCAGCGGCTTTTCTGATTTGCTCTTTTTTGCTGCGTTTTTTGTGTTCGCTTGGATGAATTCCACCAGGGAAAGTCTTTGACATAACGCGGGAAAGTATAACATTTTGGGGTAGTGAGTTCAATGAGGTATAATACCCCTATGATCATCTTGGGAATCGACCCCGGAACCGCCACCACCGGCTTTGGGGTAATCAGAAAACTGAAGAATTCTATCGAATATATCGCATGCGGATGTATTCGTACTTCATCTAAACTTTCTGACGAAAAACGCCTCAGTATTATTAATCAAGAATTCAGAAAGCTGATTAAACAGTACAAACCTAATCAAGTAGCGGTTGAGAAGTTGTTTTTTGGCGATAATGCCAAAACTGCGATGGTGGTGGGGCAGGCGCGGGGTGTAATTTTATTGGGTGCGGCGGATTCAAATCTTCCGTTAGCCGAATACACTCCACTGCAGGTAAAAATTGCCATTACTGGCTACGGACGTGCAGTAAAAAGCCAAATCCAGCAAATGGTAAAGGTTTTACTAAAACTGGATAAAATTCCCAAGCCCGATGATGCGGCGGATGCCCTGGCAATTGCAATTTGTCATGCGCATACCCTGCGAGTATAATAATCAGTATGATATCTCACCTTAGCGGAAAACTTGAACATAAAGAAGCCGATCACGTCGTAGTTGACGTTGGCAATATTGGTTATCACGTCACGGTTCCGGCCTCCACCATTCCACGCCTGCCCGAAATTGATCAGGAAATAAAACTTTTTACCCTGCAGATAGTACGCGAAGATGATATTTCGCTGTATGGGTTTTTAACCAAAGAAGAAAGAAACTTATTCAAAATTTTATTGAAAGTTAACGGAGTAGGACCCAAAGCCGCCACTGCGATTATTGGTGCCTTTAATTTAGATAAGCTGGTTACGGCCATCACCAAAGGAAATGTTGATTTAATTACCTCTGTCCCGGGGATTGGCAAGAAAACTGCCCAAAAGATTGTCATTGAGTTAAAAGAAAAGGTTAGCAAGGCCTTTGGTGGAATGGAAGCTTCGGGTGGAGGCAGCGTTGATCTATTTAAAGGTGAAAGCCAGGAGGTTTTGGATGCCGTTTCAGCCCTGGTGGCGCTGGGTTATTCTGCTAAAGAAGCCAAAGAGATGATTTTAAAGCTGGAGCCAAAAGTTTTGGGAGCCGGCACCGAAATTATCATCAAGAACGCACTGCAAAAGGTTAGTTAAGCTTACTTCAGGTTCAGGAAAAACTTTTCCGCTCTCCGCATAATTTGTCTTAGCAGATTCGTTTCTCCCGTGATCGGCATAACCATAATGGTATGAATCCCAAAGAGATTCCCGCCCAAAATGTCGGTAAAAAGCTGATCGCCGATGATGGCGGTTTCTTTCTTTTTAGATCCTAAAAGTTCCAGGGCTTTTTTAAAGGGCTGGGGGAGGGGTTTAAAAGCCAAAGACATGTAGGGTAGTTCTAATTCCCGGGAGATAAACGCTACGCGTTTGGGAAAGCGGTTATTGGAAGAAATGCAGACTTTAAATCCGGCCATTTTTAAGCCTTCAATAAATTCAAAAAGCTTGGGAGTAATATCCGAGGAAGTTTTTGGAAGCAGGGTATCATCGAGGTCCAGAATTAATGCTTTGATTCCTTTGTCCTTTAATTGGATTAAATTTATATTATAAATGGTCTTTTCTCTTTGCTTAGGCTGCACGGAAACTTTAATCTTTTCCTTAAGATTAGTTAAAAATTTATTGGATTCTTGTTTTACTTCACTAAAGTCCATGGTGATCGCGCCTGGAGCCTTTCCATTAAATATTCAAACTCTTTTCGGTAATCTTCGGAAACCATGATCTGTAAATTGGCAAATTCCCCGGGTTCCGGAGACGGGGTGCGGATCGCCGCCATTCCTTCGAAGTATTCGAAAAAGGTGCAAATATCCCGCACGTGTTCTTTTTTAATTCGAATCAGTAAATCAAATGTTTTGTTCATAATTTAGTGATATAAAAAAGCGGAATTGACGGCAACTCTTTGCAGAGAAGGGTATTAATTTCTTTAAATTTTTCTCCGCGTTCATGTACCAGTGAAGTATCCATAATCGAAATCTGGTCTAAAAGATTATCGACGCGGATGTTTCTGAAAAAAGTAAAATTTGCGGATCCTCCGGTATGGAAGAGCGGCTCAACCAACTCATAGGTATTGGTGGGTGGTTCAGGCTGCGGATTGCATTTTTTGCAGGGAGCAAATCCTTGCTTGATCGCTTCTTCATAACTAGAGAGAAACACCTGGTTTTTGGGGTCCGGCATATCTTCGCAGTCTACCTTATGGAAAAGTTTGGTTTTTTTGTCGCCGATAAAAAGGGTGCCAAAGTCAGCTGCTTTGTAGCCCATCAAAAACATGTGGAATTTTCCGCTTTCCAGCGCTTCCTGCCACTTACCTTCTTCCCTAAAACTTACTTGGACCAGGTCCACTTTGACGCCGATCGCGGATAGATTTTGTTTGATCAGTTTGGCAATTTTGATGGTTTTATCGCCGTCAGTATGCAAAAGTGCTAAACCTTTTATACGTTGGTCATTCATCGGGAAGCCGGCTTCTATCATTAAGGCTTTAGCTTGTTTAGCATCATAGGGTAAATCCAAAGAATCAGCCTGATAACCATTCATGGTTTTAGGGATCACACTATCCGGAACCATAGTTCCGCCGATAATTTTGTTAGCAATTTCATCGCGATTGATGGACAGCCCAATTGCTTTTTTTACTTTTAATCCGTTTTCGCCGTCAAAAATATCTTTGTGAAGATTGAAGCCTAAAAACCAGAGACCGTCGTACAGTCTTTCGGTTTCTGTGGTTTCCTCAATGATGGTGACTTCTTCAACCGCGACCTTGGCTTCTTCAGTGGTAGGTTGACTCTGTCCCATGGCTGCCGCCACACTTAAACTGGCAAAAAGAATTACAAAGACTACTGCAAGAACGGATATAGTTTTTTTCATTTTTTCACCTCAAAAATATAGTGACCTTTAGTATCAATCGCGACTACGGCGGGGAAATTAGAAATCTCAAGTTCCCGGATGGCTTCGGTGCCCAGCTCACCGTAAGCCACTATTTTAGCAGATTTAATATGTTTCGAAAGGAGGGCGCCTGCTCCTCCGGTGGCAACTAAGTAAATCGATTGATTGGCTTTGCAGCTTTTGATTACGGTTTGATCGCGATAGCCTTTGCCAATGGTGATTTTTACTCCTGCTTTGTATAAAGCGGGGGCGAAACCATCCATGCGTGAAGCGGTCGTTGGTCCAGCCGCACCGATAACTTTTCCGGGACGCGCCGGCGATGGTCCTACGTAATAAATGACCTGGCCTTTTAGATTGACGGGTAACTTTTTACCTTTTTTGATGGTTTCAACTAACTTTTTATGCGCCTGATCCCGCGCGGTAATGATAGTTCCGGTTAAAAGAACTTTATCTCCAACTTTAAGCTGGGCGAGTTCTTTTACATCGTTGATTGGTACTTGGATTGTTTTCATATAATAGCTTCTTTTACCCGGTGGGCATGACATTCAATATTTACTGCTACCGGCAGGCTGGCAATGTGACAAGGAAAGGGTTCAATAAATACGGCAAGGGCAGTAGTGTTGCCGCCGAGTCCAGCTGGTCCGATTCCGGTCTTATTAATCTCGGCCAAAAGTTCTTTTTCGAGGCGTGCAGAGATTTTATCCCTATTTTTTGATCCGATTTTCCTGAAAAGAGATTTTTTTGCCAGAAAAACAGCTTTATCAAACGTTCCGCCTTTGCCGATGCCAATTATCAGTGGAGGGCAGGCGGATGCGCCGGCTTGCTTAACTACGTCAACTATAAATGCTTTGATTTCTTTTTCGGAAGCGGTAGGTTTAAATAATTTAATTTGGCTGCAATTTTCGGCTCCGCCGCCTTTAGCCATAAATTTAATTTTTATTTTATTCCCTGGTACATGATCGATATGAATATGAGCAGGGATGTTAGTTTTAGTATTTTTGCGATCGAGCGGGTGAGCGACGATAGATTTCCTTAGGTATCCTTTTTTATATCCCAGTTTTACGCCGTCGTTAATGGCTTTTTCGAGTGTCCCGCCCGCAATTTTTACATCTTGACCGAGTTCAACCAGAACTACCGCAAAACCAGTATCCTGACAAATTGGAATTCTTTCGCGACGCGCAATGCTCGCATTTTCGATTAATTGTTTTAGAATATCCTTGGCAGTGGAATTAGTTTCTTTGCGAAGTGCCGATTTAAGGGCGCAAAGTACATCGCTGCTTAGTTCATAATTTGCTCGAATGCATAAATCGGCGATGGTTTTGGTAATTTGGGCTGTTTTTACTGTCCGCATGGAGGCTATTTTATCAGTTTTTCGATGTTTTTCCTAATTGATGCGGCCGATTTTTGGAGTGCCGCTTTTTCCTCAGCGGTTAACTCCAGTTCAACAATTTCTTCTACGCCACCCTTACCCAAAACGGCCGGAACGCCGATGTAAATATCATTTAATCCGTATTTTCCTTCGACATAAGCGCAGGTTAAGATGCTTTCTTTTTTATCTTTGATAATGGCTTCGGCCATGTAAGCCGAACAGGCGCCCGGAGCGTAATAGGCACTGCCGGTTTTTAAGTGTTTTACGATTTCGGCTCCGCCTTGAGCGGTACGTTTAACGATGGCCTCGATTTTTTCTTTGGATAATAATTCGGTGATGGGTTTTCCCGCCGCAGTGGTGAGCCGGGGTATCGGAACCATTAAATCTCCGTGAGTGCCGAGAACCATGGCTTTCACTTCGCGTCTTGAAATATTAAGTTCCATTGCCAGAAAAGTTGCCATCCGCGATGCGTCTAATAGTGGTGCCATTCCTAATACCCGTTTGGAGGGAAAACCGCTGGTTTTAAGTGCTAAATAGACCATGGCATCCAGCGGATTAGTTACTAATAGTAAAATACAATTGGGAGATTCTTTTACGGCGCCTTTAACGCAGGATTTTATGATTTCTGCATTTTTTGCGAGCAGATCATCGCGGCTCATGCCGGGCTTGCGAGCCAGTCCTGCGGTAATAATTACTAAATCCGAATTTTTGGTGTCTTTATAATCATTGGTGCCGACAATATTTGAATCAAATCCACAAACCGGACCGGATTGCATCATGTCTAAAGCTTTACCCTGGGGAATTCCTTCTACGATGTCTAATAAAACGATTTCTCCTAAGTTTTTTGAAGCCAGTTGTCTTGCACATTCAGCGCCTACATTGCCGGCGCCGATAACTGTGATTTTAGCCATGATGATTCCTCCTATTTTTGAACCCCGTGATTATAACATGCGGCGGCGATTCCGATAAATTCTTCCAGGCTTAACGTTTCGGGGCGGCGCATCGGGTCCACCGGCCAGTTTTGGATGTTAAATTCCTTCAGCGAATTAGAAAGTGTTTTTCTTCTTTGCTGAAAAGCGGCGTGCATGACATCAAAGAATTTTTCTTTTGCCGCTCCGGTTAAGAAGGGCTTGGTATGGGGAGTAATTTTTACGATGGCCGAGCTGACCTCCGGCTGCGGAAAGAAAGCAAACTTTTGGATTAAAGAAATTAATTTCACTTCACCGTAAAACTGGCAGAAAACCGAAAACGAACCATAAATTTTGGAGCCCGGTTTAGACGCCATTCTTTCTACCACTTCTTTTTGTACGGTTAAAACGGCTAGTGCGGGCGGATTATCCACATCTAATATTTTTTCCATGATGGGGGCAGTGATGTAATAGGGGAGATTAGCCACGATTTTATAATTTTTGAGCCCTTGAATAACTTTTTGATAATCAATCTTTAAAATGTCGCCTAAAATATAATCAATATTATTGTATTTAGCCAAAATTTCTTTTGAAAGCTTTAATAATTCCTGATCAATCTCAATGGTAATTACTTTTTTGGCGCGATCGGCCAATTCTTTGGTTAAAATCGCGAGTCCGGTCCCAATTTCGATAATGGTGTCCTCTGGCTTGATATCTGCGGTATCTACGATGCGCCTTAATATTGTAGGATCAATTAAAAAGTTTTGCCCCAGGCGTTTTTGCGGGCGCCGGTTGATGGAAGCTAAAAGTTCCTGGGTTATTTGTTTAAGTGATGGCATAAATAATTATTTACAGAAAAGCGCCGCTGCCTTGATGGCTTCAATCAAACTTGAAGGATTAGCATATCCCCGCCAGGCAATATCAAAACCGGTGCCGTGGTCAACTGAAGTTCTGACAAAGGGAAGGCCGGCCGTCACATTAACTGACTTATTAAATGCGGCGAGCTTCAATGGAATTAATCCTTGATCGTGATACATGGCAATTACAATATCAAATAAGTTAGCTTTGGCTAAATTAAAGATGGCGTCTGGAGAAATTGGCCCCTCAACTTTGATCCCTTGTTTTTTTGCTTTTTCGATGGCAGGTTTAATGATTTTTATTTCTTCTTTGCCAAAAATTCCGGATTCGCCGGCGTGCGGGTTTAATCCGGCTACGCCAATTTTAGGTTTTTGTTTTTTTACTTTCTGCAGGAAGTCATGCGCCAGTTTTATTTTTTCAAAAATCTTATCTTTACTCAGTGCTTTGCTAACCGAATGTAAGGGCAGATGGGTAGTAACCAGCATGACCCAAAAAGCCGGCGAAACAAACAGCATCCCGTAGTTTTTAGTTTTCGTTTCCCTGGCTAAAATCTCGGTGTGACCCTGATATTTGAAACCAGCTTTGTGCATGGCTTCTTTATTAATGGGAGCGGTGGTAATGGCGTCAATTTTTTTATTTTTAGCCAGCTCAATCGCTTTAAAAACATATTCAACCGCGGCTTTCCCGGCGGCTTTGCTGACTTGTCCTTTTTTGAGGCTAGCGGGCACATTATTTAAATCCAGTACGTTAATGATCCAGTTTTTGTAAACCGCATCTTCAATTTTTGAGATGGTGTTGATTTTAGATTTATTTTTTAAAATGCGGCAGGCTTCTTCAATAGTTTTGGCGTCGCCGATAATTACCGGGTTAGCAATTTTATTGACCTCAGAAGATGAGAGTGCTTTAACGCAGACTTCGGGGCCGATGCCGGCGGGATCCCCCATGGTGATGCCGATAGTGGGTTTCTTACTCATGAAATTTACGCAAACCTTATGTTAGCTTTTTTGAGGCGTTCCACGGCTTCGATGATGCGCTCTTTGGTATCCACCAAAGCTATCCGGACATAACCTTCTCCCTCGTCGCCAAAAGCCGTGCCAGGAGCTACTACTACTCCGGTTTTTTCCAGAAGCAGAGTTGAGAACTCAGCGCAGTTGTATCCCTTAGGGACCGGAGCCCATACATACATAGTTCCTTTTGGCTTTTCAATCTTCCAGCCAAGGGAATTTAACCCGTCCACTAATATATCGCGGCGTTCTTTGTAGGTTTTGCGCATTTTTTCCATATATTCGTCTTCGTGCGCTAAAGCTTTAGCGGCCGCTTTCTGTGCACCCATAAATAATCCATAATCAAGATTGGTTTTTATCTGCCTTAAGGCTCCGATCAATTCACGATTGCCAACCGCAAAACCAACTCTCCAACCCGCCATGCCGAATGTTTTAGAGCAGGTATGAAACTCAATGCAAACATCTTTAGCCTCAGGAATTTCAAGCATGCTGATTGGTTTATTGCCTTCAAAGTATAATTCAGCATAAGCAAAATCATGCAGCAGAATTAATTTATACTTTTTAGCGAAAGCTACGGCTTTTTTAAAATATTCTTTAGTTGCAAAAGCGGTCGTCGGATTAGTTGGATAAGAAAGAATTAACATTTTTGCTTTTTTAGCGACATCGGGATTAATATCATCCAAATCCGGCATGTAGCCATTGGATTCGGTTGCCGGTAGTGATATAGGTGTTCCTCCGGCTAAAATAGTTCCGTTAAAATGAGCAGGGTAAGCGGGCATTGGGACTAATGTGGTGTCTCCCGGATTGATAAAAGCAAAGGCAAAGTGGATTAATCCTTCTTTGGACCCAATTAAAACGATGGTTTCCAGGTCGGGATCAACTTTAAAGCCGTATTCTCTTTTGCACCAGTTAGCAATGGCGACCCTTAAATCATGGGTTCCGGGAAAGCTGGGGTAGCGGTGGGTTTCGGGATCCTTTAAAGCCTCGATGACTTCGTCAATTACATCCTGAGGAGGGAAAATATTAGGATTTCCCATTCCTAAGTCGATGAGGTCCACACCTTTTCTACGTTCGCGGGCTTTGAGTTCGTCTAGTTTAGCAAAAACGTAGGTTGGTAGTTTTTTTAGTCTTTCTGCTTTTTCCATTATGATCTCGCTTTTTGCCATGTAAAGTGAGCCTGATATGAACTCCGGACAAAGGGTCCGGCTTCGACCTGCAAAAATCCCATCTTTTCGGCCTTAGCTTTGTACTGACTAAAGATTTCCGGATTTACGTACTCTCTAACCGGAAGATGGGATTTGGATGGAGGAAGATACTGTCCTAACGTTACGATATCTACTTCCGCCCACCGCAGGTAACTTAAAAGCTCAATTACCTCGCATTCTTCTTCGCCTAATCCTACCATAAAGCCAGATTTTGTGTAAATGTCCTTTTTGAGTTCCTTGGCAGCTTTTAAAAGTTTAAGTGATCTTTTGAAATCGGCCTGGGGGCGGACCGCGCGATATAAGCGCGAGATAGTTTCAACGTTGTGATTTAGCACATCCGGCTTGGCGTCCAGTATGGTTTTTAAATCTTTAGTATTTCCTTGTAAATCAGGAATTAAAACTTCTACTTTTGCCTCAGGTAGTTGTTTCCGAATTTCAGCAATACAGGCCGAAAAGTGCCCGGCGCCGCCGTCCGGCAGATCATCTCTGGTTACAGAAGTAATGACCACATATTTAAGCCCTAGTTTTTTTGCGGCTTTGGCTATGTTTTGCGGTTCTTTCCGATCCAGGGTTAGGGGCCTGCCGCTTGAAACCGCGCAGAATGTACAATTTCTGGAGCAAACGTTTCCCAGTATCATAAAAGTCAGCGTGTTTTTTGAAAAACATTCTCCGATATTGGGACACAGCGCGGATTGGCAGACGGTACAAAGTAAAGTATCGCCCAGTAATTCTTGAATCTTATTGATGTTTCTTTGTTTGGGCGTTTTCTTGATGAGCCATTTGGGTAAATTTGACATTAGCTAATTGTACCTAAAAAAAATCAGATTGAAAGTGAAATTTTTGGGGGGAGATTACGATAATAAATTAGTGAATTATCTTTAGGTGAATTATATGGGCAAAATGTCGGTAAGTAGATATTTAAAAACACCTGCGCATCCTTTAAGGATGAGCAGAAGCTTTGGGGACCGGCTGAGGCATGCGCTCTTTTTATATCCGCAAAAGGCAGAAATGGTTTTTTCTTCAGGCAGAGAAGATCAAGGGCGGGCCAGATTTGCAGCGCAATGCTTTACTGCCGCGATGCAGGCACAGGATGTGAAGCTAGCTAAGACCTTAGGAGATTTGTTTGCAGAAGATTTGTCGCTTTTAGATCGATTAATTTTAGTTGGCAATGGTAAGGCTGGGGGAGATTTAATTATAAGGCCCAGTCAAACAATTTCGCTTGAAGATGCAGATAAGCTTTTTGCCGCTTCCTGGAGGTATTTGAGTTTTAGGACTGAGGTGGAAGGTCAGTATCTGCCGGATCATGATCCAAATGCCTTATATCAAGTTTTATTTTCACGCGTATTTACGCCAGACGCCACGGCACAACTTTTAAGAAGTAAAGACGGCCCCTATGATTTTAGCGAAGGGTTCATGTTTAGATTTAAAGTTGCCTATAATTTGCTGGGTCCGTCAGCCTCGATTGGAACCGCTTTCGGTTTTGCGCTGGATCCGAGTAATGAATGGTTAATAGGAAAAATATCAGCGGCATTTACTGCAAATCGTGAGTTGTGTTCTGCTCTGGAAAGCTATTCGGGCCGGTCAGCGGTTGATACGATTCAAGCCAGAGGGATGCTTTCTCATGAGATTTCTAAGCTTATGCAGGTTACCTATCCGCTGCTCAGTGAAATGCGGGTCCGTGGAGATCGCATAATTTCAGGTAGATTTTTAGGCTTTGACGAAATCTTCGCCCGCAGACTAATTGACCCCCGCGAGTTTAAATCCGAAGCAGAAATTGTTGGGCTAACGGAGGAATAAATATGAGTAAGCTACTTATTGAATCGTACATAGCCAACCCTAACCAAAGAATGTTTCGTTTAAATCCAAATTTACGCAGAACTACAGCAAAATGGATGCGTAAAGCTTGGGGGGGGGGCGGCGCAGCAAAGTCCGGCCATGGTCGGGGTAGGAGCGGCCTATGCTTTGCAGCCGGGAAGTATGGATTTGGCGCTTAAATTAATGCATAGATTTGTAGAAAAACCGCAATTTTGTCAAAGTTTTGCTACCTCGATCGCAGGGACGGCAGACGGTGCGCTAGGATTTATTGGGATTGACGCTATCCAAGCACTCTTGAAAGTTTCTGCTCCGGAAATAGTTTTAAGAGATGAGTCTAGATATGGCATTAACGGCCAAACCGAATCGGAAATAAGTGAACAAGTCATGTTGGCGCGCATGTTTGACTGTCAATATGGTTACCATTTTAATGAGCGCTCTGCCTTGAGCGAGGCCTTTATCAGGCGATTTGGACAAGCACTGGTGGTAGCGGGTAATCCTCCGAATGTTATGGAAGGTAATATTGAGATGATAGGGTGGGCGGTGGCCTTTGCGGTAGACCCAGGTCACGAAGGTTTAAAAGACCAGGTGAGGGCCGTTTTCCGCGAAAAACCGTTATTGATGGGTGAATTTGCAGCGCTGCAGCCTATGATTATGATGGATACGATTCAGGCGATGCCTTTTCAATCTCAAGGTAATGATTTTAAAGGATTGTTATACCATTTAAAACGTCGAAATGTAATTTTACAAAGTCGGCAAAACCCATCTGGAAAAATGACCCGAACCGAAGTTTTTCTGAGAAGACTTTTACATCAAGATGAACTTAATCAAATAATCTCTTGACAGCCCTCCTTGAATAGGTATAATCGGTATAGCTAATACCTATTATGGAGGATGACATGAAAATTACACGAGCTTCAGATTACACCATCCGACTTTTGATTCACTTGGCATCACAGGGTGGGGTCGGTACCAGCGAAGCGTTAGCCAAAGAACTGGACATTCCTTTTAATCACCTCGCTAAACTAGTTCAAACTTTATCCCGCCGCGGTTATTTAATTACCCGTAAAGGCAAAGGCGGAGGCCTTCGGCTAGCCTTGGATCCACGCAAAATAAATTTGGCTTCCATTATTGAAATGATGGATGGTCCCATGATTTTAAACGAATGTATCCTGCACCGCGAAAACTGCCGCTTTAGCGGTAAGTGTAAATTTAGAAGATATTTATCGCAAGTTCGCAATCAAATGCTAACCATGTTTGAAAACAAATCAATTTATGATTTAGTTCCCGCAAAATAAATAATGAAAGGGGGTGAAATATGACACTCGATGAATTAAATGGTTATCTAGTGAACAATAGTCAAGTTGAATGGGCACAGGACGATGATGGAAATTTGTATCTACGTCATGCTATTTTTGACGGAGAACACGAAAAGCTAAAGATAGAACCGCGTGCGCTAAAGGATCTGACGGTAGAAAAGTTGGAAAAACTTCTGGTAGGTGGTCGCAACATTGACCACATTACCCGGGTAACTGGTTATTTTTCCAGAGTTTCGGGTTGGAATAAAGGTAAGCGGGCAGAGTTGGTTGATCGACAGAGAGTGCAAATTTAATCTATGATTTTAATGTTCGTTTTACGGGGTGCTCTTTAGATTGATCGCCTAAGGAGTGCCCTTAAGCGGACGTCCCGCCCAAATTGATATTGATTTTCATTCTCAATTACATTATAATGCCTACATGCCCAGTCCTCAGCAGATATTCAATGATTTCATCAAACAACAGGGATTAAAAACCACTGCGCAGCGACAAATTGTTCTGGATACCTTTTTAACTACCGAAAAACACCTCAGCGCTGAAGATCTATATAAACTGGCCTGCAAAAAAGATCCCTGCATCGGTTTAGCAACCGTGCACCGCACTTTAAAATTAATGAAAGAGGCGGGAGTAGCCCGCGAAGTTAATTTTGGTGATGGTATCCGGCGCTTTGAGCATTTATTGGGTCATCCGCACCATGATCATTTTATCTGTGAAGTATGCGGAAAAGTTATTGAATTTGTCGATCCCGAAATTGAAAAGAAACAGGAAAAACTTTGTAATAAACATAAATTTGAAGGCAAAAGCCACTTGATGCAAATTTTTGGTGTCTGTAAAGCTTGTCGGAAACGAGGGAAATAATATGAATCCAAAAGAAGTTTCGGTTACCAGCATGCGGTCGGGTCAGAGTGGGGTGGTGACCGGGATTGCCGGTGGACACGAAGTGTCCCGCCGCCTGCAAGCAATGGGAGTCAAAACCGGAAAACCAATAACTAAGGTAAGCGGCATGTTCTTTTGGGGACCGGTAACGGTTAGAGTTGGACATACTCAGCTTAGTATCGGTCATGGGATGGCTTCTAAGATAATGGTTGAGGTAGCAGAATGAAAAAAGTTTTGTTAATGGGCAATCCCAACGTCGGGAAAAGTGCTTTCTTTTCTCGATTAACCGGCGTGCATGTAATTACTTCAAATTATCCGGGAACTACGGTCGAATTTACCAAAGGCTACATGTTATTTGCCGGAGAAAAAGCAGAAGTAATCGATGTGCCGGGAACCTATACGTTAGAGCCAACCTGCAAAGCCGAAGAAGTTGCCTGTGAAATGTTAAAGTTGGCCACTAAAGAAGTGGTCCAAGAAGGCGACGTAATTATCAATGTAGTGGATGCCACAAACCTTGAAAGAAATTTATATCTCACCCTGGAATTGATGGAACAGAAGATTCCAATTATTGTGGCGCTAAATATGTGGGATGATACCAAACACAAGGGTATCCACATCGATGTTGAAAAATTAGCGGAATGGTTAGGGGTGCCAGTCGTTCCAACTGTTGCCGTAACCGGAGAAGGTTTTGCCAAGTTAATTGGCGAAATTTATAAAGCCCGCGCTCCCTGGGTAAGAAAACACACTCTTGAAGAACGCTGGAAAGATGTTGGTAAAGTAGTTACTAGAGTGCAACGTTTAGAGCATCGGCATCATACATTATTAGAAAGATTTCAGGATTTAACCATCAAACCGTTAACCGGTTTGCCGATCGCGGCGGCCATTGCTTATTTGGCTTTTAAAGTTATCCGTTTTATCGGTGAAGGATTGATCGGTTATGTTTTTGAGCCGCTCTTTAATAATTTTTATACCCCTTTGATTATGAAATTAAGTGCCTTACTTGGTTCAACCGGCTTCTGGCATGATATTTTGGTAGGAAAACTAATCAATGGTCAAATCGATTATCTGCAGTCGATGGGAGTTTTAACTACGGGATTTTTTATCCCGATCGGGGCGGTCCTGCCTTACGTCCTTTCATTTTATTTTGTGCTGGGTTTACTGGAAGATTCAGGATATTTACCCAGGCTGGCGGTTCTGATGGATAATTTGATGCACCGTATTGGCCTGCACGGTTTTGCGATTGTACCTACACTTTTAAGTTTTGGTTGTAATGTTCCCGGAATTTTGGCCACCCGAATTTTAGAGAGTAAGCGTGAAAGATTTATTGCTTCAACTTTAATTTCGGTAGGCGTTCCTTGTGCGGCTTTGCAGGCCATGATTATTGGTGTGTTAGGATACTACGGCGCCCGTCCGGTAGCGATAGTTTATGGAACATTATTTTTAGTTTGGTTAACTTTAGGATACGTTTTAAATAAGTTGCTGCCCGGTTTTTCTCCGGAGCTTTTGCTCGAGATTCCACCGTATCGTTTTCCGCCGCTAACCATTATTTATAAAAAACTTTGGTGGAGGATGAAGGCCTTTCTAAAAGAAGCGGTTCCGATTGTGTTAATCGGTGTTTTTGTGGTTAATATTCTTTATGTTTTGGGCGTGTTTAATTTTATTGCTGATATTTCGGCTCCAATTGTAACTGGACTATTGGGGTTACCTAAAGAGGCGGTAACCGCCATTGTAATTGGTTTCTTGAGAAAAGATGTTGCGGTAGGAATGTTAGTTCCGCTGGGACTTTCGGTTTCACAATTGATTGTAGCTTGCGTGGTGCTGTCCATGTTTTTCCCCTGCGTGGCTACTTTTGTAGTGCTAATCCAGGAATTAGGATGGAAAGACATGCTTAAGGCAACTGCCATTATGATTGTTGCCGCACTTTTGGCGGGGAGTCTGTTGAATTTTATTTTATAAAGGAAGAAATTTTGTGAATAAGAAACTAGCTTTACTAAGCGTAATATTATTGTTGCCTTTGATGGTTTTGGTGATGGGGATGGGGGAGACGGTTAAAGTTGGTGGAGGTGCGCTGCGCAATTCAATTGACGTTGGGGACCGGGCGATTGATTTTACTTTAAACGATTTATTTGGTAATCCGGTAACCTTATCTGACTATAAAGGGAAAGTGGTGTTTTTAAATTTTTGGGCAACCTGGTGCCCGCCGTGCCGCGATGAAATGCCCGGCATGGAATCATTATATACCGCGCTTAAGGGAGAAGATTTTGAAATGTTAGCGGTTAGTACCGATCGTGCTTCAAAATCAACGGTTAGCCAGTTTATATCTAACCGGGGGTTTACTTTTCCGGTTTTGTTAGATCCCAGCGGTAAAGCCTCAATCCCTTATGGTATATCCGGCATTCCTACTACTTTCATCATTGATAAAAGAGGAATAATTACGCAAAAAATTATTGGGGCGCGTAATTGGGGTGACGTTTCGGTAATGAATCAGCTTAGGGAGCTAATTAGAAAATAAATGACTAATCTGTCCGTAACCATAGCTTTTGTCGCAGGGATTCTTTCCTTTTTTTCGCCCTGCGTTTTTCCGTTGATTCCTTCTTATATTTTATTGATTTCGGGGCTTTCGTTTAAGGAAATTACCGACGCGGCGCAAACCGAACGCACCCGTTGGGTAATCATTATTAACTCGCTCTTCTTTATTTTGGGGTTCTCTTTAGTTTTTATTATTTTGGGAGCTACTGCCAGTTTACTCGGACAAATATTTTTCATATATAAAGATGTCATCAGGATTGTGGGCGGAATCATTGTTGTGATGCTGGGCCTTTATGTGATGGGATTATTTCAAATTGGTTTTCTGAATGTTGAAAAAAGAATTAATCTGCCGGTGAAAACAACCGGATATCTAGGATCATTATTAGCGGGCATTACCTTTGGCGCGGCCTGGACGCCTTGTATTGGTCCAATTTTAGGGGCAATTTTACTGCTCGCCAGCTCTTCGAAAACCGTAACCACTGGAATTTTATATCTGGTAGTGTTTTCCTTAGGCTTAGCCATTCCATTTTTAATTACGGCGGCACTTTTACAAACCGTGATCAAATATATTACCAAGATTAATCGCTATATGGGTATTATCAAGGTGATAAGCGGCCTGCTTTTGGTTATAATTGGGCTGCTGCTACTTACTAATTGGTTTCAGTTGTTGGTCAACTTTATGCCACCCATAGGCATATAAATAAAGGAGGGTTACCATGGCAAAAAAAGTTACTATCTATTCAACTCCGCCGTGCCCTTACTGCAAAATGGCCAAAAGTTTCTTAAAAGAAAACAATATTGAATTCACCGATATTGATATTTCGGCGGAGCAAGCTGCGGCCGAAAAAATGGTCGAAAAATCGGGACAAATGGCGGTGCCCGTACTAGATATTGACGGCCAAATTATCGTAGGTTTTGCCAAAGACGAAATTAAAAAAGCTTTAGGGATATAAAGGGGGCGAAATAATGGATAAAAAGATATTAGGGGATTTATGCCAGGCGCTCAAGGCCGCGCATGACATGGAGAAAAGTGGGTACGATATATATATGAAAGCAGCCGAAAAAACTTCCAATAAACTGGGAAAAAGCACGCTGGAAGCCATTGCCAAAAAAGAGCTGGATCATATCAAGGCGATTGATGAATTTACTAAAAAGGCTACCCAGGGAGATTTAAATTTAGCGATGGCCATCTCCAGTATCAACGTCTTGGATAAAAAGGATTATGTTCGTCCGATTATGGATAAACTGGCGAAAGAACTGGACGAAAAGGTAAAATCTGATTCTGATCTGGAAAAAGCGTATGAGGTTGCTATGCAGCTTGAGAGAGAGTCATATGATTTTTATAAAGATCTGGCTGATCAATCTGCCGATCCGCAAGTTAAAAAGTTTTTTGAATTTTTAATGAGTGAAGAAAACACGCATTACGAACTACTGCAGGAATCTTTAGAATATCTTAATCATCCCGGTGACTGGTTTAAAGAACAAGAACGCTGGATTATGGAAGGATAAAATAATGAAAATCTTTAATGAAGGCGAAAATATTGTTATCGGCGATTTTGACGAAATTGAAGCTTTAAGAGTTGCGGTAAAGCTTGAAAATGACGGCATGAAATTTTATTTAAAATCCAGTGAATTGGCTCCGGATGAAGAAACCAAACAGATGTTTAAAAATCTGGTTAAAGAAGAAGCAAAGCACATTCAGCGCTTTGAAAAACGAGCCGAGGAGATCGGTAAAGCCAAAAATATCGAAGTTGATCTTTCCCGCGGAGGAGAAGAGGAATTTTTTGATTTTATTGATCCGGGGGTCTTTGGAGATACGTTAAATATCGAAAAAGTAATTGCCGGAGTTAATAATTGTTTGGATGCACTTACCATCGGAGAGCAATCGGAGGTAAATGCCATTAATTTTTATAAAGCGATTTTGAAGCACAATGATTCGGAAGCCGGCAAAGCGGTGATTAAAGATATTATTAAAGAAGAGCAAAAGCACCTAAAAACCCTGATTAAATATAAAGAATTATTAGAAAAAAAAGGAGGAAAATAATGCCTAGTATTGAAGATGTAAAACCACTCTTGATTGCATTGAAAGGTGAACAGGAAGCATTGGAGTTGTATACCCGCATGAAGCAGCGCAGTACTAATCCTACCGGGAAAGAAATGTTTGAAAATCTGATTGCAGAAGAGAAAAAACATGCCCGGATTATTGAGGAAAGGCTGTCTACCATAAAAGCTCCGGTGGATACCTCGCAAATCAGCGAAAAAGTTTCATCATTATCTGAGGTTGATTTTGAGGATCCGGCCCTGAGCGATCTTGAAATCATTAAATTGGCTATCGAAGACGAGAATGCGGCCTTTGCCTTTTATATGAAAGCTTCCGAAGAATCTACCGATCCGGAAGAAATTGCCATCTTTACGCTTTTGGCTAGAGACGAAAAAGGGCATATCGAGCTTTTGAAAAAAAGGCTGCAAGGGTAATTCCATGGCTGAAGTAAAAGATCTAATTATCATTGGAGCCGGTCCGGCCGGCATCACCGCTGCGGTTTACGCCGCCCGCAAAAAAATGGACTTCACGGTAATTTCTCGAGATATTGGCGGCCAGGCCGCCTGGTCGGGGGATATCGAAAATTATACCGGCTATCAGTTTATTTCCGGGCCCGATTTGGCCATCAAATTTAAGGAGCATATGGAAAAGTATGAATTTGATCTTAAGGAAGGGGGAGAGGTGTTAAAGGTTGAACAGGAAGGAAAAAACTTTAAGGTTAAAACTTCCAAAGATGAGGAGTTAGTAGCTAAAACATTGGTGATTGCTTCGGGAAAACGGTCACGCCTGCTTAACATTCCGGGAGAAGTAAAATTTAAAAATCGGGGAGTCACTTATTGTGCAACTTGCGATGGTCCAATTTTTCAAGGTAAGACCGTGGCCGTAATTGGAGGCGGCAATTCAGCCTTGGATGCAGTCCTGCAAATGATTAAAATCGCCGAAAAGGTGTATCTCATCAACATTAACGAGGCGTTGGGTGGCGATGCGGTCATGATCGAAAAAGTAATGTCATCGGATAAGGCTGAGGTGCTAAATAAAACAAAAATGCTTGAAATCATGGGGGACAAGTTTGTTAAAGGTATCCGGGTTGATCAAGCCGGCAAAATCCGAGAAATTCCTTTGCAGGGAATTTTTGTGGAAATTGGGCTGCTGCCGAACAGTAACATTATTGATTTTGTAAAGAAAAATAAAAATGATGAAATTATGATCAATTGTTCGGCCGAAACCTCGGTGCCCGGGGTTTTTGCGGCGGGGGATGTCACCGATGTTCCGGAAAAGCAGATTATTGTGGCGGCGGGGGATGGGGCTAAGGCAACACTGGCGGCATTTAAGTATTTAGTAAAATTATAAAGGAGGGTAAAAAATGACAAAATTATTAGAAGTTTATAAATGTGAGATTTGTGGAAATATTGTTGAGCTTTTACATGCGGGGGCGGGAGAGTTAGTTTGTTGTGGTCAGCCGATGAAGTTAATGGCTGCTAAAACAGAAGATCAAGGAAAAGAAAAACACGTTCCGGTTATCGAAAAGACGGCCAAGGGAATATTAGTAAAAGTTGGAGCAGTCCCACACCCCATGGAAGATAAACACTACATAGAATGGGTTGCTGTGGAAAAGGATGGTAAAGTTTTACGTGCATTCTTGAAACCGGGCGATAAACCGGAAGCTGAATTTCCAGTTTCTGCGGATGGAGGCATAGCTAGAGAATATTGCAGCGTCCATGGCCTATGGTCAGCGGGCAATTAAATAAAGGAGGAAAATAATGAAAAGTTTAAAAGGGACCAAGACTGAAAATAATTTATTGAAGGCGTTTGCGGGTGAATCTCAGGCTCGAAATCGTTATACCTATTTTGCTTCCAAAGCCAAAAAAGAAGGGTATGAGCAGATTTCGGCGATTTTTACCGAAACCGCGGAAAACGAAAAAGAACATGCCAAAAGATTCTTTAATTTTTTGGAAGGTGGCCTGGTTGAAATTCAGGCTTCTTTTCCGGCCGGGGTAGTTGGCAGCACGGCAGAAAATCTTAAGGCTGGGGCGGGGGGAGAAAACGAAGAATATTCAATCTTATATCCTACTTTTGCCAAGGAAGCGGATGCGGAAGGCTTCAAGGAAATTGCGGATGTTTTTAGGGCAGTTTCCATTGCCGAAAAACAGCACGAAAAAAGGTATTTAGATCTTATGGCCAATATTGAAAAAGGCCGTGTATTTAAACGCGAAAAAAATACTAAATGGCGCTGCCGAAATTGCGGCTATATCCATACTGGGGCGGAGGCTTTGGATAAGTGCCCAGCTTGTAATCATCCCCAGGCTTATTTTGAGCTTTTAGGGGAAAATTGGTAGGCAAAACGCGCAAGTTTTAGGTCTAAAGAACCGATATATATAGTAGAGAGAGCACTAAGCTCGAGGAGTGATTTAAGTGCCATATATTGGTTTTATAGCATTAGGTTATTTATTCATACTTTACACCATGGTAAAGTAGTTTTTCTGATGCGTTTACCTTCTTGGTTGACCTCTAATATCTGATAAAAATTCTTGTTAATTTCCTGCAATATTTCTGCATTATTGTCGATAGGTAAATATGACAGTCTTATCTGGCGTTGATATTTACAATAAAGTTAACCGGTTCTTCGGGTGGCCTCCGGTTACCGCTGCCGAAACTTTATACTGTAATGATGCTAGTTCGCAGAGCGAAGCGCATCTTCAGAAAGTATGTGATCTCGCTGATTTCCCCTTTTGTAATTGTGATTCTTTTGGCACCTATGATTTTATAGCTGACCCCGCTAAAGCCATCGAGCTATCAGAACTTTTATCTGAAAACGGTGAAGATGAATTTGCCGCTGAATTGTTAACTGATTCAATTTTCGGATTATATTCGATGTTAGAAGATGATCCGACTAATGCAGAAGCTGCGTATTCTCTGGCAAAACTGATGCACTATTTAGGGAACCCCGCACTGGCCAGAGATATCTACTTTGATTTTATGATTGAATTATGTCTAATCGAAGAACCAACTAGTGATGATATTGATAATCTGCAATTTGCGGTGCAGCTTATCGATGAGTGTGACTTGATTGAAGAAGATGAAGCGCAAGTAATTCTTAGTCGGTTGGGGGAGGAAGATATTAAGGATGCGGCGGTGGCAATGAGGATAAAGTTATATCAGGCAATTTTAGCGGGCGAGCCGGACCAGTATAGTAATACCTATCTTGATGCACAGTTCGGGTTATTTAATGAATATTATCTGGGACGACAGTTTGATCTGGCGCGAATTGAATATGACGCGTTGCTGCGGATACTTGAAGGGGTGGTTCCTTATCTGGCAGCTGAATATCGCTTTCGTATGTGTTATTTGGTTAGTGATTATGCCGGGGCGTTTGCTGCGATTCAGGACTTACCTGCCTTTTCACAGAACGGGGAACTAACTAAAGAGGAGGCTAAGCAAAAAGTAAGCGATGGTGGGGGGTTCCAAAGTTTTCGCCTTCCTCTTTCTGAGATCAAAGCCAAGAAATCTGAACGGTTAATTGAGATTGATCGCACCGGACAGGATTTTGAAGACCTGGTTGAAGGCGTTGCTTTGAGTATAGATTTGGGGGATGAGGTGGCAGCCTGGCAAATGCTGGAAGCCGCGCAAGAAATTAATCCATATTCTTCATTTTTAAAAGGACTAGAGCTCGATTTATTAATCTGGCTAGGAGATTATGATTTAGCAATGAGCTTGATAGAAACTTATCGAGGTAATTTTAGAATGGATTCTTATTACCACCGCGTATTTTTAAATACCAGCGCGGCTCAAAACGGTGCCCGTGCCAAAAGACTAGCCGAAGGACGTTATGATCGTTTTATAAGACGAAAACTTAACGAGACGAAAGAAAAGGTTAAGTATTTCCCCCAAAGTTATTACGGATGGCTGTACATTTCGCAGGCATCTTTTATGCGGTTAGATCAGCTGGAAACGGCTCGAGCCGCTTTTGAAGAGGCCGAGGTGATTTTAGCTGATGCGATTGCTGCCGGAGCCGGTGAGATTGATGGAGCTAATAATGCCTATGATTTCCTGCAGGGTATGCTCAATCGGATCCGATTATTTGGAAGAGAAAGAGCTCAGCTTGATGGAAAACCGGTCAGGTTGGTAGATTACCGTCCGGGCAGTGCCGGTTCTATGGATTCGACCGCCGAGCTTCCCGCGGGAGAAGAAATGCAACAACTTTTAGCATCAAATATGATTTGGTATTACGTGGAAAATGGTGCTCGCATGCGGGAAGCAATCGTAAGCTTTATCAATGCAACACGGGAGACCAATCCACGCTGGGGTTTTAGTGAAACCTCAGTTGAAAACTTAGCAATTTTAAGTTTAGATGAAGTAATTATGCTGGCTGCTCGGGTTACTGAATGTATGCTTGATTATGATTCTCTGAATCCCCGCGATGTTGTTAATAATCTTGATCCGATTGATCTTAAAGTTAGTTTAAATTTATATAGTTCTGGAGTTTGCGAAAACTATTTAGCATTATTTGCCGCCATTTTTGAAAGTATAAAAGAAATAAATCCAAACCTGGTTAACGCCTATGCTGATTTTAGTTTTGCCTCCAGTCGTGGCTGGAATACCGTTTTTGTAGTAAGAGAAAATGATATTATTGGATTTGTTTTAGATGTAACTCAGGATGACAATGATCACGTATTTGGAAATGATATGGGCGGTTTACGCAACTATCGTGTTTTTAGATAATTAATTTTTCCTTCCTTGACACTGCATTCCCCTTCCGTTAACATTACCTTTGTCTCACGGGGAGCTCTAAGTATGCCAGGGCTGAGAACTTCAAGGATTTGAAGGACCCAGAAATACCTGATCAGGGTAATGCCTGCGGAGGAAAAATGAACCCCAAAATTAATTCCCCCCTCGACAACTTCGAAGAAATCTTTTCAAGAAATGTTTCCGGCATTCGGGCTGCTTTACGCGGTAAGAAAATTGGCATTGCCGGATGCGGTGGATTAGGGTCTAACCTCGCGGTTAATCTGGTGCGTATGGGTGCAGATAACTTGGTATTAGTCGATTCAGACAAGATCGAGCCCAGCAATTTAAACCGTCAATACTATTTTTGGGATCAGATCGGCAGCTTAAAAGCAAAAGCGCTTGAAGAAAACTTAAAACGAATCCACCCCCTGATTACGTGTGAATGTCATTCTGTAAGAATAAATTCTTCAAATCTTCAATCTATCTTTTCAGGGTGCGAAGTGGTGGCCGAATGTTTTGACGGGGCGGGGGATAAGGCGCGGCTGGTGGAAGATTTGGTTAATAAAGGGATTCCTGTGGTGGCGGTTTCTGGTGTGGCGGGAAAGAATTCAGCGGAAGCGATTAAAATTAAAAGACCTATCAAAAACCTAATTTTAATTGGTGATGATGCCTCTCCCGATTGTAGTGAGGGATTGATCTCGCCCCGGGTATCGATTGCGGCAGCACACCAAGCTTGGGCTATTATGAATTTTTTGTCAGAAGGAGAGAAAAATGAAAGTGATCGTTAACGAAAAGGAACATCAGCTGACAGAGAAAGATCTGCACTCACTTTTTAAAGATTTAAAAATCAATCCTGAAGTTGTGGTGGTAGAGAAAAATGGTGAAATTATTCCTCGCAAGAATAATTGTGAATTAAAAGATGGTGACCGTTTAGAAATTATTAAGTTTGTTGGAGGGGGCTGAAAATGAAAGATACTTTAAAAATTGCTGATAGAGAGTTTAATTCCAGGCTTTTTATCGGAACGGGTAAGTTTTCTTCGCCGGCGGTTATGCAGGCAGCGGTTGAGGCGGCTGAGTCCGAAATAGTTACGGTCGCTTTACGGCGGGTTGATTTAGATAATCCGAACGATCAAATTTTAGAACATCTTGACCCAAATAAAGTTTTAATTTTACCCAATACTTCCGGAGCGCGGGATCATACGGAAGCGGTAAGATTAGCAAAATTAGCGGCGGCGTCCGGTTTGCCTAAATGGATAAAACTTGAGGTTACTCCTGAACCCCGGTTTTTACTGCCGGATCCGGTAGAGACGCTCAAGGCGGCAGAAATTTTAGTTAAAGATGGATTTAATGTGATGCCTTATATTAATGCCGATCCGATTCTGGCGAAACGATTAGAGGAAGTCGGCTGTGTTACGGTTATGCCGCTTGGTTCTCCAATCGGGAGTAATCAGGGCATAAAAACTTTGGAAAACATAAAAATTATTTTAGATTTGGTTAATATTCCGGTAGTGGTGGATGCGGGATTAGGAAAACCTTCCGATGCGGCGCTGGCGATGGAGCTGGGGGCATCTGCGGTATTGGTAAATACTGCCATTGCAACTGCGGGCAATCCAACTGAAATGGCTAAAGCCTTTAAATTAGCAGTAATTGCTGGAAGATGTGCCTATTTAAGTAAAATTCCCGAAACTAAAGATTTTGCGGAGGCTTCGAGTCCTCTTTCTGGGTTGTTAAGATGAGTTTCAAGAAAGTATTAGAAAAATTTGATCCTTCTTTGACCAAACATAAGATTGACCAGGTTAGTGATGAGGAAATTGAGGTCCTGCTTTTTAAAGAAAAGTTTTCTCTGGATGATTTGATTCCTCTGCTTTCTCCAGCTGCGGAAAAGAACTTATCAAAACTTTCAATTAAGGCGAAAAATAAAACCCTGCAGCATTTTGGCCGGACGATTAAGCTGTATGCGCCATTATATTTGTCGAGTTATTGCCGCAATAGTTGTGTGTATTGTAATTTTAATAAAAAAAATAAGACCGCCCGCCGGCGGCTTAGTTTAAAAGAAGCACAAAAAGAAGCGCAAATACTTTTTGATTATGGTTTCAGGCATATTTTATTAGTTGCGGGAGAAGACCCTGATTTTATTAACCGGGAGTATCTGGCTGAATTAATTAAAAATTTAAAAACAAAATTCTCCGGCGTTTCGGTTGAAATTGCTCCGCTGGAGGCGCAAGAGTATCTACAATTGGAAAATCTTGGTTTGGATGGTTTAACCATTTATCAAGAAACTTATGATCATAAAGTTTATCGGGAAGTGCATGCGGGCGGGAGCAAAAGTGATTTTTGGTGGAGATTAGCCACTCCGGAGAGGGGAGGGCAGGCAAAGTTAAGGGAGCTGGGAATTGGATTTCTTTTGGGATTGGCAGATTGGCGGGTGGAAGGTTTTTATTTAGGAATGCATGCGGCTTATTTAATGAAAAATTTCTGGCAAAGCCAAATCTCAATATCATTTCCTCGTATCCGGAATATCGAAGCGAGCTTTCGGCCTCCCCAGCGGGTGAGCGATAAAAATTTGCTCCAATTAATTACGGCGCTTAGATTAGTTTTTCCGCATGTGGATATGACTCTTTCAACCCGGGAGTGTCCGGCGCTGCGCGATGATCTAATTGGAGTTGGAATCACCCGCATGAGTGCGGGATCCAAAACTTCGCCGGGTGGATATGCTAACGCCGGCCAAAACGAAAGTAAGCAGTTTTCACTTGAGGATCACCGCTCACCATTGGAAGTTTCTCAGTCGATTTCAAGTGCCGGATTTGACCCCGTTTTTAAGGACTGGGAAAGACTCTTTGATCGTGAAAAACTTTAAAACTAGCGTTGGAAAAGAATTGGCGTATGCTAGAATAACTTCTAAGGAGGAGACTTAAATGGTAGAACAATACAATCCAACTGTAATGGATCATTTTATGCACCCGCGTAACATGGGTGATATGGAAAATCCGGATGGGGTGGGGCATATCGGCAATCCCCAGTGTGGGGACATTATGGAAATGTACATTAAAGTAAAAGATAATGTCATTATCGATGTTAAATTTAAAACTTTTGGTTGTGGAGCCGCAATTGCTTCAAGTTCAATTGTAACTGAGTTGGTAAAAGGAAAAACCATTGAAGAAGCGCTGAAAATAACCAATCAACAAGTGGTGGATGCTTTAGGCGGTCTTCCTCCGATCAAGCGCCATTGTTCGGTACTCGGTGAAGATGCGCTGAAAAGCGCCATTGATGATTATTTAAAAAAGACTACCGGCAAAGGGATCGAGGGCTGGCAGCCGCATGAGGAAGAAGAACATGCCCACTGAGGCCAAACGCAAAGTTTACTTTGATAATATGGCCAATACCCCACCCGACCACCGCGTAATCGAAACCATGCTCCTGCAAACTAAAGAAGCCTTTGGAAATCCCCTTAATATTCATGATTTTGGAGAAAAAACCGCCGAAGTTATAGAATCTTCACGGAAAAATGTAGCTGAATTAATTGGAGCTACCCCGGCAGAGATAATATTTACTTCCTGTGGATCTGAATCAAATAATTTTGCGATTCGAGGGATAGCCAAAGCTTACGAAAAGAAAGGCAAGCATATAATTTCTTCCGCGATTGAACATTTTTCGGTGCTGCAGGTATTAAAGGCATTAGAAAAAGAAGGATTTAAAGTAACTTATCTGCCAGTTGATAAAAATGGGGTTATCAATTCCCAAGCTGTGGCGAAAGCCATAACCCCTGAGACAATTTTAGTTACTTTAACTCATGCCAGTAATGAAATTGGAACCATTGAGCCCATTGCTGAAATTGGAAAGATTGTAAAAGACAAAGGGATCATCTTTCACGTAGATGCGGTGCAAACCGCAGGAACTATTCCATTAAATGTTGCCGAATTCCAGGTAGATGCTTTAACTCTTTCGGCTAATCTGTTTTACGGGCCCACTGGAATTGCCGCTCTTTATCTGAAAAAGGGCACACGCATTGTTCCGTTTTTGGTTGGCGGAACCCAAGAAGAAGGAAAACGTGCCGGAACCCAAAATATCCCCGGAATTTCCGGGATGGGGAAGGCAGCTGAGTTAGCAAAACAAGAAATGAATGCACGCAGTGAAAAATTAATCCCACTGAGAGATAGGCTACTTAAAGGTCTTACCGAAAAAATTGATGACTTTTTTATTACCGGACATCCAACCAACCGATTGCCTGGACACGCGAGCGGGGTAGTTAAATATATTGAAGGCGAATCGATGTCGATGCTGCTTAATATGGAAGGAATTGCGGTATCCACCGGATCAGCCTGTGTTTCAAAAGCGCTCAAAGCTTCACACGTTGTATTAGCACTCGGAGTTTCTCCCGAAGACGCACACGGTTCCCTTGTTTTTTCGATGGGAAAAGATGCTTCTGTAGAAGATGTAGACTATGTATTAGCAAAACTTCCGCCCATTGTTAAAAGACTTAGAGAAATGTCGCCGCTTTATCCTAAAAAGAAGGGGGCTAAGTAATGGAAAAGGAAAAGTTTAATATTGTAGTTTTCTCGGGCGATATGGATAAAGTTTTAGCCGCTTTCATTTTAGCGACTACGGCAGCTTCCATGGGAATGGAAACTAGTATGTTCTTTACCTTTTGGGGCCTAAATGTTTTGCGTAAAAAGAAACTTACCAGTGGGAAAAACATCTTGCAGAAAATGATGAATTTTATGAACCAGGGTGGGGCTAGTCGGCTTTCGCTTTCGAAGTTTAATATGCTGGGGATGGGACCGGCCATGATGAAGGTGCTGATGAAGCAAGCCAAAGTTCCCAGTATCGAAGAATTTATAAAAACGGCAAAAGGTTTGGGCGTGAAATTAATTGCCTGTACCACCACGTTTAGCTTTATGGGATTTGAAAAAGATGATTTTATCGACGGCATTGATTCTTATGCCGGTGCCGCTACGTTTATGGGAATGGCTTGCGAAGGAAAAGTTAGTTACTTTATATAAGGAGGCATCTTCATGAGAGCCGATGTGTCTCTCGATTGTTTTGGTCTTTTATGTCCCATGCCCATTATTAAAACTGCAGAAAAGATTAAACTCCTTAAAACCGGAGAGGTATTAGAAGTTCTTTCGAATGACGAAGGAATAAAAACCGACATGCCGGCCTGGTGTAAGGCTACCGGGCAGGAGTTTATAGGGGTGGAGGAGAGAGGCGGGGAATATCGCGCCTATGTGAAAAAAAGGGGTGAGTAGCCCATGGTAAAAGACCCGGCGCATGCGCATCAACCTTCTAGTAAAACCGAAAAAATATTCATTTCCATTTCCGGCATGCATTGTGCTTCCTGTGTTACCTCAATTGAAAATGCCTTAAAAAGTTTTAAAGGGGTCATAGACGCAAAAGTTAATTTCGCTTCAGAAAAAGCCACAGTAGAATATGATCCCGCAGTTGCTGACGTTGAAAAAATTGAAAAAGTTATTGAAGCCACCGGCTATAAAGTTATCCGACCGAAAAAAGCAGCAGGTAATGTCTTGAGGCTTAAAGTTGTTGGTATGGATAATCCTCATTGTGTGGGCACCGTTGGGGGAGCGGTCAAAAGTCTTCCGGGAATAATATCCCAGGATCTGCGGGTAAATGAGAAAGCCGTGATTCAATATGATCCGGCTCAAGTCGATCCACAAAAAATCAAAGAGGTTATCAAAGCAGCCGGCTATACCCCGTTTGAAGAAGCAGAAGTAACGGTTGATGTTGAAAAAGAAGCGCGCGAGAAAGAAATCCAAAACTTTAAGAATAGATTTATGGGCGCTCTCGTTTTAAGTTTACCTTTACTCTACTACATGCTGGCGATGCTTTTTAACGTACCGATCCCTAAATTTATGGTTCAGCATGCCGCGACCATCCAATTTATACTTACCACGCCAATCATGTTTATCGGCAGTATCTTTTTTACCAGAGGAATCGTTTCCCTGGTCAAAACCAGAACTGCCAATATGGACACCCTGGTTTCTCTCGGGGTGGGGGCGGCCTATCTCTACAGTTTATTTGTAACCGTAAATATTTGGATGGGCAATCCCGCTTACGGGATGGGAAACCTCTATTACGAAGTGGCGGGCTTCTTATTAACCTTTATCCTGCTTGGAAAATATTTTGAAGCGATGGCCAAAGGAAAAACATCTGAAGCAATCAAAAAATTGATGGGCCTGCAGCCCAAGACGGCGGTGGTAGAAAGAGATGGTAAGGAAATAGAGGTTGCAATTAACCAGGTAGAGGTTGGAGATATTATAATCGTAAAACCGGGTGGAAAAATCCCGGTGGACGGAACCGTCATTGAAGGCCATTCCAGTGTGGATGAGTCTATGGTAACTGGAGAGAGTATTCCGGTTGAGAAAAAGGCGGGCGATAAAGTAGTGGGTGCCACTATCAATAAAACCGGTTCATTTAAGTTTAAAGCCGAAAAAATTGGAAAAGATACGTTTCTAGCTCAGGTGATAAGACTGGTTGAAGAAGCTCAGGGAAGCAAAGCTCCAGTGGAAGAATTGGCGGATAAAATCTCAGCAGTTTTTGTGCCGGCGGTGGTTTTGATTGGATTAGTAGCATTTGTTATCTGGTTGGTGGCTGGACAGAGTTTTATTTTTGCGCTTACCGTTTTTATTACAGTCATAATCATAGCGTGTCCCTGTGCTTTGGGATTAGCTACTCCCACCGCAGTGATGGTGGGGACTGGATTAGGAGCTGAACATGGAATTCTCATTAAAAGTGCAACCGCCCTGCAGCGTGCCGCTCAACTTAAAGTTATTGTTTTTGATAAAACTGGAACCTTAACTAAAGGTGAGCCGGAAGTCACAGATTTAATTCCCAAAGACGTATTATTATATGCAGCGGTTGCGGAAAAGCGGTCTGAACATCCGTTGGCAGAAGCAATTCTTAAGAAGGCGAAACTCGAAAAAATTGACGTCCCGGATCCAGAAAATTTTAATGCTATTTCTGGTAAAGGCGTTGAGGCCAGTCTGAAGGGTGAATATATTTTGCTTGGCAACCGAAAGTTGATGCAAGAAAAAAACATTCCAATTACAGAACAAGAAAATAAAATACAAGAGCTAGAGTCACAAGGAAAAACAGTCATGCTGGTTGCTAAAAATAATATTTTGATTGGATTGGTGGCGGTTGCGGATACTTTAAAAAAATATTCAAAGGAAGCCGTAGCTGAATTGCATCACATGGGAAGAGAAGTAGTCATGATTACCGGTGATAACCAAAGAACCGGAGAAGCCATTGCTTCCCAGGTTGGTATTGATCGGGTTCTAGCTGAAGTGCTTCCACAAGATAAGGCGGATAATATCAAAAAACTTCAGGCCGGAGGAAAGCAAGTAGCGATGGTAGGGGATGGAATCAACGACGCCCCGGCACTGGCCCAAGCTGACATTGGTATCGCAATTGGGACCGGAACTGATGTTGCCATTGAAACTGGAGAAATTGTTTTAGTAAAAGATGATTTGCGGGATGTGGTAACCGCGATCGATTTAAGTGCTTATTCAATGCGCAAGATCAAACAAAATCTTTTCTGGGCTTTTATTTATAATTCTTTAGGAATTCCAATTGCTGCTGGAATTTTATATCCCTTTACCGGGTTTTTATTAAATCCGATTATCGCTGGTGCAGCGATGGCTTTCAGCTCGGTTTCGGTAGTGTCAAATTCGCTTTTAATGAAAAGATTCAAACCCAGAATAAAATAACAGGGAGGTGAAACATTATGATGGGAGGATTAACTGGATTTCTTTGGGGATCATTAATTATTGTACTTTTACTTTTAGGTTTTGCGTACATAATTTGGGCGATTGCGAGTAAGGAAAAAGGAGCCGTAAAAAATATTGGTCAGGCAATTGCAATCGTGATTGCAGTTTTGGCGATCTTTATCTTTTTATATGGCAGCGTATACGGGGGAATGTTTGGAGGATGTGGTGGTAAAGGTTATATGATGGGTAAAGGGATGATGCGCTACAAGGAGGGAGCAGACGAAAGCAAAATGTATGAATATATGGAAAAAGTCATGAAAAAACCCGGTATGCATGAGTGGATGGAAAAATATATGGAGAAAAACAAGTAAAGAGTTTTAATGTAGCGGTTTTATTTCGAATTTTTCTTCAAGTTTTTTGGGATGCCAGGACAGTTTAGCTTTACGCAGTCCTGGTATCCCTAAGTCCTGCTCCAGATTTATGTATTTAAATGAATTAAATGTTTTTTCACAAGCTTCTTTGATTAACATCTGGAAAACACCTGCGGTTTGAGGCTTTCCGTACGAAAAATGGACCGAAATCATATTTGGATTCGCCGTGCCTAGGATAAAGCCTTTGACTGAATCCTCAGCAAAAAGCATGCCGCCTTTGCAGTTAAGCTTATCAAATTGTCCAAAAGCTTCTTCAATGGCCTTCTTTTGTGAGTTGTAGGAAAATTTGGTGAAAAAGCGGGTTTCTTTTTTATGGCCGGCCCATTCCTCAAATAATTTTAAGGCTTGTACTGCATGCTCCGCTTTTAACGGAACAAACTGATAATCTGGAAAATGCTTCAAGAATCGTTTTAAGTGATTGCGTTTGCCATCGAACTTCTTGCCTTCAAGATTTGCTAAGTCTTCGCGAAGATAAATATAATCAGATTGATTGCGTAAATATTTGCAGCGATACTCATCCTTAGATAGTGATTCGCAAAATCTTTTAGAAAGCCTCGAAAGTTTTCCAGTGAGATTTAAACAGGTCTCGATGGTGCTGGAAAGCTTATGCTGACTGAGTGGTTCAAGGAAGTAGGGGGCTTCGTGCATGGGGCTGATTAATAAACAAAGATTTTCATTGATCATAGTTAATTGGGCACGGTCGAAGTTACGGTAAATAAATAAATTAGCCAAGTTTAATTCACAAATGGATCGTGGCGACGCATTTAAATATTTGGTAACTATTTCAAAGTCGGCTATTTCCAGGTTTTTAAACTTTGGATATTCAGGAATCATGTTTTGATTTTACCATGCAGGTGCATTTTTCTGGAATGCATTCCTGGCACTCGACGGGATCTTTGGGTGGGAGGAAGGCAGGAGGGGAGACCGGCTTAAATCCTAATTTTTTAAAGAAATCGGGAATAATAGTGTATAAATAAATATCTTTAGCGGCTTTTGTAAATAATTCCTTAATTAGTTGGGATGCAATGCCGTGTTTTTGATAGCCGGGACGCACTCCAACCGAACTGAGAAAGAAAAAATTATCATATTCCTTTAATCGGGCGGTGCCCACTACTTTTCCGTCTTTTTTAGCTACCCAAAAACCACCAAAAGCTTGATGAGTTGCAAGTAAATCCAGCTCTTCGAGGATTTTTACAATTTGTGCCTTGTCTTTTTCTTGTGCGCGTTCAATCATTAGCATAACTTTTATTATTTTACTATAAATACCAAAAATTCAGCAGTCTTCTTTTTTTTAGCGTTGGCTTATGTTACGATTACCTTGATATGACACTTCAAATTCAACCTCAATCCAAACGAGTTTTTATCGGTCGTTTTGAATGCGGCTATGATCTTTTAGCCGCACTAACCGGCTTTTGCAAGAAAAATGATATTAAGCTGGGAACTTTTAATGTCATTGGCGCAGTGAAAAAAGCCAAGCTCGGGTATTATAACCAGGAAGAAAAAAAGTATACTTACTGTATTGATTTAGAGAAAAAAATGGAAATTGCCGCCTGTATGGGAAATATTTCTCAAAAAGACGGAGAAATCATGGTGCATGCCCATATCGTTTTATCAGATCTTGGAGGGAAAACCGTAGGGGGGCACCTCCTGCCCGATACCGAAATCTTTGCGGCTGAATTTCATATTCAAGAGTACACGGGAGCCGAGCTAAATCGAATAAAAGATAGCGTGACCGGATTACCACTTTGGGGAAATAATAAATACAAGGAGTGATTCAAATGTCAAAAGCAATCAATGATGCCGAGTTTTCAAAAGAAGTTGAACAAAATCAGGGAGTAGTATTTGTAGATTTTTGGGCGCCGTGGTGTGGTCCGTGCGTAATGATGGCGCCGCTTTACGATAAAATGTCAAAAAAATATCCTTCAATTAAGTTTTGTAAAGTAGATACTACCCAAAGTTCCGAAAAAGCGATGCAATATGCCGTAACCGGTATTCCCTGCATCATTATTTTTAAGAATGGAAAAGAAGTGGAACGTATTATAGGGCTGCAGCCTGAGCCAAAGTTTGAGCAAACTATAAATAAGTACGCTTAGCATGATCAAGTTAGTTTTACTGCGCCACGGCGAAAGTATCTGGAACAAAGAAAATATCTTTACCGGCTGGACTGACGTGGATTTATCAGCCAAAGGGGTGGAGGAGGCGCGTGCCGCCGGAAAAATATTAAAAAAAGACGATTATACTTTTGATATTGCTTACTGTTCAGTCCTAATCCGAGCGATTCACACGCTGAAAATTGTTCTTAAAGAAATGGGATTAGAATCTTTGCCGGTAGAATACTCATGGCGGCTGAACGAACGCCATTACGGAGCGCTGCAGGGATTAAATAAAGCTGAAACTGCAAAAAAGTATGGTGAAGAACAAGTTTTTAAATGGAGAAGGAGCTTTGCCATCCGGCCGCCTGCGCTAACCGAAACGGATGAACGTTATCCGGGCCATGATCCAAAGTATAAGGATTTAACCAAAGATGAACTTCCGTTAACCGAATCTTTAAAGGATTCGATTGCCCGCTTTATGCCTTATTGGCACGCGGTTATTGTTCCAGCCATCCAATCCGGTAAAAAAGTTTTCATTTCAGCCCACGGCAACAGTTTAAGAGCTTTGATCAAACAGCTTGATAATATTTCGGATGAGGAAATTCCAAATCTCAACCTACCGACCGGGATTCCTTTGATTTATGAATTAGACGAATCCTTAAAGCCCATACGGCATTATTACTTAGGAGACTAAGTGGCGCGACAGGGTTATTTTGCCGGCTTCACATACTTTGGCAGCGTCAACATTATATATACAATAAATAACGATAATATTGCCGAGAAAAAGCACCATACCGAATCAAAAGCCGCTTTGTTAATAAACTCAGCCAAAAGGATCGAACCGATTAGTAAAAATCCAAAAATCTTCAATTTAACGTCGGATCCAATTAGGAACGGAGGTACTACCGCCAATAAATAAAAGACAATATAGATTTCTTTTAAAATATTGGGTCGGGTGGTGGCATAGGCAATGGAGTGGCCGATAACTTTGGTGTCCAGTGTGATCGCTCCGATCAGTAGCGGGGCGTAAGCCGCAACTCCAACTCCAAATCCGATGACCGTTAATACAAACAACAGTCTTTTAACCGGGCGATTAACTTCTTCTTTTTCAGCCATAAACACGGCTAGCGGTGAATAAAATGGCCAGAAGAAAAAGGCAAAGAACAGGAAAAGAAAGGAAAATATTTTAACCATGACCGGGAATCCAAACCCCAGATTCAGCCACACAAACCCTTCCGTGATTTGTTGAAGTCCAAAAAACAGGGGTACCGCAGCAAACAGCAAGTAATCACGATCTTTTTGAGCTGCCTTGGTTATAGTAAGCGCGCTGGCAGCTACTAAAACGGAGCCGACACCGAAACTGGCGGGAGCAGAAAAACACATAATAATTACCTCCTTAAGGCTTTCTCAATTCAGTGTACAGTATTTTTATTATCCCCGCGATGGGTGCGGCAAAAAATAATCCCCAAACTCCGATAAGATGGCTAAGTATTAACATGGCTAAAATTACCGTAATCGGGTGAAGATTTAACCTTTCCCCCATAATGCGCGGTACCAAAATTGTATTTTCAACACTTTGAACCACGATATAGAGCACGATAACCTTAGCGGCCAGGAGCGGCGAAGAAATAAAAGCAATGATTACCGCCGGAACTGCTCCGATGAAAGGTCCCATCACCGGAATAAATTCGGTAATGGCGGCAATTAACCCCAGTATCAGGAAGTACTTTACCCCTAAAAGATAAAGACCGAAACCACAGAGCGTCCCGATTAAAATACATAGTAAGAATACTCCCCTAAAGTATCGGTGGAGTAGTGAATTAATATCTAAAATAATGGTTTGGGTTTTTTTCTGGTGATCTTTGGGCAGCAGTGCAATGATCCCTTTGAGAATTGACTCTTTATCTTTTAATAAATAGAACGTAATGATGGGAATAACAATTAAGTAAATGAATTGCGAAAGAAATCCCGCCAGCGTAGCCGCGCTTTGATTAACAAAATTAACCATCACGTTTAAAATATTTTGCATGCTGTTAACAATCACGGCGTTAACTTGGTCCGGCAGGTGCGCACCCCGATACCATTTAGTAATTGAGTCTAACGTGCTTTGGGTCGAAGCGATAAACTGGGGCAGATTTTCGGCCAGCCGGTTAAATTCGCTGGCAAAGGGCGGGGCAATGAAGCTAATTAAGGTCACCAGTATAATAATTAAAATAAGCGCTGATAATATTATCGAAAGCGTCCGGTTAAGCCCCAGCCCCTTTGGTCTTTGGTCAGAAAGCAATTTAACCGCGGGGTTTAAAACATAAAATAGTATCAGTGCAATGATAATTGGAAAAAGCGCGTCCTGAATGAGGTAAAGGAAAGCAAGAAAAATAATTAAACCAATTACTCTGGTAATCTGTTTGTAATCAACCTTCATGTTTATATTTTCGCACCAGTGTAGTCAAAAGTCAAAATAAAAAGACCCGATTTGAGTTGATCATTTGATGTTGCGTTGTTAGAATTCAGACAACTTATTACAAAGGAGACTAACTATGAATTTTAGGAAAATGTTTTTAGCTTTATTGATCGTATGTGTTGTTACGACCGGAACGGCTTATGCTTGCACGGTATTCAAGGTTACGGCTAAAGACGGGACCATGGTCAGTCCGCGAACCATGGAGTTTGGCTATGACTTAAAATCATCGGTAGACGTAGTGCCCCGTGGTATGGATTTTGCCAGTCCCGCACCAGATAATAAAGCCGGCCTTAAATGGGAAAATAAATACGGCTATGTTGGCATTAACGCTTTTGGCGAGTTTGGTATGGCTTTAGATGGTTTAAACGAGTCCGGGCTGGCTTACAGCGCGCTCTGGTACGAAACGGATACAAAATGGCAGACGGTTGGTCCAGGAGAAAACGATGTTGCGTTGGCGCATATTTTGCTGGGTCCCTGGATTTTGGGAAATTTTGCTAATGTTCAAGAAGTTAGAGAAGGGTTAAAAAAGATTAAAGTTTTTGGAGAGATGATTCCGGAAATGGGGATGGCGCCTCCTCTGCATTCGGCAGTTTACGATGCTAAAGGCGGCTGCATTGTGATTGAGTATGATGACGGGGAGCTCAATGTTTATGATAATCCAATTGGAGTGATGACTAATGCGCCGCGCTTTCCCTGGCACGTGACCAACCTGCGGAATTATGTCGGCATGTCGTCGGGGCAGGCTACTCCGGTGGATTATAGTGGCATCAATCTTAAGCAAATGGGGCACGGCAGCGGTATGTTTGGCTTGCCGGGCGATATCACGCCGCCCAACCGTTTCGTAAAGATGGCAGTGCTGACTCATTTTGCTGACCAGGTAGAAGATGCCAAAGGCGCACTCAACCTGTCACGGCACATCATGAATAATGTAGATATTGTCAAAGGAACGGCGGTAGATAAAGATAAAAACGGAAAGATCACCGGCAGCGAAACTACCCAATGGACCAGTTTTCGTGACTTAACTAATCTAGTGTTCTATTTTAATACTTATGATAATTTGACGTTAAGAAAAATTAATCTTAAGCAGTTTGATTTTACATCTAAGAAAACGTTTGCTATGACGGGCGATGAAGAGCAAATTATTGATATAACCGATCGGAGTAAATAAAAAACTATTTCATGAGAAGTTTTATCGTTTTATTTTTATGCGTGGTGCTGTCGCTTCCGGTTTTTGCTATGAAGGTCTACTTTGATGATCCACAGTATTCATTTCAGCTCCTGCGTGCTTTGGGAGATACTGCAGCCGGGGCCGCGGATATCGGCGAATGCCTTAAGACCGCATACCGCATCAAAGAAGGAGATGGGGAGAGCTGGTACCGTGAGTGGTATAAAACTGCGGAAGAGTTAGAGGCGGACGGGAATGAATTTCTTTCCCGGGGACATAAACTGAGCGCGTCAGAAGCTTTCATGAGAGCTTCTAATTATTACCGTTCCGCAGAATTTTTTCTTCACGGAAATCCCGATGATCCCCGCATTCTACAATCCTGGGAAAAAAGCCGGGATATGTTTGTTAAGGCAGTGGGATTGATCGATCAACCAATTGTTAAAGCGGTCAATATCCATTTTGAAAAGACAACTTTACCCGCTTATTACTGTCTGGTTGATGATTCCGGAAAAAAACGTCCGTTGATCATTATCCATAGCGGCTATGACGGTACCAAAGAGGAACTTTATTATACCGTCGGTCTTCCGGCATTAAGGCGTGGCTATAATTGTCTGTTGTTTGAGGGGCCGGGGCAGGGTGAGGTCATCCGGGCGCAAAAGATTCCGTTCCGACCAGACTGGGAGACGGTTGTTACCCCGGTGGTTGATTTTGCTTTGGATCAGCCGGAGGTTGATCCGGAACGCATCGCGTTAATGGGGATCAGTTTTGGCGGCTATCTTGCGCCCAGAGCAGCGGCGTTCGAGCCCCGCATCAAAACCTGTATTGCTAACGGCGGGGTGTACGATTTTCACTCTAATTTTGTTGCGAACAATCCGCCCGATTTTGAAAAGGAGCTGGATGATCCGAAAGCGGCTAAAGAGATCGATCAGGCCATTTATGCTGAAATGAAAAAGGACCCGGGCCTGCGCTGGGTTTTTAATAATGGAATGTTTACTTTCCGGTCTAAAACCCCAAGTGAACTGATCAGAATGACCAGGCCCTATACCATGCAGGGAATTGCGGATAAGATAAAATGTAACATGCTGGTGGTCAACTCGGAAGGGGATAAGGATATGCCGGGGCAAGCTATTAAGTTGTATGATTCTTTGCAAAGTCCTAAAACCTATATGGAATTTACCAAAGAAGAAGGTGCCGAAGAGCACTGTCAGATGGGCGCGGCTTTTATTTCCAATGAGCGGATCTATAACTGGCTGGATGAGAATCTTCAAAAATAACTTACCCAAAAACTGAAACTTTTCCCCGATTTATCGATAATAATGGTAGGAAGATTTAATTTAATCTGCAGGAGGAAAAAATGTCACCTTCAAAAGTAGGCCCAAAGTTAACGCCTAAAAATCCAATGCGTAGCGGTAAAACAGGAAGACAAGATCCTCACTCTTTGCGTGGAATAGAGGTTCGAGATTCGAGAGGAAACGTGTTGAGCGCCTCTGGTGCGGTAGGTGGATTGCCAGCCGAGTTAGCCGCTAGGATTAATTTTCTTAAAACTGGATTGGATGCAGGTACCTCCCATATCAGAATTCCTGAAATGGTTGCAATCCCTGGGATGCCAGGAAAATTTATTACAATCAGGGAAATAACTATTGGTTTTTGGCGGCAGGTAATGGGAGAATATTTGCCGACGGGAAATAACGCTAAGCAATTTAAAAGAATTCTTGCTAATAAGGGTGCCGCAGATCTTTCTTTAACTGAAATAACTTTAGAAGATAATAAACGGCTGGCGGATGTGCTAAATGCTTTAGTAATTCCTGGCCGGGGTGTTTTTCGTGTTCCGACAGAGGCGGAGTGGGAAGCTGCTCAAGATAGCTTAATAGGAGATAATTGGACAATTACAGAAAGGCCAAATGCAGTACTTTATGTTCTTCGCCACTTGCGCAACAGTAAACGCGACTTAAACTTACCAGACTTCAGTTGTTTCTCCAGTGCTGTGGCTCGTCTGGTCGAGGACAAAACAGGTTAGGCATTTATCTTACGGTTTTCTATTGATTTCTTGAAAAGCCGCGTAGTATTATATCAGCGTGAATTGGAACATTTTAAAATTACGGTTAGCAGTCTTGTTAATGCTGATTTTTACCCTGTTCTTACTGGTGGGATGTAAAAGCAGCTATCTTGTTCGCAATGCTTCTGTAAGCAACATTATCTCTTCATTTAAGGATTACGCGGGGGTACACGGTTATCAGATTACATATCAAAACGATGCAACCGGATCCTATCGGTTGAATATGGGAAATGTTTATGTTCCCGAGGTCAGTCGAACCGTAAAAACAACGACAGTTATCGCTACGCCGGCGAAGGATTCCTATCAGCCCATGACCGCTTATGAAGAAACGACCTGGCTGACGGTAAGCAATCCCGGCCATTACGTGGTTGCAACCGCCATGGTTAGTATAACTCAGCAGGGTGACAATGTGTTGATCGTTTTGGATGGGAACGACGTTGCTGGGGTGCAGCTTAACGACGTATATGATTATTTTGAGGGGTTAGGTTATGTTATCGAAAAAAAATAGTGTTATGAAAGATATGAGAGTGCGAATCGTTGGGGCAGGGATCGTGTGCCTGGTTCTTTTAAGCGGGATGGCCGGGGCGGAAACAGAGATCAGGACTTACCGGCAATTTAAAGATGTTGCCGTAAAAGAGAATGGATCGGTGATGAAATCGGATCGCAAGGAAAATCTATTCGAGTGCACTTATACAATAGATATGGCGAAAAAAACCATTACCAGGACAAAAATACGGCGGCTCGACGATCCTTCCGGTATTGAGGACCCGGTCGTCTACGAGATTAAACAGAAAACGAAATTGTGGGGAAGCGAAGCCGGAAACGGAGGAGAAGTGTTGATTGCTATCCGGGAAGACGGCGGAGAAATATTGGAAATGGGGCGTCGCTTTGCCTTTACCCAGAGAGTCAGCCCGTTCTCTATGGTTATCACCGGCGTTTACCGCAGGGTCTTTAGTAAGGGAGAGGGCTGTCGTTCTTCTAAAGACGATAAGGATGCGGGCCACCGTCCGCAACGGACCGGAAGAAATTGAAGTGCTGGGGTCTGATCCGCAGGCTGGCCATGCTGAAAACTCCGGACCAGTCTTTGCAGGTAATAATTTTGAGATATAAAGGGATTCCATTTGAAACCATATATAATAAGGACACCTTGATTTTTATTCCTGCCGCGGAAGAAAAAACCGAAAAACATTTTAAGCTGCCGCCGGGCGCGGGACGGCTTGATAAGGAAGATGTAAAGGATGATAATTTCCCTTATTAACATGGAATTTTGGATACAAGTCATAAAAGTGGCGACTGCCCTGTTCATCATAACCGATTCGCTTGGCAACCTGCCTTTCTATATCGGAATGACCGAAGACCGGTCAGATGAGGAACGCAGCAGGATTACCATGACCGCAATTATTACTGGCCTCCTCATGATGGCCTTCTTTGTTTTTGCCGGCAGCCTGGTTCTTGACCTCTTTGACCTGACGATTGATGATCTGCGCATTGCCGGCGGAGTGCTGCTTTTAGTTATTTCCGTTGAGGTGCTGATGCGAGGAAGGGTGGTGGCTGGGCACCGCGAGGATATCGGGGCCGTGCCACTAGGCACCCCGCTACTGGTTGGCCCGGGCGCCATTACTACCGTGCTGGTCATGACCAAGCTTTATCAGTTGCCCGCAGTGGTACTCGGAGTTTTGATCTGTTTTGCCCTGATCTGGTTGGTTTTCCACTTTGCGGGGATCATCTTTAAAGTTCTCGGCAGGAATGGCTCCCGAATTGTGACTAAGATCGCTGCCATCCTGATTGCCGCCATTGCGGTGCGCTTCATCCGCGTTGGCATCCAGTCCTTTCTCAGAATAATATGAGTTGCAATGACCGCTTTGGGGAGGTAAAAAATGAAAAATATTAAAGTTTGGATTTTGGTTTTAGGAATATTCTTGGTGGCTTTTATCGCTGGTGCGTGTCAGCAAGCTTCGTCTGGTGGGGATTCGGGAGGGACGGGCTATTTCTTGACTGCAACAGAAAATACTACCCCGGTGGTTTTACCTTCTGCCAGTGGCAGGGCTTTGAGTGCCTGGGGTAGTGGGAATACAATGTATGACATCTTTTATCTTTTCAGACAATATGTTCATCCCGATGACGAAGGCGTAATTGATCGTGCAAATCTATATCGCTTGCTTTACGATGTTGATACTTTGTTTACCGCAATGACCACTGAGGTAGTTGCGCTGTCAGCTGCTCAGGTGATCGTGCCGCCGTTTAATTTTGGTAATAACTATACCTATAATAAGGCTGTCAATAATACGTCTAGTGAAATGGCTGCAGCTACATATATTTCTGGGAATACGGTTCGAGGAATTGTTTCCTGGATCTGGCGAGATGCAACTGATACTAATCATGATGAATTTGGGATATTGGAAGTAACTAAAGACACTAGTACGGATGACATAAGTATTGATTTTGTTTTCTGTGTTGACTACGATTCGAGCGATACCGTTTGTGACTATAATAACCGCACCAAAATTTCTGGTAATGCGGGAACCCACGCCTTTGAGTTTGTCCGAACGTTAGCTTCGTCAACGGCAGTTACTAGCCAGATGGTGGGTAAAGGTATATCTCAGGGAGTCGGAAATGTTTTTCTCCTGAAAATAAAGGACGGAAACAACGATGGTTTTACGTCTACGGCATATATGGTCGTCAGCGCGGAAGCGACCGAAGCTACTTTGCAAGCCATGGATGCCTCAAGTGAAGCGATTACTGATCCGGCGTCCTTACCAGCCACCGTGGCAAGCTATAAAAGTTATGTGGAAACTACATCGTTCTATTCTCTAGCTGAAATCTTGACCGATATCGCGAATCTAAACACTGGTAATCCTAAAACAGGAACAATCTACATAAATTATTAAGCAAAAAGTGCATCGCTATTTCATCAAAACCTTTGGCCCTTCGCAGGCTCAGGGCCAAATTAATGTATGAAAACATATTATATTAAAACCTTTGGTTG
>Ga0180007_10000056_pt1 | contig 188932 bp, 157 predicted proteins | sample MM_PC_MetaG_FD_121122 | JGI IMG/M metagenome (GOLD analysis project Ga0180007, IMG submission 121122) | Groundwater microbial communities from the Aspo Hard Rock Laboratory (HRL) deep subsurface site, Sweden - MM_PC_MetaG | ecosystem: Environmental > Aquatic > Deep subsurface > Groundwater... | reverse complement strand
TTCATTCTTGTATAGACTGGCAAGTCTCTCATCCAGAAACTCAAAATTCGGTGTGCTGCCGGGGTTATAAATATTAACAGTCTTGCTGATAAAGTCCAAAGTTTCCTGTATATCTTTACCGGCGATTCTGACAGCAATAGTATTCGCTGCCTGGTAGTCTATATAAGTAAGTATCCCGGGTATTTCATGATGCAAGGATTCGTAATGAAAATCCTTCACCACACCAATGACTACACCATTTTTTCTGCCATCGTAACCCCCTAATTTAATTCTCAACCCAAGTGCATCCTGTGGATTATCAAAGCCCAGCTTTTTAACGGCTGTTTCATTAAAGATGAAAGCCTCGTTAGAATCGGAAGCAATGGTCGGGTCGAAATCACGTCCAGCGACAAACTCCATTCCGAATGTTTTGAAAAATGTATGCCCGACTCTGTTGTGTGGTGAACTGATTGGAGAATATTGCCACTCTTCGCCAAGCATAATCTGGAAACCCGGGCTATCTCTTAACTGCGCGGAGGGTACTCTTTTAGAAACACTGGCATTAATAATATTTTCATTTCGTAAAAGGTTGTTTTGAAATTCGTTCCACTTTGTACCAAGTTCACCATTAAGTGGCATCAGCACAACATTCTCCTTATTATAACCCAGATCCACGTTGTATAAATATGAAATTTGATCTCTCACAACCCCCACACTTGCAATTAATCCTATTGAAATTGCAAATTGTACAACCACCAGCGAGCGCCTGAAAAATGCCGCCCTTTTGCCTTTTGTTATCTCACCCCGTAGGATTGTTGCCGGATCAAACGCTGAAAGATAAAACGCAGGATACAGACCCGCAATTATTCCTGTAGTAAGAAAAACAACAAGGAGCATTAATAGGTCTGAAGTATTTGAGAATAAATTCAACTCCATTTTTACATTAAGGAAGGCATTAAAGTATGGCAGCAGCAGATATATAATCCCGAGTGAAAGAATTAACGAAATAAACGAGAGGAGTAATGATTCACCCAGAAATTGGGAAACAAGTGTTTTTCTGTTGGCGCCTACTACTTTTCTTAACCCTACTTCCTTAGCTCTTTTAGCCGCCCGTGCTGTTGAAAGATTCATAAAATTTACACAGGCAATTAAAAGAATAAATACCGCCACTATCATAAAGGTGTTTATGTAAGTAGCATTGCCATTTGCCTCAATTTCAGATCTTGTATTTGAATACAGATGTATATCAGAAAGTTTATCGAAGTTTATTGTTGTGGACTCTGAGGCTTTCCGAACATTACCATCGTCATCTTCACGTGTTCCAAGATATTTATCAAGAAAATCTGGTATTTTGCTCTGTAAAAGATCAACATTTGTTCCTGGTTTAAGAAGCGCGTAAGTAAAAGTTACATTGTCGGAAAAGTTATTGTCTCCAAGGAAATATGCCTTTCCTCTTTCACCAAACATGGTGTTGAAGGAACTATAGGAAAAGAGCAAATCAAAATGAGCATGAGCGTGAAATGGTGTATCCTCAATAACGCCTGTTACCTTAAAAGGAGTACCTTCTGTTACTATACTTTTACCGATAGGATTTTCCTTGCCAAAGTATTTTAGCACTGTCGATTCTGAGAGAACTACTGAACCCGGATTTACGAGTGCGGTTTTGGGATCGCCTTTTATCATTGGTATAGTGAAGACATCAAAAATATCCTCTTCCACAATAAAAACATTCTGTTCGGTAAATCTTCTATCATCGATTTCTATCAACTGATCATTCGAGAAATACAATCTAACAATGCGTTCGAACTCCGGGAAATCTTTTTCAAGAAACATTGAAAATGAGGGGGCTAGAGTACCAAACCCGCTCTTTTCAGAACCATCCTGCGAGTACCACATTCGTTCCAGGCGGTATATCCGATCATGATTTACATTGTGTTTGTCGTAACTGAGTTCTCCTCTTACGTAAAGCACAATAATAATGGTTGCCGCCATTCCCAGCGCCAGTCCGGCTATATTAAGAAATGAGTACATCTTCTGACGGTAAAGATTGCGGAAAGCAATTTTGAAGTAATTCTTAAACATGACTAAGCTCCATATTATTGAAATCATCATATGGATTGGAATCAGTTTACCAAGCTGCCCCGCGTACCAGAGAAATGCCGCGCCTATTGGTGATTCTTCTGCAATTCTTGCATAGATCTCCTCGTAGTCGCCCGCAAGGGCTTCACTATCCTTTGGAGAAACAGTCCATCTTAAAATGGCGTCAAATATTTTTGGAGGTCTTTTACTCATCTTAATTACCTGTTACCTGGAATAAGTACTCCACAATTTATCGCTCATCTCTTTGTATTCATCAAGGACTTCCAATCCTGTTTTTGTAACGGTGTAAATTTTCTTTCGTCTTCCGCCGCGTATGGCAGTTGCCTCGCCCATTTCAGCCTCAATGTAGCCAAGCTTTTCCAAACGACTTAAAGGCAGATGAACGGAAGTCATAGAGACAGATTTTCCTGTCAATTCCTCAAGGTAATCTTTCATTGCAACCAGGTAAGCGTCCTCACCAAGATTGAGGATAGAGAGCAAAATCATCTCTTCAGTACGTGTTATTGTTTTCATCAGAGGGCCCTTCTGATATGTTTCTAAAATTTTGTAAGATATAAGACGAGGCAATTATTGATAAGTTTCAAGATAGTTGAAAGAAATAAAATTTCACTCTGCGAACCTCCGTGCCTACTCTGCGTCCTCTGTGGTTAACCTTTTTTTACCACAGAGAGCACGAAGCAGGCACAAAGATCACAGAAAGAAACAAAAAAAGGACTCCCATTTACCTTGACATTGCTTTTGTCAAAAGTTAAAATGCATAAGTCTTTACTTGGAGTTTTTATGCGGAACATTTTCAAAATCCTTTCAACTATACTTTTCTTGACGGTTTCCATAATTGCTCAGAGCAATGAATGGTTGGTTGTGCAGAAGGATGGGCCTAGCTTGCCAAGTTACCATTTCTCAAAAGTAATTTGCGATAAAACCGGTGGTGCATGGATAATGACTGGGGGAGTCTATTATTTCAAAAATGACCAATGGAAAACATTTGATATTTATAAGGAAATGTATGAATATTCTATCGATATGTCCCTTGACTCAAACAACGTTCCTTGGGTTTGCACAAACAAAGCAATCTATCATTACCAAAATGAGGAGTGGGTTTCAGAACAATTACCACGCTACAACGATTATGAGTTTTATGGAAAAATGATCCATGATAAAAACAACAACCTGTGGCTATCTTCTGGCAGATCCCTCTTCAATATTACCAACTCAATCGAAAAATTCAGCTATGACAGTCTTTCAAATAAATCGATGATGGATATCGTATATAAGGATGACACATTCTTTATTGGTTCATCAAATGATCTCATCAAGTTTAATAATAATGTATTTAAGAAGTATGATTTCGCCGGTTACAAACTTGGATTTGATAACGAAGGGAAACTTTGGATCGCCGGATGGAACAACCTTTACTGTTTGGAAAATGATGAGCTTCTCCTGATAAGTGACAACCTACAAGTTGGGTCACCTAATGTAAATGACATCTTAGCTGATCCAAGCGGTGGAGTTTATTTAGCAACTAAAGAGGGTTTTTATTCCGCAAATAGCGTTTCGGTTGAAAAATTAAGTTCTGTAAACACTGGCTTACTTGAACCATATATAAACTCAATTGATATTGACGAAAATGGGAATATATTTCTTGCAACCCAAAATGGTCTGTTTGAATACGATGGAGTGCAATTTAAGAACCACAATTATCAGCATTTAGATAAACCTATTTTAGCTTCAAATAGGATCCAGAGTATCGTTCACACCAAGCAATACGGCACCTTGATTGGATGCACAGAAGGACTTACCAAATATTCTTCTGGTTGCTGGACTAGCTTAAACGCTATCGCCAGTATTTTTAGAGGGGAAAATAATTACAACATAGCTATTGAAAATGAGGAAAAAGCATGGATTATAAGCAGCGGCTATTTAGGGATATTTGATTTGCAAAACAATTCTAATTCCCTTTACTTGCCGGACAGCCTCGACTTTGATTCTCTTATAGAAATTCAAATTGATTCCCTCAACAATAAGTGGATTACATCCGAACACCGATTTTTTGAGATTAATGCCAATAATGAACAAAAACAACATTGTTGCTTCGCATATGGATCCATGACACTTCATCCATGGATATTCTTTATCGAAAACACAAATAAAATATGGCTTATTGCAGGTTCATACTTAATTAAATACGAGAATAGCCTAAAGGATACCTACGAATTATCTAATACTCAAACCTTTCCTTTCTTGGAGTTATCGGGCGTAAATATGGACGTTAACAATAACCTATGGATTTCGAGTTATACTAATGGTATTGGGATTTGGAAAAATGATACCATCCAATGGCAGACAACACAAAATTCAGGTATTCCCAGTGATTTTGTTCATCGGATAGATTTCGAAGATGATAACATTTGGTGTGTATTAGATTCAGGGATTGCAAAGTATGATGGACAAGATTGGCATCATTATACTTCAACAAATTCAAGTCTTCCAAGTGACAAAATCTATTGCATGGCTATTGACCAATACGGCAACAAATGGATTGGGACAAACAACGGGCTGGCTATTTTCAACGAAAACGGTGTAACAATCTCAGCACCATCTGGCATAGATGAAGAACCAATACCAACAGATTATGAATTAAGCCAGAACTACCCCAACCCCTTCAACAACACAACAAATATAACCTTCAGCCTCCCACATGCTGGCAGAGTAAAACTATTGGTTTATAATATTCTTGGCGAGCTGGTTAAAGAGTTACACAACGAGGTTACGAGTGCCGGAAATTACTCAATACCATTCAACGCTGCCGGTTTAACAAGCGGAGTTTATATCTATTCATTACAGACAGAGGATTACTCACTTAGCAAGAAGATGGTTTATTTGAAATAAGGTTAATTTCATACTTTGCAGAAAACATATTGCCCTGAACTGCAAACAACTCATAGAATTCTTTCCACCAAACAAAGCACGCCACAAAGTGCGGTATTTTTATTTTAATGCAACTTAGAATTTCCCTCATAATTTATGTAGATTGGATTTTTACGAATAAAAATTTAGTTGAGAAGGAGATAACATGCGGAAAGTTGTTTTTTCACTTATGATAATTTTATTCACCTCATCCTTCATCATTGCTCAGGAGACGCCCCAAACGGCTTCTCAGACCGAACAAAAAAGTGAAGAATCGGAGAAATTGTTTTTTACCAAGATCGGGCAAAAAGTACCTTCTTTTAAGTTTGCTGATGCTGAAGGAAAAACCCATAAAATTGAAGACTTTAAGGGAAAAGTGGTTCTTTTAAACTTCTTCGCCACATGGTGTGGTCCTTGTATGGCAGAAATGCCAAAAATTGAATCCGATATCTGGCAAACGCTGAATAAAGAAGATTTTGTAGTTATCTCAATAGGACGTGAGCACACCGTTGCCGAAGTGAAAGAATTCAACGAAAAGAAGGGCTTTACATTTATTCTGGGCGCTGATCCAGACAGGGAAATATTTAAAAAATTCGGTCCCAGCATGATTCCGCGAAATTATGTGCTCGATAAAAATGGTAAAATAAAATACCAGGAACATGGTTACAGTGAAACCGAATTCTACAAACTGACTGCATTAATTAAAGAATTCTTCAAGGAAGACTAACGCTTAAGAAGATATTATATATTCATCCTTTAGAATAATTTTTAAATAATCAGGGAAATGATTGCAGCATGATCAAATTATTACTTGTCGGGTTTGGAGGCTTTATTGGTGCCGTTTCACGCTACCTTATGAGCGGACTGGTTTACAATCTTTTCGATAAACCGGCGTTCCCTTATGGCACACTTGCTGTAAATATTTTGGGATGTTTTCTTATAGGACTACTGAATGGAGTTTTTGAGGTTCGTCAAATAATTAATCCAGAAATCCGATTGGTACTCTTTATCGGCTTTCTTGGCGGTTTTACCACATTTTCAACATTCGGATATGAAGTTTTTCAATTTGCCCGCGATAGTCAGTTTCTCTCTGCCGGTTTAAACATTCTTCTTAGTGTTACACTTGGTCTTATCGCTGTTTGGTTCGGACATACTCTTTCTAAATTAATTTAGAGGTTATTATGCTGCCGGAAAATGGTCATCTTTTAAGAATTTTTATTGGTGAAAGCGACAAGTACGAGGGACAACCCCTTTATGAATGGATAGTGTTCAAGGCAAAGGAATTCGGACTTGCGGGTTCAACGGTGCTTCGCGGAATTCAAGGTTTTGGAGCACAGAGCAGAATTCACACTTCTAAGCTCTTACGCCTATCTGAAGATATGCCCATAATTATTGAAATAGTGGACACAATTGAAAAAATTGAAGAGTTTCTTCCACTTGTTGATGACGCAATAAAAGAAGGACTTGCCACCGTTGAAACAGTAAATATCCGTTTCTACCGAAGCGGCAAGCCAAAATTAAATTAACAGCATTTCTTCGTTCCGACAACAGTGATGCTGTGGATGCCTACGTTGCTTTCTTTATGAGAGAAGTACTGTTCATCCTTCAGATATTTTCTTAGTACTTCCTCAGGCAAATCGATTTTTTTTGAGGCTTTAATTTCAACATCAGTAAAACCATATCGGTTAATAATTCCAAGGTATTCATCCTGCTGAATTGCTCCTGAAACACAACCGGCGTACATTTCTGCCGACTTCCTTAAATCTTCTGGCAGCTCCCCGCTTAAAACTACATCCGATATGCAGAAATGCCCCTTGGCTTTTAATACTCTGTGGATTTCACCAAAGGCTTTATTTTTATCAGGGACTAAATTAAGTACGCAATTACTTACTACAACATCAGCTAAATTAGACTCAAGAGGAAGTTCCTCAATATCACCCAGTTTGAACTCAACATTTTCAAAACCAAGCTTCACATTATTGGCGACAGCCTTTTTAAGCATTTCTTCAGTCATATCAATACCGATCACTTTTCCGGTATCACCAACAATAGATCGAGCAACAAAAACATCATTGCCGGCCCCGGAACCCAGATCAATTACAACATCACCCTTTTTAATGTTTGCATGTTCAACGGGTATTCCACATCCGAGATTAAGATCTGCTTCAGCGACGTAACCTTCAAGTTTGGTATAGTCATCACTCATTATTGAGTAATCAAGGTCAGCAGTTCCACAGCAGCCTGTGGTACCACAACATCCACTGTCTGTTTTAGATTTGGCTATTTCGCCATATTTCTCTTTAACCATTGCTTTTATTTCGTTTGAATCTGCCATTTTTACATCTCCTAATTATTCTTTGATTTATACTTATAAGTTGGTTCTTAACAACACTTACATATTGAAGAAAACAGTTTTGAAAATGCTTCTTTAGCTTTTAGAACGTTTTCAGAATTGAGACAATAACAGGTTTTGGGTCCATCTATTTCACCAATTATTAAGCCTGCCTTTTTAAGCTCGGCCAGGTGTTGTGAGACAGTTGATTGCGAAAGTGGCAACTGGTCAACAATGGTTCCAGTAATGCAGCTATTACATTCAGTAAGAATACTGAGGATTTTAATTCGTGCCGGGTGAGCAATTGCTTTTGCTAACTCTGCCAGTTCAATCTCAGATGGTTGAAAACTTTCAATTTTTGCCTTTGCCATACTCTTCTCAATCGTATATCGTAAATATACGATAAAACTATTACTCATGCTATCTTTTTTAAAAAAATCATTATAGAACAACATAAAGGAATGGATTCTATAGAAACGAAATTGAAGAACTTTTTGAGAAGGTGAACCAGTTTAAGTTTGATAGTTAAGTTCTGCGCCAATATTTTGAAATAATTTCTATTCCGCTTGTAATTAACTTACTACTGGTTTCTGTTTATGCCCTTTATCAGTACTTTTGTAAGCCCGAATACATAACAGTCTCGTGCATTTCCAGTTTTTCTCTTTTTATGTTGCTATTTTTGTATTCATGGCGAAAACCGCAATTTCAATGTCATTGATTTATTTAGTGTCGCAGGTTTTGGGAATTATTGTTATTAGTGCCCTGGTTCTTCCAAAAACATTTAAAAAAGTAAATCAGGTCAGGTAACTCAAGCTTTTCTAAACAGGCTAATACCATTTTTTATAGGAGCTTACTGTATGCAGAACTCAAAACCCGCGATTTCTTTCATAATACAATGCGGACTTGACACACAAATCACCTCTAATTTTTTAAATAGTCTGATGTTGACACAACCATTAGATAAAATTGAGCTGTTTTTTGTCTGCCGCGATATTCAATATTTCAGAGAATTAAAAATTCCTGGCGTTCAGAATATTCAGTTTTATTTTACAAACAGAGAACATGAGCCGGAGGAAGCCTTGGCTCTTGCAGTAGAGAACTCAGAAGCTGAGTACATATTCTACCTTGAGGATCATATTTTGTTTGAAAATGATGTTGTTAGCCCAGTGCTGGAGTTGTTCAAAAAAAATATTTATTCTATAATATCTCCAACCATACAACACGCCAATCCCAAAACAAAAGTATCGCGACTGGCCTATATTGTTGAGTATTCAGATTGGAATGCTATCAGGGAAGAGGGTGAAGTAAATTCATTTATCTCGGCTAAAAATATCGCTTACAGAAAAAGTATACTTATAGATCTTGGAAAGGATCTGCCACTGTATCTTAGAAATCAGACGTATCTACAAATGCAGCTTTTAAAGCAAGGACACAAGTACTTTTTTTCCAGACTAGCCGTAATCAGACATATTCATTCTAATAGTTTTGGGAGAGTTCTTACAATAAATTTTTGGCATGGCTGGGACACCGCCGATGCGAAACAGAAGATCGAAAAGTGGAATGTAGTTAAAAGAGTATTCATGGCTTTAGCAATTCAAGCTAAGCCTTTTGTCCGTTTTTTTCTCAATTATAAAAATAATCTTATAATTGCTAAACAAACGAAAGTAGCAACTTTTGAATATTTTTTTGGAGGGCTTATGATCTACTATGCAGGAAGTATTGGTGAAGCTTGCGGATATCTGTTGGGGAAAATGAACTCGTCACAGAAGAACATTCATTAATATACCGTAAATAGTCTGGTAAGTACGGAACTAAGTTCTTCCACATAATAGTTTAGGTTCTTAATTACATGAGTACATTTCTTTTCATTAAACGAGTTGATATTATCAGTGATATAATCAAATATTCCATTATAGTCCCAACCTTCAACAGAGTTGAAAGATTAAGGGGGCTTATTGACAGTCTTAAAAAACAGACTATTCCAAAATCTGAATATGAAATCATTATAGTAAATGATGGCAGCACGGATTCAACTCCCCTCCTGCTTGAAAAAGAGGCATCTACATGTAAACACATTCTACTGGAAAACAACGGACCTGCATATGCGCGTAATCGTGGGGCAAAAGAGGCGAAAGGTTCGATATTGGTCTTCACTGATGATGACGTTATTGTCCCTGTCGACTGGCTTGAAAGAATTGGCGAGATATTATTCGATGCCGGTATTGACGCTATCGGCGGAAGTGTTAAGAATTGCATTGACTCCACAATAGCAGCCGCCTATAATGATATGCTCCTTTACTTGCTGGAGAAGTATAACCAGGACAAAGTCTATTTTCTATTAACCAATAATTTTGCATGTAGAAAAATTGTTTTTAATACATTAGGCGGCTTTGATGAAAGATTGACAATTGGCTCAGAAGATAGAGAATTTGTAACAAGGCTAACTACATCCAAATATCAGGTTGAATATGTGCCCGGACTCAAAATTGAGCATTATCATAATTTCACTCTTTGGTCATTTTGTAAGCATCATTTTCGTTTTGGGCGGGCAAGTCATTTATTCTATACCGTAATTAATGCAGATAATATATATGACTTGAAACCAGACACTTTTAGCAATTATATTAAGCTGTTTTCATATACATTCAAAAGAGTAAATGACTATTCCCGCTACATTAGAATTTCAATTACAATACTCTCCCAAGTTTTTTTTCTTTCAGGATTTTTATTCAGCTCAATTGCGGGCACTAAAAACTTACGTGCAAACCGCCAAGGATTTAAAATTACGCGGAAGATTGAACAAGATTGAGCAAGATAAAACCTCAAATAACTTTTATTGTAACCTGTGGATTCTACTATCCTCAGTCGCAAGGTATTATTGATCAAATCGAGGAAACCCAGCCTGTTGAAAAAATTGAACTAATAATTATTGAGCCAGATGAGCTTTCTTATTCTCTTAAGCGAAGCGAAAAATTTGCAAAAGTATTTTCTATCAAATATAAAAACTACGATATTCATTCCAGCCAACTCGAGGCTATTAAAAGATCGGATACCAACATTGTTGTTTTATTGGAAGATCACTCTATCCTCCGAAATAATCTGGCTGATGAGCTGATCAATACTTTCAATAGTGGAGACTATGCTGCCGTTGGTATTTCGAACGACCCACTTGATAAGGGCTATACCAGTATTGCAGGTTATGTGTTAAGTTATGGAAAGTTTCACTCATCCTTTGATAGTTTTGAAACAAAAGACTATTTGGCACCAAACAACCTGGCCTATAACAAAAAAGACATTATAGGGTTATTAAATAAACCTCTTATTGCCTCTCAGATTTTACTTCAAAAAAAATTGCTGGCAGCAGGAAAAAAATTCTTTTTCACCAGCAATACAGGTATAATTCATTTTCAATATGTAAAATATAGCCGCTTTGTTAAAACCTTGTTTTATAGCGGTTGGATGTATGCGGTACAAAATGGCAAGACAAACAATTTTAGTTTTTTTAGTAAAGTATTTTATGCTTTTGCAGTATTTGGTAAACCATACATTAGGTTATACCAGCTCAGGGAAATCTTAAAGTATCATTCGAAATATTTTAAGCTAAATTACTCATTCTTGTCCATCACTTTGTTTAGCGCACTTGCTGTTAGCAGCTTAGGTGAGACAATTGGATATTTATTCGGGGAAGGGAAAACCGTATTCCATTTTTCTGTCTTAGAAACCAAACATGATAGAAACGAAAAATAAATGAAAAGAATAATATCTGATTTACCACCGCTGGATAAGCTTTTTCTCTCCATTCCTTTAGTGCGGGATTATTACGAACTCAATGCAGGAAGAATTAAAAGAGGACTGTTATTAAAATTAAAATCAGTTGGACTATTAAGACCATATGCTCATGCAATATGGCTATGCACTTACCGATGTAATTTCACCTGTCCATACTGCGAAGCCTCCGCGGGGGATGCAGATCCAAACGAGCTGACAACAGAGCAGGCTTTCAAAATGGTAAATGACCTTGCTGAAATAAAGGTTAAGAAGTTACTGATCTCAGGTGGAGAGGTTCTGGTTAGGAAAGACATTTTTAAGGTTATGAAGTATGCGAATTCGCGTGGAATAAAAATTGGAATTCTTTCAAACGGTTTTCTGGTTAAGCAAATGAAGGAAAAATTATCAGAAATTGATATGTTTTTCTACTTTAGCAGTATTGATGGAAGAGAAGATTACCATAACGAGATGCGAGGCAGAGCCAATTCCTTTAACAAAGTCTTTGAATCACTAGATGTTATGAGAGACTTAGGAGTAAAAACCAGGCTAATAAATTCAGTAATTCATCCGGGCAATTATGATGATCTTGAAGGATTATTTAATAAAATTTCTCAATCTTCAGCCACCATGTGGAATTTGACTCCAATGGCAAAAGTTGGACGCGCAGATGGAGATTTCGGCTATTCATTATCAGGTGAACAGTTAAGAGGGTTAGTGTCTTTCATTAGAGAAAAACGAAAATACTTTCCCGTTGATGTTGCCGATTCTCACTCCTATTTAGGTTTTTTTGAGGGCGCAGCAATCGGCCGGCCACACTTTGCCTCGGCAGGCTTAACAAAACTGGCAATTATGCCAGACGGGGAAGTTCTTGGCTGTAATCAGATTTATGATCATTCTTACACGGAGGGCAGCGTTAAGACTAGATCACTTAAGGATATCTGGGAAAACGAATTCAAACGTTTCAGGTCAAAAGAGTATCCGGAATATTGCATGGGCTGCGAATTTATTAAACAGTGCCAGGGTGGTTTTTGGGCTGAAATGGAAAAAGAAAAAAAATGCTTAAAAGAAGTCTGGTTCAACTCTTGATCACTTGCTGAAAACCAAACTGATATTTACGATTTCCGGTCTACTGCCTATGCGTACAGGCGGTCCCCATCCACCAACACCACATGAAACATAGTAATGAGTGTTCCCTTTCATTTTATAGCCCCAACTCAACTCGTAAATTTTTTCAGTAATAAAATTGAATGGCCAAAGCTGCCCGTGGTGTGTATGTCCGCTCAGTTGAAGGTCGGCCCCCAAACCCTCTGCTTCTTCTAACTTGAAAGGCTGGTGATCCATAAGAATAACGGGCAAATCTTTAGTTACATCTTTCATGATCTCGGGTAGTGGCTTTCTATTTCGTCCCGTAAATTGACGTATAGATCTATCCTCTCTGCCAACCAGGTAAAATGAACTGTCTACCAAAAGCGAGCTATCTCTAAGAACATTTATTCCGTTTCTGGTAAGATAGTCAACTGCTTTCTCTGCATTTCCAATGTATTCATGGTTACCGGTAATAGAATATGTGCCATATTTCGATCTTAGCTTTTTCAACTCTTCACAAATACTATCCCTCAATACCGGTTCAATGTCCTCATCAATTATATCCCCGGGGATAAGAATGATATCCGGATTTTGTTCATTAACCATCCTTACTACTTTTTGAGCGTATTTTTTTCCAATCATTGAACCTAAATGCAGATCAGAAAACATTGTTATTTTCAACTCTGTAAGATTTCCGGCTTTCTTCTCAATTTTCATTTCCAAATCTTTAACAACAATGTACCGGGAATTAATAAAACCGAATAATACAGTTAGTGAAATCATACCAAAAACAATAATCCCGGCAATATAATTTGTGTTGGGAAAATTTCTGGTTATAAACGATGGAAAAACACCAAACAGATAATCAACCAATCTTAAAAAATCGACTACAAGAAAACTTAGAACAAAATAGAGCATAAAGGCAAACCATATGGCACCTATCCAAATAAGAAGATCAGAGAATAAGGATAGATAAAATTTTTCCAGAACACGTCCTGCAAAGTATGAGGATGCAGATATCCAAAAAGTTGTAAGAGCAATTGTGCGGTAGATTGTTTCCGGTGGCAGAAAAAGTGAAATTTTTCTATAAATATAAAAATTTACCAGAAAATGAATCGAGAGTATAACGGTAAAGAAGATTAGAAAGCTAAGCCATTTCATACATTGCTTTCCTTCCTGCTGTTTATTGCCAACTCATAAATTTCAATATACTTATTAGCGGAAACATCCCAGGAGTAGTTTTTCTGCATACCATTTTTTACAATCTTCTTCCAAAACTTTTTGTCATCATAATATTTCAAAGCCCGTGTTATTGTTTCGAACATTTTTGCGGAAGAGAATTCCTTAAAGGCAAATCCGGTCCATAACTCCTCGCTTTCATTAAGTCCTTCAGAATCATGAACAGTGTCTGCTAATCCACCCGTTGATCTTACAATTGGAACAGTTCCATACTTAAGCGAATAGATTTGATTAAGTCCGCATGGTTCGTACCTTGAGGGCATGAGGAATAGGTCTGAACCCGCCTCTATTAAATGAGCTAATTTATTGTCATAGCCAAGCTTTAGAAAAAATCTATCACTATATCGATCGGCAACTTCAAGAAACATCTCTTCGTATTCTTTAATCCCCGACCCGATAACAGCCCATCTTACATTAAGTTTCATCAGCTCTTCAATCGATTCCATTATAAGTTCAACACCTTTTTGTTCAACCATCCTGGAAACTATGCCGATGAGAGGCAATTGGATGTCTTCTTCAAAACCAATTTCTTTTAGAAGTACTTGCTTGTTCTTCTTCTTACCAGCTAGTTTTGTTAAACTGAAATTGTATGGAATTACTTTGTCAGACTCGGGGCACCATTCAGAATAATCAACTCCGTTCAATATACCATGAACATCATTTTTTCTTTCCCCCAGAATATCCTGCATTCCTGCGCCAAATTCTTCTGTAAGGATTTCTTTTGCATAGGTTTTGCTGACTGTGGTAATAATGTCAGAAAATATTAAACCGCACTTTAAAAAATTAACTTCCCCATTATATTCAAGAGGACCTTGCGGATAAAAATAGTCCCTATTTAATTTTAGATTTTCAATAATTTCGGTTGAGAATATTCCCTGATACGCAATGTTATGAATGGTAAAAATTGTTTTGGTTTTAGCAAACAGTTTATCCCAGGCATAATTCTCCTTAACTAAAAGCGGGATCAATCCTGTTTGCCAATCGTTACAATGAATGATGTCAGGTGACCATTGCAATCTTTGCAGCACTTCAAGGACAGAAACATTAAAAAGTCCAAATCTTTCTGCTTCATCAGGTTCAATTGTGTAAAGTGTTTCGCGGTTATAGTGTATTGGGCTGTCAATAAAATAAATATCAACGTTGCTACCTGGAATGATGCTTTTATATATCTTGACATAGTATTCTTTCGACCCATATTTAATGGGTATATCACCAGCCTGAAAGACTTTTTTTAATTTGAATTCACTTTTGTCAATTTGAGAATAAAGGGGCATGAATACTTTTATATTGACATCATGCTGAGCCAATGATTTTGGCAATGCTCCTGATACATCCGCCAAGCCGCCTGTTTTGGCAAAGGGATAAACTTCACTTGCAACAAAAGCTATATTCATAAAACTAGACACCTTTTTTATTATTAATTTTTATGCGAACATCAACAGCATGGAACAAACCATTATGGGAAACAAGTAGAGGATTAAAATCAAATTCCTCTATATTGGAGTATTCTATCAGCATTTTTGCCGCTGATTTCATTATGCTTTTTAACTGCTTCAGGTCTGCAGGTTTATCCCCTCTAACGCCCTTCAGTATGGTTCCAATTGCGGTTTTATCCACCATATCATCAATATCATCATCCGAAATGAATGCGGATTTCATAACCGTATCATTATAAACTTCAACGTACTTACCGCCTGTTCCAAACATGATAATAGGACCAAAGGAAGGATCTCGAAATCCCCCAATCAATATTTCGTGGGCTGTTTTAATAAATGGTTGAAGCATGAACAGTTCCACGGAATAACCCGATTCACCAAAGTTCTTGCTTATATCATCAGCGGCAATTAGCAGCTCTTCCCGGTTTTTAATATCCAGCTTTACGGCATTCAGTTCTGTTTTATGAATTACCTTTTCATTTATACCTTTAAGAACAACCGGATAATTCAACTCGGCATTGCTAATTTCCTCTGGCAGAAAAAACTGATCATTAATTAAGGGTATATCGTACCCGCTGATTAATTCTTTTACCTGTGCCTGATCAAGATATCCGTCGCCTGCTGAAAACGGAACTGATTTAAGATCCAGCATCACGTTGTATTCATCACTGTGGGAGGATATACTTTTCTGTTTTGTAGAGTGGAAATACATATTTCCCAGTACTTCAGCCGGATCTTCCGGATTTCTAAAAAGAGGTGTTGTAATTTTTTCATTCTTTCTGAATGCCTCCCAAAATTCCGGCAAAGGCATAACCACCTGCATAATTGGCTTTTGCGATTTCACACTTGCGACGCCTTCGACAACACTCATCGGCTCAACCATAACCGGTTCAACAAATATTGAAATCACAGCATCAACATTCTCATCCTCAGATACAATTTTATTTACCTGCGAATAAATTTCCGCGTTCCCCCCTGGTAATAAATCAACAGGATTGTTAACACTTCCTTCCGAATGAACTATCTCTCTGAGTTTCGTTTTTGTTTCTTCCGAAAAATCAGCAAGTGTAAGCCCCTCTTTATCGATTTTATCCACCGTTAATATTGCCGGACCACCTGCATTTGTAACAACAGCTACTCTGTTGCCCAGTGGGACTGGAAAATTTTCAAATCCTTTTGCTGTATTAAATAATTCATTCAAATCATCAGCGCGTATAATACCAAATTGATTTAGCATAGAGTCAACAACCTTATCCATACTGCTCAGGGCGCCTGTATGAGAAGAAGCAGCCTTCATTCCGCTTTCGGTTTTCCCGGCTTTAAGAACAATAGCCGGTTTATCAATTTGTCCGGTCATAAATGGTTTTACGAATTCCTCGCCATTAACAAAGCTTTCCAGATAAAACGTTAGCGTTTTTATATTGTCGTCATTCTGCCAGAATGAAATAAAATCATTTTCATCAATGTCGGCCTTGTTGCCAACGCTGACGAAGTGTGCAAACTTTATATCAGTCTCTCGCAATGAATTAAGCACTGCAGCTCCTAAGGCGCCGCTCTGGGATAGAAAACCGGTTTTTCCAAATTCAGGTTTTTCTGCTACAAAGGTGGCGTTTAACCTGATATTGTTTAGCGTTGATATAACCCCCATGCAGTTAGGCCCGACCATTCTTGCGCCAGCCTTTTTAACCTTCTCTACTAACCGAAGTTCAACTTCTTCTCCCTCTTTTCCAATTTCTTTAAATCCGGCTGTAATCAAAACAATTGATTTAACGCCTTTTTCAAGCAACTGGTCAATAGAATCCTCGGCAAATTGTTTTGGAACAACAATAATGGCGAGATCAATCTTTTTCTTTATCTCAGCTATCGATTTAAAACATTTATAGCCCAAAACTTCGTCAGCTTTCGGATTAACAGGGAAAACCTCCCCTGTGAAAGAGTATGTTTTGATAGTCTTTAATAATTCATAACCAATGGATTTTTCCTTTGTGGATGCGCCAACAACACAAACAGAATTTGGATAGAAGAAATTGTTTATTTCAGAACTCATCTCACCTCAAAATTATTGTGATTAAAAGGAAAACAAAAATACGAAATTGGCCAACCAGAAACCCAAGTGTAAGTTTGTCTAATTTAAAATTAACCAATCATTAATTGGCAGATTTGGTTTTTATCTCATCATATAATTTTTATCTTGTAGTGATAAAAATGACCATTTTTCAGAAAGGTGTTATTAATGAGTTTTCCACCAACAGCTTCTATTAAGAAAACAATACTGCTAATTCTTCCACTAGTTATAATTCTTTTCACATCCTATTGCTCGGAAGTCGGGCCTGGTGTCGAAAAGGTTATTATTAACGGCACGGTAATAACAGTTGACGATTCAAACAGTATTGCTGAAGCAATTGCAATAAACGCGGATACAATCTTTGCAATCGGCTCTAACGTAGAGATTGCACTGCTTATTGGCGACAGCACTGATGTTATTGACGCAGAAGGACAATTTATATACCCGGGATTTATTGACAGCCATGCTCATTTTCTCGGACTCGGTAAATCGAGGATGAACCTGGATTTGATGGATGCTAACAATTGGGATGAAGTTGTAAAAATGGTAGCTGACGCTGTTGACAAAAGCTCTCCAGGAGATTGGATTGTTGGCAGAGGATGGCATCAGGATAAGTGGAGTACTCCTCCTGTTGAATCGTTCGAAGGATACCCGGAGCATAGCATTTTGAGTCAGGCTTCCCCGCTTAACCCTGTAGTGCTCTCGCATGCAAGCGGACATGCCTTGATCGCCAATGCTCAAGCCATGGAACTTGCCGGCGTAACGGTTGATACTCAGGACCCCGAGGGTGGTAGGATTATAAGAGACAATGCCGGAAACCCAACCGGAGTTTTTGAAGAGAATGGTGAGAATCTCATCAACTCTGCCTATGAAGCTTCTCTTGAAAGAAGAACGCCCGACCAGCAGAAACAAGATGAAATAAGACAACTTGAGTTGGCTAACGAAGAATGTTTAAGGAACGGAATTACTTCTTTTCATGATGCCGGAGCTTCATTTTCTACAATTGATTTTTATAAGGGAATGATTGATGCCGGCAAGTTAAAGGTGAGACTGAACGTAATGCTGGAAGAGGAAAATAGTGAATACAAAAAAAGAATTGCTGATTATAAAATACTTGGTTATGGAAATAACCACTTAACAGTAAGATCAATCAAAAAATATATTGATGGCGCGCTTGGTTCACGCGGAGCGTGGATGCTTGAACCTTACGATGATCTTGAAGGTCATACTGGATTAAACGTTACTCCTATTTCCGAATTGGAAGAGACTGCAAAAATTGCAGCTGAATATGGATTCCAGATATGCACTCATGCAATTGGTGATAAGGCCAACAGGGAAATCCTGAACATATATGAAAGAGAATTTAAAAAACACCCTGAGTTAACTGACCTTAGATGGCGAGTAGAGCATGCTCAGCACTTATCGGCAAGCGATATTCCCCGATTTGCAAAACTGGGTGTAATTGCAGCAATGCAGGGTATTCACTGCACATCTGACGCCACTTTCGTTCCTAAAAGAATTGGTGATTTCAGATCGGAAGAAGGGGCGTATGTTTGGAGAAAACTTCTTGATTCCGGCGCAGTCGTTTCCAATGGCACAGACTCTCCGGTAGAAAGAGTCAATCCACTTGCCTGTTTTTATGCCTCGGTTACTCGTAAAATTAAGGACGGATCAGAGTTTTATCCAAACCAGAAAATGACGAGACTTGAAGCCTTAAAGTCATATACTATAAATGGTGCTTTTGCTTGCTTCGAGGAAAAACTAAAAGGATCCCTGGAGGTTGGAAAGTTAGCGGACATAACAATACTTGATACTGACTTGCTGAATTGCCCTGAAGAAAAAATAAATGAGGCAATTGTAAAACAAACAATTGTCGGCGGCCAGGTAGTATATAAAAATCGTGAGTCAACTTTATTTAACTAAGCAAAGGAATATTTGTTGAAGAACCTATTAAACATATCAATTTTGGCTGTTTTGTTATTTGTGTCCAGCGGGTGTATTGAATTCAATCTGAAAGTGAAGGTTGACTCGAATGGCAGTGGTACGATAACAGAAGAAGTGCTGTTTTCTCAGAAAATGGTAACAATGATAAACTCTCTGGCAGCAATGGGCGGAGAAGACGCGGAAAAATTCGAACCTTTTAACATGAACGACATTGCAGATAGAGCAACGGAGTTTGGCGAAGGAGTTGAGTTAATAAAAGCAGAAAAATTAACAAGAAAAACTCAGTCAGGATACTCAGCTGTTTACAGTTTCAAAGATATTAACAAACTTGTCTTACAAGATGACCCAAGTTCTCTTATGCCGGACAACTTGCCTACAAACGACCCGGATGAAGGAAAAGTTACCGATGGATTTACTTTCGAATTTAAGAAAGGTAATCCCGCGAAAATGGTTATATCAATGAATCAGGATGAATTTACCCTTGAAGAGAATTCCGAATTTGAGGATGAATCAGAATCTCAGGGCGAAGAAAATGAAATGATGTTCCAGCAAATGAAAGATATGATGAAAGATATGCGGACTTCTATCATTTTAGAAATTGATGGTAAGATATTAGAAACGACAGCCACTCACGTTAAAGGGAATAAAATAACCCTGATAGATTTAGATTTTGGGAAATTGTTTGACATGCCCGAAAAACTTGAGGATTTCAAAAAATTCAAACCAAAGTCTTTTGAAGAAGCTAAGAAATTTCTTTCCGGAATACCAGGATTTAAAATTGAATTTAATGATGAAATATCCGTTAAGTTTCGTTAATAATATTGAATTAATTTTTTCTATTTAGTGGGCGTATGAATTCAGAGCTAAAAAACATGCAGTTCAAAAAATTCTGCGCCTACGGTTTTTTAAAAAATCTTCGTTTTTTTGATGCCTTCTTTATCCTCTTCCTTGTAGATAAAGGCTTGTCCTATACTGAAATTGGAGCCTTATACGCAACGCGCGAATTATTCATTAATATATTCGAAATCCCGTCCGGTATTATTGCCGATACTTACGGCAGAAGATTGACTCTTGCAGGATCATTTATCTCATACATTTTATCATTTGTGCTTTTTTACTTTTCCAATCAGTTTAGCATGTTCATGTTCGCCTTCATTCTCTTCGGGATTGGGGAAGCTTTTCGATCCGGGACTCACAAGGGAATTATTATAGATTATCTTAAGATCAAAAAATGGAATCACTTAAAAATACTTTATTACGGGCATACCAGGTCCTGGTCACAAATTGGCTCTGCTCTATCAGCTCTCATCGCCGGGTTCATTATCTACTTTGGGGGTAATTATAATAGTATTTTCCTTTATTCCATAATCCCCTACCTGATAAATTTAATTCTAATCCTCTCGTATCCAAAAGAAATAGACCTTCCCCCGGAACCGGACTCTTTCAGTAAAAAATTGAATGTGATGGGAACAATAAGACCATTCCTGGATATAATTCGCAAGCCTAAGGTGCTGGGCATAATTAACACTTCAGCTGTCCATTCTGCCTTTCTAAAGGTGATAAAGGATTACATTCAACCACTAATAGTAAATGTGGCAATTCTACTGCCGTTTATGTTAAACACCAGTGTTGATAAAAAGAATGGTCTGGTGATTGGAATAACTTATTTTATAATCTTTTTGCTCACATCCAAAGCCTCACAATTAGCCTCTGCAATTGCAGCAAATAATAAAAACAATATCTCTCACCTCACACTTGTCACCGGATTTATTCTGGGAATTGCCACTGGCATATTTTACTATTATGATTTATGGGTCTTATCCTTAATTACGTTTGTTGGCATTTACATAGTTGAAAATATCCGAAAACCTATACTAACCGGTTTCGTGTCTGATAATGTGCCGAATGAAATTCTTACTACGGTAATATCAACACAATCATTATTACAGACAGTTGTTACCGTCACTATGTCGTTTCTCTTCGGAATTGTTGCAGATAATTATGGAATTGGCACCTCACTTTTCACTGTTTCAGGGATACTTCTAATTGTTACCATGATTTTCAAAATTATCGAAAACTATAAAGTCGACCAACTCAATACCAACTAAAGCATGACTTTATTAATTCTGCCTCCAAGAGGATTAAATTTTTCGTAATTTTGTTTCAAACGTTTCTGAAGAAAGTGATGTCAAATGAAAAAATTCGAAATCCCCTTGCATTACAAAAGCAGTATTGTTTCCGAGATTAAGAAAATCAGAAAAGAGTCTGACCCCCGGAAAAAAGATTATACACCAACAGTCTTAAATTTTGGCCCTATTACGTTCTATATTGCCCGTCACTTTGGATTCTGCTTTGGCGTTGAGAATGCCATTGAAATCGCTTATAAAACAATTGAAGAAAACCCTGGGAAAAGAATTTTTCTATTAAGTGAAATGATTCACAATCCTAATGTTAATAACGATTTAACCTCTCAGGGTGTTGAATTTATCATGGATACCTCTGGTAAGCTATTAATTAATTGGGCTGACCTTACTAAAGAAGATATAGTAATTGTTCCCGCTTTTGGAACAACCTTAGAGATTGAAAGCGAACTCACTAAAATCGGTATTGACCCGTATCGGTATAATACTACCTGCCCATTCGTTGAAAAAGTCTGGAAAACGGCATCTTCTCTTGGCGATACAAACTTTACGGTTATTGTTCACGGCAAACATTCTCATGAAGAAACGCGTGCTACATTTTCACATTCTGCAAAAAGTGCTCCTTCTCTTATAGTTCGTGACCTGCGTGAAGCTAAGATACTTGCTGATGTGATTAAAGGGAAAATTTTTGAAGAGGAATTTTATGAGTTGTTCGATGGAAAGTTTTCGGAAGGATTCGATCCCGGTATAGATCTCTTAAGAATAGGTGTTGTGAATCAGACAACAATGCTCGCCTCGGAAACAGAAGAAATCTCAAACCACCTGAAACAAACAATGATTAGCATGTTTGGCGCGGATAAATTATCCAAACACTTTGCTGATACACGAGACACTCTCTGCTATGCAACAAATGATAATCAAAGGGCAACCAACGGACTTCTTGAGACAGGCGCAGATCTTGCCATAGTAATAGGAGGCTATAACAGCTCAAACACATCTCATCTTGTTGAATTGCTTGAGAAAAGATTTACGACATATTTTATTTCGTCAGCTGATAAAATCATCTCCAATAATTCAATTAAGCACTATCTTCTTAAAGACAAAAGGGAAGTTGAAACCGGCAATTATCTGGTTCCTTCTGAAAACATAAAAGTTGTGCTGACAAGCGGTGCTTCGTGTCCTGATGCGGAGGTTGATTTCACCATTAGGAAACTTATTTCCTACTATAAAAATACTCTCTCTATAGAAGATGTACTGGCAGAACTAAGGAAACAATTATAGAGATTCACTTCCACAGACATCAATTGCTGCATTTAATAACTGTCAACAAAGGGATCTATAATTATATGAGATCGGATATAGAACCAAATTCCGGATCAAATAATCTTCTATAGGTTTTCATGGCGAATGCATCTGTCATACCGGCTATTTGATCACAAATTAATCTTACTTTTTTCGTCTCATCCTGTTCAGCACGGATAATTCTATCGTTGAAATCATTTAGTAATTTCGTACAGGTTTTGCTCTCCAGATAATTTTGTTTAAAAATATTAAACATATTCCTTATCATGAAATCACCCTTAAACTCCATCTGATGAAGCGTAGGAGATTTAAAAACAAGTTCCACGGAAATTTTCTTGTAGAAATTTACCTTATCAACATAGATCGGATCGATTTCCAGACGATATTTGTAACGGTTAGTTAAATCACTCATAAAGTTTTCTGTTTCAACCAATTTGCAGGCACAAATAAAATCACCAATTTGGCTCCCGAACTTTTGTTTAAACTTCCCTTTCTTTATCCACTCCATAACATCTTCGAGATATTGTTTATGAGAAGCCTTTAGCGATGTACTATTATCCTCACCCCACTGAGATAAGCGGGCAATTGACATGAAACCACCTGATATCGAGTCAACAATATCATTAATAGCATAAGCGGTGTCATCTGCCCAGTCCATTATCTGACATTCTATACTTCTAAAATTTGTTAACGCTATATGATCTTTTAAATCCTCTGACCAGGGTCTTCCTGCAAATACAAAGTCCAGATATTCTTTTTGATAATCGTAAATAAAATGATTTGGCGGATCGACCAACTCACCGTGGAGCGATTTGTACTTTAGGATGCCGTCAAGAAAAGCCCTTGTGGGGTTCATCCCGCGTTTGTTTTTTTCGTACCGGTAAAACGTTTCAGTAAGCGACCGCAGCGTTTGGGCATTCCCCTCAAAACCACCATAGTCCTTCATTAACTCGTGCAAGGTTCTCTCGCCCATATGCCCGAAAGGAGGATGCCCAAGATCATGCGCAAGACAACCTGACTCGACAAGATCAGCATCAATATGAAACTCATCACTTAATAATGATCCATCCATCTTTAACAGATAAGTGCAAATTGAACGTCCAATCTGTGCAACTTCAATCGAGTGAGTCAGACGTGTCCTGTAAAAGTCATATTCGCCCGGCAGAAAAACCTGAGTCTTTCCCTGGAGTCGTCTGAACTCAGAAGAGTGAATAACTCTGTCCCGATCAATCTGGAAAAATGTTCTGTAGTCGTTTGTTCTTTTGGTCCCTAGTTGCCGCTCTGTATCAAAATCATTGTAGAATTTATTCTGCATTGGAATAAGCCTCGCTGTCTTAATCTTTGTGACAATTTAAGAAATAATAATGAAATAAAAATGATTGTTAGATGGTCGATTTTTTCAGATGTAATGCGGCTAAAAAATTATTGAGGATTTTAATGCTGGTTTTGTAAAACCAGGATCTGTCCGTCATCAAAAATTCATAAAGCTTTTCAGCAAACTCCGGTGTTCGAAGATAGCCATAGGATTTGTGCGGGTTCTCTTCTCCGTCTATTTCATAATCGTTGTTGATTTGAAAATCAACGGGCGCTACTCCTTTACTATTGGGAGCGTAGTCGTCGTTTAAGTCATAGTTTGCAGAAATAGTATCTTCCAGGTCAGAGAAGTTATACCAATGATTCTTTACAGATTCCGGTGTTGTTAATTTAGATTGAGTTCCTCCGGCCAATTTTCTCTCTGCGGCATTCTTACCCATAACCACAGGCAGCCCCAATGCCGATCCTATAGTGACGAAAGTATCAATGGGAATTCGAGGCGTACAAATGGTCATTACATCATAGGCAATTATAGAACCCATCGAATGTCCGATAAGAAAAATATTACTCCTTCTTTTTGCTTTTAAACACTTAGTAAGTGGTTCACGAAAAGCTTCCTTCGCTTTTCTTTTTTTTCCCTTCGCATCAACAAAATCCTCCATGTAATACATATTAAGTTCTCTGAAATATTTTTTTATAATCTTATCACTTATTCCAGAGTAGTTGATAGAGAGATCTTTATTGAGAAATATTTTGTCCAATTGCCATTCAACTACATCTAGGACTTTCTTTCTTACATAAGTCCATTCACGTTTTTTTTCATATTTGTGAGGTAAGTATTTTTCCTTAAAGTGGTATGGACTTTCAGGGTTTGCTTCTTTTTCATCCAGCGGTTTATCGAAAACAATATCTGCCCAATATACCATCTTGAATTTAAATGGGAGAAAATAAATTCCTTTTCGGCGAAGCCCTTCTTTCATGGCAAGCTTCCACCACTTTTCAAGTAATTTTTTACGAGGCTTATTGCTTAACCCGTGAATGCCAATAACTATTCTGGACAAGTCCCAACCAAAAAAAATAATGAAGTGAATACAACTTAAAAGAAATGAAGTAATGGATCAAGGAGAAAAGCGGATTGCGGATTGCGGATTGCGGATTGCGGAAAAATAGTTTTATCCATTAAAAGAACCAAACCCGAAACTCGTCAATCCGTTAACTCGTAACTAGCTCTTCCCCATCGCCTTAAATACTATTGAGTAGTTTTGTATTTGTTTAAGCATGGCAGAAAGACCGTTCTTTCTGGTAGGCGACAGGTGGTTATCTATCTTTAACTTTGTTAAAAACTCAGGAGGGTTAGATAGAATTTCGTCCGGTGTATGTCCGTTGTAAACACGGATAAGCATTCCAATTAAACCTTTTACAATCATTGCATCACTATCGGCATATAATTCCATTTTCCCTTCTTTAATCTCAGCATGAATCCATACCTGAGACTGGCAACCATCGAGCTTGTTTTTATCTAAACGAAACTCTTCAGGAAGTGGAGCTAAATCGCGTCCGATTTTTATAATCTGGCGATAGCGGTCTTCCCATTCTTCAAAAACTTCAAACTCATCTATCAATATATCCTGTGCTTCTTTAATTGTCATATTTGCTAATCCTAAAGTATTTCAAAATGAAAAGGAAAAATGAAGAAACACAGCTAAAAAAGCAAAAATGAATTTAAATTAAATATTCAGGCAGGATTTTTACTTAAATGTCTCTTCGTGTAGTTGGGAGTTAAACCGCCACAGTCACCCATGGCGGTTAACTTCCTATAAAATTTTATAAACTATACCAATCTGCAAGGCTTCTTTTGTCTGTGTTTTGAGTGATTGAGCCTTTTCATAAATGAGGATATATGAAAAATTTACATTCAGCCATGAGTTAACGCTTGCGGTTATCGTGTTGTCCCAGCGAACATCCCAAACATCAAGAGTTTCGAAGCGTGAAAAGAGGCGGAGCTTACTCTGCCACACCACATTTTCCGCAACTGTTAGTTTTGCGTCTGTTGAACTCTCAAGACCGGTTTCAAACTTGAAGGTTTCAATTTCGTCAGGCGTGTCAGGATCGTCAGAATACTGAGTATAAGTACTTGTAATTACTTCCTGAAAGGCAACACCAAGTCTGGTTCTGATTATTTCACTTTCGTCATAGGTAAAACCAATACTTTGTGTGATGTAACCAGGGTCAAAAAAGTCCGCTATTTCAACAACCGGATCTACTCCGTAATCGTACCCTTTAGCTACCTGCGTTCTGAAAGTGTTACTTATATAAGGATCCACTACCCATCCTACATTATGAGAGAGCACTGATTCCAGATAAATATCATTATCATTTGTTTTATAAGTAGCTGTCCCAAGTTTCGATCTGCCATAAGCAAACTTAAGCTGATTTCTGAATTTCCAATCCAACGTTTCATAACCAAGCTCAAAATTACCGGTAAATGTCCATGTAAAGGCGTTTTCACCCCCTTTAACCCAGTTACTAAAAGCTATCTGGCTGATATTAAGTCCGGTCTCCATAGATGGTGTCCATTTGTAAAGTGTAGTATCCTGTTCCTGCGCTGCGATAGTAGAATATAGCAACATTAAAATGAGTATCGATTTTTTCATCTATTCTCCCATAATTTTTATAGATTTATTTTTTTGAAATTTCTTTGCGGCTTTTGAATTATTCCGAACCAGTAAATTAATATTATTGTTCCATACTTGACCATTAATAATCATGAAAGTGACATAATATGCAAAAAATGATATTACCCCTCTTAACTATCGGTATTATTCTTATCCTCTTTTTTACTTATTTCGTGCCAAAGGATGACCTTGGCTCCTTCAGCAGTTATAGTACAAACAGCAATGCAAGTCAGGATATAATAGTCAAATTAGTGCATGATAAGGGATTCCGCGCTGATAAGAATCTGGGGACTATATTTTATGTAACCGACAAGGCAGGCAAAGAGATGAAGGTGCACGGACCGCTAGATATGCCACCGGGCCTGGATATGACGAGCCGGGTTACCTTACGAGGACATCTCCACGATGATTATTTTCATGCAGCAGAAGTAACACTTAGGAATTAGAAGTTTATGGGACAATTTGAACTAGTTTCCAACTATAAACCCTCAGGGGATCAGCCGCAGGCTATAAAAGAGCTTTTAGACGGATTGAACAAAGGGCAAAAACATCAGGTTCTCCTTGGCGTTACCGGCAGTGGTAAGACCTTTACCATGTCTAATGTTATTGCTCAGTATAATAAGCCCACACTTATTATTTCGCACAACAAAACCCTGGCCGCCCAACTATATTCCGAATTCAAATCGTTTTTCCCTAATAATGCCGTTGAGTTTTTTATAAGTTATTACGACTACTACCAGCCTGAGGCTTATGTGGTCAAACGTGATTTGTACATCGAGAAGGACTTTGGCGTAAATGAAGAAATAGACCGCCTGAGACTAAGAGCCACAACATCTCTAATAGAAGGAAGATCAGACGTAATAATAATAGCGAGCGTTAGCTGCATTTATGGTATTGGCGCTCCGGATGAATATGCACGTCAAATTATCTTTTTGAAGAAGGGTCAGGAGATTGAACGCAAAAAGTTGCTTCGGCAACTAATAGACATTTACTACACAAGAAACGATGTTGAGTTTACACGCGGCACGTTTCGCGCGCGCGGCGATGTTATTGAAGTTATTCCAGCCTACCAGTATGAAGAGGCTCTTCGCATAGAGTTGTGGGGTGATGAAATTGAAAAGCTATCGGTAATTGATGCTATTTCAGGTAATGTTATTAGAGAAGTTGATTCCTGCCCAATCTATCCTGCAAAATACTTCGTTACAACTAAGGATCAGGTTACTAAAGCTATGGTAACTATTCAGGATGAGTTAAAAGAGCGGCTTGAGTATTACTGGTCTCAGGAAAGATATCTTGAGGCTCAGCGACTTGAACAGAGAACCCGATACGATATTGAGATGATGAGGGAAATTGGTTATTGCTCCGGCATTGAAAATTACTCGCGACACATGGATGCCCGCGAACCAGGATCCCGTCCATCCTGTTTATTCGATTATTTCCCCAAAGACTATCTGCTAATAATAGATGAGTCGCATGTATCCATTCCACAAATTCGTGGCATGTACATGGGTGATCGATCCCGTAAGGAAAATCTTGTGGAATATGGCTTCCGCCTGCCATCTGCCATGGATAACCGTCCCCTAAAGTTTGAGGAGTTTGACAAATTAACGAATCAGGTAATCTATGTTAGCGCAACACCTGCCGACTACGAATTTGAAAAGAGCGGAGGTTCCTATGCGGAACAGATTATCCGTCCAACGGGTCTGTTGGATCCTATTATTGAAGTTCGTCCCATAAAGGGCCAGATTGACGACCTTATTGGTGAAATAAAAATGAGGATGAAAAAAAACGAACGGATTCTCGTTACGACCCTCACGAAAAAAATGGCGGAAGATTTGAGCGATTATCTTGATAAACTTGGGATAACCGTCCGGTACATCCATAGTGATATTGATGCCCTGGAACGTGTGGAAATAATCCGTGATTTACGTATTGGTGATTTTGCCGTATTGGTTGGAGTTAACCTTTTGAGAGAAGGACTTGATTTGCCGGAAGTTTCTCTTGTTGCCATTATCGATGCTGACAAGGAGGGATTCCTGCGGAGTGAGCGTTCTCTTATGCAGACTGCGGGGCGTACGGCACGTAATGTTAACGGTAAAGTTATCATGTACGCTGATAAGATTACAGACTCAATGCGCAAAACCATAAATGAAACTAACAGAAGGCGCAAGATTCAGCAGGAATACAATGAGGATAATAACATAACACCAATGACCATTTTAAAAAGTGTTGCGGAAATTATGGACTCAACCTCTATTGCTGAATTACGCAAAAAAGATGATGTAAAAGCTGACTACGCTTTCGCTGCTGTTGCTGAACCTGTTCTTAAATACATGAGTACTGAGCAGAAAAAAGATCTTCTTTCTCAGATGGAAGAGGAAATGCTTGCGGCTGCCAAAGATCTTGAATTTGAACGCGCTGCAAATCTCCGCGATGAAATTGAAAAACTGCAGAAGATGATTAAGTAAACAAACTTATAATTCTGAGTTCTCCGTTCTAGTCCATAAATCCTGACCTTTGTGTTATGAAAAAAAACTTTTATATTAATAAGTAACAAATCGGTGCCAAGATGAAAAATGAAATAATTTTTATAATTGAAGAATCACTCGATGGTGGTTTTGAAGCAAAAGCCGTAACACATTCTATTTTTACCGAAGCTGAAAATGTTGAAGAATTAAAAAAAAATATTCGTGAGGCGGTAGATTGTCATTTTGATGAGGACGAAAAACCAAAAATTATTCGTCTGCATTATGTGAAAGAAGAGATAATTGCAGCGTGAAAATTCCTAGAGATATTTCCGCAGATAAAATTATAAAGTTTTGAACAAACTTGGTTATACTGTTTCTCATCAGAAGGGAAGCCATATAAGATTAGTTGGTAAGATCGATGATGGAAATCACCGCATAACTATTCCTAACCATTCCCCGATTAAAATAGGAACTCTTAACAATATTTTGAATGAGATAGCGGCTACTCAAATAATTGATAAGAGCGAATTAATAAGAATGTTGAATGAAAAATAATTCGGAAAACTATCAGAGTTATTAAATACGATATCACAAACACATCCCACTTTATATAAATGATTATTGATTTCATTTACATATTCATGATAATGGGTGCCGGGCAGGGCTTTTTGATGGGAATTCACCTCCTTTCAAAAAAACAGAATAAAATTCCCAACAAGCTTCTCGGTATTCTTATGATTGCATTTGCCCTGAACCTTTTAGATGTATTCCTGATAGTTTCAGGACAATATGTTAAGTATCCGCACCTGCTGGGTATAACTTCTGTGTTTCCCTATGTTTACGGACCTTTGATGTTCCTCTTCGCCAAGTCAACTGCTGAAAAATTAGAGAAGCTGAGTTTTGGGGATTACCTTCACCTTCTTCCCTTTGTTATCCTGATGATTATAGGTTTGCCTCTCTATTTTCTAAAAAGTGCAGAATTTAAAATGGGAATGGCCGCTCAAACTGTTGACGCCCCGATATTAAGCGCAATCGGGATGTTCATCCCTGTCGTTGGTGTTTTTTACGTGTATCTATCTTCCGGAGTTTTATTAAAGTACAGAAGAAGAATAAAACAAAGTTTTTCCAATATTGATCAGATAAATCTGGAATGGCTGCAACATTTTATCTGGGGTAATGGAATTGTCTGGTTATTTGTTATAATAGCATATTCCATTCAACCAATACTACCAGACTGGTTTATGCCAAATCTAATCATCTATATACCGGTTGCCTCGTTCCTTTTTTGGATTGGATACATTTCTCTTTCAAAACAGAGCAGCTATTTGGTTAACTCTGCCGATGTTTTGAAATTGCCCCAGGCTCCTGCCTATTCAAAATCCGGGTTAACCGATGAACAGGCAAATAGTACCGTGGGAAAACTTATCAGCCTTGTGGAGGAGAAAAAACTTTATAAAGAGAGCAGTTTAAAGTTGCAGGATTTATCGGATGCGCTCGAAGTTCCCGCCCATCATTTAACAGAAGTATTAAACACAAAAGTAAAACAGAATTTTTACGACTTTATAAACAGCTATCGTGTTGAAGAAGTAAAAGTGTTAATTGAGAATGACCCGGAGAAGAAATATAATTTATTAAGTCTTGCCCTGGATGCGGGATTTAGCTCAAAATCCTCCTTCAATTCTATTTTTAAGAAGCATACGGGTCTTACTCCTTCGGAATACCGGTCCAAAAGTTTGAAAAGCAGAGCCGCATAAAGAAAATGCCCACCCACAAGGGGGCAGGCACTTTCAGGGCAGTACGTGTTAAAATTCCCACTCAATTCCTAAAACAGGAAGCATTCCCCAACCTGTTTGCTTGTCAATTTTGGCATTAATTTCATCCCAGTCATAACTGGAAATATTTTCGTTCCCGTACGCATTCCAGATGCTCAGGTATACAATCAAATTTGAGTTATCAAAATGGAATCGTTTATCTACTCTTGCATTAAGAGAATGATATGCTGGCAATCGGTCTGAGTTGATTTTATTCTGCTGAAGTATTTCGTTACCAGCAGCAATCGAGGCATCAACATCTATTGGTGTAAATGGTCTTCCTCCGGCATAAATCCATCGCATGCTAAATTCCCAACTTGAATTTGGTTTATATCCCCCCTCAATGGCAAAGTTGTATTGGTTATCGTAAACACGATCGCGCCACTCGCCATCCGTGGCTTTGTACTGCGCAGTTGAGTATGATCCACTAACTAAACCATAAAAATCTTTTGCAAACTTTTTCTGAAGAATAACTTCTACTCCGCGTGAAAAAGCTTTGCCATTGTCGACTAGGTTTTCGTGATTAAGAAAAACGTGATTCCTTACCGTTTCATCAAATAAAAATACATTTGGCTGAGTAGGGTCAATTGGAAAATTGGAGTAGTTTTTATTGAATAATTCAACACTCAACTTGGTTTCTTCTGTTAAGAGATAATCAAACCCCAAAATAAGATGTTGCGATTCAGGTGTTTTCAAATTTTTAAAGAGGTCATTCTGGACTAATACATAGGTAGGAATATTCTGATAGAATATCCCCCATGAAGCGTGCATGGACGCAACATCATTGAATTTATATCTGGCACCTAATCTTGGAGCTATTTTTGTTGTTTCATTGTAATCAAAGTAATCTGCTCTTACACCCAGATCCAAAATTAACCGATCAAATATTGTTTGCTTTACAGAGGTAAATAGTGATGCATTCACAGTGTTCAACTCTTTGTCGTCAACTCTGCCCGGAGTTACGTTCCCAAATTCATCATGGAATTCACCCCATCCTAACATATAATCATTCTTTCTATACTTGGCTTCAATACCGAAATCTATTTTTGTTGTTTTTCCAAGATTGTAATAATTCACATTTCTTAGAGTTGTTGTTATTTCCTTCGACTCATTCTTAAGTAACGATTGCTGAGTTTTCGTTCTGGAAAACTCATAATCATAATTCGTATAAGTTATACCAACGGAAGTATTGGAATAGCCCGATTTACCCCATATATGTTGCCAGTTAAGACCGGTTGTATTTGAAAACATACTGGATGGACCATAAACCCAGTCACCATTTTCAAATGCGTTTTCATACCTGTTATTTATATAATCAGTGGAGAAAACATCGAGGAAGCTCAACTTGTTATTCTCGTCGATATTAAAGGTAAGTTTTGCCTGAAAATCACCATATTCAGGTATTGGCCCGGTTTCGTCGATCGCTTTGAATATCAGATCGAGATAACTCTTATTGGCCGCAACAAGGTAATTTCCACTAGCACCAAGTGGTCCTTCAGCCAGAGCATTCATTCCGGCAAAACTTAACACCAATTGACTCTGGAATTTGTTTGGATTTCCTTCACGCAATTTGATATCCATAACTGACGACATTTTATCACCATAAGCAGGAGAGAAACCGCCTGAATGGAAAGTTACGTCTTCAATAAAATCTACATTCAAAATACCGATTGGACCTTCTGAAGAACCTTGCGTTGGATAGTGGTTAATATTTGGAATTTCGATGTTGTCAACGTAAAAAGAGTTTTCCATGGGCGAACCGCCTCTAACAATCAGGCTGTTGGAATTATCATTAACCTTTGCAACCGAAGGCAGGCTGAAGAGTATTCTGCTTATATCGCCCGCCGTACCGGGAGATCGTCTTACTTCTTCAGAGGAAAAACTTATCGCACTAGTCGGCTGGTTCTCAACACTGGTATAGTAACCAGCGGTTACCGTTACATTTTCCATCTCAACTATGTCTTCAAATAATTCCACATTTAAATAAGTAGTTCTGCCCGGTTTAACGATAATATCTGTTTTTGTTACAGCACTGTAACCAACATAACTGAAAGTAATGGTGTAGGTTCCAACTGGTAGATTCTTTATCTGATAGGTACCATCAATGTTACTGGCGGCGCCCATGGCACTATCTTCCACATAAATATTTACTCCAATTAGAGGAAGTCTATTTTTTGCATCAAGTGTGCTACCTGAAATTTCACCCTTCTGAACTACATTAGCCCTTAGGAGGATTGTCGTCAATAATAAAATAAAAATAGTTCTGCCCATTTTACTGCCCTTTATTGTATTTGAATAATTACGACACAAAATTAGAACAAAGTGTCAGTGATATCGCTTATGCCGGATGGACTGGACAAAAAAAAGAGTCCAGACTTTGTGGCACGGACTCCTTTTGCCAGATATGCTAACAAATAAATAAATTATACATATAAGTTTAAGAATAATTATTCATAATCATTAGTGTCTTGTGGGGAGGGATAGCTGAATTGTAATTTAAATTACTTTTAAGAAACTGTCCCATTCATTTGAATAGGACTATTACTTTCAATTAATGGAAGTCCCATTAAATTAATGCCGCATAACTTCTTGCATCATCCGGCCATTCATCGTTGTTCTTGATGGCATCAATCACCTGATCAGGTGAATTGACAAGAGTCCATATCTTACCATGCATTTCTGACATAAAATTTTCATCAATACAATTTTTGAATTGAGCTATCAGAGGATCATAGAATCCATCCTGGTTTACAATAATTATCGGTTTAGAATAGATTCCCAGCCGTTTCCAGGTGATAGCTTCCAATAACTCTTCAAGCGTTCCGGAACCGCCCGGCAAAGCAATAACCGCATCTGTCCCAGCTATCATTTTTTCTTTTCGTTCGTGCATGCTATCAACAATCTGCAGTTCTGTAATTCCCTTATGCCCCCATTCCAGATCTATCATAAATTCCGGGATTATTCCAATGACCCTTCCGCCATTTTCAATTGCAGCGTCGGCAACACGCCCCATAGATCCGGCCCCACCGCCGCCATAGACTATTTCAATATTACTCAGTGCCAACGTTTTACCAAGCTGACTGGCGGCATCGAGGTATTTAGGATTTGATTTATTACTTGACGCACAATAGACGCACACTTTTCTTAATTCCATATTACTTTCCCGGCTTATCTCAAAAAAGGAGATAAATATGAAATTATGTGCCAAGATGCAAAATTATTTTAAAGCATCGATTATGTACTCTTGGAGCATTTTGTGAGGCTGCGCCCACGATACAGACTGGTTCATGTTACCGCCTGTAAAAACTACAATAAGTTCCAGTTCCGGAATAATGTATAATGCCTGATGTCCGTTTCCGACGGCCATAATGCACTTCACTTTTTGCCCCTTGTAATCAAAATCGTTTAGCCACCAGTAATATCCATAACCGTTGGCAAACCAATCCGAGGAGTGGGGTTTAATATGGCTGGATGTTGATTCCTCAATCCATTCCTCCGAGACTATCCGTTTTCCATTCCACAATCCCTTGTTCATTACAAGAAGTCCCACCTTAAGAAAATCCCTGGGTCTTAGTGCGCCCAACAAATTTGAGGCGTCAATACCCAACGGTTCGTAAAACTGCTCATTTTGGTATTTTGTTAAACTTTCTTTTATAATCTGACTTTGGATGTTTGCAACCATTATTGGCAGAGCATCATTATAATGATGTTCTGTTCCCGGTTCGGATATCATTTCCAGGTCGAGAAAAGCTTTCATTGGTTTAAATGATTTTTGCATTAAAATTGCTATGTCTGTTTTGGGATCTCCAAAAGTACCGACATTCATCCCGCTTGACATGGTAAGGAGATGTTTTATTTTAATCCTTCTTTTTCTGGCGTCGTTGTTACTTATAACCGGATAGTAGGGTTCAAAATACTCAACTAAACCAAGCTCCGGGGAAACAAGTCCCTCGTCAACAGTAATACCGAAAATTAGCGAAGCAAGACTTTTTCCGGCGGAGTAAAGCTTGTGGGGAGAGACCATGGTATATCCGGCAAAGTATTCCTCCAATAGGAGCTTGTTGTTGCGTGAAATGAGTACACTATGGACTCCAACAAACTCACCGTCTCTTACCAAATTTATCAATTCAAAAATTTTTTCGGAATTGAAACCCTCTGTTTCAAGAGTCGCTGTTGCGAGTCCGTCACTGGTTTTGGCTGGTTCCTGATAAGTGAATGATGAAGAAGAGCATGCCTGAATAATTATAAACAACGAAAAAACCATTAATTGATTTTTCATTGATCCCCCGATCAGTATTGAATTTGTTATAACCGGAGTATAACTCTTTGCACTATACCATTCAATGCAAAAAGCGGGTGGGATGCTTACTGAATATCCGCAAGAATTTTGGTTGCCGCGGAATCTTTTAAGATCATGGCGTTAATAATATATTCCTGCAGCATCCTGTGCGGTTGTGAGTGAAGGAAATCGGACTCAAAATTACCACCTGTAAAAACAACAACCAGCTCAAGTTCAGGAACAACATAAAGATATTGATGACCATTCCCGGCGGCGAAATAACAGTCGACTTTTCTTCCCCTATAGTCAAATTTCTTCAGCCACCAGTAGTAGCCATAACCATCAGCAATATCTTCCGGGACAGTTGGCTTTATTTTAAATGTTGTTGCCTTTTCTATCCAATCCCTTGATAATATTTGTCTGCCATTCCACATTCCATTATTCTGATACATTATACCTATCTTCAAAAAGTCTCTCGGTAAATATCCTTTGTGGTAGTTTTCAGCAGAAATTTGTAAGGGTTCTAAAAAAGCATTTTTCTCAAATTGGTCGTAATCATTGCCGATTACCGTAGCTACGGCTGTAGCAATAACCTGAATATTTGCGTCGGTATAATCAAAACTCTCGCCCGGCGAAGTACGCATAGGCTGATCGAGGAAGAGCTTAACAGGACGGAATGATTTAATCATTTTCCGGTTAATATCGGTTTTATTGTCTCCCAAAATACCGCATTCTATACCTGTCGACATTGTGAGCAGGTTCTTAAATTTTATACTCTCTTTTCTTTTATCGCTATTTTGAATTGAAGGATAATACGGCTCGTAAAATTTTATTAGTCTGTCTTCGGGATTAAGCAAACCTCTGTCATAAGCTAATCCAAAAATGGTTGATGTAATTATTTTACCGGCAGAATAAAAAAGGTGAGGTGTATTTGCATCGTATCCCTGGAAATATTCTTCGTAAAGAAGTTTGCCTTTACGGGATATTAAGACCCCATGAACACCAGGAAATGTACCATCATTAATTTTTTTGCTGAGTTCTAAAACCTTTAGAGAGTCAAATCCGGCTGAAGTGAGGGTTGAAGTTTCAATTCCATCCTCAATTTTAGGGGGCTCAACATAACTAGCCAGGTCGGCAGAACATCCGACGACTATAAACGCGAAGCATATTGCAAATATTAAAGCTCTCATTGCTACCCCCCCACCCCAGGGAATTATTGCCTGCTAAAATGTAGACGTACATAATCAGTAATAACAATCGAGTTTAACAACAACTCGCAATATTAGATGGATGAAGAGAGAAAAAGTTTTGTTAAGAAAGGTTAAAAATTATTGGATAAATTCTGAATGCCATTCCTCCAGGTCTTCTGCATGAAATCCATGTATCAAAATAAGATGATTCCCCAGTGGATTGTTCAAAAGCTCTTTTAGTTTATTCCTGTCATGGAGTCGTAGTTCCACCTGAGTACGGCATAAATTCTCTTCCTTCCCGTTGCTGATAATTTCACCTTCGGCGAACCACATCGATTTCAAATCCTTACCGCCAAGCCTTAGAAGTGTAATTGGTCCATGTTCAACCTTTCCCTGTATTCCTACGCCAATGCCGGATTCGAAATGGGAGCGGATATCATATTCAGATACAATGTTACGCGGAACCGTGCAGTGAGCAAGGACCATTCTGTTCTCGTTAATATCGATACGTGCCGGGTTAGCCATCCAGGGGGATTTACCAAACATAAGATAAGTCCAAATCATACCAATCGTGGTTACAATATCGCCTTCGCATCCGGCAACTATTCCTTCGTCAGTTAATTTTGAAAGAGCGAAACATCCGGTAGTCTGCTCGTCCATAAGAAGATCAAAACACCTTACGGAAACTGATGTCAGGCTGTGTTCTTCAGATATTTTTTTAATGGCAGAATAAACTTTGATGGAATTTTCCACCTCGACATTGTTGGGTTCGACTATCGATTTTGCGTCTCCCGAAAAGCTATTATAGTTCTCAATAATTTCTTCAGCTTTTATTGATTTGTAAACATCACGAAGGTAATCGACGCTGAATTCGGAGGTTTTGATACCCCAAACTTCATTTACAATTTTGGGCTCTGGTGAACTTGCAACTAACCAATCGGAAGGTTTGCCGATAAGTCCAAGGTTTGTAGTACGTAGTTTCTTGTATACATTTAAATTACGAATTGACTTGCCCAGCATCTGAATATCATTTGCCTGATTACCTGAGAGATAAACTATCTTTCCCTTAATTTTCTCCTGTCTTAGTTTTGCAAGTATTTCCATAGAGGCTGGAAGTGAATTATCGCCGGGATGTGCAAGAAGGTAAATTGGTTCGTCAGGATAATCCTTAACTCTCTCTTTGTGAATTTTGATGAGCTGTTGTTCAGTACCACCACCTAAAATAAAATAGATAAGGAGTTCCTTGTCTGCAGCATTTTCTAAATTTACAATTTCCCCGCCTGTGGAATTGATAGTATCACGATACTTGTCATAAATTGCGTGGAATTTTTCCTCATTCATCAGTTCGGAACTGAGCAGCGTTACAAAATATTTCATATCCATTTCACCCTATTAATTTACCTCTTTAGCAAAAAATAGATTTAGTTTGATTAAAAAGCAATTGTACTATGAGGCGGACGACATGGCGCACAAACTTATCATTTTTTGCACTTGTAATTTAACAAATTTCATATTCTGTAAGCCCGCATCTCTCTCACAAGTTATATCCATAATTCGACTATATAGAACCAGATTTTTTTGAATATTCCCCGGAAAAAGTTAAGTTAATACTATACAAAACGACCCACAGATCTATTTGAGAAATCATGGATAAAAAAGAATTTCAAAAAAGTAATCCTCTATTCCCTCCAATAAACAGACGTAATTTTTTAAAGTGGAGCGCCTTTGTTGGCGGGACGTTAGCAACAAGCGGCCTTGGCAAAGGACTCGTTGCACTTGATGAAGAGAAGGTATTAAAAAACGTTAGTGAACTGGGCGAACGGATGATCCGTGTCGGGTGTCCGGCGCATAACTGTGGCGGCAGGTGCCTGCTGCGTGTTTGGGTTAACGATGGAATCATAACAAGAATCGATACAGACGACAGACCAACCGATACATTAGACGACCCGCAGCTTAGAGCCTGCGTGAGAGGTCGCTCTTACAGAAGACGACAATACCATCCCGGACGGTTGAAGTACCCCATGAAACGCATTGGAAAGCGGGGCGAAGGGAAATTTGAAAGGATCACCTGGGACGAGGCGCTTGAAACTTTGGCAACTCAGCTGAAACGGGTGAAAGAACAGTATGGAAATTCAGCCCTCTTTATTCCGTATGGAACGGGGAGTTACAGCAATACTAATGGAAGTCATGTTGCAAGAAGATTACTAAACCTGTATGGCGGTTGTTTAGGCGCCTATAACAGTTATAGCTGGGCGTGTATTAGTCAGGCTACGCCGACCGTTTACGGGACAAGTGTCTGTGGAAACCAACGTCAGGATTGGGTTAATTCGAAATACATCATCATGTGGAGCTGGAACCCTGCTGAGATGCGGGATGGAACAAATAGTGATTTTTTCATCAAAAAAGCACGCGAAAACGGTGCAAAGGTAATCTGCATTGATCCGAGAATGAGCATGAGCGCCGTCAGTCTTGCCGATGAATGGATACCCATAAGACCCGGAACTGATACAGCTCTAATGAGCGCCATGGCTTATGTGATTATTACAGAAAATTTGCATGATAAAGATTTCATTCACAGATGCTGTGTTGGATTTGATGAAACTCAAATGCCGGCAGGAATGGAAAAAGAAGAGTCTTATAAAGATTATATTCTTGGGACAAGGGATGGTATTCCCAAAACTCCCGATTGGGCTGAGCAAATAACTTCAATCCCTAGGACAAAAATTATCCAGATTGCCCGGGAGTATGCTACAAACAAACCAAGCATTCTCTACCAGGGGTATGGAATGCAGCGGCGTGCCTACGGCGAGCAATGTGTAAGAGCCGGCGCTGTACTTGCCTCCATCACTGGCAACGTTGGTGTTTCTGGTGGATGGGCGAGCGGACTTGCCTTACAAGCAGATGATGGCGGACCTTTCTGGACAGCATTCCCCTCGGGACCAAACCCCATTAAAACACGAATACCAACCTTTCTTTGGACAGAAGCTGTTTTACGTGGGAAAGAAATGACACAAGAGGATGGGGTGACTGGTGCAGATAAATTGGACAATGACATAAAGCTTATTTATGCTGTTGCCTCGAATACTTTAATAAACCAGCATGCAAATGTAAATCGCACGGCTGAAATTCTGAAGGATGAAAGTAAAATTGAGTTCATCGCTGTACAGGATCAGTTCTTAACGCCTTCCGGTAAATTTGCTGATTTGATTTTACCTGTCTGCACACAATTTGAAACCTACGGAATTCAGGACGGCTGGAAATACGGTGATGAAGTTATCCTGGCACAAAAAATTGTTGAGCCGCCTTTTGAAACGAAAAGTGATTACCAGATATGCAGCGAGCTTGCAGAGAAACTGGGGATAAAAGAGGAGTTCACAGAAGGGCGGGATGAACGGGAATGGGTCGATTGGATCTTAACCGAATATAGAAACTCACGTTTTCCTGATGTACCAAATGTGGATAAATTTGAATCTTCTAACAAAGGCGTTCATACAAATAAAATCAAAAACCCTGCTATTGCTTTTGAAGAGTTCAGGAAAGATCCTAAAAAGAATCCCCTGCCCACCGAGTCAGGAAAGATTGAAATATTTTCGAAGAAACTTTACGAGCGTAATAATCCAAGAGAGATTCCACCAATACCAAAATACATTCAGGAATGGGAAAGTCCGTTTGGCGAAGAAGCAAAGAAGTATCCGCTACAGGCCGTCGGACACCACTACAAACAGCGCGTTCATTCGACACATGATAATAACGACTGGTTGAATGAAGCGTTCCCGCAAAGAGTTTTTATAAATCCCCTCGATGCTTCAAAAAGAGGGATTAAGAATGGTGATGAAGTAAAAGTATTTAATGACCGTGGAGCGATGATCATCCCATGTCGTTTAACAAACAAAATGATGCCTGGTGTTATTGATATTCCGCAAGGGGCATGGTGGACACCTGATAAAGATGGAATTGATCGCAGAGGTTGTGTTAACGTTCTTACTTCTGAGAGATGGACACCTTTTGCCTTCGGCAATGCACAGCATACAATAATGGCTGAAGTAGAAAAAACAGAGGTGTAAGATGAAGAAAAAACAATATGCTTTCTACTTCGATTCCAGTTCCTGTAGCGGCTGCAAAGCCTGCCAGGTTGCCTGTAAAGATAAACACGATCTTGATGTTGGAATGTTGTGGAGGAGAGTTTATGAAGTTGGCGGCGGAGACTGGATCGAGCACAACAACGTCTTCACACATAATGTGTTTGCCTATAATCTTTCAATTTCCTGCAATCACTGCGAAAATCCTTCCTGCGTTGCTGCTTGTCCTAGCAAGGCATTACAAAAAAGAAAAGATGGAATTGTTTTCATTGATGAAGAAAAATGCATAGGGTGTAAATATTGTGCGTGGGCTTGTCCTTATGATGCTCTAAAGTACGATACGAAAAAGGGAGTGATGAGTAAGTGCCATTTTTGTTATGACAATATTGACAAGGTCGAAAAACCAACTTGTGTTGCCGCCTGCCCAATGAGGGCTCTGGAGTTTGGAGAACTTAGCGAGTTAAAAAAGAGATATGGTTCAGTTAACGAAATATATCCATTGCCGGAATCAAGTTTAACAAATCCATCTATTGTTATAACACCGCATCGGGATGCAGTAAGCACGAAAGGTTCAAAGGCATCGATTAGCAACACGGAGAAATTATAATATGCACGAATGGCCACTTTTGTTTTTTACTCTATTATTCCAATTCTCTGTCGGCGCTTTTATTTTCGTCGAATATATTGGAATTCAATCAGGAAATGCCACATCTGGTTTTTCGGAAATTCACAGAAAGGCTTATCTGATATCAGGCGCGGCGCTGGCTCTTTCCTTGCTATTTTCTGTTTTTCATTTAGGCTCACCATTCCGTGCTCTGAACTCGTTATTAAATCTTGAGTCTTCATGGCTTAGCAGAGAAATATTTTTTGTTAGCGCTTTTGCACTCCTTTTCTCCATCAACTTCCTGATAGTTGTTATAAAGAAAAAAACGGCAAATAAAATTCTGTTGCTTTTTACTGGTGTAATCGGATTGACAGCTGTTTTTACAATGACTAAAATTTATATGCTCCCAACAATCCCATTGTGGAATAACATGCATACACCTATTGCTTTTTTCTCTACGGCACTACTTTTGGGATCACTAATTGCAATAGTTCTGTTTGTAAAAGCAGAGGTAACTTTAGTTAACTATAAACATTTAATTTTCCTTTCAACGCTCTTCATTTTAATTTCGCTGCTTAATGAAATATATTTTGCGGCTGCCATAAATGATGTGGAGTTTAATACACATCTCATTGTTTTAAGAATATTGTTGTTGATTTCCGTTCTTATCATATCATTAAAAATGGCTGTGTTAGAGACAATAGAGTTTACTTCCTTAAAAGCATATTACTTTTTGTTTTTTCTTGCTGTTGTCTCGGAAGTGCTTGGAAGAATACTTTTTTATAACAGCTTTTATTCTATCGGATTATGAGTAAACCAAAAACTGAGTTAACCGGATCTTACGAAGAATATTTTAAAACGATATCAGTCGTGTTGGATTTGTTTTCTAAATTATTCCTCGTTCAGCCAACTCAGAAAATTCTTACCTTGCTTAAAAGCTCAGGAATTCTTAACTCCTTTCCAATTCCGGTACTATCAGAAGAGGGAGAGTCTGCGCTAAATGTTCTTCAGGAATGTATAAGCAAAAATAATTCTCTCGAAATGATCAGAGAAGATTATTTAAAATTATTTGCGGGTTTGGATAATGTGCTGGCTCCGCCATATGCTTCTGTATTCCTTGATGAAAACAAACTGTTGTTTGATAAATCAACGCTTCTTGCCAGGAGTTATTATAAAAAACATCAAATCGAAGTGGAGGAATTTAATCAAGTCCCTGATGATCACATTGGGTTATTACTGCAGTTCCTTTCTATTTCATGTCATCGCATCAGCAATGTTATTAAAAAAAACAACGAGCAAATTTTACAAATATTAATAAACGATGTTTCCTTCATTCTAAATAACCTTCTGCTTAGCTGGATTCAGCTATTCGAAGAGAGAATTAAAATTTATAGTTGTTCAAATTACTATGTATCAGTTGTTTTTTTATCAAAAGAAATGCTTTTTCTTCTACAACTATTAATAACTCATACCCAAAAAACTTAAAAATGCTATAAATTATTTTAGGCATAAAAAGGCGTTTACAGCCTGTAAACAAAGGATAAAAACATTGTTGTCAATCTCGATATTGAGACCCATCACTCCTCTTAAAAAGCAATATGTTTCCTGGAACTTCTAGTTATTTCGTTGCGTTCTCAAACGTAACTGTTCTATGAAACATTTTAAAACATACCCATTGTTCTTCATCACAGTAAACCCGAATTGTGTTTTTACGTACAAAAACATTTGTGTAGCTGAGGTAAATTAGAACTGAATTTTTGAAAACGATTATGAATGAACGGAGGTCACAATGGATGCTTTATACATTATGATTGCCATGCTAACTTTTTTAGTAATCTTCTCGCGCAAGGCTGTAGCATTATATAAAGAACTCCTTATCAAAGAGGAGTAAAAACCTCATTGAGCAATATATTGAACGCCGACACCCAAATGCCGGCGTTTTTTTGTTAACACTTATCGCTCACGCCCGTTTACATTCCGCTTCTATTATTCTAAATTACCATGTCAATTTGTTCTTCCCCAATTATGGACTCGAAACATGAAAAAAAACATTTCATATCTTTTCATTTTAATATTATTTTCCTCGTCAATTGCTCAAAAGAAGATAGAGAAAGAATGTTTCATGGTGATGGTAGGTAAACGAGCCTCTTCAGACGGTTCTGTACTTATCGCGCACAACAACGATTTGACTGGAATTGAAGCTTCGCTTCTGGAAAAAATCAGTAAAGATCCTTCTTATAACGATTCCATTTACTTTTCCTCCGGATTGTTTATTCCTCCCTTAAAACAAAACAATGAACTTCTATTAGTCAGAACATTTGAAGGTTTTGAAGAAGGTGACGCAACTGCTATCAGCGAAAGCATGGTTTCAATTGGCGGAGGTGTTGCGCTGGGTTCAGACAGAGATTCTTTGGCGGCAAAAATTGATACTCTCGTGAGTGAAGGCTTAACCGGTGGTATTCGTTACTATGCTCTGCAGCAAGCATCCTCCGCGCGTGAACTTGTTAAGTTGATTGGTTCACATTACACAAAATACGGTGTTACTTACCCGAGTGGAATTGCAATCGCGGATACCTCTGAAATATGGTATATGGAATCAGGTGGCGGAAGAACCTGGGCCGCTGTACGTGTACCTGACACTTCCTGCATGGTTGTTGCAAACGGATACCAAATAGGAAAAATAAATTTTAATGACACTCTTCATTTTTTAACTTCTCCAAAATTACTTGAATTCTGTAAAGAGAATAATCTTGTCGATTCAACTTCTATTACCATAAATTTTGCAAAAGTATTTGGCGGTGGAAGGGAAAACAGATTTTATGACACTCGTCGTGTATGGCGAGGGATTTCTCTTCTGGATTCTAATTATGTAGGGGATTATAATCGGCTTGAATTCCCAATGTTTTTCCAACCAAACAACAAAGTATCGGTTAATGATCTTTTCAGAATTTTACGTGACACTTATGGCAAAACAAAATTCTCACCGGACAGCACCAGTGGTGAAAGATTAATCTCGTCACGTAATACTGTCCATACCGAGGTTGTACAGCTAAACGGTACTCTTCCAAAAGAAATCGGCTCGATTCTATGGTGCGGTCTATCTGACCCAAAGCATACAGTTTATCTCCCATTTTATTTTGGAATAAAGGAAATACCACATAAGTATTCTATTGGAGACGAAGATGAAGACCTCAATTCTGCCTTCTGGCAATTCAAGAAATTATCAGATAAGCTTTATAATATGAAAGCGGAACACTATCATAAATTCGTATCGATATTAAGAAGTTTTGAGCAGCGAGTTTTACAAAACCAACAGAGAATTATTAAAGCATTTACTGAGATGAATGGAAAGAGCTTTAAAAAAGCCAATGAAATACTAAATAATTATTATACATCTCTTGCAAAAAACGCAAATGATGTGGTCAGTATGCTGTACAAAGAGATTCTCAAATTGGAGCTCTAAAAGCGATCTGTTTTTCAAAAATATATTACCTTTGTATTCACAGAATAGTCCGGAGTTTAGCCTTGTCCATAGTTGTAACTCTTATTTTACTTATTGTCTGCTATCTATCACTTGCTGCTTTTTCTATAGTCTTAATGCGTGAGCGTGAGATGAAAGCTGCCTCAAGAGCAGTAGCATTTACATTTATTCCTCTAATCCTCTTTTTGCTTTGGAGTAACCTTGATTTCAGCTATAAAGAAGAAATTTCACTCGTGTTTAATTCTTCAGTTCTTTCCTTCGTGCTACTATTGCTTACTCCATTGAAAGGAAAAAGGCAAAAACGGAATGACATTCCAACTTCTCAACTTGATGAACGGAACATCATGTTTTCAAGATACGAACTGAAGCCAGGCACAGAAAAATTTGACGATTATTATAAAAATAATCCTGACCATAAAGAGCCGGATGACAAGTTCAGAGAGAAGCCCGGATTACTAAAAAAGGGTGCTGCAAAATATGATCCAATAATGTTTGCATCATCTGATGCCTCTTTTGAAACAGTTAATCAACTTTCCGGTCTTGTTGATGGAAAAGTAAACGATCAAAAAGTTTCCGTGGCATCTGAAGAAATAACGTCATATATCAAAAACTGGACAAAACACCTGGGCGCCGTTGATGTCGGAATAACTGAATTAAAAGATTATCACAAATATTCAATTGCCGGACGTGGTGAAAGAAGTGGCAATGTGATCAATCTTGAACACAAGTATGCTATTGCCTTTACAGTTGAGATGGATGTTAATATGGTTAACGCCGGTCCTGATGCACCAATTGTTATGGAATCGGCAAAGCAATATTTGAATGCAGGAGCCATTGCCTGTCAACTTGCCATCTTCATTCGTAACTTGGGTTACCCAGCACTCGCCCATATAGATGCTAATTATCAGGTAATTTGTCCCCTTGTTGCCAAGGATGCCGGACTTGGCGAGATAGGACGTATGGGTTTACTGATGACCGAAAAACTTGGTCCAAGAGTTCGAATCGGAGTCGTTACCACTGATTTAGAATTGCTGGTAAATCATAAGACAGAAGACGATACAGTTATAGAATTTTGTGAATTGTGTAAAAAATGCAGCGATGTTTGTCCGAGCCGTGCCATACCTGATGATGAACGAAAAGAAATTAATGGTGCCTTAAGGTGGCAGATAAACCAGGAATCATGCTTTACATATTGGTGTACCGTTGGCACTGATTGCGGCAGGTGTGTTTCGGTATGCCCATATTCTCATCCGAATAACTTCGCGCATAACATCGTAAGGTTCGGGATAAGGAATTCTGTAATATTCAGAAAATTTGCAGTCATGCTGGATGATCTGTTTTACGGTAAAAAACCGGCACCAGCCGAACCTTTGAAATGGATGAAGATAAAGAGCCGCTGAGTGATTTAACAATAATATTTATGGTGTTTTATATGGTTCCATTCATCAGTTTTTGAACCCAAATGATATCTAGATAAATATCATTCTTGAGTGCCATATTTTTCATTCTGCCGCACTCCTCAAAACCCATCTTCTTATGGAAGTTTATACTCTGCAGATTCCTAGATGAAATGTGAGCTAAAAGATTTGTAATTCCTAATGTCTTTGCCTCTTCCACTAAGGTATTGAAGAGTTTTGTGCCGAGGCCTTTTCCCGTAAATTTTGGCAGTAGAAAATAGGTCAATACACCTGTGTGTTTGAAAGTATTGAAGGGTTTATAGGGTTGGATAAAACCAACAACTGTATTTTCAAATACGATTACCTTAAAGATTTTTGCTTTTTGGAACCAATCTTTACAGGTATCAATTTTAATTTTTGTATCCGTATATGCTGCAAAACTATCAGTGATAAAGTGATTATAAACAGACTTAATGCTATCAAGGTCATCATAATTTGCATTCCTTATTAAATAATTTTCCCGGCTCAATTTTACAACCAGTTTTGCAATTCTATTACATTTCCTTCCGGATCACTTACATAAACAAAAGTAATGGTGCCGGCGCCTTCTATTTCTCTACTGGTTAGCTTACCAAGCTGCTGACCGCCGTTAACAATCACTTTTCTCAATAGATTATGGATATTGTCAACTCTGAATGAGATGTGTGCAAATCCCAATCGGTTCACTCTTTTATCCCCGCCTTTTGTGTTTTTGTTATATTCAAAAATTTCAAGTGTCGGACCATCATCGCCGCATCCCGGAAGCAACATATGTACTCCTTTGATCTCAGCACCATCTACTCCCGTACTTTCTTCCAGCCACTTGCCTTTTAAATCTCTGGGAGGATCTATAGGTTTGCACTCGAAAACTACTTTATAGAATTCAGCTAGCTTCTTAAAATCCTGAGCAACAATATTTGTGTGTACGAATTTCATATCAATTATCGTCTATTTTCTTATTCTGCTCTATTTGACGCATTGAATGATGAATGGTTTGTCTATTTTCTGGACATTTTCTAGGTTTTGGAGTGGATAGTGTCCTACGTCATAAAAAAAAGGCTATAAAACATAATTTTATAGCCTTTTTAAATCAAATCCATTGCCCCGTGATTTATATATTCAATCTGTAACTAAACTTGAGGAGAAAGATATTGTGGGGGTAAACTCGAAATAAATCCTTCATATCGCGTGAAAACGAAAGATTATTATAAGATGAGTCGCCATTTCTTCCCTGAGACCAGACTAAATACACTGTCGATCCGGGTATATATTCCCATCGTATAACCAAATTTGAGATAAATTTTTGCACATTAAAATTCGGGTTATCAAAGCTGTAATCAGTTTCACCGTCCTGATTTTCATCCACTAAATAAATTTCATCTTCAGAATTATAGGTCAGTTCGTTTTCTGTAAATTGATGCCATTTTTCTTCATCGATAAACGAACGGGCATCTCTTACTTCTTTTAGTCTGGTAAAATCACCAACCGCAACAAAAGGCTGTCCAAAATATTCAATTGAAAGATCTGGGGTGATACTGAAGTTCAATCTGAAGTTAAGAGAGAATCTATCCTGACTCATATCACCAATTATGTATTTATCAATCCCATTAAATTCTTCACTGGCAACATGCATAATCTCAGAATAATGGTACGCTATGGTAGGTTCCACGGAAACTAGTAATTGAGTCATAGGGTTAAACCTTGCCCTGAAAGTGTAGATATAATCTCTGGACCAATTATCGTCACCCCAGTAATTAAAACCAAACAAGCCAAACTGCCATTTTTTTTGTTCGTCTGTACTAAAATTAAAGTTATGCCACCATCCTCCTTTTGCTGTTATTGCCGGACCGCCACGAAGCCATTCCGGCCGAAGCGATTTAGAAGCTCTGGCAACTTCACCGTAATAATAAAAATTGTTTTTGAAACTAATGCTGTGATTGAAGTTAATAAATTCATAGAGTGCTTCCTGCCCAAAATTCCAGCCTTTCCAATAATTAACACCTGCATAAAGTGACTTAAAAATTGAGAAAGGTTCTTGTTTATAGAAGCCGACCCAACTCCAGGTCATCTGCTCATCCGCTTTACGCATATAACCAACGTCATTTAATTCAAGTTCAGGCGAGCGCCAGGTATATCCTAAAAGATATCTAAACGAACCACCTTGTTTACCTGTCATGAGACTGCCACCAAATCCGGTTAAAGACGTTCGGTTTGTATCTACTGATACATAGTCAGCATCAGGTCTCTGAAAATATCTTCTGGAAGATTCCTGTGTTTCCGTTATCGCCTCTTTGACGCCTGATACGTGACTGGAAAGAATATTTCCTTTTAAATAATATTTGTTATTGTCCCACTTGTGCATAAAATCAAATCCCGCGGTATAAGCCCCTTTATGCAAAAATTTGAGTTCCTCTGCATTCAGATTCCGGTTTGTGGCAGTGAACATTCCACCAAGGATTGTATTACCTTCGTCAAAGTCTTTTTGAATTCTTCCAACAAAATGATTTGTTAAAGGCTCAACATAAACATTGCGACGGTTTCCATGGAACTCAATATTTGCAGATTCCTCCCGTGTCACACTTTCCATAAATCCTATCGATAAACCGTCTCTGGTTTTCCCCGTTAATTTAGCGGCACCAATAATATGTGTATTTACCGGCATCTCTATGTATTCATCATCTTCCAGATCAGGATAGTATTTAGGAGATCCGCCTATTCTCCTAGTATAAAACAGATTATCCTGACTAAGATTAAAATTAGTAGTTCGCTCTGTAATTCGAAAATCAAGTATATTTTTCCCCTCTATAAAAAAAGGTCTTTTTTCCTGGAAAAATGTTTCGAAACCAGAAAGATTAACCTCCGAAGGGTCGGCCTCTACCTGTCCAAAATCAGGATTAACTGTAAAATCAAGTGTAAGGTCGTTCGTAATTCCCACTTTGCCATCAAGTCCGCCAAGAAGGTTTGTGATGTTGTTTTGGCTAAAAGGATCGTCAAAATCCTGTTTTAAGGTCTCGAACTTACCAACAGCATATGGAATAATGTCAAATTGTTTTGAAGGTTCAATTGAATTCAATCCAGACAATTCACCAAATTTGCTTACCCATTGATTGGTAGTATTATCGATATAATTCCATGTTGAAAGCTCGTTCTTTCGTGCAAGCATTCTGCTTACCTGCAGTCCCCACTTCTGTTCCGAATTATTATCGAACCGGAGCTGATTGAGAGGAATTTTCATCTCACACGTCCAGCCAAGATGATCAATGCTGGTTTTTGCCTCCCAGACTGCTTCCCAATTAATATCCCCCATTGCAGTGTCGTTGCTAAGAAGCTCATCCATTTTAACCCCGGCGGCATTCACCAGAAAACCATAGGCTGTTCTTTTATCAAAATAGCTATCAAACATAATCTGAACCCAGTCACCGTCAAAATTGTCTTTTCTCCCAAGGCGCTCTTCAATATTATCGGGTTCTGTGTCGTAATTTCTTATGGCCACGTAAATGTAACTATCGTCATGCAGAATTTTGAACTCAGTTTTCTCGGTTGCATCATCCCCGTTGTAGGGAAAATACTGCTTAAAATTATCTTGCCATTCACCTTCACTCCAGTCTGCATCATCCAACAGCCCGTCAATTTTAAAAGTACTTTTAAGGATTTTTTGAGATTGATACATTCTTGACTGTCCGTAATTAACAACAACGAGAATAAAACATAGAAATATTAATATACTTAACGGCTTCAAATTGTACTCCCCCGATTTGTTTAACAAAGCTCCTGGCAACTCCCCAGTGATTAAGAGCTTTTCCTGCTACTTATTTAATATTTTTTTAATTCTGTTTAAGTTGGTTACAAAGACTTGTTTATTCCGCAAATTTTGTTTTTCGCTTAACTCAACTGCAACTTTATAATTTTCCAGAGCCCTCTCCGGATCATCTTTCTTTTCAAAGGCATCACCAAGACTATCATAAACATTGGCTGATTCCGGATACAGCTCAACATTGTATTTGAATATTTTTATAGCGTCATCAAAATTAGCCCCTCTCAGGTAGATGTAGCCAATCCTATTTAATGTGTCTTCGTTAGGAAGCATTTTGTATCCGTACTTTTCACTTAATTCAAGGTAATGATTTCTAATTGTTTCATACCCGCCTTCCAGATGTTCAGCATCAATCATCCAGTCGTTGTAAATAAACTCCAACCCTTCATAAAGTGCTTTTAACCTTACGGAATTATGATCATCCTTTTCAAAGTAATTATATTTCCAATGCAGGTTGTCGGAAGCAACGTCATCAAGTATCTCCTCATATTTTTCAATCACTGGAAGAAATCTTGGCTCGTTACCAACAGCCATATAAAGAAATCTATGTTTTTCGTCTGTCGTTCCCAGTTGGTTATTAAATCGCCTAAACAAATAATTATTATCATAATTTAAGGCAGGGCTTACAGCAATGTGCGCCTGGAACAAATCTGGCTCCTTATTAAGGCAATAGATAGAAAACATACCTGTTAAAGAATGACCGTATAACACCTTAAAGGGTTCGGTTCTGTAATTCTCCTCAACATAAGGGAATAGCTCCTCTTTTAGAAACCTGATAAATTGATCGGCTCCGCCACTCTTATAATCAGCAATAACGGAAGGGGTAAAATCTCTTCCTCTATCAGTATTAGGTATTCCGACAACTATCATTTTGGGTTGCCTCCCCGTTTGCCCTAAAAAATGCATCATCCCTGTAGCAAAGGGAAAATTCCCTTCGGCATCCAGCACAAACAGAACCGGATATCTTTCCTCTGAGTTTTCGTAGAAAGTGGGGACGCTGATATAGATTCCTCTTTTTTCTTTCAAAATTTCAGACTCGAATAAAATCACTTTTCCAGAGACCAAATCCCTGGATGTGTTTTGACCCAAAAGAACTAAGGAAAACAGTAAAAGAAATGCACTAGATTTATAGAAATATTTAGCCACGCGATTCTCCCTATTCAACTTCATTTAAATGCTTTATAAAACCTGCATCAATCCAATATATGTTTTGTGATCCATTTAATGGTGATTGCAATTCCGCAATTATATCGTTGTAAGTTGATGCCTTGTTTTTAAGTTCTTCACTCCTCCTGTTGCTTGTAAAAAACATATACCTGCCATCGGGGGAGAGGCTTGGGCAAAATTCGAAAAAAGGAGTATTTACAAATTCACCCATGTTAACAGGTTTTTGAAATTCATTATTATCGTCTTTGAAGCTCACCCACAGGTCGCCGCTTCCAAATCCCTTACCCCACCCATGTGAGGTAAACATTAAAAATGATCCATCAGAGGAAACGAAAGAATTATACTCATCAGCTTCTGTATTAACTGAAGAACCGACATTTTCAGGCTGCAAAAATTTTCCGTCCTGAAACTTTGAAAAGAAGATATCTTCGCCCCCAATTGATTCCTTATACGCCGCTGTAAAGTAAAGTGTTCCATCACTTGTAAATGAAGGATAAAATTCATTTGCCTCAGTGTTAACAGGTTCACCAAGATTAACCGGTTCCCCCCACATAGTCCCGTTTTTCTCGGTGTACCATATGTCAAAATCTTTCTCATATCCACCCTTCTCAAGAGGTCTTTGAGAAACGAAATACAATTTATTTCCATCCGGCGAGAAACTGGGTTCAAGATCAAAATACTCTCCCGAAAACGGAGCTACTTCAGGATTGGACCAGATATTATCAATTCTTTTCAAACTTATAATTGTCGCACCGGAAGGGCCTCGTAATGAATAAAATATCTCAGCCCCATCTGGCGATACGGCAAAATCCCTTACATTGTATTGGATTGAAACCTCGTCAACGGCAAAAATCTTTGCTGAGTCTTTTGGAGCGAATTCACCAAAGTATTCACCAACTCGGGTTTTGTCGACTTGCCCGCCGCAGGAATAAAGAAACGCAATCGAAATAAAGGTTATTATAACTTTCATTATATGTCCTTTCGGGATTTATGTTAGAATATTCTCCGCCTGTTACAAAATTAGCAAGGAATAACCTTAGAAGTAACTACCCAATAGGGGGTAATAATAAAGGAATTTTGCAGAATTTGTTAATCTTCCTGCATAATAGGGTAGTAATTTGATTTTAGTCCTTATCCGCTATTTGGTTATCTATGATTACTGGACGATTGTTGAAAAATCAAATTTGGTAATTGTATTTATTAAATTACATTGTTAGGTTGTTTTTGAACAAAAATGAGAAGAGTACGAGGTAATGATGAAATTTTTTCTGCTTTTTCTGGCTTTTTCGATATCAGTTTTAAGTCAACAAAATTCCGAGCTGAACAGACTATCACATGAGTTTTTCACTTGGCGGGCCACACAACAACCGGCGTCAAGTGACGACATACCACGCGTAGAACGCCCTGACATGTGGGTGCCGGATTGGTCGCCATCGGCACTAAAAGAGTACAATGAATATTATTCGCTGTCACTCGAAAATCTTGAAAGTATCGACAAAACCAGTTGGTCAAGGCCTGACAGTGTTGATTATCTATGCCTCAGGTCAGCTATCGAACGTGTTAACTGGGAAATTAGTGTACTTAAATCACCATATAATAACCCTGACTTTTATGTTCATCAAACACTTGGTACTTTATTCGAACTACTGATCATTAGTTCCCCTATAGATGCTAACAGGATTGAAAACATTATCCTGAGACTTAATTCATTCCCCAGGACAATTGAATACGCCAAGAATAATCTTAACTCACCGGTTCAGTCATTCACAAAAATTGCTTTGGGCAATCTTGAAGACATAGGATCTAAGTTGGATGCTGTGGAAACCAGCTTGATGCAAGTCTGTTCTGAAAATCTTCAGAATAAATTGAGCAGGTCATTCATTGAAGCAAAAAAATCATTAATGAGTTATGAGAAGTGGCTCAATTCAGAATATGACAGAATGCCAGCTACATTCAATGTTGGCAGGGATGGTTATGAATATTATCTTAAAAAAATTGCCCTGATTCCACATACCCCCGACGAACTGCTTCTTATGGGAGAAATGGAATGGGATCGGTCGGTTGCCTTTGATCACCTTGCAAAAATGAAAAACGTGGGACTCCCGGAACTACCCGTTTTCAAAACAATTGAAGAGCAAATCCGGAAGGAAGCAATAGATGAACTGGCGATCAGAGAATTCCTCGTCGAGCAAAACATAATGTCGGTTCCTGACTGGGTTCAACACTACATCAACGCTCCCTTTCCTGAATACCTTGACCCTCTGGCTTATATGGGAGTTACCGATGATCTTACCTCAAAATCCCGATTAAACGAAAACGGTGTTAAATTTATAATTCCTCCAAAACCTGAGATGCCTTTCTTCTGGCTTTCCATGGCAAAAGACCCCAGAGGGATTATTATCCATGAAGGAGTGCCAGGACACTACTTTCAACTCGTGCGCTCCTGGGCTAATCCTGATTTTACCCGCCAGCATTTTATAGACCCCGGCGCTAATGAAGGAATAGGATTTTACGTTGAAGAGATGATGCTTCAGCAGGGTATCTTTGCTGATAAACCCAGAAGCACTGAAATGATTTACAGCTATATGAGACTGAGGGCTTTCCGTGTGGATGTTGATATAAACCTGGCATTGGGCAATTACACAGTTGAAGATGCGGCAAAATATCTTTCTGATACTGTTCCCATGGATTTCAAAACCGCTCTTGACGAGACCGGCTTCTTTGCAAATAATCCGGGTCAGGCAATTTCTTACCAGATTGGTAAAATTCAGATAATGAATTTCATTAGTGATGCCAAGCTAAAACAAAGAGAAAAATTCGATCTTAAAAGTCTGCATGACTATTTGATTATTAACGGAAATGTGCCAATTGCATTATTACGGTGGGAATATCTTGGGCTTGACGACCAAATTAAAAAACTGTGGTAATTTAACGTACTCGCTTCTTTAAGGAATTTGTTATGCTTGTGATGTGTTAAATAACCGATTATTACACCACTAAATTATAGACTGTTAGGAGAATACATGAGAGATGTAATGTTAATTGTTCATTTTCTGGGCTTGGCAATGGCTGTGGGCACCGGGTTTAGTCATTTCTTTCTTGGAATGGCAAGGGCAAAAATGGAAAAAGAAGAATCAGAAAAGTTTTTAGTTAGCACACTATTTTTAAATTATATGGGCAAACTGGGACTAACTCTGCTTATTCTTTCCGGTGGATATTTGATGACACCATACTGGGGATCTTTAATGGGAATGCCTCTTTTGCTCACGAAACTAATTCTTGTTCTTGTTGTAACAGCATTAGTTGTTATGGCAACTATCTTTGGTAAAAAATTCAAGCGTGAAAAAGACAAAAAATATTTGCCTAAAATTGAAATGATGAGTAACGGAGTTATGTATCTTGGAATTCTTATCGTAATCCTGGCCGTATTTATCTTCCACTAATCCTTACAATGATTATCTAGAGCAGAATGTGAAAAGTATTCTGCTTTTAGATCTACCAGATTACTTAAAAACAGGCCTAGCAACAAATAATAACACAACAAAGGCTTGTTTTACCGGAATCTCTATTTGAACCAAAATTCAATAAATTTATGGATACTATTTCCGAATCGAACGTCCTTTTCGTAGTTTTCATGTTCTAATATTTTACTGAAGGAAATATGTTTCGCCCAAAATTATTTACACTCCTGCCCCAGCTTAGCAAGCATCAAATAATTAATGACATCATTGCCGGTGTTTTAGTAGGTATTGTTGCCCTGCCTTTGGCAATCGCTTTTGGTATTGCCTCCGGAGTTTCTCCCGAAAAGGGTTTAATTACGGCAATAATTGGTGGTTTTATAGTCTCGTTCCTGGGAGGAAGCCGGGTTCAGATCGGCGGTCCAACAGGTGCTTTCATAATAATCGTTTATGGCATTGTTCAACAATACGGTATTAACGGTCTCATTCTATCCACTATGATGGCTGGTGTAATACTGATCATTATGGGGTTTGCTCAATTCGGATCGGCGATTAAATTTATTCCTTATCCGGTTGTTGTCGGCTTTACAAGTGGAATAGCGGTCGTGATTTTTTCCAGCCAGATAAATGATTTTTTCGGATTGAATATTGCTAAAGTTCCTGCTGACTTTCTGGAGAAATGGAGGGTATATTTTCAAAACTTTTCCGCTCTTAATTACGAAACTTTGTCTATTGGGCTTCTTTCCTTACTAATAATAATTTTCTGGCCAAGAATCACGAAGAAAATACCCGGATCGATTATTGCCATTATTATAGCAACATGTATAGTTCAGTTTTTTCATCTAAACGTAGAAACTATCGAATCCCGCTTTGGATCAATTCCCTCTACAATACCAACTCCAATAATGCCGGTTTTTGACTTAGCCACTATTCGGGAATTGATTATGCCGGCAATGACAATTGCAATTTTAGCGGCTATTGAAGCCCTGCTTTCCGCGGTGGTTGCAGATGGTATGATTGGCACCAAACATAAATCGAACATGGAATTAGTGGCTACCGGTGTTGCAAACATTTTCTCCCCTTTGTTTGGGGGAATACCCGTAACCGGGGCAATTGCACGAACAGCTACAAATATAAAAAATGGTGGTCGCACACCCATCGCAGGAATTGTTCATGCCCTAACTTTATTGATCATTATGCTCCTTATGGGTCAGTGGGCAAAACTTATTCCGATGCCGGCTCTTGCAGCCGTATTGATAGTTGTTGCATATAATATGAGCGAACACCACATTTTCAGGCGCTTATTGAAAAGTCCGCGGAGTGACGTTGCCGTCCTTTTCACAACATTTGGTTTAACCGTAATCTTTGATCTTACCATTGCCATTGAAGTTGGGATGGTTCTTGCTGTTATTCTTTTTGTTAGAAGAATGGCAACTGTTTCAAATATCAGCATAATAACCCGTGAAATAAGAGATGTGGAAGAAGTGGAGGATATCAATTCCATTCAGAGCAGAACAGTTCCTGAAGGAGTTGAAGTCTACGAGGTAAACGGACCATTCTTCTTTGGCGCTGCTACAAAGTTTAAGGATATTATTAGTCGATTGGAAACACCCCCTAAAGTCATGATTCTCAGAATGAGGAGTGTACCAGCAATTGACGCAACAGGGCTAAATATGTTAAGTGAAATTATTCAGGAGAATAAAAAGGAAAAAATTCATTTCCTTCTTTCCGGTGTTCATACTCAACCATTGTTTGCTTTAACTCAATACAAGCTGATTGACGAAATTGGCGAAGAAAATATTTTTGGCAATATTGATGATTCTTTGGACCGAGCAAGAGAACTACTCGGCCTACCAAAACTTGGACGTCCAAATGATTTCACGCCAGAAGTTCAACGAGAGAAGTAGTTCTTTGAGTTTTTTTTGATTTCAGTTAAAAATTGCCTTGATAATATTGCACCATTTTTGACTCATACTGGTTTAGTGTGGACTATTCACTGTAATTTATTGATTGGAATCCACATGCAAAATCTCGAAGAAAGACTCATCAGTAAGTATTTTAATAAATTTGATCAAACCCTCACATATTGGATGGGCTCTTTCGGGCTCAAATTCCTAAGAATCGGATTAGGTATAGTCTTCTTCTGGTTCGGAATTCTTAAATTTTTCCCGGGTGTCAGCCCGCCCGAGGGCCTGGTCAGGAGCACCATATATTTCATAGATCCCGACAACTTCATTATCATCCTGGCTGCATGGGAAACTGCAATTGGACTGGGACTAATTACTGGTAAGTTTATGCGCGCAACATTGCTTTTGTTGTTCCTTCAGATGCCGGGAACAGCATTGCCATTATTCATTCTTCCTGATGTCGTGTGGAACAGTTTCCCATTCGGGCTAACACTCGAGGGTCAGTACATTATAAAAAACCTCGTTCTCATCGGTGCAGGGTTGGTTTTGGGTGGTACCGTCAGAGATGGAAAGTTTGACCAAAAAATAGTAGTTAACAAAAAGTCATTGGGATTATAATTCGCAATTAAGATAACAATTGTAGCAATCATTAAACTTATGGCTTATTTTTATCAACCTGTTACTAAGAATATTGTTTTATCACAAAATTGACGATGAATGAAGAATAGAAACAAAAAATTAGCCTTAGTTTTTGGAAGCGGTGGTGCCCGTGGTCTTGCTCATATTGGAGTAATCAAAGCCTTTAAAGAAAATGATATTCCAATTGATATTGTTGCCGGAACCAGCGTTGGCGCATTTGTTGGCGGTGTTTATGCCTCAGGAATGGATGTAGAATCCATGGAAAAAATTGCACTGGAAGTTGATAAGATTACTGTTGCCAAAGTATTCCGACCCAAATTCTTCGGCCCCGGTTTTGTGGACAATAGGCGGGTAAAAGAATTTATTCATGATTTGGTCGGGGATGTTAATATAGATTATTTTGATATTCCTTTCGCTTCGGTAGCAACTGACTTTATCACGGGTGAAGAGGTAATATTCAACAAGGGACCTCTGGTTGATGCCATCCTCTCAAGCGTAGCCATACCTGCAATCCTCCAACCGGTAAACATTAACGGACGTTTCTTTCTTGATGGCGGCTTAAGCAATCCATTACCAATCAGTGTGGCAAAGAATTTGGGTGCCGGAATTATTATAGCAGTTAATGTTTCACCTAATCCTGAACGCATTACGAAAAAAATGAAAAATCGCAAAAGCGAAGAAGTTAATATGTTCATTAAAAGGCTTCCTGCGGCGGTTAAAAATTTAATTAACGAATACACGCAAAACCCGGACATAAATCAGGCTGGGAAACAAAAAGATGATGAGGTTGACAGCCTTAACTCACTTTCCATTCTCAGTGTTTTTCTACAGTCTGTTACTATAAGCACCAACAATATTATGATGAAGCAGCTGCGAGAGGCAACACCAGATATTCTTATCTGTCCTAAAATTGAAGATTTCGATTTGCTGGAATTTTATAGAGGGACAGAGATAATCAAAAAAGGGTACGATGCTGCCATTAAAGTCCTGCCCGCCATCAAAGAGTTATTAGAGGCACCCACATCTTAAAACACAAATCCTATATTTACAAACTGAATACTATCAACTAGAAACCTCTCCTCCTTAACAATTCTAAAACCCTCTCCATGTTCGGAAAGTTTGTGATAGAATACGCTAACATGATAATCAAAGGAATAATGCTCAGCCACAATACAGAATAGTGGTGTATTACTCCGCTAATAGAAGTGAGTATAATGATTACTAGCCCAAATAAAGCGGGGGCTTCCATAAGAGCTAACTTTACGATAAAGTAATTAGTCAATAAACCAATAAATTTTTGTTTGTCAGTTTTAGCAGAACGGCTAATGTTTTTCGCCAAGAGTCCGTCCGGGTCAAGTATTTTGTCGGGAATAATTTTAGATATATAGAAGGTGGTCATAGACAGGAGTGCAAGAACTACCATGAGAATATTAGCGATTTGAAAATCATTATCCCCTGGCGCATCCACCGGGATAACATCCGAGAAAATGTAGAGTGCAATTAGCAGAAACACCACAACGCCAGCATTTAATGCTCCCACTATTATTTTTATGGGGAGAAGATCCTTTTCGGTTAGTGATTCTTCCAGTATGTTAACATCTAAGTTATTTGAATTTTCCATGGATGCCGCCTCTAAATCAAAATACACTTCAGGCAATTTACATCAGCACACTTTCTTAGTCAAAGACAAAAAATGCTGCTAGAACTTACTCCGAGTCTACAATAATTCGACACTTCGGCATAAAAAAGGCTGCCTTTTTGAGGCAGCCTGTTATTCTGATTCAATTTATAGTTCAGATTATTTTGACAACAAATAATCTGCCATTTTACCTAAATCTTTTACATCAAGATTAGAGTAAGCTGGCATAACAATGTTGTTATAGGTGCTTCTGTAAACTTCAAATCTATCGTCACCGCTGTAAGCAGAAGGATTTCTGAGATAATTAATCAAAGCATCTCTATCCCAATATTTCTTTACATTGGCGAGTGCCGGTCCAACTTTTGTGCCTTGAAGCTCCTGACCATGGCAGGAAACACAACCTGAATTCCTGAACATTGCCAGACCATCTTCTGCGGCATTAGTTGATTCACCGTAATAATCAACGTCTTCAGCTAAATTTTCTTCGCTTTCTGTTAACTTACTTATAGCAAACAACGCGATAAATATTACCAAAAAAGCTGCAACCCATTTCTGAGCATTTGTCATAATTCACCTTTCTTTATTTAATCAATATATCTAATCAGTGCCAAAACATTAGTGTTGTAAAAATAATTCAATTGCTGCAATTAACCACCATCCTGCATGGTCTCATTATAAAATTTTCTATATTCAAATACGGAGTCAAAAATGGCGTTAGCTATCTCAGACTGACCACGACTACTGTTCAAATATTTCTCATCTTCCCTGTTTGATAAAAAGCCCATTTCAACCAGCACGCTGGGCATAGAGGCTCCAACCAGAACAAAAAATCCCGCTTGTTTAATTCCTCTTGAGGGAATCTTAACATTACTTTTCCAGGTTTTATTTAATATGTCAGAAAATTTTTCAGAATATCGCATATAAGATGAATGTGCCATGCTAACTAAAATAAAATTTTCGTCCGTTAACTTCTGGTATCTGTCCGGTTTGTCTTCATACTGAATAACATTGTTTTCAAATTCAGCAATAGCAATGGCCTCCTTAGTCCGCCCCGGTCTTAACAGATAAACTTCAAATCCACTGGCAGGGCTGGGCTTTTTAGCTAAAGAATTACAATGAAGAGAAATAAATAACTTCCCGTCTGCTTCATTGGCAATTTTACCACGCTTGTATAATTCAATGAAGGTGTCATCATCACGGGTATAAATCACCTTTACACCAGGCATTTTCTTTTTTATAATTTCACCAAGCTTCAACCCAACATCAAGGTTAATGTCCTTCTCTTTCACTTTGCCAACACCGATGGCACCCGGATCTTTTCCGCCGTGTCCGGGATCTATAACTATAGTATCAAACAACCACTTGGCTTTATCATCTGTAATATCCGTAGTAGTAGTTTTAAGTTTTTCATTATGAATAGTAATGAACAAATCGTTTGATTGATCATCATTGAAGGTTTCGTGAACTGAATAACCCTGTTTTAAGTCAAATTCAAATTGAACATTACCGGATACTTGCCGGCGGTAGATTGATTTAATCAACCCTTCTGGTTTCGCTTCTTTTTCAAGACCCGGTTTTACCGACACCCCGGAAAGGAACAAATACAATTTATCATCTTTTATACTGCTTGGATATTTTGGCATTTGCTTTTTAGATTTTATCCTAATCAGGGTTCCGTTTGTCTTTTCCGAAACCTCCAATCCATATATATCATACTTGGAGTTAATTGCCTCTGGCGTTTTAGTTGGAGTTGGAGCAACCTTATTGTCCTTGGTACTGACAACATTTGGTCTCGTTAAAGCTGTTATTGTATTTATTGGATTGTCAGTAACTGTCAGATGCTTTTTTACGTCATCAAAAAGTATTTCTTTTTCAGCCGCAAGATTGATGTAAAACATGCTGTATTTAGCTGGGATATAAACATCTCCCTTAAAAAGCATAGTAGAAACAGGCAGTTGGTAAACATATTTCTCTTTTGTGGATTTAGAGGTTAATATAACAAACTGATTACGAGCAGTAAATTTTAAGGTGTAATTCGGGAATTTAAGTTCAAGCTTGGCAGATTCCGGACTGTAGTAATAATTACCTGAGAGAACCAGTGCCAGTTCTTTGGCGGAGGTGTAAACCGCTCCATTTTTCGATACGTAGGAAACATGTTTTGTCTCGCCATCAACCGACACTGACAACTTGAGCGCGCGCTGAGAATAACCAACAGACGTTAGGGTTATCAGGAGTAAAAATATATATAAATAAAAGCTTAATGATTTCATTCAATTAGCCGATAAATGGAAGAAAAAAACCGCTCTTTTTTTTATAGTCAGTATAATCCTCACTAAAGTGACTTTGCAATAATCTTTCTTCGAAGGACGCCCTCAAAATAAAGAGAGGAATTTCAACTAGTACAACCAGGGGAATTACACAATAACTCATTAGAGCAATTCCCGCGCCAAAGTCACTTAAAATCTGACTAACATATTGTGGGTGCCTGATTGTTTTGTACATACCTTTTCTTATCAGCTGATGTTCCCTGAACACAACAATTTCGTGAGAATAACTATTTCCAAGTGATTTGTAAGAAACAACCTGAACCCACGAGAAAACAACAAAAACAAGCATTCCGATATATCTTAAATACATAAGGTTGCCAACCATCTCCTCAGAAAGCACACCTATTTTGAAAATACCAAGAATAATAAAGACAAGAATAAGAGCTGAAACATTAGGCGGCACCTTCTGCAAATAGGATTTTGGTCTTTCTTTAACTTTGGTAAAGGTACTCTTTAAAGCTTTTTTAGCCGCTGACATGTTTGCACTCATTGAAACAAAAAGGTTAATTCCAATTAGTAAATTTAGAGCGTCCATCGAATACCTAAAATTTGTTCAAAGTTGAAATCAATATAACAAAGTTAAGAATAACTTTGCTCTTATTATAAAAGCTCCACCATTCTCTCTAATTATTCTTTTTCAATCCATAATAAAAGGCACTTTCAGAGCATGATTCCACACATATTCCACATAAATGACAATCACCGGCAAACTTTTTTCCTTCAAGCATATCAGGCACAGCCGGGCATGGCGAATCAGCTTCACAGACACCGCACTCATTACACTTCTCTTTATCATATCTAATTTTAAATACTGATGCAGGCTCTAACAGCCATGTAAGGAGCCCAACCGGACAAACGAAATAACAGAATGGTCTATAAACAATAAAACTGGCACCGAGAATTAGAGTTAATGAAGTGATAAAAATGGTCAGATACAAAACAGGCATATCAAAACTCCAATGGAACAATTCAAAAAGATTGAAGTAAGAAAAAATTGTTACGCCTGTTAGAATAGCAACTGCAGCAAATAGAACTTGAACTCCAATACGGATTGAGTTCATTACTTTAAAAGTAATTCGTTTTTTTTTCAGTTTTGAAAGAATTGGAATTCTGTACAACAATTCCTGCAAGGAACCTGCCGGACAAATGGTACCGCAAAAGCCCTTAGCACTAATAAGGGACAATACACCAACAAAAATAATACCGGCAAGAAACGGCTCTCTTAACCCATAGAGAAACGGCTTTGTTACTGCACAAACAGGGGAGGGATGTAAGGGAAAATAAATAGCGAAAGCAATAAAAGAAACTAGGAGCGAAATAACCCTGACAGTTGCGGTTAATTTTTTGCTCCAAAGAATAATCAATTGAATAATCACTAAGACTAATCCAACAATATACTTGGTTGTAAACAACATATCCCATACCGTAATCGGGGATTTAGTAGCCTGAGCATCATCAGCAAAAATTAATATTGGAAGTAAAATTACAAGTAATGATAATAGAAGATTTTTTTTTGGCATTCTCACTCCGGAATTAAACAATACCTTAAATTATTTTCTAATTGCCTTAAAAGCAATAGCGATACCTGTGATAATTAGAAAACATTATTAATACGCCTTATTAAACTAAATTTCTTACAATAATGACTAATTCCCTGACAATCACTATCTTCACTTAATTAATAAATGGTTGGTATGAAGAACAAGAAAATATATCTCGCCGGTCATACGGGCATGGTTGGCTCCGCTATTAAACGTAAGTATGAATCCGAAGGATTTAATAACATACTTGTTAGAAGCCTGGAAGAATTGGACTTAACACGACAGGGAGATGTAGAAGCATTTTTCGCGACAGAAAAACCTGATCAGGTAGTAATTGCCGCCGCAAAAGTTGGTGGAATTTTAGCTAACAATACTTATCGCGCTCAATTTATTTATGAAAACCTGATGATAGAGGCTAACCTGATTCAAGCCGCTTATAAGCATGAGGTAGAAAAATTATTGTTCCTTGGCAGTTCATGCATTTATCCAAAACTGGCCCCTCAACCCTTAAAAGAAGAATCACTGCTGACAGGTTCGCTGGAATATACAAACGAGCCATACGCCATTGCTAAGATTGCCGGCATAAAAATGTGTGAGAGTTATTATAAGCAATATGGCTCGAATTTTATTTCTGTTATGCCCACTAATCTTTACGGAAGAAATGATAATTTTAATTTAGAGACATCGCATGTTCTTCCGGCACTTATGAGAAAGTTTCATGAGGCTAAACTGAATGGTGAGAAAAAAGTAGTTATCTGGGGAACCGGTTCGCCCAAAAGGGAATTTTTGTTAGTCGATGATTTAGCAGAGGCAATATTTTTTCTGATGAATAATGTTCAGGCCGGCGACCTCTACGATAATAATCTCACCCACCTTAACATTGGGAGTGGCGAGGATTTATCAATTCTTGAACTGGCAAACATGATAAAAAAAATCACCGGCTTTGAGGGAGAAATAGAATGTGACCCAACAAAACCGGATGGAACCCCGCGAAAATTAATGGACGTTTCCCGTATAAATAAACTTGGGTGGAAACATTCGGTCTCTCTGGAAGAGGGCATTAAAAAAACCTATGAATGGTACTTATCAACATTGGATATTAAATAGAGGCGATAATGAAAAAGGCTTTAATTACAGGCATAACTGGTCAGGATGGAAGTTACTTAACTGAGATCCTCATAGAAAAAGGCTACGAAGTTCATGGTATCATCAGAAAAAGCAGTTCCTTTAATACATATCGCATAGACCATCTCTATAATGATCCTGATATTATGGACAAAAAACTTTTTTTACATTATGGTGATCTCGTTGATACCAGTTCCCTAAATCGGCTACTTGAAAATATTGCCCCGGACGAAATCTATAATCTTGCCGCGCAAAGTCATGTTAAAGTATCATTTGAGATACCGGACTATACTGCTCAGGTTGATGCTCTTGGTACGCTTCGTTTTCTGGACGCGATCAGGGAAACAGGATTAGGTGCGACCAGATTTTACCAGGCCTCTACCAGTGAATTATATGGCAAAGTGCAAGAGGTTCCCCAGACAGAAAAAACACCATTCTACCCAAGATCACCCTATGCAGTTGCAAAACTGTATGCTTATTGGATAATTGTTAACTACCGCGAAGCCTACGACCTTTTTGCTTGTAATGGAATATTATTCAACCACGAATCTCCAAGGCGAGGCGAAACATTTGTAACAAGAAAAATTACGCGCGCGGCTACAAGCATACTTCTGGGACTTCAGGAAAAACTAATACTCGGCAATCTTAATGCAAAGAGAGACTGGGGCTATGCCCCCGAATACTGTGAAGGAATGTGGAAAATGCTCCAGCAGGATAAGCCTGAAGACTATGTGCTTGCAACGGGCGAAACCAACACTGTTCGGGATTTTGTTTCCATGACATTCAAAGAACTCGGAATTGAACTCGAATGGCTTGGTGAAGAAGAAGGCGAAATGGGAGTAATCAAATCGTTCAAACCGGAATCCATTGAATATTTAGCTGAACATAAAAATTTATTCGCCGAACTTAAAAAAGGCGATATTGTTGTAGAAGTCTCTCCAAATTATTACAGACCTACCGAGGTAGAATTGCTTATCGGTGATCCCACAAAAGCAAAAATCGAATTAGGGTGGGAGGGCAAAACAAAGCTGCCTGAGTTAGTAAAAATTATGACCCAATCAGATTTTGAACTAATTATGAGAAGAGGTTACTAGTAACAATAGTAGTAAAGAGTATTTATTGCTGGTAAATGTTACCAGTTATCCTCTGTTCATGGTAAATTTTATTCGTTTTTAGTGATTATTAATCGATAAATGTTAGCACAATTATTGCATGGTACTCAGAAAGTCATGAGAGTGTTATGAGTACCGGACAAACGATGTTAACAATAGCTGCAATGTTTTTACTTTCAACTTTAATTTTGAGATCCAACAGAATTTTTCTTGCTACCAGTAGTGTAATGTTTGATACTAAATTTGCCGTCCTTGGCACATCCATTGCCACCTCAATAATTGAGGATGCTAGTAACAAAGCCTTTGACCAGTCTTCAGATACTGCTTCGGTATATAATTTAAATGAATTGACCAGTTCGGGTTTATTAGGGCCAGAGGCAGGGGAAGTATATGAATTTTTTAATGATATTGATGATTATAACGGATATTCGGGAGTTGATACATCAATGCCCTCCGCTAAGTTTAATATTGACTGCTCGGTATACTACGTAACCAGTTCTAATCTTAACAGTGCAAGCTCCTCAGAAACCTGGAACAAAAAAATAACAGTCTCAATAAGCAGTGAATCAATGGCTGATACAATAAGAATGTCATCCGTTTTTAGTTATTGGTTTTTTAGATAGGTGATAACATGGGATTTTCATCTCTTCTCGATATACTTGGTTCTGTCATGATTGGCGGCGTTCTCCTCTTAATACTATGGAGGGTTAACGATGCGGCAGTTGAAAGCACATATGTAAACGCTGGTGAATTGGTTATACAAAGGAACCTGGTTGAAGTAGTACAACTATTGGAATATGATTTTAGAAAAATCGGGTTCTGTGATGATTGGACAAAAATACCAGATCCCTCAAAGGCAATTATTAAGGCTAAATCTGATTCTATAAGCTTTCTGACTGACGTAGATTCTGATGGTATAGTCGATACACTCCATTATTTTTTGGGTCCCTTATCCGAGCTGTCTCAAACCGAAAACCCTCGCGATAGAATGCTTTACAGAGTAACAAACAGCGAAACCCCAAGAGGCTCGAACATGGGGATAACTGAATTCCAGCTTTTCTATTTTGATGTTCTTGGTGATACTATTTTTCAACCAATTAATATAACCGGCGAAATTAATTCCATGCAGATAAATATAAAAATTGAAGATGTTGCTGCCTATGATGAAAATTACTCCAGCGCCTTTTGGCGTCAGATCAGATTGGCGGCAAGGAATCTTAAAAACAGATAAAAGGTAAATAAATGGGTGGTAAGGCTTCAATATTATTAGTACTCGGATTTGGAATGATTCTCGTCGTTATTGGTTTTAATTTGGGTAATATTGGTACTTCCTCCGTCCAGAATGAAGTTGATTACTACTCAAACACTTTAGCACATAATATAGCTGTTAGTGGCGCTCATTTAGCTTTAAATGAACTTTTTCAGGATATAGACTGGGATGACGGATTCAGCAACCTTGATCTGGACGACGGAATAATTGACGTTGAAATCGGCACCCTGGGTGACATGAAAACATTAAAATCCGTTGGTACCTTCAATGGTGTTTCCAAAGAAGTATTAGTTAAACTAAAACCCAGCAGCTATGCAAAGTTTGCCTGGTATATTGATAATATGAGCAGCAAAATATTTGTAGATGGTGATACTGTTTACGGTCCTTTTCATTCACAATCAACATTGAATATTGGTGGAGATCCTGTTTTCTACGGAAAAGTTACGACAAACCGTGGTTTTAACCCTGATCCTAAGTTTTGGAATTCAAAGGGTTTCGATCCTCATTTTTATGCGGGTTTTAAAACCGGTGTTGATATTCCTTTTGTGAATAACTATGATTTTAACCAGCAAAAAAATGCAGCTGCCGAGGGTGTTAGTCTTGGCGGTTCCTCACTCTTTATGAATACCGATCTCTGGTTAACTTTTAATTCGGATGGAACCGTAACATACAGAACCGGATCAGGATCAGATAGCAGCACCTATAACCTGCCAATAACTTTACCACTAACCACTTTTGCCCCAACTGGTGTTGTTTACCTTGGCAAAGGCAACGTTTATATGGGCGGAACATTAAGCGGACAAGTCTCCGTGGTAACCGGAGAAAGTTCCGGGTTGGGTCAAGGAAACGTGTATGCTGTTGACGATATTAAATATAATCAACCAGCAATGACCTATGCAGGGAATAATGACTGGGAACCAACAACCAGCACAGACATGCTTGGGATCATGACCTCAAATAATTTTATCATTGCAGATAAGATTCCGAATTACTCCAATATTGTTGTTGATGCCTCAATATTCTGTGCTCAGGGTGGTGTTATGGCCGAGAACTTACAAACTATTAATAACAGGGGTAGAATTTTTGTTACCGGGGGTGTGGTTGCCGCCAAGGAAGAACTAATAGTAAAGTTAGAAAATGATGGTACATTTAAGGGCTACAAAAAACATGTTGTCTATGATGAAAGGTTTCTCTTAAACGGTCCGCCCAATTTTCCTGTTACAGATAGTTTCGAAATAGTTAGTTGGTACGAGTAATTACGATTGACATACCTGTCTCGTTTAAATACAAAATCTCTTTTCCATCGGTAATCTTAACTTGTAATAACTACCCTTATTATTCATCTAATGACAATTAGCTCTTCATTTTGATATCCAAACTAATACTGAAACTCAGGCACAAAACTTGATACATATCATTGGATTATAGCAATTAATTGCTATATTGGCTAACAAATTACTATAATAATTATTGTCACATTAAATTATAATTCATCAAAATGAATACAGGACAAACATTAATCACCATCGGCGCAATTGCCCTACTCTCAATAGTGATTCTGAGAATAAACACAGGATTTTTATCCACCAACTCGGTTTTACAAGAGACAAAGACCAGCGTGTTTGCTATTTCATACGCAACTTCAACTATTGAAAAGGCGAATAGCCTTGCCTTTGATTCGGCAACTGATACAACTTCGCTGACAAATGTAAATCAGCTGACAGACGTATTTAGTCTTGGACCGGAAGCCGGGGAAACCGAAGATACGTTTGATGATTTTGATGATTACAACAACTTCGTTTCAAAAGAAAATTTTGACATGAATGGCTATTATGAGACGAGATGTTATGTGTCATACATTGAGCCGACCAACCCCGATGTGTCAGTTAATTATAGAACCTGGCACAAGAAAATTGTTGTGGAAGTCACAAGTTCCGCCCTGATAAGTGACTGGAACACTATGGAACAGGACACCATTAGATTAACTTCGATTTTTAGTTATTGGTTTTTCAGATAAAAGAGTAAAGCATGGGATTTAGCAGTTTATTAGACATACTTGGATCAACGGTTATTGGCGGAATGCTTTTGCTGATATTGCTGCGAATGAATGATAATGCCATTCAAAATAACTATGCCTATGGAGGGGAATTAATTGTACAGGAAGGACTGGTAGAAGCGGTTTCAATAATTGAATATGACTTCAGAAAAATTGGATACTGTCAGGATTATACAAAAATACCATTACCATCCAAATCAATCCTATCTGCTGATTCAAACAGTATTGAGTTTTTGACTGATCTTGCCGTTCCGGGTACTTTTCCTCAGGGAGATGGTATAGTTGATACTCTTCGATATCAATTAGGTCCAGTAAGTGAGCTGACAGCCACTGTGAACCCCCGCGACAGAATGCTTTACAGAATTGTAAATAATGAAACACCACGTGGGTCAAATATTGGAATTACTGAATTTAAGTTAACTTATTTTGATGCTATTGGAGATACTCTGACCTTCCCGATTACTACCCCAAGTCTTATTTACACTCTGCAAATTGATATTAAAATTGAAAATTTAGCCGCCTATGATGAACAATATTCTGATGCCACGTGGCGTCAGGTTAGGTTAGCGGCCAGAAACTTAAGAAATAGATAGGCAAATATTATGGGTGGAAAAGCAGCAATATTACTCGTATTAGGATTCAGCACTATATTTTTAGTGTTTGGATTCAATTTTAACAACCTGACTTTACGTGCGGTTGATAATCTATCCGAATACTACATTGCTACTAACGCCCAGAATATTGCGGCTAGTGGTGCTAATATCGCCGCTAACAAGATTTTTATAGATCCAACATGGACGGCTGGTTACAACAATATTCCCTTTTCCGGAGGATCCTACAGCATTTCGGTTGATATCCTTGATCCCGTGAGAAATGTAAGAAGAGTGACCTCTGTTGGTAATTACGGCAGTACTTCCAAGACTATTCAGGTTATTCTTCAACCAACAAAGTTTTCCCAATTTGCTTATTTCTGTCAGATAGAAGGTAATATCTGGTGGACCTCGAAAGATACCGTTTGGGGACCTTTCCATACTCAGGATTGGATGCAAGTTCAGGGACATCCTATGTTTTATGGAAAAGCAACTACAAAAAAGGGAATGAAGTATTACACTAATGAAGCCTCAGACATTCCCCAATTTTTGGGCGGTTACGAAAAAGGAATAAATCTTGATTTGCCTGATGATAAAGTTAAAGATTTTGAAGCATTTGCAGATGATAATGGTGCCAAATTTGAGGCCAGTTCTGGAATACAAACCTATACTGAAAGATATTGGAACAACAGGAACAGAAGGTGGGAAACCAGAACAAGAACCAGAATGACTACCGTGGATGATTTTTACATAACTTTTAAGGGCGACAGTTTAAGCTATAAAGAAGAATCTACAGGGGCAGAAACTACTGTTCTTGCTCAGGATTTTGCACCAAATGGAATAATCTACGCCAAAGATGCAAATCTTCATATTAGTGGTACTGTAAAGGGACAATACACTGTTGCTGCATACGGCCCAAGTTCAGGACTGGGAAGAGTATATCTGGAAGATGATATTACCTACTATACAGATCCGAGAACAAACCCAAACTCCACAGACCTCTTGGGTATTATAGCAAGAAACGAAGTTTTAATTGCCGATAACGCCAATAATAGACATGATATAAATATAGACGCGAGTATCTATAGCGAAAAGGAAGGTTTTGGTGCGGAAAATCATGATGGCAGATCGGTTGATGGCAATATTAATTTATATGGCGGAATAATTCAGAAAAAACGCCAGGCGGTTGGTACTTTTTCAACTGATCGGTGGGGTAGAACAACATCAGTCAGCGGTTTTAACAAAAGATACAAATACGATGAACGCCTTATGTTTATGGCTCCACCAGAATTTCCGGCAACTGATAGTTACCAAATCGTTTCCTGGTATGAATAATGACTATCTGATCAATTTAAGATGCGTTCAACAAAATGAAATAAGGATTTGACTTAATATAATCTTTGTAATCTCTTTTTTTGAGTTAAATTGAACTGACAACTAATCGCAACCATAATTTGTTTAAGAAAACAAATAGCTCGTAAAATAATGATATCTGCTATTCCGTGATTAGCGTCAAATATGAGAAACGCGAGTTATTTTACGTTGGCATTATCAGGTAATTTTGCATATAGTAAGATTGATTTTCAGCCACGAGGAAATAATTAATGGGAAGTAATTATCTATTAACAATTGGAGCTATGCTCTTACTCTCTCTTTTCATCCTCACAACAAACAGGATGATTATGCAAAACAATATTATTCAATCTGAGAGTGAATTTGTTATAACAGCCACTTCTTTAGCCCAGGCAGTGCTGGATGAGATCAAAACAAAAGCTTTTGATGAAAATACAGTTACCGGCGAGATTTCCACTCCCGATTCTCTTTCAACTACTTTAGGCAAAGATACAGGTGAATCATTTTCATACCCTGATGTAAGCGTAACTTCATTATACTTATCCGCTACTACTTTTGATGATATAGATGATTATAATGGTTATCAAAGAACTGTTGATACGCCCATTGCAGAAAGTTTCTCTCTGCAAGTAGTTGTTAGTTATGTTTACCCATTAAACCCAGAAACTTCCTCGGGCACAAATAGCCGGTGTAAACTTGTTACTGTAAATGCGTCAAGTCCTTATATCAGTATCCCTATTTCACTTAAGTATGCATTCACTTATTAAGGATTTATTGTGAATTACATGTTAGAAATAATTGGTTCTGCAGTAATTGGGGGATTAGTATTGTTAATAATTCTTCAGCTGAATTCTGGTATAATCGACTCCTCAACTAATCTTTCCATGACTTCAAATATTCAAGGAAATCTGACCTCGCTTACCGAGGAAGTTGAATACTACTTCAGAAAAATCGGATATGATGTTGCCACATCCCCAACCATTACGGTTGCTGATCCTAAATATATTACCTTTCTTTCTGATATTGATGCAAATGGTGTTGTTGACTCTGTGAGTTTCTTTCTAAGCGATACTTCCGCTCTTTCCGTTACTGCTAATCCAAATGACAGATTATTATATAGAAAACTTAACAATGATCCTCCGGGTGCGAGTAACCTTGGAGTAGTAGATTTTAACTTAACCTATTATAACAGCTCTGGTAATATTGCTGCTGTACTTAGCGACATCAGATACATAAAATATTCTCTTACAATACAAAGCGTCTATCCTTACAATGGCGAATACCCAACAGTATATATTGAGCGTGTTATTCAACCAAACAATTTGAGATAAAAAATGTCTGGAAAAGCATTACTAATTTTACTTTTAGGGACAATGGCTATTGCGCTTGTCTCTTTCACCAATATGTTTGAAACAACTAGTCGTTCAGATTCAGATATGACTGAGTATTTTCTGCAGCAACAGGCACATAATATTTCTCAAACAGGCATTAATTTGGCGGTAAGACAGATGGCAAATGACCTTGATTGGCGCACGGGAATTTCTCTTTCGAATATATTTAACGGGCAGCTGACTGTTACATTAGTGGATACTGTTTTTTCCGCTTATCCTGATTCTGTAGTTAAAATAGAATCTATTGCCGTTATGATAATGGGTAGTAATGAGGGCGATACAATTACTGCTACCTCAATAGCTTTTGTTGACCCTAAGGTAACGGGAGGTGGTTTTATTCCGGCTGCAGTACTGGCTGCAATAACCACAAACAATGATGTTGGGACTTTGGGAAACCTGACTGTTGACGGCAGAGATCATGATATAAACGGCAATTTAATCCCAAATCACGGAACTCAAGCAATTTGGACAACACAAAACTTGTCGCGAGGTGGAAATTCAAAACTGGCTTCAACTGCGGGTGGATTCGATTTTGCCCCTCAAAAAACCGAAAATGACTTTCTACGCTTAGAAGGGCAAACCTACCCGGGAGGAGGTTATCCTTCAACTCCCGACAGCATCCTGGGTGGAACTGCTAATGGGTTCAGCAATGGAACATTAAAGTCTCTGGCTATGGCCGGGGCCGGGGGAAGTCAATACACCACAGACCCTTCTACCCTGACCTATCCACTTACTGGAATAACTTATGTTGAATTGGCGAGTGGAGATACGTGGAGTCCCGCTAATATAGATGGATCTGGAATTCTTATTGTTCACAATACAGCAACAGACGCGGCCATTAAAAACATAAATACAGGCACATTTACAGGAATGATTATAGCTGACGATATAGTCCATATTCATGTTGACATTATTGGTGCAGTTGTGGGATTGTCTCCAACTCCCTCTGAAGGAAACAGTATAGGAAACGGAACTGGTAACGTCCTTTATTCCGAGGAAGCAATTAAGAGCTCAACAAATGATTATGGTGGAGAACAAGATTCCACAAACACTCTTTTTGGTAATGTAATTGCCTGGTGGGATTAACCCCGAACAGTTCGTAGTAGATTTTTCAGGGCTTCTGATAACTGAGTATACTTAAATTCAAAACCGGCTTCCTCTAAACGAGCCGGTTTTATTTTTGCTCCGTTCAAAACATAATCCGCAAATTCACCTAAAACAATTTTTAGCACAAAACCTGGCACCTTAAAAAAAGAGGGGCGTTTCATAACCTTTCCAAGTCCTTCACAAAATTCATTCATAGTTGCTATTTCGGGAGAAACAACATTGAAAGAACCAGCAACTTCTCGATCAAGAGAAAACAAAATGGCGCTGACAACATCATCTATATGAACCCAGGGAAACCATTGGCGTCCAGTACCAAGAGGTCCACCGACAAACATTTTGAATGGCAATAGCATTTTCTTAAGGGCGCCTTCCTCTTTACTTAAAACAACTCCAAATCTCAGCACTACACGCCTTATGTTTTCTTCGTTTAACTTCGCCGAAGCCGCCTCCCATTCTTTTGTTACCATCGCCATAAAATCAGTGCCTGGTTCACTCTCCTCAGTAATTTCACCCTCACGCTTTGCGCCGTAATATCCAATAGCGGAAGCACCAACATAAACCCGTGGTTTAATTTTATTCTCTGTAATAAATCTTACGAGTAAATTTGTGCTCTGAATCCTGCTTTCTAAAATTATCTTCTTAAAGGCAGCGCTCCATCTTTTACCGCCAACATTTTCACCTGCCAGATTTATAACTCCATCAACTTCGCCCAGAGCGGCAGAAAGATTTTTATTACTGCCGGATTCCGGGTTCCGTGGATTCCACTCTATCGCTAAAACCTTTTCTCCCCATATTGATTTTATCTTATCAACCGACCTACCAATAACAAATACTGAATCGCCTCGCTCGATAAGTCCCTTTACCAGTTTCTTACCTATCAATCCTGTTGCGCCTGCAATCATTACCTTCATGTTGCCCTCGTTTAGTCGTAATTGTTAACACAATATAATTCTTAACAGTTTATTATTCTGCAATTTTGATGTTTTGTCCAAAGAGAATAAATTTCCACTCTACTTAAATGGGGTTATCAGTGCCTGATAAATATTTCTATCGCAATGCACGTGCGTACGACATCGCCTTTAGCGAGAGAGAGTATGACGCAGAATGTAATTTTCTTGAATGGTGTTACAGAAAACACTCGAAGATTGAGAAGAAGAATAAAGTAAAATCCTTTCTTGAACTTGGCTGTGGTCCGGCTCAGCATACCCGCGAATTCGCCCGCCGCGGCTGGCGTGCTGTTGCTTTGGATCTTTCAGATGATATGATAGCCTTCGCTAAAGAAGAATCCAAAAGGGAAGGTTTAACTATTGAGACAATAGTTGGCGATATGACCAACTTCGTGTTGAAGAAACGTGTTCATCTGGCAGCAACACTTATGGAAAGCATCTCACATCTGGTAACAAATGAACAGATGATTTCCCATTTTAAATCAGTTGCTAAAAGTCTCACCCCCGGAGGGATATATGTAATTGAAGCTGCTCATCCCATATTCTTCTTCCCGGACGATGAAGCCAACACATGGACAACCAAAGAAGGAGACACTGAAGTTGAAGTGACTTTCGGACTCCCCACTGATCCATATAACAGTATAACACAACAATGGCTTGTAACATCAGTCATGAAAATCCGTCAAAAGGGTGAGAAGGAAATTGTGGTGGAATCAAAATCACCATTCCGGTGGTACCTGGCACAGGAGTTGAAAGCTCTCATAGAGTTGTCCGGTGTTTTTGATGCTTACTGGTTTTACGGAAGCATGAATTATACACCACCCTTTGAATTGGATGATAATGAGAAATCAGAAACAATGGTCATCGTTTTGAGAACAAAAAGCTAATTCATCTGTCTGATTCAACATAAATGCTAAATTACGCCTGCGGGTTTTATTAATTTTGGGGGAGTACTATCTTGAAACTAACCGTTTTGCTACTATTCATTTTTTTAAACACACTGTATACTCAGCAATACAACCTGACTGGTTCAGTAAATGATTTAAACACCAATGAAGGATTAAGTTTTGCAAATATACGCATCGATGGTACCTTCAGAGGAACCTCTGCAAATTCAGAAGGAAGATTCGAACTAAAACTTACTCAAGACAAATACATCATTATCATATCTTATATCGGTTACATTTCTGATACTGTTGAAGTGATATTAGACATAAACCGCGACCTGGCAATTCAATTAACTCCGGTTGGAGTCGACTTACCTGAAATCACCGTTTTCCCTGGTGAAAATCCGGCTCTTCAAATAATAAGAAAAGCCATTGAGCGTAAACATAAACGAAAAGAGGCCTTAAGCGATTACAGCTTTGAAGCATATACTAAAACAATAGTAAAAACTACTGAGGACATCTCACAAAACGAATCCAACTTTTCTTTAACTGAGCTTGATACTGGAGCTTTAAAAATAACAGCCTTGTTTGAGAATGAAAGTAAAGGATACTATAAAAGTCCGGATTACTACAAGGACATAATATTAGCAAGAAAGCAATCTGAGAACATGCCGGCTGCAGCGAACATGCTTTCGGGCGGCAGAGTACTGATAGACTTTTACAATGAAGAAGTTGATGTTTTTGATAATCCACTTATTGCCCCGCTCGCCGATGATGCGCTTGACTATTATTACTATATTCTTTCCGATACACTGGCTATTGACCAAAGCAATGTTTTTAAGCTAAACTTCGAACCAATAAATTCTTCCGATCCTGGTTTGCGCGGTGAAATGTTCATAATGGATAAGACTTTTGACCTGATTAAAATTGATGTTGGAATAACTGACGCCGCTAATCCTATGGGACTTTTTGATGAGCTTCAAATCGTTCAGCAATTTACAAGATTGAAAGAAAACATATTCCTCCCTGTTGATTACCGATTCTATGCAGAGGGAAATTTTTTAGGAATTGCAAAGTTTGGATTTGAACTTAATTCTATCTTTAACAACTATACAATTAATACAGGACTTTCAGATGATCTGTTTGGGTATGCAATTGTAACGGTTAAACCAGATGCTGATAAAAAAGACTCCCTTTACTGGAATTCCATTCAATCAATACCAAACACTTTCGAGGAAGCTAAAGCTTACAGCCGTATTGATAGTGTAGAAGCGATTCCTGTTTCTTTCTGGGATAAGTTCTCTTTCTTTAGTCCGGAGATTCGATTATCAGAAAATTTGAACTTAAGCAGCTTGATGGGTCTTTACAGCTTTAACAATGTTGAGGGGCATATTGCTAAATATCGTATTCGACTTCCCAGACTATTTGACAGCCGACTCTATCTTGACGCCAAGGCCAGCTATGGATTCAGTGACAAAAAGTTTAAGAAAGAATTCTCCTCAAGATATTATTTTGGGGAATACCGAACCAACTCCATCGGCATCAAAGCGTATGATAAGGTGAACTCACTTTTTGAGGAGAGTGACAATTATGGTGACTTTTTCTCAATTCTTTTAAGTTTACTAACAAAGGATGATTTCCGTGATTACTACTACACACGTGGCGGTGGAATCGACTTCTCCAGCGAAGTTCTTCCTTTTCTCGAATTGGAAGCCGGTTATGATTATATGGAAGATGCCCTCGCGGTTAATAATTCCAACTTTTCTATACTAAAACCAAAAGAACACTACAGGAGTAACAGATCTATTTTGCCAGCCTCCACCAGTACCTTCAGGGCGGGCTTTACACTCGATTTTAGAAATTATATAGAAGATGGACTCTGGCGCAGAAGAACCTCCGAAGGGAGAAATTATGCAATACTTAGCGGCGGCATTGCCCTAAGCAACGACTGGGTTGCAAGTTCCGATTACAATCATGAAATCTACAACCTCAGTCTTAAGGGAAGAATAAAGACATACAGAAGCACCAATCTTCGTTATGAGATTAAGGGCATTTTTGGTGATGGTCCTGTTCCTTATCAACACATGTACGCTTTACCGGGTAACCTGGAAAATCTTGGTATGCAATTCTCCTTCAGAACACTTGACGTTGGTGAAGTGTTTGGAGATAAAGTTGTAACCGTTGGACTGCAGTATGATTTTTACGATGAATTTTTCCGTACCCTGAATATCCCGCTAATTAGAGATTTGGGTTTAACCTGCGGTTTCCATGCCAACGCGGCCTGGGTTGATGTAAGTAAAGAAAGCGCCTCGATATTGCCTGTAAACTACACAATATATAAAACTCCTTTCTTCGAGGCAGGCTTTAATATTGGACAGCGTGATTTTCCAATTTCCATGGAATTCACCTGGAAGCTTAATAACTTTGGCGGTTCCAACTTTGCCTGGGGTGTTAATATTTTTCGGATGTAATACTGATAGGGCAGGTTTTATTATTCACACAACATTGTGTGCCTGCCCGACCCTAACTATTTCCACTTGCCTCGTTCATTGTAACACAATAAATATCTCTTTCAGCATTAATCTTTCAACATACCCAAAAGACAAAAAATATTTATTGCTAAAAATGAAATGTTGGGGTATTTTATTGTACGAGTCGGGTTTACCAGTCTCATTAATGATAACAATACATTCCGGACTATTTTATTTAGCAACATTTATTTGTCCGGTTCGCCTGGAGCACAGCTTATATGAAAAAATGGAAAATTCCCGGATTTGCTGATTACAGAAAAATTTATTTCACTATTTTTAGCGTGTTGCTTGTCCTTCTTTTATGTTTTTCGCTTCTTCCAATCATTATTGTAAACTCGCAGTCAATAAACAACTTAAACAATACTAAAAAAATAACACAGTCCACTGTTGAGGACACTTTTGAAGAACAGGCTATAAAATTATACACGAGCACTGCGGAAAATATTTCCAGCAGAATATCGGATTTTCTTTACACCTGCGTTAGAGATTTAGAAACATTGGAACTGCTTGACGAAAACAGTCAAACTTATTTAAATTTTTACAGAAAACATACTCGTTACAGTAACATCTACAAAAAAGATATTCCATTATATCGACAAATATCTGTAATCGACAAAAACGGCAATGAAACAATTAAAATAGAAAATGACCAAATAGTAAAAAAAGAGTATTTAGTAAATGTTTCTACACCCGAAAACACCACCTATAAAACAGAAATATATTTTCAAAAAGCAAAAACAAGTCCTGATAGTTTTTATATCAGTCATCTTAATAACTGGTACATTAGCAGAAACGAACAGCTTGAACACAATAAAAAACCTGATGGATTATACAGGTTTTGCAGAAAGAAATTCAGCAGGCAGGGTGAATTTGATGGCATCTATATGCTTGCGCTGGATTTTCAGCATTTGCTCGACTTTGTTGAATACAAAAGACTTGAACAGGATAACCTGGTAACAAAGTATAAAGAAGGAAGCTATAAATATCTCCTTGACGATGAAGGCTGGATAACAGCCCATCAAAAATTATGGGATATACGCGGTTTTGATAAAAACGGAATTGTAATTGAAAGTTTTTCGGAGAACACACCAACCTGGAAATATGAATCGGGGATTATTCCTATTAACCTCTTGAATATGGATTGGCGATTAAAGGACAACAAAACTGACACACCAATTAGCGAGATATATAAAAGAGCCAGAAGAGGAGAATCAGTTTTTACAACTATGGAGTCAATGGGTATTTACGGTCAATCGCCCGGTATTATCAGATCGAGAATTTATACACCAATATTTTTTGATGTGGGTCCGTATAAAAAATATTCGGTTTTCGGGGTTGTTTCTGTCGGCGCCTCAGAAAAAGCTTTTTTTGACAAAGTCAATTTACTTGTCGAAAATATCGAGGAAATCAATTCATCCTCAGAAAGACAAATTTTAATAATAACATTATTCTTTTCTATTGCCGTTATTGTACTTTCTCTTGTTATTGCCCGCTCCATGTCTAGATCACTCAAAAAACTTAACAGCTCACTTTCTCAAATTGGTAGAGGTCATTTCGAAATACCAGAAACAAAATCCTCTATCAAGGAGATAAATGAACTCTCGCATGGAGTAAAAAAACTTTCAGCCGAATTAAGCAGGAAAGAAAATGAATTGAATCATAATATGCGAAACCTTGAACTGCTGAACTCAAAACTTGTTAAAGCAGAAAAAGAGTTGGCAACTTATTGGAAATATGAATACGCGAATGAACCAGATGATATTTTGGAAAATCAGATTCTCAGACTTGAAGACAATTTTCCAAAACTAAAAGATATAAGAAGAAATACCTGCATTGGAAGTCATACTAATTTCTTAAGAGTACTACGTCAGGTTGTTGCTCAAAGTCAAATGATTCTGCCTACTTGGTTAAGCGGCGAGTCGGGTGTTGGTAAAACTTCAATCGCAAAAACTATCCACATGCTTAGTCCAAGAAGCGATAAACCTTATTCAGTTTTTGCTGCCTCTGAATTTTCCGCGGCTGACCCTATAATTGTTCAGGGAAAATTGTTTGGATATGGTGAAAACCATGGTATTGCCGGTATAGATAGAGATGGGGTTAAGGGAATTATTGAAGAAAGCGATGGCGGCACTATTTTTATTGATGATGTTGACGCTCTTCCTCTCGAAACACAAGCTCAATTACTTAGAGTTGTTGATGGTCTTGATTTTCATCCTGCGGTCGGCAAGGGGAAAAGTATTTTTGCTGATGTTAGATTTCTTTTCGCCTCACACTCCGACTTAAAAACTCTTGTCATGGGAGGACTATTCAGGAAAGATCTCTTTAGACGGATTGGAGGTAACTTTAATAGAATTGAGATTCCACCTCTTAGAGAAAGAAGGAGTGACATCCTTGAACTTGCTAAACATTTTTTAATGATCAAGAATGTGAAAGCAAAAACAAATTTTACCATTTCTGAGTCTGCATTAAATATTTTGATGAACCACGATTATCTGGAGGGAAACTTAGGAGAACTGAAAGTATTAATTCAATATGCATGTGAAAATGCAAGACTGGACGGATCAGAAGAAATCACATGCAAATACCTAAGTATTAAAAGTAATTCATCGAACGAAACAAGAGAAAAAAGCGATTTTGTGACGCAAAACTTTTTGAATGAGGGACAATTAATGAAGTTAGACGTTTTGCGGAAAAACAACTTTCTGATGGCACTAAGCGAAGAAGAGCTGGGATTTCAAAAAGGATCAAAGGCATTATCACATCATTTTCGCGGTATCTGTCTTAAATTACTCTCTGAAAATGGAGAAAACATAGCCAGGACGGTTGTTGAGATAACTGGAGATTCTAAATGTGAGAATGATAAAATAGCCTCTAAAATTGAGCGATATCTTGAAAATATTAAGGAAAAGACTGAAACTAGACAAACCTCTTCATTATATAAAAATCTTCCCAAAGAGTATCACAACTACCTTACAATTTTAATAGATAAATATCCCGCAACAAGTTAAAACTCCCCACACAATTCCCACATTTTTGTGGGAATTTTTCACCAGCTTAAACTAATGTCTTTAATAAAGCGCAAAAATGAATTATTATTCTTGGCATACTAATTGGGTAAATCAATTTGTTAACAAGGTGTCTATTGTTCTCTAAATAAGTATTGTTTTATCTTGTCAAGACTTTCAAAATATTTTAATGATAAAATCCAGATAGAATTAATTTGCAGAATAAAAACCATTTCAAGAACAATAATCTCTAACAACCAAACGAGGTACAATATGGGGCAGTTTTTACTAAATACTCTTAACATGCTAAAGAAGCTATTTTTAATGGTTCTCTTTCTGGCTCTAACATTTACTCTCTTCGCACAAACAGGAAAAATATCCGGTAGGGTTACTGAGGCTTCTTCGGGTACTCCGCTACCCAGTGCAAATGTTATGATACTATCCACAACTAATGGAACCGCGGCAGATGCAAATGGACGTTACACGCTTACAAGAATTGATCCGGGTACATATCAAGTAAGAGTATCATTTCTTGGCTATCAGGAAAAGGTTTTAGAAGTAACAGTTCAAGCTAATAAAACAGTGTTAGCTGATTTTGATTTGCAGGAAACATCTACTGAACTTGAGGGAGTTGTTGTCTATGGTGCAATGACTCGTGGTCAGGCAAAATCTCTTAATGAGCAAAAAACTGCTGCAAATATTAAAAATGTTGTTTCATCAGAACAATTTCAATTATTCCCCGATAGAAACGCGGCAGAAACAGTTTCAAGAATTCCAGGTGTATCAATCGCTTATGATCAAGGGGAAGGCGAAATGATTCAGATAAGAGGTATTGGTCCTGAATATAATTCACTAACCGTGAACGGTCAGAGAATTCCCGCTCCGGATCCTGATGCTGAGAGAGCAGTAGGATTGGATTTATTGAACCAGGACTTAATGGAAAATATAGTGGTAACCAAAGCCTTAACTCCTGATATAGATGGCGATGCCATCGGTGGTAATGTTAATTTCCAGATGAAACAAGCGCCAGATGAAGGTGTTTTTGCAGTTAACCTTGGCGGCGGATTTAATGGACAAAGTTCCCATTTTAATACATACGGCAGTGAAATTATTGATATTTCCAGTTATGGAGGCGCAAGATTTTTTGAGAATAAACTTGGGGTTTTAGTTGCAGCAAGCTATTACAAAACAAATCGTGGCTCTACTTTAAGAGAATATGAATACGATGATCTTACTGCGGGGCATATTTTCGCACAGCACTCCAATGATTATGATGTTAAAAGACAACGATGGGGTATCAATCTAAATACCGAGTATAAATTTGACGATTTTAACAAGATCTTTTTAAATGTTAACCACAACCAATATCTCGATGACGAAATTAGAAGGTTGGATGAATGGATTATTGAGGACAATGAAGAAACAAAAGAAACAAGAAATCGCCTTGAGGATCAAACTTTAAGTACGATAATGTTTGGAGGCAAGCATAACTTTGACGGTATAAAATTAGACTACCAGGCAAGCTGGATAAAGGCCCAGGAAGATATGCCAGCAAGAACTTATTTCCGCTTCCAGAGAGATTTTGATTTTTCGGGTTACACAAATGAGCAAATCAAAGAGTTTAATCCTGCCACAAAATTTACAGGACAAGAGCCTCTTGAGCTTAACAGAATTAGAATTGATGATAAGTTAAAGCAAGATGCTGATCTCGCAGGATTATTTAATGTTGAAGTCCCAATTCAGTTAATGGATAGAGAAAGCATGATTAAGTTTGGCGGGAAGTATTTAAGTAAAACTGTAAAGTTTGAGGAAGTAAGACTTGAAATGAAAAAATTTGCTGAAGATCATATACTGGGAGAAGGTGAATTTGGATTTGAAGACGTTGTTGTCCAACCGGATCAGACGGGCTATTTAGGTGCAACGACCAACAATTACCTGGACATGACCGCTGAGGATTACGATGCTTCCGAATCTGTAATAGCTGCATATGGTATGACTAATATTAATTTTAGTAATAAGTTCAGCATATTGGCTGGAGCCAGATTTGAGAATACAACAAATAGCTACAAAACATTGGCTGTGGAGTCAGTAAATCAACTAGAAGCAGAATCAAGTTACTCCAGCTTTCTTCCTTCAATACACTTAACATACAGATTTAGTGATGATATGAATTTAAGGTTTGCTTATTCCTCGGGTATTTCGAGACCAAATTACAAGTCTCTGGTTCCTGTTGAGTTTAGAGATGATGATGATAGGGAAATCTCAAGAGGTAATCCTGATTTGAAACCAACATCGTCAATGAATTTCGACTTAATGTTTGAAAATTACACATCCTATTTGGGATTGTTTAGTGCAGGTATTTATTATAAAAATATGACTGATATTATTGTAAGAACCTCAATTTTTGAAGATCTTCCTTTTGAGAATGGAACACAGCGCTATGAAATATCAATGCCTATTAATGGTGATGATAACGCTACAATTTACGGAATTGAATTAGCTTTGAATCAAAAATTGAACTTTCTTGACGTACCGTTTCTTTCAAACTTCAGTGTTTATGCTAACTATACTTATACAAAAGCCGAAATTGAAGTGGGCGGAAGAAAACTTCCGATGGGAAGCAGTCCTGAACATATAGCTAACCTGGCTTTAATGTATGATAATCCTGAAATTGGGCTGTCTTTTGTTATTTCCAATAATTTCCGTGATGATATTTTACAGAGTGTCGGTAGTGATATTTATACAGACTCATATTTTGAAAGCGAATATCATTTGGATGTATCAGTTTCTCAAAAAATTATGAATCATATAACTCTCTTTCTACAAGTTAATAATATAACAGGTCAACAAGAACGCCAAAGATTCGGTGATCCTACCGAAGATTATTCCAGAGTTCAGCAATGGGCTAGGTTTGGGTCTTATGGTACTTTAGGCATATCCTATAGATTGTAATAATCTTTTTTTGACTGCTTCTTTGAGCGGTAGGAAGTTAATCACCTTCCTGTCGCTCACTATCAAGATAAAATAATTGCACAATCTTTGTTTTAAGATTGTGTTGAGAACAATAATGCTAGTACTCGATTCAATTAGACAATTATGATCGTTCTTACTTTAAAACCCTATGAATGTGTTATGGAGAGAACATGATTAAAAGGATTATTAATTTCTTTAAATCTGGCGATGATAAACCCTTATTGGCAGATAAGAATTTAATTGATAAAATTTATAAACAAAAAAGATGGAGTGTTTATCTTTCACTGATTTTTGGGTATGGATTTTTCTATACCTGCCGTCTTAGTCTTTCTGTAGCTAAAAAACCAATGCTCGATGCCGGAATTTTGGATGTTAGTGAAATGGGAATTGTTGGTGCTGTTCTTTTGTACGTATACGCAATTGGTAAGTTTACAAATGGTTTTATATCGGATAGGGCTAATATCAGAAGATTTATGTCAATCTCCCTTCTCCTCTCAGCTGTTGTAAATATCGTGTTTGGGTTCGTAACTAATTTTTACATTTTCATTTTTCTTTGGGGGGCTAATGGATGGTTCCAATCAGTAGGTTCTGCTCCAAGTGTTGTCTCAATTTGTCAGTGGTACAGTAATAATGAGCGTGGAACCCGCTACGGTATCTGGGCCGGAGCGCATAATTTGGGTGAGGGATTAACATTTGTTGGAACAGCATTTCTAATTAGTCTTTGGGGATGGGAATGGGGCTTTCTGGGTCCTGGAATTGCTTGCGTCATTGTTGCAGGAATTCTATACTTTACATTGGCTGACAGGCCACAGACCTATGGTCTCCCGCATGTTACAGATTATAGGGAAGACTATTCTGCCGGTAAGCCAATAACTGCACCAATTGTTGAGCTACAAAAGATGGTGCTTAAATCACCTGCCGTTTGGATTTTGGGATTAAGTTCTGCAATGATGTACGTTGCCAGATACGCTATCAATAACTGGGCAGTTTTATTTTTACAGGAAGGGAAAGGTTATGAACTAGTCAGTGCAAGTTATGTTATGAGTGCTTATCCAATATTCGGTTTAGTTGGCGCAACATGTTCCGGCTTAATATCCGATAAACTGTTTTCCTCCAGGAGAAATATACCGACTCTAGTTTATGGTTTAATTCAAACCACATCCTTGCTCATTTTATATCTTGGACCTCAAGACAGTATATGGTTAGATGTTGTTGCAATGAGCATGTTCGGTTTTGGTATCGGGGGTCTCGTAGTATTTTTAGCCGGGCTAATTGCCATTGATATTTCCCCAAAAGGTGCAGCAGGTTCCGTAAAAGGAATTATTGGACTTTTCAGTTATATCGGGGCTGCTACGCAGGATTGGATTAGTGGATTTTTAATAGACGGCTCTAAAATTATTATTGATGGACATGCGGTCTATAATTTTGATGCGGCTTTTATTTTTTGGATTGGTGCATCGGTTATATCTCTCTTATTGGCGATGACTGTTTGGAATGCAAAACCGAAAGAATAATCGTAATATTATTTTACATAAAAGATATATATGGAGATTTGTAATGAATAGGATTTTGTCACATGTTATTTGCTTTTCTTTAATCACTATATCATTTCAGTTGTTTGCTCAAAACGTATCCTTCGAAGTAATAGAAGAATTTGCCGCCTCCGAAGCTCGCCAAGGTATAGCCGTTGATTCAGAATTTGTCTATGTGATTGGCTCACAGCAAATAGCAAAGTACAATAAAGTAACACACGAATTAGTAAACAAGTGGGTCGGTCCGGAAGAGGGGCCTATTATACACCTTGATAGTGGTGTTATAATTGATGGTAAACTATACTGCGCACATTCTAACTATCCGGAACTACCTATGACAAGTTCAATTGAAGTATGGGATGTAGAATCTTTAGAACATATTGACAACCATAGTTTTGGTATAAATTGGGGGTCATGCACCTGGGTGGATAAACTTGCTGGTTACTGGTATGCCGCTTTTGCGCAATATGATAAGTGGGAACATGCCTCGGGAAAAGGATCTGAGTGGACTGTGGTAGTAAAGTTTGATTGCCAATGGAGACATATAGAATCCTGGACATTTCCAAAAGAAGTTTATCAAAAATTTGGACATATGAGCAATTCCGGCGGTTCTTTCGGATCAGACGGATTGCTATATTGCACGGGTCATGATAACCCGGAATTATATGCAATGGCATTTCCTAAATATGGTTCCGTTCTCGAGTTAATTCGAATTATTCCTATAAAAAATTCTGGACAAGGCATAGCCTGGGATAGATTTGAGACAAACAGGATTTATGGAATAATTAAAAGCGGAAGAAAAGTTATTGTTTCAAAGTTTATTGCAGAATAATCTTAATTTCAGAAATCAACTAATGCAGGTAAGTCCCCAATGGAGCAAGTACATTATTTATTGTTAATTCTCTTTTTGAGTGTTGCCTTTATAATATTTATGACTGCTAAAGTAAAGATGCATGCATTCTTCGTGCTTATTCTGGCGGCCTTGGGCGTCGGACTTTTTGCCGGTCTTCAACCTGACCAAATTATTACAACAATCAAGCTTGGTTTTGGTAATACAATTGGGGCAATTGGAATTGTTATTGTTGCCGGCACCAGCTTAGGGGTAATCCTCCAAAAAACCGGGGCTGCAATCTCGATGGCAGATTTTATTCTGCGACGTGTAGGAAAGAATCATTCATCATTGGCAATGAGCTTAACTGGTTTGATATTTGGTATTCCGATTTTTTGTGATTCCGGATTTGTTGTTCTTAGTCCCCTGAATAAGTCTCTTGCTGAAAGATCCAAAACCTCAATGGCAGTTATGGCAGTTTCACTTGGCACAAGTCTTTTAGCAGTTCATTGTTTCATACCTCCACATCCGGGGGCAACGGCTGCTGCCGGTATTGTAGGTGTGGATCTTGGACAATTAATGTTAGTCGGGTTGCTTGTTACAATTCCAACTGCTCTGGTGGGATTCCTTTGGGCAAATATTTATGGTAAAAAATTTAATGTGCCTGCTTTTCCCGAAAATGAAATAGATGGAGAAACAACATACACCGGAGAATTACCGAATGCTCTTTTATCATTTTTGCCTATAATCTTGCCGATAGCATTAATCGCATTTAAATCTGTTTATTCTCTTTTTATTGGTTCGCTTGATGAATATATATTTCAGAAGACAGTTGCTTTTATTGGTGATCCGTCAGTTGCATTGCTAATCGGATTAGCGTTAAGTTTTATATTAATCAAAAAGTGGGATAAAAAAATATTAAATGAATGGCTTGGCGATGGCGTAAAGAATGCGGGGAGTATTCTTGCAATTACCGCTGCAGGTGGCGCCTTTGGCTCAATATTAAAGGAGACAGGAATTGGTGTTAGTCTTGGGGAAACCCTTGCACCACTTGGTTTGGGAATCTTTCTACCATTTTTAATTTCTTCCGGACTAAAAACGGCTCAGGGTTCTTCCACCGTTGCTGTTATAACAGCGGCCTCTTTGGTAATGCCTTTACTGCCGGAACTACATTTAGATGCTGGCTGGGGTCCACTTATGGTTGTCCTGTCCATGGGAGCCGGTTCTATGGTGGCCTCTCATGCCAACGACAGCTACTTTTGGGTTGTTACAAAGTTTTCAAATCTCAATCTTAATATTTCTCTAAAGGTTTTTACTACGGCAACAATTTTAATGGGAATAACCGCACAGCTATTAATTTTTGTTATTTCTTTACTCATTCTTTGAACAGACTATCGAACCAATACTCATTTCTTAAATTTATATTCGATAAGAATAAAAAAACATCAGAAAAAAGTTTAAGGGAACATATAATGCTCAGAAAAATTTTATCATACAGCTTAGTTGTTGGCATTGTAATTATAACATTCAATCTCATTTCCGCGTGCTCCACCCAACCAGCACATAAATCAAATTACGAATACACAAATGATATGTTATTTGGGAATATATTGTTGTCCCATAATTCTGAGATTGATTCTCAAAGCATTCCCAAAATTATTCACTTGAGCGACATACATATCGGCTCTGAAGCATGTAAAGTCAATTATGAAAATTGCGAGAGAGAGTTTGAAAATGTTTGCGATATACTAATTAAATGGAGCAGGATTAACAATGGAAAAGAGTATGTTATTATGATTACCGGAGATATTGTAGATAAATCATTACCAAACGATAATTATAATAATATGAGAAAAGCGCGCCTTCTTATTAACGAACTTGATAAACATTTCCGAAAAGTTCTGATAATTCCGGGTAATCATGACTTAAAGACTACCAGGGAAGAAAATATAAGCCAGGTATCATTAAATAAATTCAAAGAGATATTTTACGGAGCGGATGAAGTTTCCAAAGAATATCCGAAACTAGATATAATTGGCAATGTTGCATTTATTGGATTAAACTCATTGGAAGGAGCAATAGGAAAAACATACTCAGATTATTATGGTGACCTTAATTGTGGAAGTAAGCAGTTACAAGCGCTGGAAAAACTTATTGAGAACAGGAGTCCCTTTAATCTAAATGAAAAAAAAATCGTCCTTTATTTTCATCACCCACTGGAATGTAGCAGCGATAACGCTCCACATCAACAGAGATTTGTTAAAAAAATAAAGTCATATATACTTGAAAATAAAGTTGCGGCTATTCTTACCGGGCATACTCACGACATAACAGACAAAAACATTGAATGGGATGGAGTACTTGAACACAACGCTGGCACAACCACTGGCAAGAAAAGAAATCAAAGGAGCAATATTCGAATTCTAGATTTGGAAAACAAGAATATTAAAGAAATAGAATTATAACTTTTTGTGAGGATCGCATACACTGCGATCCTTTTTTGAACTGAAATCTGTTTATTATAAGGAACTAAACACCCCCTTTTCTCCTTTTAAATTCATGCTGGAACCAAGACCAAATTGTGGAGGCTGCAATAAAGATATTTCTCCCTCATCATGAAAAGGATCTATAATCCAAAATGCAATATTTAGAAATGCTCTTTCATGAAAACAAAAACTATCTAATAATTTGAACTCTGTTTAGGAATTTTCATTTTCTTTCTTAAATTGAGGAGTAGAAAACTAAGCGGACTTTAACCTAATATAATACCGGCTTTGCTATGCACGATTTTGCTATCATACAAGACATTATAATTATACTTGCAATTGCGCTTCCCATTATTTTTCTTTTTAAAAAACTTCACATCCCGGCAATTGTTGGTTTCCTTATTGCGGGTATGATTATTGGCCCTTACGGGTTCGCCCTTATACGTGGTGGTAGTGAAATAGAAGTTATGGCAGAAATTGGCGTTGTGCTTCTTCTCTTTACTATTGGTCTGGAAGTTTCATTTTCTCATTTAAAAAGAATTAAAAGAATTCTTATTCTCGGCGGCGGACTCCAGGTAGCCGGCACAATAACTATCAGTAGTATTATTTTTGTTCTTTTTGATATCAGAGTAAACGAAGCCATCTTTTTCGGAATGCTGATTAGCCTTTCCAGTACTGCAATTGTTTTAAAACTCCTTTCAGACAGAAAAGAACTAACCGCGCCACAAGGAAATATTTCACTTGGAATCTTAATTTTTCAGGATCTTTCAATTGTACCAATGTTCATTCTTTTACCAATATTAAAATCTGATACTTCCCTGAGCATTGCAGATATCGGTCTTAAGCTATCAATCGCTTTTGGCGCCCTGGCTATTATCTTGCTCCTTTCCCGTTTCCTCATGCCGAAGATTATGTACCAACTGGCAAAATTAAGAATGCGAGATGCTTTTACCGTAGGAACTCTCCTGATTCTTCTTGGAACCGCATATTTAACCCATTCTCTGGGGCTTTCACTTGCTCTTGGCGCTTTTATGGCGGGAATCATTTTGGCTGAGACTGAATATCACTCTCAAATACTATCGGATATTCTTCCCATGAAAGACGCTTTTAACAGTATATTTTTCGTCTCCGTGGGACTCCTGCTAAACATTAACTTTGTTCTCGATTTTCCTCTTATGATAACGCTGGCAACTCTGGCAGTAATTATGCTTAAGGGTACTGTTATATTTCTTATCGTTCTCTATCTGAAGTACCCTCCCCGAATTGCAATAATTACGGGACTCGGGTTGGCACAGATTGGAGAATTTTCTTTCGTTCTTGCTCAGGCCGGTAGCAGCCTTAATCTTATAAGTGGAGCCTACTATAATATTTTTCTTGCTTCCTCAATATTTACAATGATCTTAACTCCGTTCTTAATCAGGTTGGCTCCAAGACTCGGTTTTCTTTCACATAATATTTCAGGACAACACAATTCCACAGAGGTTATTGAAAAACAGTACAGTGGGCATGTTATTATAGCAGGATACGGACATAACGGAAGAAACCTTGCGCGTGTTCTGAAAGAAACAGGGATTAAATATATTATTGTCGAGATGAATCCTGAAACAGTAAAATTTGAAAAAGCATCTGGCGAAAAAATTATTTTTGGGGACATAAGCAAAGAGGAAATATTAAACTCAGTAAACCTTAAAGAAGCTAAAATTCTTGTCTTCTCTATTTCTGATCCGTCAACCACCAAACACGCCCTGCATTTAGCTAAAAAAATTAATCCGGATATACATGTTGTTGTGCGGACACGCTATGTCAGCGAGATTGAAGAACTGAATCTTTTGGGAGCCGAAGATATTGTCCCAGAAGAATTTGAGACCTCTCTTGAAATCTTCCGTAGAGTGCTCCGTAAATATCACATACCACTTAATATTATTATGAGACAGACCTCTCTGTTGAGACAGGAATCTTACAGCTTATTAAGAAAACAGACAGAATCCGAACCTATGTTTATTCATATGGATGAAATTCTTGCCGAGGGCTTAACAGAAACTTATTACGTGAAAGAAGATTGTTCTTATTGCACAAAAACGCTTCGTGAGATCAATTTGCGGGCAAGAGTAAATGCAACTATCATAGCCATAGTAAGAGAAGGAAAAACCATTTCCAATCCCTCTGGGGATGAAAAAATATTGCCACATGACACACTGGTAATTATTGGAACCCATGATGCTGTCGATAAAGCAGTTAGTCTTCTGGATGAAACGGGAAAAACATCTTAGGCTATCTGCCCGAGATCCTCTTTTCGCCTTCCCGCTCTTCACTTTTATCTTTTTACCTTTTCCTTTTTACTTATTTTTACTCTACCCCCGACAAACAATTTGTTATACGAAATTTAGGTGGACACTTTTATGAAATACCTTTTTAACTTCTTGTTTATTTGGAGTTTGTTCTCCTTAAACACTCAATTCGATTCACTCGCTTGTACAAATTTATTGGTTACCAAAGGAGCCTCGAAAGATGGCTCTGTAATTCTTACTTATACCTGCGACGGCGAATTTCATCCTAAATTGAAATACATTCCTTCAGCCGATTATCCTGCCGGCGATTCACTTGAAATAATTGACTGGTATGGAAAAGTACTTGGTAAAATTGCCCAGGTTCCTCATACCTATGCAGTAGTCAGATTGATGAATGAACATCAGCTCACAATCGCCGAAACTACCTTCAGCGGTCGGGAAGAACTTGAAAATCCGGATGGACTTCTCGGTTACTGGGAATTAATGACCGTCGCACTTCAGCGTGCCACAACTGCACGTGGCGCCATTGAAGTAATAACTTCGCTCGTTGAGGAATATGGCTATCAGTCAACAGGCGAATCTTTCTCAATCGCCGATACCGAAGAAGCCTGGATTCTTGAATTGATAGGTTCTGGGAAAGGTGGTCACGGCGCTCAATGGGTAGCCGTAAAAGTACCAGACGGATATATTTCAGCACACGCCAACAAGGCACGTATTGGTGAATTCCCAAAAGACGATCCCGAAAATTGTATTTACTCGGAGAATGTTGAGTCCTTTGCAATCGAACATGGATATTATAATCCCGCTTCAGGTGAACCATTCAGATACAATGAAGCCTATTGCCCATCTACACCAAAAAATTTACGTTACGCCGAAACACGTGTGTGGAGTCTGTTCAGACGTGCTGCACCTTCCATGAACTTATCCCCTGATTATCACCGCGGCGTTGAAGGCGCTGAGCGATATCCACTTTGTATAAAACCTGATCATAAACTTTCACTTGAAGAAGTAATCTCACTAATGCGTGATCACTACGAAGGCACAGATTACGATATGACCAAAGGCCTTGATGCCGGTCCATATGGCGGACCTGTTCACAATCGCCCCATGACGTGGGAAGTTGATGGCGCTGAATATGCCTGGGAGCGTCCCATCTCAACTCAACAAACCGGATTCTCATTCGTCAGCCAATCACGCTCATGGTTGCCTGATGAAATTGGCGGACTTACCTGGTACGGAGTTGACGATACTTACACAACATGTTACGTTCCTCTTTACTGTTCTATAACAGAAATACCTGAATCCTTTGGCTACGGTAACATAAGTAAGTTCGAGTGGAAGTCTGCCTGGTGGACATTTAATTTTGTGGCAAATTTTGCCAACCTGCGCTACTCTGATATGATCGTTGATATTCATGCAGTGCAGAAAGAACTTGAGGGAAACCTGTTAGCTATGCAGCCAATTATTGAAAAAACTGCTCTTGATCTCTCAAAACAAAATCCTGACATGATGAGAACATATTTAACAGATTACTCCATTTCCAATGGAGAGAATGTGGTACAAAGCTGGCGCAATCTTGGTGAACATTTAGTATGTAAATACAACGACGGATATGTTAAAAATGATGAAGGGCAAGCAGAAGAATCTGGTTACCCGCTTGAATGGTTAAAAAAGGTCGTGGAAGTGCGTCCGGAACAATTTCTCCTTCCAGTTAATGAAGAAGCAGTCCCGGAATCGAAGTTGATTGACTAGAAAGAGTATTATTGAATTGTATAATTGCTAAATTGTTGCAAAGATAAAAACATTCGCCTTGAGAGTTAAAACCTCAGGGCGTTTTTTTTAGCACTTTCCCCTCTCTACATTTTCATTTTTCCCTTCTGACATGAGCCGATTTTTTTATACCATTTATAGGTTTTCATAATCTTTATCTTATTCGTAATCTTACTCTACTGTTCTTTTCAACATTTCAACATTGGTAATTTTCCGTCTCAACGTCTGCACTACTCTACGTCTATACGTTATAACATCTTTACTTTAACACCCACATGTCTTATATTTATCCAGCCTTAAAGGCTATTCCACTCTTTGTCAAGAACTGCCTTTTCACTTCAAAATAGCCTTTTACTCCCGTAAACCGATTTGAATGAATTGAATCCAAATTGAATTACTGACATCTTACTTTTTGTATTATGCAGGGCGAAATAACTAAACAATTTTACTATTAAATAAATAATCCGGGTAGGGATTGTTCCCTTACCGTCTAAAAAATTTCAAATTAAACAGGAGAATTATAATGGAAGAAGTAAAACATGAAGAAGTTGTCTCGATGCCACGTATTGGCGATAAAGCACCAGAGTTCAAAGCGGTTACAACTCAGGGCGATATTAATTTTCCAAAAGATTACGCCGGTGACTGGGTGATTTTATTCAGCCATCCTGCTGATTTTACTCCGGTATGCACATCGGAATTTATTACCTTCGCTTCGATGGAAGACAAATTTGCTGAGGCAAATTGCAAGCTGGTTGGTTTATCAGTTGATGGTTTATACAGTCACATCGCCTGGTTAAGAACCATAAAAGAAAAGATAGAGTACAAGGGAATGAAAGACGTTGAAGTAAATTTCCCGTTAATTGAAGATATTTCCATGAACGTGGCAAAAAAATACGGCATGATCCAACCGGGCGAAGCCACAACAAAAGCGGTACGCGCCGTTTTCTTTATTGATCCTAAAGGAATTATCAGAGCTATCATATACTATCCTCTAAGTCTCGGACGTAATTTTGATGAGCTTTACCGTGTAGTAATAGCTCTTCAGGCAGCGGATGCCTTTACTGTTGCAACTCCAGCCGACTGGCGTCCAGGCGATGATGTTATTATTAGCCCTGCCGGTTCCTGTGGATCAGCTAAAAACAGAATGGAGGGCAAAGAAGATATGGTATGCCAGGACTGGTTTTTCTGCAGCAGAAAACTGGATAAAGAAAAAGTATTAAGCACCATCTTAAAGAAAAAATAAATTGTTAGTAATTTTAGGCTGATGAGTATTTGAAAATACTTGTCAGCCTTATCATATCATCTTAATCTTGCTCTTGTTCTTACTCTGCAATTCTTCACCATTTACATTACCTCCATATTATCTTATATTCATTCACCCGGAAAGTATAAAACCTTAAGGACTATTTGTTTCAAAAAAATTTTGTCGACAAACTTTTAGTCAACAAAACTGAAGGATCGTAACATGAAAAAAGCTTGTCAAATATGCGGAAGAGATGAAACCCAATTGGAAATTCTTCCCTCGATTATTGTAAGACCATCTGTTGCCGAGTTAATAGTAAAACAGCATCCTGAATGGAAATCCAACGGTTTTATTTGTAAAGATGATCTACAAAAATTCCGAAAGGAATATTTACAAAAATTAATAATTGATGAAAAAGGAGAGCTTTCTTCCCTGGAAAAAGATGTGATTGATAAATTAACAGAATATGAATCTATTTCTGCTAATGTTGAACAAGATTATATTGCTAACATAACCTTCGGTGAAAAGCTCTCTGACCATATCGCTTCATTCGGCGGTAGTTGGAAATTTATTATTACCTTTGGTTTAATAATATTTTTCTGGATATCAATTAACACATATTTTTTAGTCTCGAAAACTTTTGACCCTTATCCATTTATATTATTGAACCTAGTACTCTCCTGTCTTGCGGCGCTACAAGCACCAATAATAATGATGAGTCAGAACAGGCAGGAATCGAAAGACAGAAATCGCTCAGAACTGGATTATAAAATAAATTTGAAAGCAGAGTTGGAATTAAGACAGCTTCATCAAAAGGTTGATCATTTGTTAATTCAGCAGTGGGAGCGTATGGCTGAAATTCAAGAGATACAATTAGAGATGCTTGAAGAGATACGGAAATCCGGCAAATAAAAATATTTATCACTCTTATTGTTATGACATTTTTTAAGAATAAAAGCAGGTCTTTATTAGGGGAAATTGCAATTAACTTTTTATGAGGGAATTTGATGGATCAGGCACATTTACATCTATTATTAAATCATATCCCAATTATTGGTACAATTTTCGGAATTGGATTTATGGCATTTGGCTATTTAAGAAAGAATCAAACCATTACGAATGCTGCAAAAGTTGTGTTAATCATCGTTGCATTGCTGACCATACCCACCTTTTTCACCGGTGAGCCAGCGGAAGAAATTTTAGAAAAAGTTGTCCCAGACATTAGTGGCAGCATGATCCATGCTCATGCAGAAGCGGCGGAATTTGCCTTTGTTGCAATGCTATTGTTAGGGGCGTTATCTTTATTCTCTCTATGGAAGAAAAGAGCGGTGAGAATCTATGATTTAATTATTCTGATTTTTTCAATTATTGTATTTATTATGATGGCAAGAGTTGGAAATCTGGGAGGTCAGATACAGCATAAAGAAATCCGCGGCAATAGTCTGTTGGTGTCTGAGGGGAAAACCAGCTCAGTATTGACTGATAAGCATTCCACATTAACAATGATTCAGTGAAACATGTCTAATTATCTTTTAGTAATTTTTCTGTAGTATGTATTTTTAACTGCCCTCGACGAAAGGAATTTTGATTGGGTGATGGGCTTATAATGTTCTTGGGATATCTCATGAAGGCTATAATATGTAATAATTACGGGGCTCCCGAAGTTCTTCAGCTTGTGGAAATTGAAAAACCGGTTCCAATGGATAACGAAGTACTCGTTAAAATTCGCGCAACGACTGTTACTATCGGGGATGTAATTATAAGAAGTGGCAGGCACCCGGACTCAAAATTTTTTTCGTTCATGCTGCGTTTTGTTTTTGGTCTTTTAAAACCCAAATACTCCATACTTGGAATGGAAATAGCCGGGTAGTTGAAGAAACGGGAAGGGATGTAACTAAGTTTAAAGTTGCTGATGAGGTTTTTGCCTCCACGTTTGGACATAAATTTGGCGGCTATACAGAATATAAATGTCTACCTGAACATGGCATGCTGGCTATAAAACCAGCTAACGTAAGTTTCGGCGAAGCAGCAGCCTTACCGGGTGCCGCAATGACAGCCTTGATTTGCCTTGGGAGAGTTAACATAGAGAAAGAGTCCTCTTCATCAGCAGTCCGGCTGAAAGTGCTTATAAATGGCGCCTCAGGTGCAGTTGGCACAAACGCTGTTCAAATTGCCAAATACTTTGGAGCCGAAGTAACTGCCGTTTGCAGCACATCAAATATTGATCTGGTAAAATCCATTGGTGCTGATTCAGTTATTGATTACACAAAAGAGGACTTTACAAAAAGAGTCCTGTCTTATGATGTTGTCTTCGATGCGGTAGGCATGGTGCCAGCGGCACGTGCAAAAATGGCTTTGAAAGAAAATGGAATATACCTGAATGTATTAAGACACTCGGGTAGTGGGGAAGTCCTCGGTGATCTGTTGAAAATAAAAGACTTCGTTGAAAAAGGATATTTAAAGACGGTTATTGACAGGAGCTATTCCCTTGAGCAAATACCTGAAGCCCATGAATATGTTCAAAAAGGACATAAAAAAGGTAATGTAGTTATAAGAGTAATATAGAACATGTTCCGCCGTTTTATGTCAAAAAAAATGTGTTTCACAGAAAAGAGTATTTGTATAAAAAATTATCGGGGGAAACAATGATAAAAATAAAACAACTTACCAGTACAAGCATTGAAGAAATTCATGAAGCATTCAGCCGGGCATTTGCTGACTATGTGGAGCCGTTCGATTTAACAAAAGACCAGCTGCAGTATATGATTGAGCGGAGAGGCTGCGATTTTAATTTATCAGTCGGTGCATTCCATGAAGACAAACTGGTGGGATTGACACTGAACGGCATGGGTGAATGGAACGGAAAAAGAACCGCATACGATACAGGCACCGGAGTTGTAAAGGAATTCCGTAAACAGGGCATCGCCACTAAGATGTTTGTGGAATCTCTGCCTATTCTTAAAGAACATGGTATCTCTCAATATTTGCTGGAAGTAATATGTGAAAACACATCTGCCTTCGAACTCTATAAAAAGGCAGGGTTTAAGGTTGTCCGTAATTTTGATTACTTCATCGCCGAAAAGGGAAACCTGAAGTTTGGCAATAAAAGCATTAGTGATGAGTTTAGTATAAGAGAAATTGAAAAACCGAACTGGAATTTATTTAAAACCTTTTGGGAGTTTAATCCCTCCTGGCAAAACTCCATTGATTCTATCAATCGCAAATTCGAATTCTTCAAAACATTAGGAGTATTTAAGAAAGACGAACTTGTTGGTTATGGAATAATCGAAAAACATACCGGCGACATTCCACAATTTGCCATCAGGAAAGAATATAGAAGAATGAAAATTGGTACAGTACTGCTAAAAGAACTATCTGCTTATGGTGAGAATAAAATCATCAAGTTTGTAAACACAGAATCTACTTATGAGCCATTAAAAAAGTTTGCTGAAAATATTGAATTTCCCGTTGGGCTTGGGCAGTATGAAATGACTTTGGATTTATAGCATTTTCAAGTAAATTGTTTACTATCCTTACTGCTTTTGCAGGGAAAACTTTAAACAATTACGGGGGAAAATAATGAGAAGAGTTCAACAGGCCACCCTAATCTTTCTTTTCATTGCCCCCCTGACTTTTGCACAGGATTCGTTGCATACACACCCAATGTGGCTTAACTTAAGTCTAGGCGGCTCTCACGAAGTATTTGGTTTTGGACTCTCATACAATAAATCGCTTGAGGAATTGTCGTATCAAATATCTTTAAATGCAAATGCTGAAGACATACTGAGCAGAAACGATATGATTACCACACATGTGGCTTTAGGCTTTACTGATAAAAAAGACTGGCTGCTCACTTCTGTTTATTTAGGACCTTCACTGTCATATGGTGAATCGAGAAATTCTTCGGAAAAATTGGTTTCTTTTTGGGGCGCCGGATTAGCATTTAATGCGCAGGCTTATTTTATGCCTTTACATAAACTATTCCCTGGTGTGGGGTTAGGCGCAGAATTTTTTTATAATTATAATACTATGCTTACAGAAAGCGTAAATTACAGACATCTTTATTCTTTTAGAGTTGGATTTACTTTGACAAATTTGCATGATCAATAAACAGGAAATTAATTTGATGGCATCAGATTTGGATTTTGTTGAGTTTGTCGTTGAGCAGATTGATAACGCCGGCATTATCACATTCAGAAAAATGTTCGGTGAGTATTGTCTTTACTGTGAAGGTAAGGTTGTCGGTTTAATCTGCGATAACCAATTATTTGTGAAACCTACAAAAGCCGGTGCAGAATTTATAGGGGAGGTTCTTGAAGCGCCCCCTTATCCCGGGGCAAAGAATTCTTATCTCATAGAAGATAAACTGGATGACCGGGAATGGCTGAGTAATTTGATACTGATAACTGAAAAAGAACTTCCAGCACCGAAACCGAAGAAAATAAAGAGCAAGAAGGGAAACTCCAAAACATAGCCCTCAATACTTTAATAAAAGAATAGACTATTGGATTTTGGGAGTTTTATAATGTCAAAAAGAAATGAATTGCTAAAATCACCTCACATTCACATCGCATTGGTTACAGGATGTTGTATAATCATTTTAGCTTACTTCTCAAAACGGGTATTTCCTGAACCAATCCGTGATTTATATCTTGCCATTCCACCTTTTGTCATGGCTGTCTGGGAAGTACTGAGGGGCAAACATAAGGAAAAGAAGTTCATGACAACCTGGTATTGGGTGGTGGCAGTGGTTCTAACGACAGCTTTCATAATTTTACGTAACATGCCATAAACCAGGCGAGACTTTGAAACTTATCTGAAACATACGTAGTTTTATCCAATTCCAAACTATCGCAGATGAAAGGCTCCACATGAAAAAAATAAAACTACTCTCCTGGAATGTAAACGGTATAAGGGCAATCGCTAAAAAAGGTTTTCATGAATGGCTTGCGAGGGAGAGTCCTGACATCCTTTGCCTGCAGGAAACAAAAGCCTGGCGGGAACAACTTGACGTTTCCCTAACTAACATTGAGGGATACACTTCCTACTTTTCTGAAGCATATAAAAAAGGTTATAGTGGCACAGCTATTTACACAAAAGAAATTCCCAAGAAAGTTACTTATGGAATTGGTATTGAAGAATATGACCGCGAGGGTCGTTTTGTAATTGCTGAGTATAATAAGTTTATTCTTTTTAATATTTACTATCCGAATGGAAAACGTGACAAGGAGCGACTCGATTATAAAATGGGCTTTTACAGGGCCTTTCAGGAATATGCAAACTCACTCAAAGCTAAAAAGAAGAAGTTGGTCATCTGTGGTGATGTAAATACAGCTCACAAAGAAATTGACCTCGCGCGCCCTGCTGCTAACCGAAAAGTTTCCGGGTTCCTCCCCGAGGAATGTGAATGGATTGACAACTTTCTTGCAGATGGCTATATAGACACTTTGCGAAAATTCAATACTAATCCCGAGATATACACCTGGTGGGATGTTATAACACGCTCGCGTGAACGTAACGTTGGCTGGCGTATTGATTATTTTTACATTTCAAATAATCTTGAAAAGAATTTAACGAATGCTTTCACCATGCCTGATGTTATGGGCTCGGATCATTGCCCCGTTGGTATTGAATTAGAATTCAATAAATAACTTTCCGTAGAAAGGAAATGTAATGACTAAAAACAGACTCGAAGCATTCAGCGATGGAGTACTTGCCATAATAATTACCATTATGGTATTGGATTTGAAAGTGCCCCACGGTGATGATATATATTCTCTATTTCCTCTTCTGCCTGTATTTCTTAGCTATATCTTAAGTTTTGTATATCTCGGTATTTACTGGAACAATCATCACCATATGCTTCATACAGTAAAACATGTCACAGGTTCAATTCTTTGGGCTAATCTTCATCTCCTTTTCTGGCTTTCACTTGTTCCCTTTACTACCGGGTGGATGGGTGAAAATTATTTCGCAGCGGGACCCACCGCCCTTTATGGAGTAGTTTTGCTAATGGCAGCAATCGCTTACTTCATTTTGCAGCAGGTAATAATTGTTAGTCAGGGGAACAATTCTGTTTTGGCTATTGCTGTTGGCAAGGATGTAAAAGGTAAAATCTCTCCTATACTCTATGCAATTGCCATTCCATTGTCTTATTTTAATCAGTGGATTGCTGGTGGCTTATATGTTTTGGTCGCCTTAATCTGGTTGATCCCTGACAAGCGAATTGAAAGGGCTTTGACTAATTAATAAAACTAGAATACGTTATGATTGAAAACAAACCAAAAGAGTCGTCACCAAATTGGCAGAAGAAGTCATATCAAATAATATTTGAAGCAGAAACACCTGCGGGCAAGTTTTTCGATGTTATCCTGCTCTGGGCAATTCTTATTAGCGTTGTGGTTGTTATGCTTGAAAGTATTGCCGAAGTGAAAGCACAGTACGGCAGCTTATTACTTAACCTGGAATGGTTCTTTACCATTCTTTTTTCCATTGAATACATTTTCAGAATTCTATCAGTTGCAAAATCACGGCACTACATATTCAGTTTCTATGGAATTGTAGATTTCCTGGCAACAATTCCAACATACGTAACTTTCATTTTTCCGGGCGTACATCTACTTCTTGTTATAAGAATATTGCGATTGCTCCGTGTCTTTAGAATTTTCAAACTGACTAAATTCATTACTCAAGCTGCAATCCTTACAAAAGCACTTAAAGCAAGCAGAGTTAAAATTGCTGTTTTCCTTATGACTGTTCTAAGTATAGTAGTAATAATAGGGTCAATAATTTACGTAATAGAAGGTCCGGAGAACGGATTCACGAGCATTCCCTCAAGCATATATTGGGCTATAGTTACCCTTACAACTGTTGGTTACGGCGATATGGCTCCGCAAACTCCACTTGGTCAGTTCCTCGCCTCAATTGTAATGATAACCGGTTACGCGATAATAGCAGTCCCAACCGGAATTGTTACGGTAGAACTAGCCGATGCCAGCAGAAAATCAAAAGAAATAATCCGTCTCTGTTCTTCTTGCAGGAATGCAGACAATGAAAACGATGCTCTGTATTGTAAGAAGTGCGGGACAAAACTTTAAGAAACACGAAAGAATAATATGAATAAATATATTTCACTCCTCCGCGGAATTAATGTAAGTGGTCACAACCTAATTAAAATGGCTGACTTAAAAGCTCTATATGAGTCACTTGGTTTTTCAAACGTGCAAACTTACATTCAGAGTGGAAACGCAATATTCGAGAGCGATAACAAAGATAAACTTTATCTTGAGGACGGGATTAAAGCTGAAATTAAAAAGTTGTTCGGTTACGACATAACTGTGATTATACGAACAATAAAGGAATTTAAGGAAATACTCGAAAACAATCCTTTTGCGGACAAAGATTTTGACATCAAGAAACTTTGCGTTGTCTTTTTAAAATTTCCACCCGAAAAATCTCTTGTTAAAGAATTGCTCAATCAGTTTACTGGTGACGAGAAATTTTTCTTCAGAAAGGAAGAGATATATACTTATTACCCTAATGGATATGGACAAACCAAAGCTGATAATAATTTTTTCGAAAGGAAGCTAAAAGTAAAATCTACTGTTAGAAATTGGAACAGCGTTAATAAAATTTATGAACTGGCAAACACTGCCTAACAATCTTCTTATGTGGCCCACTTCACACACCCTTCTTTTAAATGGAATAAATCATTTAAATCTTTTATAATGTTGATGGCGTTTTTCTTTTTAACCTAATCACCTCTTTTGGAGTTCTTCTTGAAGAACGGGTATATACAAAAAGTAATTATTGTAATTATGCTGCTCTTCGGTGTTAATTTGTTTGCACAGGAAAGAGATAGTTTGTTCGCAAATAGTTTGTTTTACAATAGCCTTTACAGCGATGGATCATTTGTTGACAGCGCTTATGTAGCAAATCTTATAAAGGAAACTGAGGAAGCCAAAGGCAATAGGAAAATCGGACTTCTTCACAAACTGCTTAACGGTTACTATTTCAGCAATCCAGAATTAACCCGCGAATTAGCTCAAAAAGCACTTGACCTGGCTAGGATTGAATCAAACGACTCCCTGTTTGCCTTCTCTCTTCATTACCTCGGCATAGCTTATCTTTATCTTGATCAATATAGATTATCCATAGATACATACACAAAAGCACTCAACACACCTTTTGCAGCAAAGAGAGATAATTTTAAATCCTGGAGCTCAATGAATATCGCTAATTCCTATTATAAAATCGGCGAATTCGACAGAGCGGCAGAGTTCTATTACCAGGCAGCAAAGCTAAACGATTCAATTGGAAATGATGCCTTCGCTGCTAAGGTTTATGATAATCTTGGTACTCTCTTTATGGAGATAGGAAATTTTGAAGAAAGTATTAAAAACTATGAATTATCTCTTTCTCTGCTTGATGTAGAAAAAGATAAACGTATAATTTCCGGGTTGAACACCAAACTTGCTATTATTGAGGTAAAGAAAGGCAACCTGAAAGCTGCCGAAGAACATTTTCAAACCGCACTCCATAATGCAATTGCTCTTAATGATTCATCAAAAATTACTGAGATATATTCAGAGTATGCCAACGCCCTTTTTGATAAGGAAATGTTTACTTCCGCTTTAAAATATTTTGAAAAAGGTATCGCTTATTGCAATAAAGAAGTCTTTGTTATTGAGTATTTTTCTTTCCTTCACGACATCGGCAAATCATATTTATACCTTGGCGAAATAGGTAAGGCGGAGAGGTTTTTACTTGCAGCAAAAACAGGACTGGAAGAAAACTCGGCAGTAGTTCAATTGAATTCACTGGAACTAAGTTTGTCAAAACTTTACGCCCGAACCGGTGAGTGGAATAAATTTAATCTGCATCTTAAAAAATCTGAAGAATATAAGGCCTCTGAACTGGAAGCAAAAGAGTTGGCGACTATAAACGAGTTAAAAATTCTTCATGAAACAGAGAAAAAAGACCAGCAGTTGGAGGCTCAAAAGTTGCATATTGCCAATCAGGAAAGGCAATTGCTTTTGATTTTGGGAATAGCTTTTGCTCTGCTGGCTGGATTAATAATATCTCTTTTCCTACGACACAAACTTCAGCTGGCAAATAAAGTATTATTCCAAAAAAATCTTGATATAACAAAAAGGTGGAATCAACTTCAGCAGTTTTATCTTTTACGCAAGGAACATCAGGAAAACGCTGATGACGTCTCTCTCTTTACAAAAATAAATTCAGCAATGACGGAAGATCAAATTTATTCAAACCCTGAATTGTCAATCGACATTCTTGCCAGAGCAGTAAGCTCTAACACCAAATATGTATCACAGGCAATTAATACGAACGCTGAGATGAATTTCAGTACTTATATAAACACCTTCAGAATTGAAGAGGCAAAAAGACTCTTAAAGGATGATAAAAGTGGAAGCTGGTCTATGGATGCCATTGCCGAAAACTGTGGTTTTAACAACCCAACAAGCTTCTACCAAGCATTTAAAAAGAACACCGGCATGACACCCGCAGCTTTTAAAAACACAAAAATTGAAGCTGCCTAGCCTCAGGAATTCTACTAATAAATCTCATTTTTACTATTTAGTCCAGATTTTCCCTGAATCTTTAGTCCTTTTCCTGAATCTTTAGAACAACAAATTGTAATTGCTTTACAGTTTCTGCTCATTTATACCAGCCGAATTTTATCTCTTTTTGAACAAAATATTTTCAAATAATAAATGTGGGTGAAATCCCGGGGAGTTAAAAAATGAAAAAATTATTGCTTGTGTTATTCCTTTTGTTTGGAACACTAATGTTTGCTCAAAGCGATTTGGAATATTCAAAAATAACCTATTTATCGAATACTGAAGGATGGAGCCCCGATTCCAAAACAGAGTATTTTAAGTATGCTGAAACTAATCAGCCTTCTTCCGAAATCACCTACGAACGTAAGAACGATGAATGGATTCCTAAAACTAAAATAGAATACGAATATTACGGTGGTATGCCTATGGGGAGCGAACATTTTGTTTGGGCGGATGGGCAGTGGGTTGACAAACAACTATATGAACATATATACGATGCTAATGGAAAATTAATAAAATCAAGATGGTCTGCTAAAAGCGATAATGTCTGGATTGCCGAAAGTCAGGTTACATTTTTTTATGATGATGAAGTGGAAACATACAGAGAGCATCAGAAATATGAAAACAGTGAGTGGGTAAACACAATAAGAGAAGATTTGACTTTTGATGAAAACGGGAAAGAGACAGAGCGAGTTGTTTCGGTGTGGGACGGTTCAGAATACAATGTCAGTTCAAGAACCCGCAATACTTATTATGAAACGGGTAATTTACACGAAGAGTTTGTAGATATCTTTGTGTCCGAAATTTGGGAACAGTTTCAGATGATAAAACGCAGCTACACTGAAGATAATCAACAAGCAACTTATGATGTGGCAAACTTTGATTACACAACACAAAGTTGGAAACCCGAAAACCGAAACGGCAGCACTTTTGATGAATGGGGAAGAAAATTTGAAACCCTTTGGGAGACTTATCAAGAATCAGCATCTCCGGCAAGTCTTGGAAAAACATCCGGTACTGAAGGAACATGGATTCCAACATGGAAAGACGTGTACTCTTACGAAGTTGCAACAGGCATAGACAATGAAACTGAAATAGTATCAGAATTTCATCTCGCCAATAATTATCCCAATCCATTTAATCCAACAACAAATATATCGTTTATCCTTCCAAGTGCATCCGTTGTTGAATTAACTATACACTCTGTTACCGGTGAAGCAGTTACTACTTTGGTGAACGAGCAACTCGCCGCCGGAACATATACCAGGGTGTTTGATGCATCCACTCTGACATCCGGCATGTACTTTTATAAATTGCAAACTGAAGGCTTTGTTGAAATAAAAAAAATGATGCTTCTCAAATAAATAAGATAAAAATTTAAAAAAATCTAAATAATAAAAGGTTGGGCAATTAAACTCAGCCTATTATTATTTAGGTTTGGATATGTTCATAGTTCCAAGCAAGACTTCAAAAATAGATGTTCCCATTATTCGGTATACACCTCCTAATCCCTTTAAAATTGAAGATCTTTTGCGATAATATAGGTGGATAAAAACACTGGTTATACCACCAAATTAATGAATAGCACAAAAAATCATACAAAAAATAGATCTGCTCTTGAAAAAGAAATCGCAGATTTAAGAAGCCAAAACGATTTGCTCAAAAAAATGGCGCAGGATACTGAGGCAATTCTTCATCGCAGAATCGGGTTCGAAGAACTTATCGCTGCGCTTTCCACCATATTTATAAATTTCCCGGGCAACCGGCTTGATGAACTCATTAGTTATTCAATTAAAAAAATAGCTGAATTTAGTGAGTTTGACCGGGGCTATATCTATATGTTTTCAAATAAAAACGTTACTATGGATCTTACACATGAATGGTGCCGGCAGGTAGACTGTAGGAAAACCGACAAAGCGAAAAGTGTTATGGCATATGAGTTTCCATGGGTTGTAACAAAACTTAATCGTCAGGAAAATATTCAGATAAACAGCCTGGACGAAATACCAATGGGAGCTACATCGGAAATTGAATTCTTTAAAACGAGAGGAATAAAATCCTTATTAATTGTACCACTGGTATACAATCAGTCTTTAACCGGGTTTTTAGGATTTGAATCCTATTTTAGTCATAAACACTGGTCCCCAGAAGATGTTCGTTTAATGAATATGGTAGCTGAAATTATAATTAACGCCTACAAACGTAAATGGTCAGAAAAGGCTCTTCAGGAAAGTGAAGAAAGGTTTCGGGAAATTTATGAAAAAGCAAGCCTGGGAATATATAGATATACCACAAACCACATTTTGGAAATGGCTAATCCTGCCTTACTTAACATGCTGGGTTACGATTCCTTTGATGAAATTTCTCTGGTAGATTTGCGTAGTGATATTTTTGTTAATTATAAAGCAAGAAATCAGTTTGAGAACCTCTTACGACGAAACGGATCTGCGGATGGTTATGAAACGCAATGGCGGAGTAAAGACGGCTCTATGATTGAAATGAGCGAAAGTGCCAGAATAATAAAGGATGATAACGGGCGTATACGATCTTATGAAGGCTTTATTGAAAACATTACTGTTAAGAAAAAAGCCAGAGAGAAATTAATTGAAGCCAAAGAACTGGCGGAAAAATCTAATAAACTGAAATCCGATTTTCTACAGCAAATGTCCCACGAAATAAGAACTCCTATTACAGCAATTATCAATAACTCCAACATGTTAAAGTTTATGGTTGGTGATGACGCTGACGAAATGATAAAACAGCAATTCAACAATATAACTGTTGGCGGTATGAGAATAATTAGAACCGTAGATCTAATTATCAACATGTCTGAATTACAAAGTGGAAGTTATAAGCCAGACCAAAAAGAATTTGATCTGTTCAAAAATGTGATTATTAAGCAAGTCGAAAATTTTGGCAAACTCGCTGAGGACAAAGGAATCACTCTAACCTTTTCATCCGGAATTGAATCAGCAAAGATTTTTGCAGATTTATATTCAACAAATCAAATTTTCGAACAGGTAATAGACAACGCCATAAAATTTACCAACAAAGGCTCTGTATCTATAAACCTTGAGGTAGAAAATGGCGAGTATAAAATTGAGGTGTCTGACACTGGAATTGGTATAAGTAATTCGTACCTTGAAAAAGTTTTTGATCCTTTTAGCCAGGAAGAAGAAGGAACGAACCGCACTTTTGAAGGAAATGGACTTGGACTTACTTTAGTTAAAGAATATTGCCACTTAAATTCCTTTAAAATTGAACTAAAATCACAAAAATTAAAGGGTACAACTGTCACTTTAAAAATTGCTTCAAGATAGTTCGTTTTTGGCTCATAAACCAAAAATTATTCAATATTAATAATAAAAGTGAGTTTATATATTTAAGTTGTTTATTATACTAAATCATACAAAGTTCAGTACTTGTACTGATTTGCTTTAAATGGATTTTTACTATCTTATTGACAGATACATTTAATAGATTATTCCATAATGATGATGCCGAATAATGAGGACAAATCATTTTTCTTGAAATCTAAAAAAACAAATATTACGGAAAAACTATTCTCAAATTACGATCAATGGATTGACTTTCTCGACCATGCATGCGATTCGTTTGTTTTTGTAAATTCCAGCGGAAAGGTTGTTTATGCTAACAAACGAGTTAAGAATATGTTTGGGTACAATCCGGAAGATCTTATTGGCAGTTATTTTCAGATTCTAATTCCCTCAGTTTATAGAAGTAAATACCGAAAATTATTCAAAGGCTATTTGGAAAATCCTCATACCCGAAAAATGGATAATCTTCTAAAACTGAATGCCCTCAAACAAGATAATTCTGAAATACCCGTTAACATTTCTCTTAACCCCATGGAAATTGATGGGCAAACCATTATCTGTTGTATAATCAGGGATGCTACTGAAGAACTATTTCTTCAAAATAAACTTATAGCCGAGAAAAACGGTGCGCTGGAATTGGCGCAGTCAAAAGCTGATTTTCTTGCGCAAATGTCCCACGAAATTCGTTCACCAATTAATATCATTATGAACTTCTCCGGTTTAGTGAGGGAAGTACTGGATACTCAAACTCAAGATTCATTGAAAGAGGAATTCGCGATTATTTCTAATGCCGGGAAAAGGATAATTCGCACTGTTGATCTTGTCTTGAATATCTCGGAAATTCAATCGGGTAAATTTGAAATTGAAAAAACAACATTCAATATTTATGATGAAATTCTAAGTAGAATTTTTATTGAATTCCGACATATGGCTAAAGAAAAGAACATCAAATTTTTCCTAAAAAGTGAGATCACTGACGGATTTGTACATGCTGACGAATATTGTGTATTTCAGACATTGATGAACCTTGTAGACAATGCTCTTAAGTATACCTATAAGGGCAAAATAGAAATTAAGCTGTCCAGATCAAAACGAGGACAAATTATTGTTGTTGTGTCCGATACTGGAATTGGTATGTCAGAAAAGTATCAGGAAGATTTGTTCAAACCTTTTCATCAGGAAGAACATGGTCTATCAAAAAGATATTTGGGCAATGGCCTGGGTTTAGCTTTAGTAAAAAAATACTGCGATCTGAATGACATAGAAATAAAAGTAAATAGCAAAAAGGATGTTGGTACAAAGTTCAAACTATCTTTTCTCCCACCTAACTAAGCTAATTTTGTTTCATATTTACTTTACACTTATCTTTGCCTATAATAAACCTGGTTAATGAAAGGATTCTTGATGCCCGTCTACCCTAAGTCAAAACGATTGAAAAAAGAAATCAAACTTCTGGGCGTATACGCAATAGCAACCGGAGCAACACTAAGTGCTGGTTTTTTTCTACTCCCCGGACTTGCAGCTCAGGAAGCAGGGCCAGCTCTTGTTCTGGCATATATGATTGCCGCCCTCCCTCTTATTCCGGCCATGTTCAGTATTATTGAGTTATCAACAGCCATGCCCAGAGCAGGCGGTGTTTATTATTTTTTAGATAGAACGTTAGGCCCTGTTTTTGGCACGATAGGGGGCATCGGAACATGGTTATCATTAATTCTAAAAGTTGCTTTTGCGCTTATTGGAATGGGTGCCTACTTAAGACTTTTCCTGCCAACATTGCCAATCATTCCAACTGCCGTTGTTATCGCAATTATTTTGAGTATAATAAACGTATTTGGCGCTAAAAAAAGCAGTGGATTACAAATATATTTAGTATCCGGTCTTCTTATTCTACTTGCAATTTTTATCTCCGGAGGTGTTCCGGAAATATCTTTTTCAAACTTCGACGGATTTTTTGATGCCGGTTTTGATTCTATCTTAGGTACAGCCGGACTTGTTTACATAAGCTATGTTGGCATTACCAAAGTGGCCAGTCTCTCCGAGGAGGTTGCTGACCCTGAAAGAAACCTGCCAAGAGGAGTAATACTCTCTTTCATTACGGTTATAGTAATATACGCGCTTGGTACCGCTGTAATGGTAGGCGTTATTCCCATGGAAAAATTGATGGGTAATTTAACTCCGGTTGCCGCTGCCGCCGAAGTGTATTTCGGGCAGGTTGGTGTTGTTCTCCTATCAATAGCTGCTTTACTGGCTTTTATCTCTGTTGCAAATGCAGGCACTATGAGTGCCTCCCGTTATCCGCTTGCCATGAGTCGCGATCACCTTGTTCCCTCCTTCTTTAAGCATATAGGCAAATATGGTACTCCTATTTATTCAATAGTATTAACCCTTGCCGTTATTGTATCAATACTGCTCTTCCTGGATCCATTAAAGATAGCAAAGCTTGCCTCCGCGTTTCAGCTTTTAATGTTTGCCTTGGTCTGCCTTGCTGTAATTGTTATGCGCGAAAGCAAGATTGACTCTTATGACCCCGGTTATAAATCACCATTTTATCCCTGGATGCAGATATTCGGGATTATATCGCCTTTCTTTCTCATTGTAGAGATGGGTACTATTTCTATACTTTTTTCGGCAGGACTGATAATTGCGGCAACGATGTGGTATGTTTTTTATGCAAGAGGCAAAATATCACGAAGCGGTGCTATTTATCATGTGTTTGAGAGACTTGGAAGACAACGATTTAAGGGTCTCGACAGCGAGCTTAGAGGGATATTGAAAGAAAAGGGTCTGCGGGAAAGTGATCCGTTTGAAGAAATTATTTCGCGTAGTGATGTGATTGATTTGAAAAACGACACTAATTTTGAGTACGTTGTTGAACTGGCATCACAAAAATTTGCCTCTATTCTTGACTGTTCGCAGGAAGAAATAAACAAACAGTTTTTGGATGGAACACGCATAGGTGCCACACCGGTTACCCATGGTATTGCCTTACCTCATTTTAGATCTGATTTAGTGCCACAGACAGAGCTTGTGCTCGTGCGCGCCCGTAAGGGAGTTAGTATTACTCTATACGATGTTCTAACGCAAAAAGAAGAGGACGAGCAAACCGTCTATGCTTTATTCTTCTTAATAAGTCCCGAAAACAATCCTTCTCAACATCTCAGGATTCTGGCACAAATTGCGGGCAGAGTAGATGAAGATAGCTTTATGCCGGATTGGCTGGCCGCTGATAATTACCAGCAAATGAAAGAGGCGGTTATTAAGGATGATAGATTCCAATCATTAAAAATCAGCAGTAACCTTCCAACCGCACCTTTGGTTAATCAGGCATTAAAAGATATTACCATTCCAAAGGGCTGCCTTGTTACAATGTTGCAGAGAGGACCACTAACTATCGTTCCTAATGGTAATTCAGTACTGGAAGAAAGCGATAGAATTACCGTCATCGGAGATGAAAAGGGATTAATGGAGCTTCGAAAACTTTATCGGTAGGCATTATTTGAACATAGCAGCCGAGAAATAATCCTTCGCTAAAAGTATCTTATAATACCAAAAAAGCATTAATAATAATTTTATGGGTTCATTATTCTTAGTATCTTGTATAGGAATAACTTAATTCATCGCCTTGGTTTTTAGATTTTATTAGGGAATCGCATGTCCAAATACAAAACAATTCCGCTAACCAGCTATGTTGAATACCCAATTGATGAAATGATAAGTCGCTCATTGAAATTTTATTCAGAGGCAAAACGCAGAAGAACTGTAAGAGCTTATTCTGACAAAAATGTGCCAATTGAAGTCATAAACAACTGTCTTTTAGCCGCGGGAACGGCACCAAGTGGGGCAAACCAGCAACCCTGGCACTTTGTAGTAGTAAGTGACCCGAAAATTAAAAAAATTATCCGCGAAGCTGCGGAAAAAGAAGAAAAAGAATTCTACAATGGAAAAGCTCCTCAGGAATGGCTGGATGCATTGGAGCATTTAGGCACGGATGAAGATAAACCCTTTCTTGAAAAATCTCCATACCTGATTGTTATTTTTGAAGTTAGATATGGCGAGTCTGAAAAGGGAAAAATTAAACACTACTATACAAAAGAGTCTGTTGGCATCGCAACTGGTATGCTGATTACCGCCATTCATAATGCCGGACTTGCAAGCCTTACGCATACACCAAGTCCCATGAATTTTTTGAACGGGATATGCGACAGACCTTCAAATGAAAAACCATACATGATTCTTGTTGTTGGGTACCCGGCGGATAAAGTTGAGGTTCCTGATATTTCAAAAAAATCAATGTCAGAAATTGTTACATTTAAATAAGTCTTATTCGTAAAAACATGATAAAATAAAAATGCTTTTGAAAACCAGGGAGGATTTATGACCAGATTACTATCGAAAGAAGATGTTCAAAAAGTTCTAAACATGAATGATACAATAGAAATTTTAGAAAAAGCCTTCGCTGATCTATCTAATGATAACGCTGTAATGCCCCAAAGAACACCCATTCTTGCACCGGATCACAATGGCTTGGCCTTGTTCATGCCCGCTTACCTTAAAGGTATTGGTGCCTTAGGTACAAAAGTTGTCACCGTTTACAAAGACAACCTGCCAAAATATAATCTGCCTACAATAATGGGCACCATCACTCTGTTGGATGAAAAAACCGGCGCGCCTATTGCAATAATGGATGGTGGATTCCTGACAGCTATGCGCACAGGCGGAGCAGCCGGGTTGGCAACAAAGATTCTTGCTCGTAAAGATTCAAAAGTGCATACCTTGTTTGGTACAGGTGGTATGGCTCGTACACATGCCTGGGCTGTTGGTTGTGTAAGAGACATCGAGAAATTAATTCTCTGTTCTATTGATCCCATGGAAAAACGTCAAGCTTTCAAGGAATCGCTAAAAGACATAATTAATTGCGAAATCGAAATTGCGGAAGATATACCCGCAGCAGTAGAACAGGCTGATATTGTTACCCTAATAACCAGCGCAAAAGATCCTATTATTGATGGCGACTGGATTCTGCCTGGCACACATATTAATGGTATTGGCGCGCATGCCCCAGCAATGCGTGAGGTCGACTTAAAAACTATTCTAAAATCAAAAGTGATTTGTGATTTGGTTGAAGCCTGCAAGCCTGAGGCTGGTGAGTTCATTATACCAATTGCTGCCGGGGAATACAGCTGGGATAACATTCATGGTTCACTTGGGGATGTGATCACTAAAAAACTTGCCGGAAGAGAAAGCGATGGCGAAATCACTTTCTTCAAAAGTGTGGGGCTTGCAATTCAGGATGTCTCAACCGCGTTGAATGTTTTCAACAGAGCTAAAGAAATGAATGTAGGCACAGAATTCAAATTTTAGAAACACCGTCAGTTCCTTTGGTAGAGGAGGAGTAATTGCTCCTTCTCTACAAACTTCATTTATTATACTCCCCTGATAATAGATTACTACCGGGTCAATCTACTTTAATTTTATGATCCAAGTTGGCAACTCTTAAACTGATGTGATAAATCAAATCTGTTATGAGTGCAATTTTATTAAAATTTATTTTCTCCACGTCATCGCTTGGTTTGTGGTAATCGTTCGTCATATTATCATAGAAGAACACGATTGGAATATCTTTCTTTGCATAGTTATAGTGATCACTCCTGTAGTAGTATCTATTTACATCATCCGGTCCGTCAAAGCTGTAGTTATATTTAATATTAACGGTTTCGGAATTAACAGATTCTATTAACTGATGATACTCAAGACTGATTCTATCCGAACCAATGGAATAAATTTCTCTCTCCTCCCCACGCCCTACCATGTCAACATTGATATGAGAAACTATATCAGATACAAAATCAGAATTCTCTGTAAGATATTTTGAACCAAGCAGTCCTCTTTCTTCACCTGTGTGAAATATTACCAGGATGGGTCTTTTGTTGGATTTCTTTTGTGCTAAAAGACGCGCTGCCTCAAGTACAGAAGTCGTCCCGGAACCATTATCATCTGCTCCGTTGTAAACTACACCATTTACTACTCCTTCATGATCGTAGTGGGCGCCCAGTGTAACATACTCATCCTTCAAATCCGGATCTGTGCCTTCTATAAGTCCAATAATATTCTTTGCCTCTCTTCTCTCATTAAAAGGCTTTATCCAATAATTCAAACTAAGATCCAGTCCAAATTTTATAGAATTGGGTGGATACTTATTCATATTGCTCCTTACCCTATAATAATTTTCACCATTAACACGAAACAGTTTTTTTGCCCCGTTTATACTTAGTAATATGGAAGGGATGGTTTCATCTTCTCTTTCAGTCAGTTCATTATCATCTTCAAGTGAAAAGCTCTTTTTAAGAATTCTTCTCAATTTAAATCCATAATTACTCATCGACTGTTCATCAGGTAAAGTTATCATTGCAACAGCACCATTTTCTGCAGCAGTTAAAAGCTTGTTTCTCGTCTCACTATATTCAGTTCTGTAATCTGACTCAAAAAAATCATTATCTCTGCTTTCCGGTTCACCATCCATAACAACAACTACCTTTCCTTCTACTTCTAAATTCTCATAATCATCATAATCATATTCATCTGCCGTTATGCCGTAACCGGCAAAAACTATTGGAAGTCCTGTTTTATTGAAGGTGAGCGGGACATAATTTGGTGAGTAGATTAGATAATCACTACCAGGTTCAAAAGTAATGGAGCTGTCATTTTCTGTTATATTCATAACCAGTTGCGAATTAAAATCGTAACCACTTACATAGACCGGGAACTCTTGAAAATAACTTCCATTTTTATTGAAAGGTTTTAGTCCATATTTTTCAAGATGTTTGGCGATAAACTCCGCGGCCATTGCTGCCCCTTTTGAAGCCATCTCACGCCCTTCATATTCATCAGAGGCAAGCATTGTTAAATTTTCTTTAAGAATGTTTGTGTCTGAAAGTGATGTGTTTGTCTGACAATGAGTAGAAAGAAAGGCAAAGAGTAATAACAGAAACATGAATGAACGACGCTGATGCAAACTCATGGAATTCCCCAATAATAGTGTCAGTTAGTGTAACAAGGAACCGGGGGGTGAGGTTCTTAAAAGTGGGTCGTGCTTTCCCCTGCTTCGACTTCTCTCAGCATGGAACTCAGCACGACCCTAAAACTATTAAATGTTAGCTTTTTTTGGCGCGATGAATTTATGATAGAGAAGTAGACCAATAATGGTCGCTACACCAATACCACTAAATATTAACCATAAGTCCGCACTGTTTGCATATGGCGTAATGGCTTCTCGCGATAACCCGGCCTTTTGAGCTACTTCCATTGCCTGTTCAATAGTTGCTCCATCGGGCACTGTTTCTGTAACTTTGCTCTTAATAAAATTTATCATCGGATTATCAATAAATCTGACATACAAGTTAGCACCAAGCACGCCGCCAATGCCACTGCCAATTACACCGTACAAGAAAGAATAACCCAGGTATGTTGCTTTCTTATCAGCTGGTGCAATTAAACCGACATAACTTATAAATTTGGGATGTGCTGTCATTTCACCTATTGAGAATATTACAATGCCTGCAATAAACACCCATGGATTCATAGAAATGGCAAGGATAGCCATACCAGCTGAGCCTATTGCAATACCAGTAATCATTGTAGGTAAAGCTTTGAAGTTTTGTACGATTCTTGAAATAACCAACTGTAAAATAATAATCGTACCTGCATTAATAACAGTAACATGCTCAACATCAAATGCCCAATTAGGATTAGAGGCAAACAACCCTAAAAATGAGTTTATAGCAGTATTAACGGGTGTCATGTCAAGATGTTCTTTTACGTACCATAAAACTGTATCGAACATTTGAAAATATAGTACCCAGAAAAACGAGTAAATGACAATTAGAGAAATAAATCGTACATCTCCAAGAACCTTTACTGCACCTAAAAGTACATCAATAATTTTCTTGTCACTCTTTGGTTTTTCAGGTTCTTTATACAAAAAGATATTTACCAGCAGCAACATACCAGTAACACCACCGGCCATCAGTAATATGCTTGAATAACCAAAAGTGTTTTTTAAAATATTTACTAATAATAATGGGAATAGAAATGCACCAAGATTTATAGTCCAATAAAAAATACCAAATGCTATTGTGGAAGTTTTTTCGTTTGTAACACGTGCAATTGTTCCGGATATAATCGGCTTAAATGTACCGGCACCAATCATAGTGAAAATCAGTGTGCCAAATATTAGCCAGTACGACTCCATAAAACTTGAAAAGGTATAACCAATACTCATTACAATAAAGGCAAACATTAATGATTTTCTGTATCCGTACCTGTCAGCCATTGCACCGGCGATTATAGGCAAGAAATAAAGTAAAGGTGTTATAACGCTTTTCAACAAACCAACACTTTCTTTTGAAAACCCTAGTCCACCTTCATCAACGTTTAATACAAGATATACCGAAAGAATTGACATTACTCCGTAATAGGAACCTCTTTCAAAAAATTCCATTATTATTACGGTCCAGTAGTTCCTTGGTAAAACTTTGAATATACTTTTCTTTTCTGTTGTCTCGTCAGCCATAAGCTCCCTTTGAAATTTTGCTGTCAAAGATAAAAACCATATCGCACAATTGCTTCATAAAAATGGATGGGGGAGCAAATTTCGCCCAATTACAATTTTTGCCTTACCTGCATCAACATGTAGTTTATTCCGATAATTCTTTTTTGTAACTTTCTTTTTCTATCAGTTAACAAAAAACGATCAAACAATGTTAATTACACATTCATTTACGAGGATAAAATGTATAAACGCTTTTTTACCATCTTTATGGTTCTATTCCTTTCAACGATTTCACTGCAGGCAGAGGGTGATAAAGATAAAGAAGAGGACATATTCTCATCGGGCACTTTTAGTGGACTGAAATTCAGAAGTATCGGCCCGGCTTTTACTTCAGGACGTATAGCCGATTTTGCAGTAAATCCTAACAATTATAGCGAATTTTACATTGGTGTTGCCAGCGGTAACATATGGAAAACAACTAACGCCGGAACTACATTCGAGCCGGTATTCGACAAATACGGCGCATATTCCATTGGGTCTCTTGCCATTGATCCTAACAACACCCATGTTGTCTGGGCAGGAACAGGCGAAAACAACCATCAGCGGGCATTAGCCTATGGCGATGGTATTTATAAATCCATTGATGGCGGTAAAAACTGGAATAATATGGGTCTTAAAGATTCCCGCCATATTGGTGGAATTGTTATCGATCCAAGAAACTCTGATGTTGTCTTCGTTGCTGCTGAAGGTTCCGCGTGGGGGCCTGATGGTGATCGTGGTTTATACAAAACCATAGATAGCGGCAAAACCTGGAACAAAGTTCTGGAGATCAGCCAACATACAGGTGTTAACAATATAATATTCGATCCGAGAGATCCTGATATCATGTACGCCACCTCCGAGCAGCGCAGACGTCATGTTTTCACTAAAATTGGCGGCGGACCTGAATCGGCAGTTTACAAGACCGTTGACGGAGGCGAGAATTGGGAAAAGATAATGGAAGGACTTCCTAAAGAACATATTGGCGGTATGGGCATTGCTATTTCTCCTGTTAACCCTGATGTGGTTTACCTTATTGTTGAAGCTGCGAATGAGTCTGGCGGATTCTTCCGTACAACCAACCGTGGTGCAACCTGGGACAAAATGAGTGATCACGCTTCAAGCGGTCAGTACTATAATGAAATTTACTGCGATCCTGTTGATGTTGACCGTGTTTATTCAGTTGAAACATTCACACACTATACCGAAGATGCTGGTAAAACCTGGAAACGTATCTCAAATGAGGACAGGCATGTGGATGACCACGCCTTATGGATTAATCCAAAGGATAACAAACACTTTATGATTGGCGGTGATGGCGGTGTATACATCACTCATGATCAGGGAGTCACTTTCGATTACGTTGAAAACCTCCCCGTAACACAATACTATCGTGTTAATGTTGATAACGATCTACCTTTCTACAATGTTTACGGTGGAACTCAGGATAACAACACAATGGGCGGTCCCAACAGAACATTAAGCCAGGATGGAATTACAAACGCAGACTGGATTGTAACAAACGGCGGCGACGGTTTCTGGTGCGCTATTGATCCAACTGACCCTAATATTGTTTATGCTGAAGCACAGTATGGTAATTGCATGCGTTACGACAAGAGAAGTGGCGAAGCTATTGAAATACGCCCTGAACCACGCAAAGGCGAAATGACTTACAGATGGAACTGGAATGCCCCTCTAGTAATCAGTCCGCATAAAAATACACGACTTTATATTTGCGCAAATAAAGTCTTCCGCAGTGAAGACCGTGGGAACACCTGGGAAGTGATAAGCGATGACTTAACAGCCCAGATTGACCGCAACACCTGGAAAGTTATGGATAAGTACTGGAGCACAGATGCTGTCGTTAAAGACGTTTCAACCTCACAGTATGGCATCATTATTTCATTCAGCGAATCTCCCGTAAAAGAAAATTTTCTTTTTGTTGGAACTGATGATGGTGTAATACAAAGAAGTGAAGACGGCAAAACCTGGACCAAGCTGGGTAAATTCCCTGGTATTCCAGAAAACACTTATGTGAGTGATATCTGCACAGATAAATTTGACGAGAACATCGTTTACGCTACGTTCGATAACAGAAAGCGCGATGACTTTAAACCTTATATATTAAAAAGTGTTGACAAAGGTAATAGCTGGAAAGCCATCAACAAAGGGCTTCCGGAAAACGGCACAGTTCACTCTATTGTTCAGGATCATATAAATAAAGATTTACTTTTCGCCGGAACTGAATTTGGAGTATTTTTCTCTCCAGATGGCGGGGAAAACTGGATTCAACTGAAAAGCGGAATCCCGACCATAGCTGTGCGTGACATTGCCATTCAGGAAAGAGAAAATGATTTAGTACTGGCTACTTTCGGTCGTGGATTCTACGTTTTGGATGATTATTCCGCTCTGCGAGGTATGTCAAAAGACTGGTTGGAAAAAACAGAAGCGAATATATTCCCTGTAAGAGACGCTCTCCTTTATATTCCAAAACGTGCCAGATATGGTCAGGGTAACAATTACTTTAGAGCCAAGAATCCTGAGTTCGGCGCTGAATTCACCTATTATCTTAAAGAAGCTCCTAAAACCCTTAAAGAAATACGCCATGAAGCAGAGGGCAAATTGTTCGAAAAAGGAGATAAAATTCCTATGCCTTCCTCAGATGATCTGAGAAAAGAGAATAACGAAATAGCTCCTTACTTGTTATTTACCGTAAAAGATGCTTCAGGTAAAGTAGTACGGAAACTTACACAAGCACCTGCCAAAGGCGTTAACAGAATTACCTGGGATTTGAATCACCCTGACTGGTCACCTGCAAAAGTAAAAGATGACAAATTTGATCCGGTTGCGAAGATGAATAGTCACTTCCCTGCAATGCCGGGCAAGTACACTGTTGAACTTGCAATGATAGTCCGTGGCGAAAACAAACAATTAGCGGGACCCGTAGAATTTAAGACGGTAACATTGGATAACCGCACCTTGCCTGCAACAGACAGAGCAGCACTTGTTGAATTCCAAAAAAAATCTGCCGACCTTATTCAGGCTGTTGACGGAACAGAAAAATTTGCCATGGAAATGAACAAGAAAAATGAGCTTATGAAACAGGCAATGCTTAACACGCCGGCTGCCGGTTACGAGCTGATGGAAAAAGCCAACATGATCAGTACAGAACTCGAAGACATACTCTTCGCTTTCAACGGTACACCGGCTAAGGCTAGTCAGGAAGAAGTACCGCCTGAGCAGGTTCCTCTAAATCTTAGAGCTACATCTATTGTTGAATCTCACTGGCGTTCATCTTCTGATCCTACACAGACCCAGAGAAATCAATACAGCATTCTCGCTGATGAATTCCCGCCTGTTCTGGAAAGAATAAAGAAATTGTACGAAGGTGAATTCAAAGCATTAGAAACCAAGCTTGAAGAACTTGGCGCTCCATGGACACCGGGAAGATTGCCCGTCTGGAGTAAGTAGAAGATACAAGATATTAGACACTAGATGTTAGATTAAAGAATGTAGGGGCGGGTCTGTGACCCGCCCTTCTTCGTTCACAAAACATAATTTGAGAATGGTAGAGGCGGGGTTTCCCCGCTTTTTTTATTCCCCCACAAAAAACCCTCTGCCCCATCATCCCAAATTTATTCAGTTAAAATTTTAACAATAAACGTTATATTGATGGTTGAATAATGTGGAATTTTCTCATGGAATATATCTTCAGAATATTTTTTCTCATCATTATATCCTTCTCAACTTACTTCGCACAGTGGGAATGGCAAAATCCTTTGCCCAACGGTGCATATATGGAAAAAGTAATTGTGCTTTCGGCTGAAAGAGCAATAGTTACCGGCAGAGGTGGTATTATTATGACAACGCACGATTCGGGCGTAACATGGCATGAACAATACCTTCCGGAAGTTAGGTATACAAGAAAATATACTGTTATCTCAGAAAATGTGTGTTGGATCATTGGCGGACTGGATTCAATTTACAAAACCGAAGATGGGGGTATGACCTGGGATGCTCAACTCCCGGATTTCAATCTTGATCTTGCACTTAGTAAATACAGATTAAGTAATATTGAGTTTTTCAATGAGCAAATTGGTTATATACTGGTAAGCACAAATATTGATTCTTGCCATGGAGTTATTTATAAAACTGAAAATGGCGGGTCAGAATGGTATCAGCTTGATACCGGAATTGAAAGAAATTTTAGTCAAATTCTCTTTATAAACGAGCAAATTGGTTTTTTGTTATCTCATACAGGCCAATTTGACCATTATTTAATGAACTCAAAACTGCACCGTACAGAGGACGGAGGGCAAACCTGGTCCACATTAGAAGGCGAAAACTATTTTGGCAGATTGCATTTTGTAAATGACAGTCTTGGTTGGTCCGGTAACAAAAGAACTACAGATGGTGGCATTACCTGGCACTCTCAACCTTATGATTTACCATCAGGAGTTGTGCCCGATGGCGAGTTCATGTTTCTGGATAGCTTAAACGGACACGCCATGGGTAATGGGATTATTTATAATACATCCGATGCCGGGCAAACATGGAATAAAACATCTGATACGGCCTTCCGTCATTTAACTGATTTTGGTTTTTATAATATGGAAATTGGTTATGCCTGTGGCGGCACAGGCTCACTTTACTCCACTTTGGATGGTGGAAGTTCCTGGACTCATCTTGGTGAAGGAATTACAGAAACACTTTATGATCTCGAATTTGTGAATGAAAAAAAAGGTTGGGTCGTGGGTAACAACGGCACAATCCTCCACACAACAAATGGAGGTGACAATTGGGAAAGACAAGACGTTCCGGTTGGAATAGACTCCCTCAGATTATACTCTCTTTCCTTCTTAGATAGTGAAAATGGCTGGATTATAGCAGAGAAACACATTCTCAATACGACCAACGGTGGACAGAATTGGAATATTCAATTTAGTGCTGAATTTGATAGAGGTGAACTTTACGACATTCAATTTATTGATGAGACATGTGGGTTTGCAGTAGGCTACGAATACGATAGCTGGGTTTATCCACATCCCGGGGTAATATATAAAACTACAAATCTTGGCCTAGAATGGAATAAAATAGAAAGCAATAATTTTTCTGTAGCCTATACGCTTAGTTTTGTTGACTCATTAACAGGTTGGACCGGTGGATCCGGCATGGTGCAAATTACAACAGATGGTGGTAAAAATTGGAGTACAGAAAATATTGTCTCGGTTGTTTTTGATCTTCAATTTAACGATCATAACCATGGCTGGTTTTCCTCGGCTGATCATAGTGACTTTTATCGAACAACAAATGGCGGTGAGACTTGGGAATTCGTTCCATGGGAAAACCGTGAAAATAGATCACTAAGTTGTTTTTCCTTCCATAACAACCAAAATGGAATTGCTTCAACATATATGTCGAACAGAATAATGACAACTGTAGATGCTGGTTCGAATTGGAACTATCAAACAACCTTACCCTCAGGCAGAATACATAAAATCCAATTGTTAAACGATAGTCTTGGGTGGGCAGTATCTGACCGTGGTGGAATAATGAAGTACACGGGGAATTATTTTGAAGTAAACAGCTCTGATAAGGATAATGAGCAAAATAATATTCCAATAGAATTTGTTTTACACCAAAATTACCCCAACCCATTCAATCCGACAACAACAATTTCCTACAGTATCCCCTCATCTGTCATGCTGAACTTGTTTCAGCATCTAAACAGCGCGACTCCGGATCAAGCCCGGAGTGACAACGCTCATGTAACTCTGCGTATCTACGATATCCTCGGCAACCAGGTTGAAACGTTGGTTAATGAGAAACAGTCAGCAGGAAATTACAATTACACTTGGGATGCTTCCAATTATTCCAGCGGGATTTATATTTATCAACTTCGGGCGACCAATGGAACCCGGAGTAGTTTTTCAAAGAGCGCCAAAATGATTTTGTTAAAATAGAATTTGCCAAATTGGTTATTTGGAGTGACACAGGCCGGCCTTTTATGGAATTATTCTAATTATTTTATATCAATTCACTTTTGCTGTTTTGTCCTCTCTTAAAAAATATCTAAATTTGAGCTGTCATTTGAAAACAATTGTGTCTGACAGACAGAGAAATCGAACGAATTCCGTTCGATTTTTTTTATATTATGAAAACTAAGTCTGATTTAAGGAAAGATATGAAAAAGAAAATATTCAGCCGATTTCCGGTGATTGATTATATTGCAATAATATTTGGCGCGGCATTAATGGGTCTTGGAATAGGAGTGTTTTTAGTTGACGCCAAAGTTGTTCCGGGAGGTGTTAGCGGTCTTGCAATGGCAATTCATTATCTTACGGGCAACAAGGTTCCTGTGGGTATGATGATCTGGGCATTTAATATTCCCCTCTTCTTTTGGGGCGTAAAGGAACTTGGCAAAACTTTTGGAGCAAGAACATTCGTCGGTTTTTCAACAAGTTCGTTTTTTATAGATTTTTTCAGGGGCGATATACCGGGATTTGCCTCAGTAAGGCTTCAGGATTCGCCAACTATTCAGGAATTGATTCAAAATGATTTTCTTTTTCTCGTTCTGGTAGGAGCAGCACTTCTTGGTCTCGGACTAGGAATTATTTTTAAGTTTAAGGGATCAACTGCCGGATCCGACATTGTCGCCGCAATCATGCAGAAAAAATATGGCGTGAAACCGGGACAGGCAATTATGTTAGTCGATTTCTTTGTGATTGCCATGGCCGGTGTTGTTATCCACATGAAAGATTTATCCCCGGACAGACCGGCAATGGTATTAACCCTTTATGCTGTGTTTCTTTTATTTATTTCGGCTAAAATCATCGATATTATTATTGATGGATTCGACTATGCCAGAATGGCTTTTATCATTTCCGATAAACATGCCGAAATAAGCAAGGTTATTCAAACAGAATTTTCGCGTGGCATAACAGCCTTAAAATCCTACGGTGTTTATAAAGAGATTGACAGGGATGTTCTTGTTGCAGTTGTAACTCTTAAAGAAGTCGGAGAGCTTACTGATCGGGTTAAGTCAATTGATCCGGACGCATTTTTGATAGTGAGTAATGTTCACGAAATCCAGGGCAACGGATTCCGGCGCCGTATATAAATTTACAGATCCCCGGTTAATCCGGGGAGCTGTTTTAAATAATTTCACAAAAATTCGTTTGTCCGCACACACCTAACTATTCTCAACAATATCACTGCACTAAACTATAGTTATAGAAACCCTTAAAAAGACAACGCGTAGATTTATCTTGTAAATTAAGACGTCAAGTGTTATTATTAAATCAGACAAAACGTTCCTTTTGTTTTTGTTGTTTTTTTCCTGCAAAACCAGCTTACTGGCAGAGCAAAAGAGGAAATGTTTTTTATATAAATCGGACAAGAAGCACCATTAATCTGGAGATGTTATGAGTAACAATAGTATTAATGAATATTTATCAAACCCAAATCTAACTGTTGGCGAAATTGTCGCCCGTAATTATAATTTTGCTAAGGTTTTTTCAAAATATGGTATAGACTTTTGCTGTAAAGGAAACAGGAATTTGCAAAAGCTAATAAGCTCATTAAATATTGATAGAAGTACTTTTGTTGCAAACTTGCTTAAAGTGGAGGAGAAGAACACCGACGAAAGGAACTATGACACAAACTCTGTTATTGATCTGATTGATCATATTGTTTCGGTTCATCACGATTATCTTAGAGAAAATCTTCCATACATAGAATCGCTACTCGAAAAAGTAAAAAATGCCCACTCTAAAAACCACATCTTCTTGCATGAAGTGGTACAGGAATTCAAATCGTTAAAAAATGAAATTACGAATCATCTGAACAGAGAAGAAGAGACACTGTTTCGGGTAATCAGATATTTATCTGATTGTCAAAAATTTAAGGAGAAGCCAAGGACGAAAGGGTATAAGTCAATGGTTGCTCTTCTTGGAGATTATGAAAGAGAACATCAGTTTGTGGGATCAACACTTGAAAGAATCAGGAATCTCACCTCAAATTTTTCTCTACCGGAAAATGCCTGCGCAACCTTTGCGCTTTGCTACCAAAAGCTTGAAGAACTGGAAAAGAATACCCACAGACATGTTCATCTTGAGAACAACATACTTTTTCCAAAAGCAATTGCCTTAGAAGTCAGTCTGAATTAAAATAAAACAACTAATTAATTGAGGAGTAAAATGAAAAAATATTGGATAATGTTTTTTGGAGTAATAATTCTCTCATTTGCCGTGTTGGGAGTTGTCGGGTACGGGATTTATCAGGAAAAACCTCCTGTACCTACAAAAATTATTACTGCTGATGGAGAAACAGTTTTGTCCCAGTACGACATTGAGAGCGGACAAAATGTTTGGCAGGCAATGGGCGGAATGGAGGTTGGGTCTATATGGGGACATGGAAGTTACCAGGCTCCTGACTGGACAGCAGACTGGCTTCATAGAGAAGCAATTTTTGTTTTGAATAGTCTGGCAGCTCAGGAGTTCAGTAAAAGCTATGATTCTCTTGAGGATGACCAGCAGGCATTGCTGCAAAGCCGGCTTACAAAAATGATGAGAACAAATACCTACGATAAAAAAACAGGTGTAATTACCATAGACAAGGTACGAGCTTTAGCGATTGAGGAAAACACAAAATACTATACAAAGCTTTTTAAGGAAGGAAATGATGATTACTCAATTCAGCGAAACGCAATTCCTGATCCTGTAAAAGCACGACAGTATTCTGCTTTTATTTTTTGGAGTTCCTGGGCAGCGTCAACCAACAGGCCCGGTGAAGATATTACCTACACCAGCAACTGGCCTCACGAGGATCTGGTTGACAATAATCCGACTGGCGACACTGTTGTATGGACAGGTGTTTCTATCATACTTCTACTTGCCGGAATCGGCGGCATGAGTTGGTGGTACGCATCCCAAAAGAAGGGGCACACGTTTGAAGATATTCCAAACGACGATCCTCTTCTTTCCAGCAAACCGACTCCTTCTCAAAAAGCAGTGATTAAATACTTCTGGACTGTCTCAGGTTTATTCATGCTGCAAATAATCATGGGCATTATCACCGCCCACTATGGTGTGGAAGGTAATGCGTTTTATGGAATTCCTTTGGCTGAATATTTGCCCTTCTCAATCACACGGACATGGCATACGCAACTTGGCATTTTTTGGATTGCAACAGCATGGCTTGCAAGTGGTCTTTATATAGCCCCTGCAGTTAGTGGTTTTGAACCAAAGTGGCAACGACTTGGCGTAAATGTTTTGTTCGGAGCGCTGCTGGTTGTTGTGCTTGGCTCTATGTTTGGTGAATGGTTAAGCATTATGAATCTTCTTCCTGATAATTTATGGTTCTTTTTGGGACATAGTGGATATGAGTATATTGACCTGGGCAGAGCATTTCAGATAGCGTTATTAATTGGACTCCTACTCTGGCTCTTCCTAATGGTTCGTGCGCTTAAACCAGCTCTGGCAAAAAAGGATGATCAAAGAACAATTCTTTCTCTGTTCGTAATTTCATCAGCGGCAATTGCCTTGTTTTATGCCGCCGCGCTAATGTATGGAAAACACACAAACCTGGCTGTTGCAGAGTACTGGAGATGGTGGGTTGTTCATCTTTGGGTAGAAGGATTTTTTGAAGTCTTCGCAACAGTTGTCATAGCGTTCTTGTTCGCCCGATTAAAATTGGTAAGTATAAAATCAGCCGGACAGGCGTCAGTTTTGGCCTCAACTATCTTTCTTTCCGGTGGAATAATTGGAACACTTCATCATTTATATTTTTCCGGCACCTCACAGTATGTTCTAGCTTTGGGTTCGGCATTCAGTGCTTTAGAGGTAGTTCCACTACTCTTTGTGGGATACGAAGCTGTTGAAAATTACAGATTAGCACAGAAGAAGGAATGGATTAAAAAATACAAGTGGCCAATCTATTTCTTTATCTCAGTAGCATTCTGGAATATGGTTGGGGCCGGATTGTTTGGCTTCATGATTAATCCACCTATTGCGCTTTATTACATGCAAGGCTTAAACACAACTCCCGTGCATGCTCACTCCGCACTGTTTGGTGTTTATGGAATGTTGGGATTAGGGCTAACATTATTCAGCCTAAGAAGTATAGATACAAAATCGGTTTGGAATGAAAAACTACTATTCTATGCCTTTTGGTCAATCAATATAGGGCTATTCGCCATGGTTGTCTTCAGTCTTCTTCCGGTTGGTTTGATGCAAACCTGGGCTTCGGTAAAGTATGGTTATTGGTATGCCAGAAGTTCAGAATTCTTGCAAACAGACCTTATGGAAACTCTGCGGTGGTTAAGAGCTGTTGGTGACACGATTTTTGCCTTTGGAGCTGTTGCTTTTGTGGCTTTTATTATTAAAAACACCATGAAACGTTTTTAATCGAGTAAAATGATCGGGTTGTAATTTTTAAAGAAAAGCTGCATTCAAATTGCAGCTTTTCTAATCCAAGCTCTCTTTTAATTTATTCACGGCATCAATCAGCCCTGCTTTCAAATTGTCATCCTTAATTTCAAACGGAACTTCACTTGTGGTGGTTTCAGAAAAACTTGGCAGACTAAAAGAAGCCACCAGCTCAGCACCGCCATAGTTTATTGGTCTATCCATCATTGCCATTGCTTTTTGTGCACCACCCTTTCCCGGAGAGGTTCCCAGCAATAATACTTTTTTGCCCTCGAAATATTTTCCTTCATATCGTGATAGCCAGTCAAGAATATTTTTGAAGAACACAGTAAGGTTTCCGTTATGTTCGGCAACTGAGATAATCAAACCGTCTGCCTCCCTCAGTTTTGCGTATAAATTCTTAATTTCTTCGGGCACACCACCTTCAGCTTCGAGATCAACACCAAAGATTGGCACCATTAATTTTTTTATGTCCAAATATTCAGTTTCTATTCCATTAACTAAACTTAGAGCATATTTCGTTAGCTTTTCATTAATTGACTTAGAGCTGTTGCTTCCTGCAATTCCAAAGATTTTCATGGTTTCACCTTTTCTTAGATCTGAAATAAGTATACACTCTAATTTTTATGTGGGACGATTAAACAGTTCATTATTGCTTAACCATTACCCGAATCGTTAACAAAACCTTTCCCAAAAACAATGAAATGTCCCAACATTTTTCTCACGAGTGAAAAGCTATTCTAACATATATCTTTTTTACATAAAATGAACTCACTTCCAAAACAGCCAAAAAAAAGAGTCCCCTTCGTTTACTTGGTAACTGCGAATTATTCCTCATTGAGAAGAATCATTAATACTTTTTTGTGGTTCCAGTTCTGATAATATTTCAATTAGCTGTTTAGTAGCGTTTCGCCAACTATACTTTTCAATGTCGACTTTATTGCTTCTCTTGCTTCCAGTTACTATATGTTTTATGTAATCCTCAGCAGTCTCTTCGTCTGGTTCCCACCAGTCAGTATTCTTAAAATATTTTTGCAAACCATATGCCCATCGAAAATTTGCCGGGACAGTTTTCGAAGGAATCATATCCGCAACTGTTGAATCAAGGTATTCGGTATATGCCGAGTGTTGAGGGGCAATTAAATCTAAGCCAGCTGCCGCCGCCTCCATCATGCACAAGTCCCATCCTTCCCCGTGAGACATACTCCAATAATGAGTTGCTGAAGAATAGAGTCTCAGCATATCAACGGAGGAAAATTTTTCATTTACAATAAATAATACTGGAGCTGAATTTTTGAGAGATTTTCCTAGACTTCTTTCCATTATTTTAATATCAAGATAGAATTTATATAACCACCTGCGCCATGGGCAATTAATTTTAAGGATTAATATTGCGTCATCGTTTTTCGTGGTGCTTTTAATCCAGGTTCTGAGTAATCCAATAAGATTTTTGCGCGGAGTCACCTCAGAAATGTTTAATACTCTTGTTTTATATTTTGAAACAAGTTTCCCGGACTTATCCTTCAGAGGAAATGGTTCAACATTTGCAGTAAACTTTTCAACGTCCACACCCAAGGGACACAAACGAATACGTTCCTCAGGATATCCGGAACTAATCCATGCTTCTTTGGAAGATTGTGTGGGGACGATTACCAGATCATGATTTAGGTTGTGTTCTACCCAACCCTGTGGAATGCGATTAGCTTCGAACATTGTAAAATTAACATTTAGCCTGCCTTTTTCAATTTGAACTTGATGTGGCATTGTAAAATGCAATACAATATTTGACTTAACGGGATGGGATAAGTTATCAAAAAATGGATCCCGGTGATGGCGATATAATTTTTGAGTGCTCCAGTTTGAAAAATCCATTAATTGAACAGAGATGTTCTGGCTTACTAGCTCTCTTACAAAATTACGAGTATGCTGATCATAGCCAGTTACACCCTTAAAAGTTCCTCTGACAGATAATGAATTCATTTGGATACTATTACCTTAAAATTGTAAATCATGATAATATTTTAGATTACGTGAAACCATTAAAACAATATCAAATAGACCGCCTAAAATCACATGATTAATTAGAGTACCGTACTTCTACAGATGTTTAATCTCCAGATTAGGCATACCCCAACAGGAATGACCCATATCATTTGCCATGATACCCAATCCTTCAGTTTCTATTTCACCCTGATATTCATTTTTAAGGATTTTTTTTACTGCCTTTGGGATACCGAGAAACTTTTCCTTTTGGGAAGTAAAAAAGAAGTGTGTGTTTCGTATTCTTTTGTTTTTTGATCCATATAAAAAGGGTGGAAAAATCAATCCATCACGATGGATATCTGCTTTAATAAGAAGCATTGTCCCACCAACAGCGTGAAGTTCAACCAAATTACCTTTGCTGCGTAAATCGTGAAGATGTTTCTTCCCTTTATCACTCCAGGCATTAAGATCAAAACTTTTTCCCTTATACTCGCGTACACAATTTGGAGTTACTATTTCTTTTTCGGTCTTAAGTAATTGCTGTATTATGTCAGTTGGATATTCAATTAAATCTACATCCAACCACAAGACCCAATCCTCATCATGAAGTGCATGGAATAGGAGATGATTGCGACTTTTCGCAATGTTTGATCGTCGTTCATGTTGAATACTGCCAGCCCACCTGGGAGTATCCTCAGGAATTTTAAATCCAAAATCTTTTTTCCATAACCCTGCTTTTCCAAATTCCCTTTTAAGTTCCGGCAATTTATTCTCCAATAGAGAATATGTGCTATCACTGCTATCACTTTCAAGAAACCCAATTGATATGTTTTTGTGGGGGAAATTAAGTTGATAAAGATTCTTAAAGTAGACATCTAAAAATTTCTCGGCATCTTTTACCGGAGTAAGAATAAGAATTTTATTTTTCATTTGGACTTATCCATCCTTGATAAATTGTTTAGTGGCATTTAAGCTTATTGAGCTTGTACTAAATCATAATATTCATTTTTCAGTTCGAGCAACGCCTCAGGAGACCCCTGTTCAACTATCTTACCATCTTTGATCACAATAATTTTATCTGCAATTTTTATTGTAGAAAAACGATGTGCAATAATAACGACAGTTCGACCTTGTTTCAGATCTAGAATAGTATCATGAATACCTTTTTCAGTTATAGCGTCAAGCGAACTGGTTGCTTCATCTAGAATTAATATTTCAGAATTTCTCAACAGAGCACGGGCAATAGAAATTCGCTGTCGCTGACCACCAGAAAGTGTAATACCTCTATCGCCCAAAATTGTATCGTATCCATTGGGTAGTTCCATAATAAACTGATGAGCACCTGCTTTTTTTGCGGCTTCAATAATCTGCTCTTCTGTTACATTTTCATCAACTCCGAAGGCGATGTTAAATTTCACAGAATCATGAAAAATGAATAACTCCTGGCTTACATAACTAATTTTGCTTCTATAGGATGAAATCATAAAAGAGGTTAGAGGTTCGCCATCCGCAAACACATGTCCCTTTTTAGGATCGTAAAACCGAAGCAATAAGTTAACAATGGTAGATTTGCCGGCACCCGACTTACCAACAATTGCAGTAGTCTTTCCTCTTGGAATTGAAAAGGAAATATCATCGAGAACTAATTTCTCTTGATCATAAGAAAAAGAAACTTCATTAAATGAAAACCCGTTATCAAGCCCCGTAAATAACTTTGTTCCATTTGGAATAAATGGTTTATCATCTTCCCTTACCAGATCGAACACCAGCTTGAGATATGGCCAGAGAGATTTAGTATGGGCTTTTGAATTATTCATATATGTTAATGTTGTGGTTAGCCTTAAAAGAATGTATAAAATGGGCAACAACAGGGTTAATGGCATGATTTCATTTACTGGCAAAATAATGTAACCGAACATTATTATAATCCCGATTATAATAACTCCCAATCCTTCGGTAATGGGCTGTACCCAATATCTTCGAGCCCCCACTTTATTGTCAGCTGCAGCAAAGGCTTCAATTTTTGTTTTCAGAATGTTCAGTTGTTTAGTTTCTTTATTGTAAGACTTAACCAATTGGATTGCGTTTAAATTTTCCTGAACGGCGTTTGTCAGTTCCATACTAGCACTTGCTTGTTTGTAACCTAACGAACGAATTTTATTAAGATAAATTGAAATTATTGCCATTACTATGGAACCCAGAACAACAACAATAATGCTCATTTTCCAGGACAAAATTATCATTAGTAAAAAAAGAATGGCGAACATTAAGGCAAAGACAATGAATTGAGCTAGGGCAAGGATTAGTTCTTTAAGCTTGCTTGTATAGTTTATCGTTTTATCAACAAGTTCACCCGCCTTTGATTTGTGGTGGAAATCCAACCCAACATTCATCAGCATGCTGGAGACTCTGACTCTTGCATCGATTGCAATGTGGTTTGACAACTGTACGCCTTTTTGAAAAACAAAACCAAGCAATATATTTTTAACTATAACAAGAACGACAACAAATCCCAATGAAATCATAAATTGTTGTGCAATTGAATAATCCACCAGGAATTCCGTTAACCAGCCTAATATATTCGGAAGAGACTCATTCAACTGTCCATTTTGTAGTTGATTTAATAATGGAATAAGCATTCCGATGGAAATACCGTCAAGAATCGAAGTGAGAAATGAGCCGCTGACAAAAAGAAAGGAATCAAGTTTGTAAGACTTAAAGAGAGTTAAAAAAAACTTATTTTCTTCACTTAATGTGAAACGATTTTTAATATTCATCTTTATTATATCCTAAATGGAGATTCCAGAATCTAATTTTCAAATTAAAATCGTGAATCGAAATTATAGAAAAGTGAAATTAGAAAAATTTATAAATTTGACTCAATTCTGTAGTTATTTTTTCCCACGAATATTTTTCGATAATAGAGTATATTTCCGGATCAAAGGGCTGAGCTTTCTGGATTCTCTCAGGAAAATTATCAATTTCGGCTAAAGAAACATACTTTTTTAACTGATCGTATCCCCTCATACCAAAATTTGTAGAAACAACGCTTAATCCGTGCGCAAGATAATCAAGCACTTTTAAAGAAGTGCCTGATCCTTGAGTGACCGGATTAAGAGCTATGTTACAAATATCGGCATATTTACCAACGTTTCCAGGTTCAGTATCAAAGAAGACATTGCTCAACTGAGAATTTTGAAATTGCTTTCCACACTGCCCCTGAATAATAAATGCACAATTATTAATTAGTTTGGGGGCAACATGTTCAATTATAAATTTAACTGCAACACGATTGTGTTCAGCATTACTTCCGCTAAAAATGGCCCGACTTGAAAAACTTTCAAAGTGAAGAGAATTGCCTTTAGGTTCCAATCCATTTTTCTCTTTGTTCTGGCGTGGCAAATGAATGCCATTCGGTACAAACAGACATTTATCCTGATCTATTTCGTAAATATTCGATAACCTGGCTGCGTCCTCGTCAGAACAGGTAAGAATTTTATTTGCCCTCTGAGCAATTTTTTTTTCCAGTTTCCAGATTCGATTTGAAGAAATTTCACGAATCAATTTGGAAGTGTGTTCAGATTTTTCATAATCATATTCCACGTTATGGGCATCGTAAACAACTATTTTATCACTTTGAATGTGATCAATTAAATTACCAAAACTAGCGCCTTCGAATTGAATAATATCGAATGATTTTAAATAATCTGAAATAAGAAATCGATACCCGGGATGAAAAGACATAAGGTATAGAAATGAAAATGGTTTTTCAGAAAATAAAAACGGTAATACAAATGGATATGGGATGGTTTTAAAAAAAAGATTTTTATTGATTTTTTTTTTGAAAATTTGACCCGGTGAAGCGGGCATTAAAACTGTAACTAAAATGTTTTTTTTTGATAAACCTTTAGCTAATTCAAACACACGAATTTTTCCCCCGGTTTCAGCTGGAATAACCGCATATGGTGCTATTACCAACAATTTATGGATTGTGTTATCCTCAAGAGAAAGATTATTATTCAAAATCATCTGCCATTAATTTCTTTGATACCAAAGACTCCCATAATAAACCTGTTGAAATAGATAAATGCCATACAATGAGCAAAATAAACACTTTTAAGGCTCGCCCAAACTTTTCGTTTTTGAATGGATAAAATAACCATTTAAGGTTTTTATAAAACAAACTGGAATTCCGGTATATATTTTTTAATCCACGCAATTTTCTCATTGAATTATATTTGTAAGCACCTCTTCCATATCTAAAACTTCGCGCACAATAACCAGAAAAGGTTTTAATATAATCGTTATGCTGGATTAGAAGATCTGGTAAATAAACAATATCAAAACAATTAGAAATAATACGATCACAAAATTCTCTATCCTCAGAAATTCGAAATTTTGAATTGAATCCTTTTATCTCATTAAAAATAGTTTTTGGCACAGCCAGATTACACGTGGATATATAACCGGGATTATTCTCATTGTTACGATTATTAATATAAAAGAAGTCCAGAGTTAATTGACTCATTATCGCATAAATATTGCTTGTATTTTTATTTACAATTTTGCCTCCAATAATGCTTGCTGGTTGTTCGGCAAGCGAAGCCTCAAGGACATAAAGCCAATTTAATGGAGGAATGCAATCATCGTCAAGAAAAACAAGAATCTCTCCCTTTGAGTTCTTGGCTCCCAGGTTTCGTGCAGACGCAGGACCAGAATTCTTTTGTTTTAGTAGGGTGATATTAAGTTCATTTTCAAATGGATCAACGTGTGGCTTCAAAACTGAACTACCACCATCATCAACAATTATTATCTCAAATTTTTCCACCGGATAATCAAGGCGAACCATCGATCGCAAACACTCTACCAATTGTTTTGAGCGATTGAAAGTTGGAATGATAATGGAAAAAAGGGGATTCATGTTTTTCATATGTTAATGAACAAAATATTATAAATACAGTTCAATAAAGTATAATCTTATTTCGGGCAATTTAATTAACGAGATTTATGATAAAGTTTGTAAGCGAATATATAAAATAAAAACTAATACTGTATTGCTGAGTTATAAGGATTCCGAATAGAATAAAACTTAATAGCTATTATGATGCATTGAGTATAAACTTTAATTTAATAAGCTTTAGAAAATTATTAGATATTTTGCCTTATTACATAAAGGTCAGTGCACCTGTATCATCTTTTCTTTTGTATCTGAGTTCTATAAACTTTTTGCTTACTCCATAGATATTGCTAAGGTTTAAAAGAAAGAACCCAAGTAGCACCGAAATGCCACAAGGGTTCTCAAGCCGTGCACCCTGGCGGGCTCGAACCGCCGGCCTGCTGATTAAGAGTCAGATGCTCTACCGACTGAGCTAAGGGTGCGGGACAAATATAAAGGTTTTGCTTACATTTTTCCAAAGAAAATGGATGTTGTTAAGTTTGAATATTGTTTTCGAATTTAGCCTAAAAACTCATTTTTTTGCAAGCAAGCACTAAGCTTATATCAAAGTCTTAATTTCTTGCTACACATTTAGAGAAAGTTTATTGGTATATTTATTCTCATAGTTCAGTTTGTTTTGATTTCCCAAAAGGCTGGTAAATGACCAAAATTAGAATATCAATTCTACTCTATATTATAATTTCTTTGTTATCTCTTTCGTATTCTCAAAGCAATTCTAATTATACAGTAGTCGATGACTTGGGAAGAAATATCGAATTCGATGGCGTCCCACAAAAAATAATTGCTCTTGCTCCAAGTTTGACCGAGTATGTTTTCGCCCTGGGCTGTAATGACAGACTTGTTGGTAATACAACATACTGTAACTATCCGCCGGCAGCGGAGAGCATAACAAAAGTTGGCGATATGGTAACTTTTGATTACGAAAGAATACTTTCCCTTGAGCCGGATTTGATACTAATAACTATTGAAGGGAATACAAAAGAGTCTTATGACAAAATTAATGGACTGGGACTAAAAACCTTTGTTGTCAATCCTCACAGCTATGAGAATATCAAAAAAGCCTTTTCGAAAATCGCCGCAATCTTCAAGAAAGATTCTTTGGCATCTGAGATGATTAACAATTGGGATTTAACTATTGAGAAGATTTCTCTTCAAAGAAAAAAATACGCGGACAAGACGGTAATGATTATAGTTGATTTAAGTCCGCTTATGCTCGCTGGAAAAAATACTTTCCTGAATGAGTATCTGGAAATAACGGGGCTTAGGAATATCGCTGAAGATTCGCCTGTCAATTATCCCATTTTTAACCGGGAAGAAATACTGAGCAGGAATCCGGATTATATTATTTATCCAAGTGATGGAACCAAAACCTCGTCTCAGCTTTTTGAGTATTATCCGGAATGGAGGGAGTTAAAGGCTTATAGGAAAAACAGAATAATTTTTGTGGATAGAGACATGTATTTTCGTCCGGGACCAAGATTTGTAAAATCACTTCTCGACCTAAATACAAAGCTCAATAATGATTAATAGTATTCATTGCTCTCTGTTTGCGAGATTGGTTTTGGCTCCCAGTCTATACCATCACAGGGCAGATGATCGACCGATGGGTGTTTATCATACATAAGGCAAATCACAGCTGTTTCATCAAAATGCTGACACGAAGAGCACAGCGTGTTAGATATTATCTCTTTATTTTCCTCTACAAATAATCTGTATTGAATCATTGCCGGGTGGAGGATTACACCATAAAGTGACAATAAGCCAAACCAAAACCAGAGACTATAATCCAGAAAATCATACCCTATCCATAAAAGTGGAATAAGTATAGCCATTCTTATTATTGCCCAGTAAATTATCGCGCCCATATCACTACTTGAAGTTTAAGTTAAATTGATTTTAGCCCAAGATTGCATTAATTTTCGTTTTGCACTTTCAACGATAAACACTAGTTGGAAAGTTCTATAAAAAGATAACTATAATATGAATAAATAGTGGTGTTAGGAATTTGAAAACTAATGATGAAGTTACTCCTGCAGGAAATTCGGAAGGAAGACAGGAAAGAAGACCAGGCAAAAAACCTTATTACAGGCCAAGAAAAAAGTACTACAAACCAAAACCCAAAGAAGAATCTACACCAACAAAACTCGATTTTAGAAAAGTGTCAATTGTGATTCCTCTTTTTAATGAGTACGAATCCTTAAAACCATTGTACCTGGCAATAAAAAAAAGCATAAATGATATTTCATGTGACTTTGAAATTCTATTTGTTGATGATGGCAGTACGGATAAATCTCTTTATGTTTTAAAGGAATTAGGTCGTGAAGACAAAAGAGTCAAATACATCAGCTTCAAAAAGAATTATGGAAAAGCTGCTGCTTTGCAGGTCGGGTTTAACAAAGCCTCTGGCGATGCTGTTATAACAATGGATGCTGATTTACAGGATGATCCTGCCGAAATTATCAACCTTTTAAATGAGCTTAACAAAGGATTTGATTTGGTTTCCGGTTGGAAGAAAAAGCGTTTCGATCCTATTGTTAAAAGGGTTTCTTCAAAATTCTTCAATTGGATAAACAGGATTTTTACTGGCGTTAAACTGCACGATATGAATTGCGGATTGAAGGCTTATAGAAAAGATGTTGTTAAAAGTGTACGATTATATGGCGAACTTCACCGTTTTGTGCCTGTGCTGGCAGACTGGCAGGGCTTTACGGTAAGCGAAGTTGTAGTTAAACATCATCCGCGCAGATATGGCAAAACCAAATATGGTATTTCACGTTTCTTTAAGGGTTTTGTCGATTTAATTACAGTTCTATTTACTACCCGATATATAAAACGACCAATGCATTTGTTTGGGTTTTTAGGTGCCCTTGCCTTTTTTATTGGACTGCTTGTAAATGCTTTTCTAACATACGAGTGGTTTATGGGTAAGCCTTTAAGCAACCGACCATTGCTGCTGTTGGGTGCTTTGATGATTATTGTTGGTGTACAATTTTTTGCTGTTGGACTTTTAGGCGAAATTTTGGTCCATAATAGCTCCGATGAGAAGGAATATATCATTAAAGATAAAAACTAAGTTATGAATGAATAATCTCCTTTTTATAACTTTCTTTTGGCCGCCGGCATCTAAAGCCACAATTCACTGGCCCTTAAAGATAATTAAACATCTCCCGCATTATAATTGGAACCCTTCTGTCTTAACGGTGGAAGGGGAAGATTTTGAAGCCCGCGATGAAAGCCTGCTGGCTGAAATAGACCCAAATCTTAAGATAATTTCTACAAAGGTATTTGAGCCATTCTCGCTTTACCGAAAATTCATGCGCAAAGAAAAAAATAAGCCTCTTGTTGCAAGCGAAGCAATGTCAACAACATCAAAGGGAATTAAACACAATATAGCCAAGTGGATTAGATGGAATCTCTTTATTCCTGATGCTCGGGTTGGCTGGTACCCATATGCCGTTAAAAAAGGTATGGACTTTCTTCGAGAAAACAAAGTTGATAGAATTGTAACTATTGGCCCTCCACATAGTACTCATTTAATTGGATCGGCACTAAGCAAGAAAACTGGTATCCCCTTTGTCCCAGTTTTAATTGATCCATGGACTGATATTATTTATTACAAAAGTTTTAATAGAAGCGGCATTGCAACGGATATCGATAAACATTTTGAAAAAAATGTTTTAAGACAAGCTGCTAAAATTGTGTTTGTTACCAATAGCACCCGGGAAGACTATATTGATAAGTATCCATTTATTAAAGATAAATCGCATGTGCTTTACTGGGGCTACAACGAAAGTGATTTTTCAGGAATGAACAGAAAAAGAGTCAACACGGATGAAATTGTTATTTTGCATAGTGGAAACATTTTCGATTATCAGAATCCGAAAAATTTTTGGAAAACACTTAAGGAAAAAATATCCTCCGGACAAAAAATCAGGCTTAAGTTCACAGGCAGTGTTAGTCCGTTAATACGCGAAGAGATAGCAAAAAACAATCTTGAAAATATTACAGAGTATTTAGGAGTTTTGCCTTATAAAGAAATGCTTCAGGAAATAATGAATGCAGATGTTTTGCTGGTTTGTCCTTCTGAAAAACGACATATTCCAGGTAAATTATTTGAATACCTACGAAGCGGAAATCCCATTCTCGCTTTTAATGATGACAACCCGGAAGTGAAGAAATTAATTGAGGATTCCAATTCGGGATTAATGTTAAATTATGATAGTACCGGAGAAGAGTTTTTTAATAACTATGGCAACTTCAAGCCAAAAGTCGAAAAGTTTATAAAATATGACAGACAGATAATAGCTGAGGAATTTTCAAAAATTCTCGATAGTATTCAATAGGAACTTATTCCCCGGAGGTTAAACCTCTAAAAAAAAGGACAAGAAATTAATACTTACTAAAAATAATTGCAGCTGAGTTAGTAAAAAGACAAAAGGCATATAATGAAAAAGGAAATTAAGAGAGAGAGAAAAACCGAAAGCTCAGCTTTGAGTGAGAAAAAGGGTTGGACAATACCTTTAAAATACCAGACTCCTTTATTGCTGCTGGTAATTTTTGTTGTGTTTCTTGTTTACTACTCACCAATGTATTTTGGCGGGGAGACCTTTCAGTCGGGCGATATTGTAACAAGCATGAGTACAAGAACTTATATAGATAATGAACATGAAGAATTTACTCTCTGGTATCCATATATATTTGGCGGAATGCCTGGTTACGCTCTTTCCGTTGGGTATAAGTGGTTTAATCTTATTTATGTCGCAAAAGCCGCGGTTGTTTCATCATTCCAAAGTCTATTCTCGGTCGACTATACGATGTGGACACTCTACCTTATTATATTAGCGTTTACTACTTTTTATCTGGTTGAGTATTTAACAAGAAATAAACTTATCGCCCTCTTTGCTTCTCTTTCCGTTTCTTTCAGCACAAGGCTGGTAACATTGCTGGCCGCGGGTCACGTAACAAAATTAACGGTGTTATGTATTCTTCCCCTTCTCATTTTGTTTCTTCTAAAATTTGAAAAGGAGATTAAACTAAAAGATTTCGCCATTTTAGTGATTGCCCTGCAAATTTCATTGCAAGGATGGCATGTTCAGGTAATCTTCTATACTCTCTTCGCCATTGGCATCTATTTCTTGTTTAACCTTGTCTATTCTATTATTAAAAAAGAACAGGCGAGGATAAAACAGTTCTTTAAATCCGGCTTAACGTTTGCGGCCGCTTTTACTATTGCCCTATTAATTCAATCTGATAATCTCACACAAATTTATGAGTATAACAAATTTTCTACTCGCGGAACCAAAGGTATACTTGAAGAAACTACCGCCACAGGGGAGAAAAGTTCTGACTCAGAATTTTATCAATACGCAACAAACTGGTCTTTCTCGCCAGGGGAAGTTCTTACTTTTATCATTCCATCTTATTATGGATTTGGAAAATCAACTTATCAGGGACAGCTAACTCAAAATAAACCCGTTCCGGTTAATACATACTTCGGACAAATGCCTTTTGTCGATGTTCCTTTATACATGGGTGTTGTCGTATTTTTCCTTGCATTGTTTGGTTTGTATTCTCACAGGAAAAACAGATTCATACAATACCTGGCTTTGTTAATTACAATCTCGCTACTAATATCATTCGGACGAACCTTTCCATTAGTATACGACTTGATGTTTTATTATTTCCCGTTCTTCGATAAATTCAGAATTCCCTCCATGATATTGCTGCTTGTTCAGGTTACACTTCCGGTTCTTGCTGCTTTCGGAATCAAGGGAATTATAGATCTTGTAAAAGAGAACGACACGCATTTACTCAAGGTTGTTCAGTATTTTGCAATTATACTAACAAGTTTATTTGTAATTTCGTTAGTATTCGGTAGTGGATTAACTGAATGGTTTTCCGGAAGAGTTAATTCTTTCGCTTCCGAAAATCTGAGAGCAGCGCAGATGTTCAGAGCTTTATCTGATTACATGAGCGACATGTTTATTGGCGATGTTCGCTTTGCCTTTGGTATTAGCTCAGTAGTTTTTCTGCTGGCCCTGGCGCTAATAAAAAGAAAGGTTAGTATCAGTGTGTTTCTTATTGCTGTCGTTGTTTTATCCTTCGCAGATTTGTACAGAGTAAATAAACGCTCCGAAGAATATGTGCAGGATCAAAATATTGAAGAACTTTTTGCTCAACCGGACTACCTAAAAACAATTCAAGACCAGAATGATCCTCAGCCATTTAGAATGCTGAACCTGAAGCAGGATGGTTCAATGGGATCCTTCAGAAACAATTCAAATTTCAACTCCTATTTTCTTTTACACGATCTATATGGTTACTCTGCCATTAAGCCAAGAAGTTTCCAGGATTATATGGACGTGGTAGGACCATTTAACGAAACATTATGGCGTATGCTAAATGTTAAATATTTGATTTTTGAGCAGGCTAATCCAATGCCTTCATTAAGACTTTTAGAAAACAGTGAAAAAACTTTTGTGTATGAATTTACTGATGTACTGCCCCGCGCGTACTTTGTCGATTCCGTTGCCACAGCAGTTCCTTTGGAAATATTAAATCTGGTTAAAAATAATGGTTTTGATCCCAAACAAGTTTCGTATTTAACCGATCTTACTTTAGATATTGACAAGCCCGGAAATAACGCGTCAGTAACCGTTACAAAATATTTGGATGAAAAAATTGAGCTTGATGTGTTGGCAACCGGAAACAATTTGTTGTTTCTTGGCGATACATATTATCCCAATGGCTGGCGCGCATATGTGGATGGAAATGAAACTCCGATATATAAATTAAACCATGGTTTTAGAGGCGTTATTGTTCCTGAAGGGAAACATAAAATTGTATTTGAATATCGCCCAACATCTTTTGTGGTTTCAAAATATCTGGCGTTGTCTCTTAGCTTCTTAACTATTCTTGGTCTTTCTTTGGGTCTGTATTTTGATTCTAAGAAGAATAAATAATTGAAAAAAAACTTTTTATATATTGCTAAACACTCCTTTGTTTATAGTATTGGAACCGCCTCGCTCAAGTTCGGCGGAATTGTTTTATTGCCTCTCTATACAGGATATTTTTCCCTCGAAGAATTTGGTTTGCTTTCTTTGTTTCTCACCACCATAACGTTTGGAACTCAAGTACTAATGCTGGGGCAGGGCGATTCAATTGTGCGGTACAATAATGATGCTGCATACTTTGAAACCAGAAAATCCATGTTTTTTTCCTTAATCCTGTTTATGACACTGCTTCTTACAATAATGTCGGTTGTAGGAATAACTTCTACATATCTGCTTCGTAATGTCTTCGAATTTTTATATGAATACCAGCTGCATATTAATATAACGATCATAACAACTGCCATTACCATTATCAACAAACTTTTTGCAAATAAACTAAGAGCTTCCGAGAAATCTTTCCAATATACTCTAACTCATATACTGAAACTTGCAGTAATAATTATTTTTTCGTTTTACTCCTTGCTTGTATTGAATATGGGAATTGAGGGTGTTTTATACGCCTACCTGCTTTCGGAAATTTTTACTTTTGCTGTTTTAATATTTCCCATGATAAAGGAAATGGAGTTTAAGTACAGCAGGCAAATGGTTCTGGAAACAATGAAGTTTGGAATACCACTTTCTTTTGCCTTGATTGCAGGAACCATTTTAACAACGAGTGACCGTTTTATTCTCAATCATATAAGTGGTGCTGCAGAATTGGGCTTGTATGATTTGGGCTACAGAGTAGCCTCTCTTCTTAGCATGATTGTGATAATGCCTCTTACCTTAACCTTGTATCCTGTTATATTCAAAATGTATAAGCAAGAGGGTGATAAAGACTATTACGTTAGAATACATAAGTTCATGGCGGTAATTCTTGTATGGATAGGTCTTGGTGTTTCACTAATTGGAAAGGAAATAATTGAAATACTGGCCAAGGGCGCGGACTACTATCCTGCCGAAGGCGTAATTCCAATATTGGTAGTTTCGATTGTTTTTGTTGGAATGACCTGGGCGGTTTCCATTGGTATGAACCTTTCCGGGAAAACAAAAAACATTGCTGTTAACGCCGCAATTTGCGCCGCAATTAATATTGTGTTGAACTTTCTTCTAATACCTTACTGGGGAATGTATGCGGCTGCTTATAATACTGTACTAAGTTTGGTCATATTATATATTCTCTACACCTTAAACGCTAATAAGTACTATAGAATAGACTATAATCATTCGGTTCTTATTATAACTCTAATGTGGTTTCTGCTATATTATTATGTTGGCAGTCTCGTATCTTTTAATAGTTTCATAATTGATGTAGGCATTAAATTTGCCCTGTTTTTATCCTTCCCTATCGTAATCTTTTTTATGAAAATATTTGATAAGGAAGAGAAACAGTTTATTAAGAGATCATTGCGAAAACTCAACAAGCCTTCCCTAATTCTTTCTATGATAAAAGAAAAAAGCAGCTTAAATGACAAGGACTAGAGCAGGGATAAAGCAACAGGTGAATAATGATTGAGTTATCAATTATTATTGTTAATTGGAATGCAGAAAGTGTACTTAAGTCCTGCTTGAATTCGATTTATAAATTTACCAAAAGCTCTTCTTTTGAAATCATTGTGGTCGATAACAATTCTACAGATAACTCCTGCCGAATGATAGAGGAAAACTTTAAGGAAGTTATATTAATTAAGAATAGTGAAAACTATGGTTTTGCGGCTGCAAATAATCAGGGTTTAGAAATTTGTAAAGGTGAAAACATACTTCTGCTAAATCCGGATACTGAGCTGAAAGACGATGCAATAAATGGTCTTGTCTCATTTCTTAAAACAAGTAGCTTTGATATTGTGACCTGTAAATTACTGAACACAGATGGATCTTTACAGCGCTCTGTATACAAATTTCACAGTTCAGTTAGAACCATTTTAGAAAACAGACTTATTAACCTTATAAAACTATTCAAGTTAAACGAAGAGTCCTTTGGCTGGATTTCTAAATTGTGGGCACACGATGAAATTAAACAAATCGATTGGGCCAGAGGAGCTGTTATGCTTCTTTCAAGAAAAGTTTTTACCAGTTTAGGGTATCTGGATGAGAATTGTTTTATTTATGCCGAAGAAATAGACTATTACATGCGTGCTCGTAAAGCAGGTTTTACTGCAGGGTTTACACCAAAGGTTTCAATAGTTCACCATGCTGGAATAAGCACGCAACAAGTGAAGTTGAAAATGCTGCTGCAAAACCATAAAAGCTATTCGTATCTAATCAATAAGCATTATTCAAAAAGAGTTTACTACTTTTACAAGCTCGCAATTATTTTAGGATTGCTATTTAAGATTATGAAAGTCAGGTTATCCGCAAACAAAGAGCAGTATGATAACAATTTATACTTGCTTAAATATCACCTGCGAAGTAAAAACGGTTAGTCTTTTCTTACGGAAATAATATATTGAAAAGTGAAAAAGTCTCGGAGCAATGGAATGTTTAGATATTTAGAGGCTTTATTCAAAACAGAAGGTCTATCAATTAGCCGCATTTTTCTTTCCAACCCAACAATTCGAAAACCGTTTTTTGTAAATAACTCCTCAATGTTTTTTTTGGTAAAAAACCTTAGGTGGGTTTTGTCAAATATTCCTCTTGATTCATATTTCCAGGATCGTTTGAAAAGTAAATTTGTAAATGTTTTGTAGTAGCCGATATTCGGAAGCGAAGTAATAATCATCCCTTTATCATTAAGTAAATGGTGCGCCTCCTTTACCATGCTCCAGGGATCGTATAAATGTTCAAGAATGTCGGCAAAGATAATGCAGTCAAAAGTGGCGTCCAGTTTCCTGCCAAGAATAATTTCTTCGGCATTACCAATAATTACTTTGTCCAATTTTTTCTTTGCTTCATCACCCATTTCCGAATCAAGTTCAATACCCCAAACAACAGAATTACGATTTTGCTTTTTTATGTTTTCGCCCAATGCGCCGTTACTACAGCCAACGTCAAGTATTGTATTCGCAGATTCATCAATTAATGAAGTTATATCGCTTCTTTTCCCGGTATAGGAGGGTTTGAACATATTTAGATTAACTCTTTTGTATATTTTACATAAATTAAAGATAATGCTTTTGATGGATTTATTTTGACAATTCTCAATTAACCGGATACTACAATATGCTTGCTCCTGTTGTTCTGTTTACTTACAACAGACCTTTACATTTGAAAAGGACAATTTCAGCATTAGCCAAAAATAAACTAATTGCCGAAACTGAGTTATACATATTTCAGGATGGTTCCAAAAACTCTTCTGACAAAGAGAAAGCTGAGGAAGTAAAGAAATTAATTGAAGAATTCACTTCCGCCAAAACAATTCATAAAATATTCCGCAAAGAAAATTATGGTTTGGCAAAGTCTGTTATAGCAGGAGTAACAGAAGTATTTAAAAGCCATGATGCGGTAATCGTGCTGGAAGATGACCTTGTAACCTCGCCAAACTTTTTAGATTATATGAATAGTGGACTCAAGTATTACGAGAACAATTCCAGGATTCATTCAATAACAGGTTACAGTCTGCCTCTTAAAACCAAACTATTAATTGATGAAGATGTTTTTTTCTCACCACGAGCTGGTTCGTGGGGTTGGGCCACCTGGAAAGATCGTTGGACAAAGCCTGACTGGGATGTATCAGATTATGAGGAGTTTAAACGTTCACTTAGGCAACAAAAAGAGTTCAATGTTGGAGGCGAAGATCTTACACCCATGTTAAAAGCCCAAATGAGAGGTGACATCAACTCTTGGGCAATACGATGGAGTTATTATCACTTTAAGATGAATGGTTTGTGCGTATATCCAAAAATCTCAAAAGTAAACCATATCGGAAATGATTCTGAGGGGACTCACGTTTCATCAACAAAAAAATATGATGTTGAAATTGACGATACGAATAGGATTACGAGTTTTGTAGATAATGTTTCTGTTAACAAAATAATTTTAAAAGAAATCAATCAACTCGTGAGACCATCATTCATCCGAAAAATAATTAATTTTTTCAAATATGATTTCCTGAAATGAAAATACTCTTTATAAATATATCAGACATACAGGGCGGATCAGCAAAAGCAGCTTTTCGATTAGGACAGCAGCTTGAAAGGAATTTTAACACAAAAAATCTTTTCCTGGTTCGAACAAAACTTTCAAACGAAAAAAATGTTTTGCAAACGCGGCAAAATCAAATTGAACACTTCTTTGAACGCGCAATTAATATTTTCATGAATTTGATCGGCTTACAGTACCAGTGGCTTCCTTTTTCACCGAAATTTGTTTTAAAAAAAGCAGCGGAATTTCAGCCCGATATTATTAGCCTGCATAATACTATCGGGGGATATTTTCGAACAAAAGATTTAGCCAAACTTTCAAATATCGCTCCCATTGTATGGACTATGCATGACATGTGGCCAATAACAAGAAATTGTGCCCATACATTTGGCGATGAATCCTTCACAAAAATGAAATCCTTTCCCGGCGAGCGTAAAATATTTCCTTGGATCGGTATTGATTCGGGCTCATTTCTACTTAGGAAAAAGAAAACTGACTATGAAACCTCAGACATTTCCTTCGTTTGCCCATCTCTGTGGTTGTATAATTTAGCCTGTAAAAGCCCTTTGCTTGATGGGAAAAAAATTAGTCACATATACCATGGCATAGACACTGATAAATTCAGAATCATGGATAAGGCGGAGGTGAGAAAATCTTTAGGGATAAACCCTGATTCGAAAGTTTTAATGTTTGTTGCCGAGAAACTTAAATCAAACTCATGGAAAGGCGGATTGGATTTAAGTGATGTAGTAAAAGAGCTTAGCCATAAATTCACGGGTAAAATTACTCTGATACTTTTAGGAAACACAGCAGGCTATAAGATTGATGAAAGCAAGATTGATATTGTAACTCCTGGTTATATTAACAATGAAGAGGAACTTGTAAAATACTATAATGCTTCAGATATTTTTATTTATCCTACAAAAGCGGAATCTTTTGGGTTAGTGCTGGCCGAAGCAATTGCCTGCGGTACTCCCTGCGCAAGTTATGATGTTGGTCCGGTTGCTGAAATAATTAAGAATGGAGTTTCCGGAATTACTGTTCAGGCAGGAGATACATCAAAGCTGGTTTCAAAGATTCTTGAATTATTACAAAATGAATCTAACCTTCAAAATCTTTCTAAAACTTCACGCGAACATGCTGAAGATAATTTTTCTCTGGATAAAATGGCTCAAAATTATTTGAGCCTTTTCAAAAAAGTTTTAGTGAACAAAAACAATTCTCAATAGAATAACTATGGAAGGTTTATTCAGATGAAGCTTTCAACTTTTCGGTTGTATCAGCAATCTTAATCTTTTCAATTAACTCGCCAAGCTCTCCTTCAATTACGCTGGAAAGATTATAGAGTGTTACCCCAATTCTGTGATCAGTAATCCTGTTTTGCGGAAAGTTATAAGTACGGATCTTATCACTTCTGTCGCCGCTTTTAACCATGGATTTCCGTGTCGCTGCAATGGCGCTATTCTTTTCCTGCATCTTAAGATCATATAGCCTTGCTTTAAGCACTTTCATTGCTTTGTGGCGGTTTTTCAACTGTGACCGTTCATCCTGACACTGAACAACAAGACCCGTCGGTAAGTGTGTTAACCGTATGGCGGTTTCAACTTTATTTACATTTTGTCCGCCGGCGCCGCCGCTTCGATAAACATCAATTCTAAGGTCGCCCGGTTCGATATCAATGCTTACATCATCGTCAACCTCAGGCAATACTACTACAGTTGCTGCAGAAGTATGAACTCTTCCACTGGCTTCCGTCTCGGGAACCCGCTGAACTCGGTGAACTCCACTTTCAAACTTCAGCTCAGCATAAACATCGGTGCCAATAACGTTAAATACAGCTTCTTTAATCCCACCCATACCGGCTTCATTTGAGTCAATAAGCTCATACTTCCAGCCTTTCAGCTCGGCGTAACGCATGTACATTCTCATCAGCTCGTGAGCAAATAAACCTGCTTCATCACCACCTGTGCCTGCTCTAATCTCAACAATGCAGTTTTTATCGTCATCCGGATCTTTGGGCAGTAAAATAACTTTGATTTTCTCCTCAAGCTCTTTTTTGGTTTCTTCGAGCTCTTCGAGCTCCATTTCTGCCATTTCCTTGATCTCGGCGTCCTCATTGCTGCTAATTATTTCCTTATTGCCTCTTATGTTTTTGGTGATTACTTCATACTTATCATAAGCTTCAACAACCGGAAACAAACTGCTTCTTTCTCTATTTAACCTTACATACTCTTTTTGGTTTGAAATAATGTCTGGCGCCGAAAGTTGTTCTGTGATATTGTCATACTTTTCTTTTACTTCTTTCAGTTTCCCAATAAATTCCATTTGTTCTCCTAAATAAACGTGTAAATATACCAAAAATTAAAAGCGTTTACTATAATGCGAAGAGTTATTGCTAATAATGTTGACGCAAAATGGAAAGATATTTGAATTGTGTTTGGGTTGGAGGCACTATTTCAGCTTTGTCACGGGTTAGGGAATCAAAGTTTAGTTCCTTAAAGGCATTATCAAGCACATCAAACATCGGTTCAAGAGGATATTGTTCATCCCTTAAAAAATGAATGAGTTTCAAGGTTCTGAACCCATCAAACCAAAATCTTTTCTGTTTGCTGATTTGCTCAATATTACTGGTCTCGGATAATATTTTCTTCCAGCTTTCCGCAAATTTTTGCTGAACCAAAAAATGGAATAGCGAAGGAGAAATTAACTTTGCCTCATTTAACAGGTAATTAGGATCTAATTTATCATTTTGAAAAAAAATAGTGTTCCAGTCTTTCAGTATCCGGAAAGAGTCGAACGAATAAAGAAGATATTCATTCTGCACTTTATCAAGATGCCTTCTAACCCGTTGCCCGGTGCCAAAAGGAACCCGCCAGGAGGATCTGTTTGAGGGATAAACCCGAGTATCTCCCACGGCTATTATTGGGGCAATTTTGCTAAGTTTTTCCATAAAATAAAAGTCTTCAGCCGCTTTTCTTTTGTTCATGCCTTGAATTTTCACATAACTCTCTGGTGTACAAAACATTGTGGAACCAATGGTATGAAAGGCGTAGGGAGATTTTGCGTACGAAAGACCAAGAATATAAAAGCGAAGAAAAATTTCGTAGCAGATAATCGCCTGTCGAAGATCATCTTCCTCAGGCATGGGGTGCTCATAATTTACGTAACCCCCCTGCGGTTTATTTTCTTTTGATGTTTTATGCAAAACCTCCAGGTAGTTGGTTTCAACTTCACAATCACCATCCAGGCAAACAAGCAAGTTGTTGTTTGTTTGATAGTTAAATTTGGTGAGTGAAATATCCATGCCAATTTTCCTTGCCAACCCGACCCCACCATCTTTACTTGGCAATTCCATACCATCACTGGAGGCATCAACAACTCCAAGGTTAAGGGCTCTGTAATTTTCCAATTCCCTGTTTGTTCCGGCTTGAATTGAACGGAGGTATGATAGAGCCTTTTGATTATCGCCCTTAATTTCCTGAGTAACATCCTGCAGGTTATTAACAACAAAAACAATTAACGTTTTTGACAGATACTGATTATCATTTTTCAGAAGTGAATTTATAAGCCTCTTAATTCCTGAAAATTCTTCAAGGGCGGGTACAACAATAATTACATCATATTTTTTCTCATCACCCTCAAGAGACCATTTATCAAGTGAGAACTTTGAAAGATACTTTTCGATATGACTTGGTAAAGAACTAGTCATTAATAATTCTATGCTTTTTCATCAGTTTTGTTGCTTCATCGAAATCAGGTCCATCTATCCAGTGAATTTTAACACCGTTTCTTTCCATTTTTCTGAACCAAGTCATCTGTCGCTTGGCAAAACTGTGAATTGAAGAATTCAATTTTTGGTACATGTCGTTGTAATTTAAATCCCCTGACAGATATTGTCCTATAAATTTATACTCAAGTCCAAAAAAAATCAGTTTCTCGAATGTTACTCCCGCAGAGACCAGGTGTTCAACCTCTTCTATCATTCCATTCTTCAAGCGTTCTTTTAGTCTTATCGAAATGTTTTTTTTAATTTTCTCCCGGTCTTCCTGAATGCCGATAGTAAAAGAGTTAATAGCGGGCTTAGTAAAATCGCTACTTTTCATTGACTCCTCAGCAAGAATAATAGCCTTCACAATTCTTTCCTTATGAAGAAGATCGGTGGTATTGTGCAGTTCAGAATCCAGAAGCTTCAATTTCTCTTGTAATTCCTCCACTGATAATTCGGATAACTGAGTAATCCGTTCTTCGCTAAACTCGACCGGCTTTAACTCGTATGATTCCAATATTGAAGAAAGATATAAGCCTGTTCCCCCGGCAAGGATGGGAATTACTTTCTTATTAATAAGAGTTCCAAATATTTCGTAAAACATTTTCTGAAAAAGAAAAAGGTTAAATTCTTCCTGAGGGCTTATAATATCAATCAGGTGGTAAGGAATCAGCTTATCGAAAACAAGATAATCATCAAGATCCTTGCCCGTACCGACATCCATTCCTCTGTATACCTGTCTTGAGTCAGCTGAAATTATTTCGCTATTTAGAGAATAGGCAATATTGGACGCAAGTCTGGTTTTTCCAACCGCAGTTGGGCCCAGGATTGTTATTAAATTATAATTCATTTTGCCTTGCAAAAGTAAGTGTAGAAGGAATTATACCTTTGGCAGAGTTATGGTAAATGTTGCACCTTCTCCAAGAGAACTTTCAACATTAATTTTACCATTATGGGCTTCGACAATCTTTCTAGTAATAGCAAGCCCAAGTCCTGCCCCTTCTTTTTTACCAAGAGTAGTAAATGGCTCAAAAATTTTGTCTTTCATGGCCTCTGCAATTCCGAGTCCTTCATCTTTAATGTGGATTAAAACCGATCCGGATCTTTCTTCCGTCCAAACTGCTATTCGTCCACCTTCCGGCATTGCATCACACGCATTTTTGATGATATGAGAATAACATTGAAAAAATTCCTTAACATCAAGTTTAACGTTAGCTTTAAGATCAAGAGTATTATTGATGCTGCAAGTTTTAAGTTGCACGAATTGTTCCATACGTCTGGAGAAATCAGCCAATGTTTCGGAAATGCTTACTGTTATGGTATGAAGTATTTTATCGCCCTCAGCATAACTGGATGTTGTTTGTACCAGGTCGGCAACAGAACCAAGTTGTTCAAGCATCATATCCAAGACCTGAATAACCTCGGGTGGCAGTTCTTTTCCTCTTAGATGTTCGGCATATCTTTTACTAACAAGAATAGGTTTCTTAATATCCTGAATTAAAAAATTTGCCATTTTACCAAGAGAATCAACTCTTTCTGATTGAAGCAGAGTTTGCACCATGTTGGCATTTTCAAGCGCAAGGGCAGCGTGAGTAGAAAGTGCGTTTAAAAATTCCTCGTCTAACTTTGAAAATCTTTCATTTTTACTATTGAGAAGTTGCAAAACACCAATAACGTCGGCTTCCTTATTTTTAATAGGGAAACAAAGCATACTTTTTGTTTCGTAACCTGTGTTTTTATCAGTGTGTGGATGAAAACGTTCGTCCGATTTTACATCCTCAACATTTACAATCTCTTTGTTCTGAGCAACCCAACCAGCAACCCCCTCACCTATTTTTAGTCTGATTTCCTTAATTCCATCTCCAGTTAAGACTTTAGACCAGAGTTCATCTTTTTCCTTATCCACGAGATAAAGAGTTCCACGATCAGAATTGGTTAAGTTGGTTGCAACATCAACAATGTTTTGTAACAAGTCATCAAGTTGAATGTTAGAATTAACCAGTTGTGCTGCTTTATTGATCATTTCGAGTTGTTCAGGGGTCATACGATCACCCTCCTCTTCATTCCGGATTTTAATTGCACTACTAAAAGTTTTTGAATCCTCTGATTGTATATTATCTTTGTCCATTTCTGATTCAGGCTTATCACCGTGAGAATCAAACGATTCATCCAATTCAGCGCTTGTATGTAATATTAAATCATCTTCTGATTCAGCCGTAACGTTTTCAGGTTCTTCGTTTAACTCCAATTCATCCGGGTTCATGGAAATCTTTGCATCCAACTCATTCAGAATAGAATCTTCACCTTCATCAAAATCAAAGTTTATTAAACTACTAGCCGATTTACTTGCAGGAGCAATTGGTGGAGGAGAGGCAGAATCTTTATTGCTTTCTGCTTTCGTATCCGACTCCATTAAGGAACCTAGTGGAGTGGTGTCGCCTCCAAAATTTTTAAAAAAGGCTTCATCTTCATCAGCAAGATCATCGTTTCTTTCTGGTATGTCAGCCTCAGGGGAAAATGAATCAGGCTCTTCAAGTGCTTTTAAGATTTCATCATCTATCTCATATGGAGAGGAAACAGAGCCATAAGGGGGAATATCCAGAGAAGCTGTGTCCTCGGTCGTTTCGTTTTTGGGTTTTTCGCGAGTTGTTTCATATACATCATCTATGGAAAGATCATCAATGCTAATTCCTTCTAGTTGACTATCCAGTTGAAGCTGAAAATCTTCCTGGGTTGTTTTAAGTGATCCATCACTGTCTTTAAACTCACTCTCGACTATTTCAGACAAATCCTCTTCAATTAATTCTCTTAAATTTTCATATATAGTTGTATCTTGCTGAATTAAATTGTGTACTTCGTCTTCGGAAAGTCTAATAAGGTAACAATCTTTCAGGGCAGTTGCTGAGTTTGACCTAGTTGATTCTTCAAAAAACTCATCATTGCCAAAAAAATTATTTTCTTTCAGTACAAATGACTTCGAATCATCCGGTCCGGTTTTATTAAGGCTTATTTGACCACTAATAATAAGATAAATCGAATTTGCCGGATCGTCTTTTTTATAAATAATATCGCCGGCATTTTTGCTAACAAGATCGCCTTTGATGTCATTTAGATCAAGATCGTCGATATTAACGTTGTTCAATAACCGATTGATGGATAAAGATTTGTAAAGTTGATTTACCATTTTAGCTTATAATTATTTTAAAACGTTTTAATTTATTAACTACCTATTACAACCAAATACAAGCGGGTATATGATATAAAGAATAATAAAAAAGAACCGCATTTGCAATGAGTCAGGTCTCACAATTTAAATAAAATATAAGTCCGCATGTGTGATTTTTTCTTGATTAAGATTAAAAACCTAGTTAAAAAACGATTTTGACCTGGTGTAGTTTTCTCTTTTTTAAAAAATATTATTGGGCTTAAACTCATACTTAGCCTCAGTGTATGGAAACTTCTAACTTAATATGCTAAATTGTAATCTGAATTAAACAGTTTTATGCATTAAAATACCTAGACAAATTGAGAACAACATGAATCCAATTTATGAGTAATACATCAAACCAACTAGATGAGCCGGAATTAATTTTAAAAGCGCAGAATGGCGACAAAAGTGCTTTGGCAGAACTCGTAAGAAATTACGAGCAAACTGTTTATAATTTTTCTTTCAAAATTTGCAGAAATAAAGATCGAGCTGAACACACCATGCAGGAAACATTTATGAGTATGGTTAAAAATTTATCTCAGTTCAGCGGAAAATCAAAATTGTCAACATGGTTATATACTATTGTTTCTAATCATTGTTTGATGCTTGCAAGATCAAATAAAGCTAAAAGTCATGAGTCTCTTGATGACGATGATACTTTTATTGACGAGAAAAATATTGCTGACTGGAAAGTAACTCCTGAGAAAGTTACGGAAAATAATGAATTAAAAGTCTTGCTTGATGAAGTTATTCAGAAACTTCCCGCCGAATACCGAATAGTCTTTTTATTGCGAGATGTTGAAGGATTATCAACTGAAGAGACAAGCGAAGTTATGAATCTTTCTGTTCCAGCTGTAAAATCACGGCTCCATAGAGCGAGAGCATTTTTAAGAAACGAGTTAAATGAGAACATTAATTATGAACGAGAATAAAGTCTCCTGTAAAGATGTAATGGCACATATTTGTTATAGTCTTGGTGAAGAACTAGACTCTCCAAAATGTTTAGCAATACGCGAGCATCTTGAAGGCTGTGATAATTGCACAACGTATTTGAAATCTGTAGACACGACAATTAAGCTTTATAAAAACTATAACGCTGAATTGTCTGAGGAATCTCACAACAAACTTTTTGATATGCTTGGTTTAAGTAGAGAGGATTGCAAATAAAAACCCGACTATATTTGCCGGGTTCTGAACAACATTATAAAGCTAAATCTATTTTTCAGTAATACGCACATCACCATTAACGGTACTAATTCTAATCTTATTTTTTCCACCATTAATTTCTTTTTCACAGGTTATCAGTTTATAATGATCGCCATGATGACTTTTCCAATCATCCGAAACAGATTCTTCTAGTCCAAGATTTCCTGTAATTTTTGGCTCTCTGTGCCTTTTTGACCATTTAATTTCAACATCAATATTCATAGACAAACCTTTTGGCACAACCAGATCAATGTCTCCGCCTTCTGATTTCAAATAAACATTTCGCTCACCTTTAGCGGGATCGCCTACCATGGTAACTTCAATGTCGCCACCCATAGTGCTTGCATCAATCCAGCCATCAATCGCGTCAACGGTAATATCGCCACCCATGGTTTCAGCATCAAGAAAGGATTCTATCGACTTTACATAAATACTTCCGCCCATTGTTTTTACCTTTGCCCCATTTGGAACAACATCCAAATCAATACTTCCGCCCATTGTGCTGATATCAAGTCCTCTGCTATCTTTATTGCTTTTTCTGCCCTTTACGTTTTTCTGACGTATACTTCCACCCATTGTGGAAGCATTAATATCGCCGGTAATATTTTCAAGATCGATACTCCCACCCATGGTTTTTACACGTCCATCGGTATCGGAGTTTTTAATATCTATAGAACCACCCATGGTTTCACAATCAATTTCACCAGTCAGTTTTGTGAATTCCAGAGATCCGCCCATGGTTTTACCTTCCAGCAATCCTTCTAGATTTTCAACAAGTACAGACCCGCCCATTGTAGAAAAATCCACGTTGAATTTGTTAGGCACCATAACTTTAATTTTACTATCACATCTTACATTGTTACGTCTTCTGGCATACTCGGTATTGACGATTACCCGATTACCTTTCTGTTCGAATTCTGATTCAAACAAATCTGAATCGCGACCACCTACCGTCAGTTCTATAGAAACAATGTTTTTATCCCAGCCAATTACCTCTATTTCAGTCCCTGTTTCAAGATCGAGCACTAATTCCTGTCCGGGTTCTACATTAAATTCTTTCTTAATAACTTCATCCGGTTGAGTGTTAGCAAATGAAACACTAACGAGAATTAACGCCAGTAATGAAATTTTGATACTTTTATACATTTTCAATTCCCCCAAATTATTATTTATTTTCGTGCTTTTTTAATGTCTATATCAGAATTAACTGTTTTTAGATATATCTTTTCGCCACCACCATTAATTTCGTATGTAGCAAAAATTTCACGATTACGTCTATCCGAATCGTAAGTGGTTTCTTTGAAGTCAGAGTTTATTTTAAAATTCTCCTCACGATTACGTCCGTAACCTTGAACCGTAATTTCCGCTTCAATAGAAACCTTAGATTCCTTTGGAATAACAAGTTCAATATTACCCATAGCGGTTTCTATACGAGAACGCCCCTTACCACTTGGATTCAATTCCACATAAATATCTCCCGCAGATGTTTTTGCGTCGACACGCCCCGTGATGTTGAACAAAGTAATATCGCCGCCCGCAGTACTAACATCGATGCTGCCTGTAGCTCCCCTTAGTCTGATATCACCACCGTATGTATCCAAAGTGGCATCCCCACCAACCTTATCAACTTTTATATCGCCGCCGTAAGTCGTTACATTTGCGTTGCCGCCAATATTGCCAATTTCAATATCCCCGCCATAGGTCTTCATTTTTAAGTCGCCCCCAACATCCCTCAGTCTTATGTCTCCACCCATGGTTTCAATATTGGAAGGACCTGTTATTATATTCCCAACAATAATCTCGCCCCCCTGTGTGCTAAGGTCAATCTTTCCATTCAGATTTCCTGTACGAATTTCACCGCCATAGGTTTTTACATAAACATCCCCTTTAACATCATTTAGCTTTACTTCGCCACTCATTGTTACTAAATCCATTAGTCCGGTTACCCTGCCAATAAAGCTTATACTTCCACTACTGGTGTTCAGTTCATAGTTGAAATCTTTTGGAGCTGAAATAATCAGATTAACATTCTGTGACCAGCCCCAGCGGGAGTCGTATTTAACCGTTACTTTATTACCGGATATGCGTGTTTGAAGATTATCAATATCTTCTTCATCAATTCCTCTGGCCAAAATCTGAACTTCATTCTTATCCCAGGTGGTAATTTCAATTTCCCCGGGATCAATACTAACTACAAGGGTTCCCCCTTTGGTGACTGGAAAAGATTTTGTTCTTTCATCCAGGTCAGGTTTTGCATTTATCGCAAAATTACTGGTGAGCATGAAACACACCATTATGTATATTTTATATTTATTCATTTTATTTAACCTCCTCGATCAGTGATGCTGACCGTACTTTGATGAATTTATTATCTTCATCTTCATAATTGTTTCTTAATGCATTTTTTATTTCATCGTCAATTACTGTTCCGGATGATTTTAATCTGGACAAGGAATTGATTGCCGCCACCCGAATACCAGCGTTATCATCAGATGTTAGAACATATAGCATAGCATCTCTTATTTCGGTATCTAAGGGAAATTTCATAAGAGTGTTTATTGCAGCTCTTCTAACCCCCGGATTTTCGTCAGTTTTAAGTGAAACGATTAGAGTTTTTTTCACTTTATCATCCGGTATAAAGGAACCATCAGACTGCAGCGCTATAGTATTAACGGACTTCAATCTGATACCCGGACTTTTTTCTGTTAACAAAGCCGTTGTCAACAATTCCTGCGCGAATTTATCTGAGACGGAGCTACGATAGGTTACGGGTCTTGTAGCATCAAAGACAAATTCAAGCTCGCCATCCTCGTTAACAACATTTGTGAAACGAATATTGGATATCTGAACTCTCTCTTTTTTTATGTCGTCAATATTAACTGCCTGCTGATTACTGCTAAAGTCTATTGATCCCGAGGGCGAAGCAAAAAACATATACCCCAAAAAGAAACCAACGGCCAAAGTGGCAACACCACCAAGAGCCAACATAGCATTACCAAAAAGAAGTGTGTCAAACCACCCGTTGATTTTTTGTAACCATGATGATTTGCTTTCTTCCATTCTGATAGTATCAAATAACTCCCTGCGGGCATTTGTTAATTCTCTTTCATTAACCGAAGGTGGTCTATTAGAAGCGAAAGCGTTGTAGATTTTTTTTACACTATTCAATTCTTCGGCACATTCGTTACATTCCAGCAGATGATTTTCCAGATCCAGTCTTTCCTTATCTAAAATCTCATCGTACACAGACAACTGAATAAGCTCTTTATATTTTTCATGGTTCATTACAGAACCTCCTTATAATTCCATGTTGAAAATATTACCCAATAAATCACGCATCTTGTTCGTTCCTGTGAAAAGGTATCTTTTAATCGTTCCTTCTGTACAATTCATCATTTCCGAAATCTCTCTAATTTTATATCCTTCATAAAACTTTAATGTAAAAGCCATCTTTTGTTGAGCGGGAAGGGTATCAAGAGCTGTATTTATGTATCTTGATATATCCGCCCCAACAACTTTATTATCCGTTCTTTCTTCACCAGCAATAAAATCGCTTAGGGTTGAACCCTCGCCATCCTCATTTCCAATTTCTCTATCCAGCGACTCATGCATGTTCCGTGTAACTTTAGACTTATATGTAATACAAACATTTGTCGTAATTCTGAAAAGCCAGGTTGAGAACTCACTTCTGAATTGAAAATTCTTCAATCCCTTATAAACTCTCATAAACACTTCCTGATAGATGTCTTTTGCATCCTCTTCACTATTCCTGAAGGAAGCCGCGATACCAAGAACCTGTTTATCGTATCGATAAATCAGCTCCTCGAAAGCTTTCGTATTCCCCTTCTGGGCTTCTTTAATAAGTGTAAAATCGTTTTTTATCATAATCCATTTCGCTTCTGCAACTTTAGACCATGAAAACCGTAAAAGGTTGTAAGAAATGTTAGTTTTTTTAACAATTTAAGAGAAGTGCGGCTAAACATCAATTAAATCCTTTTGAAAGTGTTATATATGTTGACATACATCAAGTAAAATATTTAACTTGATGAACTCATTTCGTCAAAAGGAGCCCAAATGAAACATTTATTACTGATTCTAACCTTTGTTCTCTGTTCACACGCTCAATGGAGGGTAAGCACTTTTGCCGGAAGTGATTCGGGTTATGTTGATGGAAAAACATACGAGGCCATGTTTAACAGACCATTTGGCATGTGCCAGGATGATTTAGGCAACATATATGTCTGCGATTCCGGAAATAATGTTATTAGAAAGGTTGATCAGGAAAGAATGGTAACCACTTTTATAGGTAATGGAAAAACGGGCATAATAGATGGATCTGCTTTGGATGCTGAATTTAATTCACCCACGGGAATTTGTACAGATAACAGTGGAAATTTTTTAATTGTTGATTTTTTAAATCAGGCTATCAGAAAAATTGATTCGAGAGAAAGTGTAACAACAATTGCCGGCAACGGTGAAGTTGGATTGTTAGATGGAATGGGGGCAAATGCAAAATTCAATTACCCGCGCGGGATAGTTATTGATAGTAAGGGAAATCTCTTTGTGAGCGATAGCTGGAATCATAGAATTCGTAAAATCTCCACCAACGGCATTGTGTCAACCTTTGCGGGTGGCGGTAAAAGTGCTCTAGTAAATGCAGTTGGTGCGAATGATGATGACTTTGGCACATATAAAGATGGTCCTGATACCACGGCTCGTTTCCACACACCATGCGGACTTGCCATCGACAGTGAAGACAACATATATGTGGCGGACGCACTGAACCACATGATACGCAAAATAACCAAAGAAGGATTGGTCTCTACTATCGCCGGAAACGGAATTGCCGGATTTGGTGAAGGCAACGCTCTTGAGGTTAGTCTTAACACGCCCACTGAATTATGTGTCGCCCGGAATGGTGAAGTATTTATCTCCGACACCTATAATAATGTTATTAGAAAACTCACCCTTGAGGGAAATCTTATCACAATTGCCGGAAACGGGGAGAAGGGAGATTTAGACGGACTTCAGAAGGATTCCATGATTGACTATCCTCGAGGCATCATCTCCAATACGGATGGGACAAGAATCATTTTTATAGACCACAATAATAACAAGCTGAAGTTGATTGAACTGAATTAAACTTATTGTTCTTCTTCTTTTAGTCTTTAGTCTTGTTTCTGGCTTCTGAATGTCTATTCCTCTGCTGTAAACCCACCTACGAAACTTTTCGTACATAGCCTCGTCTCAATACCTGAACTGGCGAGGAAATGATGAAAAAAGACCCAAAACCAACAGATTCTGAATTAGAGATCCTCCAGATACTCTGGCAGAATGGCGAAAACAACGTGCGTTTTGTTAATGAAAAATTGAATGAGAAACGAACTGTTGGATATACAACAACACTAAAACTTCTGCAAATCATGACCGAAAAGGGTCTTGTTCAACGCGAGCTGGATGGCAAAACTCATCTATATAAATCGGCAATAAAAGAGAACGAAATCAGGCAGGCTCTCCTTGATAAACTGCTCGACACGGCATTTGGCGGTTCAGCCATGAAACTGGTTGTTCAGGCACTTGGCAACAGCAAAACATCGCAGGAAGAGTTAAATCAGATAAAAAATTTGATAAAGGGTATGGAGGAAGAAGATGGAAACAATTAATAATTTTCTTCCGGATAGACTGATGAATGCTCTTGGCTGGACTTTCCTACATTCTTTTTCGCAAGGGTTAGCAATTGCCGTTGTTTTTGCCATAGCACTGTTATTTATGAAAAAGGCTGACAGCAGATTAAGGTACTATCTGGGCTGCCTTGCACTTTCCTTATTGATGATAACTTCATTTTTTACCTTCGTTTCCGAATATCAATCAGCCCGAACTCTTGAGGTTAAACCAGGAACTAAGGCATATGTGAGTGAAGCTGTTGAATCTGATGGCTTGGTCTATCTCTCACTCTCAGACGAGAAGTCAGAAAGCTATTCAGAATCTCTAATCAGTTATGCTAAAGAGGCGAACGTTTATTTTGGACAAAACCTTCCGCTGTTTGTAGCAATATGGCTATTGGGGATTATCTTCTTCACACTTAAGACAATTGGCGGATTTGCCTATTCGCAGAGACTTAAATATCATAAAACTTACAATCTCTCTCTGGAGTGGGACGAGAGTGTTAAAAGATTAAGTGAAAAACTGGACCTCCAGAAAAAAGTAAGACTTGTAGAATCAGCCTTGATAAAAGTGCCAATGTTGATTGGTCATTTTAAGCCCGTTATACTTTTGCCTCTGGGTACCATTACAGGTTTGCCGGTAGACCAGATTGAAGTAATAATTGCTCACGAACTTGCGCACATTAAGCGAAACGATTATCTGATAAACATTTTGCAAAACGTTATTGAAGTGATATTCTTCTACCATCCGGCGGTTTGGTGGATCTCCTCATTTATAAAAGCAGAAAGAGAACATGCCTGCGATGATATTGCTGTAAACGCCTGCGGCAGTGCTGTAACCTTTTCCAGAGCGCTTCTTAATATGCAGCAGGATGTTTCTATTGAGCCAAACCTGGCAATGACATTATTCAAAAAAAACAACGAACTCTTAGGGAGGGTTAAGAGAATGATACATAAAGAAAAACAAAGTTCCGTATACGCGGGCAAACTAATTGCCATGTTCATGGTTCTGGCTATGTCAGCCACCTTGTTCCTAGCCTGTTCTTCAGTAGATGATTATTCATATGATTATGATGACAACTGGAAAGAATATATGGACGGCAGACACACCATGAATTTTGAAGATGATGATGATGTCAGTTGGAGAGTAAAGTTTGATGACGGTGAAATTGTATCTTTGTACAAAGACGGTGAACGTGTACCAAAAAGCGACTATGATAAATACGAAAGAAAATTTAAAAGTAAGTTTCGTGAAATTCATCGCGAGCTTGAAGACGCCAGAGAGGAACTTGAAGGACTTAATGTTCGATTAAAATTTGACAGCGATGAACTAAAAGAAGATATGGAAGACCTGGCCGATGAGCTTTCGGAGGATTTGAGAGATGTTCGATACCATAAAGGCCGGCACAATTTTGATAAGGGTAAATTCAAAAAGTCGATGCGGAACCTGAATCGGAATTTGAAAGGACTGAAATTTAATTTTGATAACGATTTTGACTTCGATTTCGACTTTGACTTTGACTTTGATGATGATATTAAGATTGACATAGATATGGATGACTTCGGCAGTAAGATGGAACATTTCGGTAAAATGATGGAAGGCATTGGAGATGATCTTGAGGACCACAGAATTGATTTGGATGAATTTGAAGATCATATGGAAGATTTCGGCGATGACATGGAAAATCTTGGTTTGGACATGCATGATCTGAAAAAGGAAATGAAAAACCTGAAAAAATTTATCCTTGAGTTTAAAGAAGAACTTGTGGGTGACGGTTATGTTGATGATCTTGATGACAGGGTACGAATTGAATTTGATGACGGCGAGCTATACGTCGATGGCGATAAGGTTTCACCTAACCACCGTGAGAAATACATAAGAATTTATGAAAGATATTTTGATGATTATCCGGATGATGACTGGGAGATGAAGTTCTAAGAAACGAGTGAAAAGTTCATAAAGTAACAAGTTTATAAAGTTTCTGACAGTATGGGCGAGAGAAATCATCTCGCCCTTTTATTACCTGTTCAATGTTTTTTACTCAACCGTATCTACGTCTCAACGTTTCTACTTAACCATTCCTTTCCGCTCTTCTTCTACAACCGCCTCATTTTCATCATATCTATCAAGTTGAACAGTAAAGTGCCGTAGTATTGGCGCTTCGTGAGTGATTTTAAAACCGCGTTTAATTTCGTCTCTTCTATCGTGGATGTTTTTCAAACATGCCGCAATGTAATCCATATGGTTGTATGAATAAACGCGACGTGGAATTGCTAAACGCAGCATTTCCAGTTTTGGATATCTGTTCAATCTTGTTTCAGGATCACGGTCAGCGAGGATTGTTCCAATTTCAACACCTCTTACTCCGCCTTCAATATATAATTCAACACCCAGTGTTTGTGCAACGAATTCTCTCTGATCCAGATTCGGAAAGAATTTCAGCGCGTCAACAAAAACGCCATGCCCGCCTGTCGGTTCCTGGCAGGGAACACCATACTCTTTCAATTTTCTGCCAAGATATTCTACCTGGCATACCCGCGCGTGAAGAGTTACGTATTCAGTTCCTTCGTCAAGTCCCTGCGCAAGGGCGCCCATGTCTCTTCCGCTCATGCCGCCATAGGTAAGGTAACCTTCATATAAAATAGCGAAAACCGATGCCGCGTCATAAATTGCTTTATCTCTAATGGCAATAAATCCACCCATATTAACAATTGCGTCTTTTTTACTGCTCATGGTCATGCCATCACCGTAGGAAAACATCTCCGCGACAATTTCTTTGATGGTTTTATCGGCATATCCATTTTCACGTTTTTTAATAAAGTAGGCGTTTTCGGCAAATCGCGCCGAGTCAAAAATAAGTTTGATTCCATATTGCTTACACATTGCTGAAACATCTTTGATGTTCTGCATGGAAACCGGCTGCCCGCCGGAGGTATTACAGGTGATGGTTACAATACACATCGGTATTTTATCAGCCGGATATGATTTGAAAACGTGCTCGAGTTTTTCCAGATCAAGATTTCCCTTGAAGGGGTGCAGGTTTGTCGTTTCGAAAGCCTCATCAATGGTGCAGTCAATAGCTGTTGCTTTATTAATTTCCACGTGTGCTTTTGTCGTATCAAAATGTGAGTTGCCCGGAACTACGTCACCATCTTTAACAAGAGCTTTAAAAAGTACATTTTCCGCCGCTCTTCCCTGGTGGGTCGGGATAACATGTTCATAACCAGTCAGACTGGTAATCATATCCTTTAACTTAAAAAATGAACGAGCTCCGGCATAGCTTTCATCACCAATCATTATTTCCGCCCATTGCTTATCGCTCATAGCGCCGGTGCCTGAGTCGGTCAACAAATCAATAAATACGTCATCGCTTCTTAGCTGGAAAAGGTTATATTTTGCTTCTTTTATTTTTGCAATTCGTTCTTCTTTGGTTAGTTCCTTTATCATCTCTACGGTTTTTATTTTATATGGTTCCGCATAAGGTAATTTCATTGCTTACTCCTAAAATCAATTAAATTTTACAATTATTTTCAGTTGCGAGAATTGGTAATTTGTACAGGACAATAGCATCATTAAAAATGCTGATTGCCGGTAATAGATAAAATTAATTAAAAAGGAGGATTAAGACATTGGGGCGTGGATGGTTACCCAAACGTTACGGCTTGAACGCAGATGTTCTCTTTGTGTATTTCTTCTCTTGGGTAATGGTATTTCTCTAAACATAATAAAAGCAATTCCAACTATTCTTCATATAACAACTCTCAAAAATACTCAATAGTTCTTAAAAAAGTAAATTGAATTCGGAATCTGAAAACAATTTGTCATAGGTTCATTTGATTTGAGTCAGCAATTATCAATCGAAAAAAGAGAATAAGAATTTTGGATCATGCTTTATGTCAAAAGCCTTAAGCGTTTTTACATATTCTTCCCGGAAGGTACGGTTTTGATGATGGTTTTCTTGATTCTCAATATATTTATATACTCTTTCAACCTGCGATTTTCCATACGAAAAAGCTCCATATCCCTCTTGCCAGTGAAAACGACCCTTGAACCAATTCTTTTCATTAATAAAAATTGATGAGCTTCTTTTTAGGGCGGCGACTAAATCTGAAATAGATTCTTTGGGGTTCAATCCAAGCAGTATGTGAATGTGATCTTCTACTCCATTTACAATTATCGATTTGTGGCCCCTGTTCGAAATTGTCCCGCTTATGTAACTGAAAAGCTCTGGTCTGATTTCCCGCGTGAGTAGTCTTTCTCGATACTTTGGTGCGAAAACAAGTTGTGTGAAAAGTTGCGTAAATGCGCCCGGTTTCATTATACTCCTCCTTTTATTCATCCTCTACGAGGATGTTTTAAAACTTTTAGCCTCGACTTTTACAGCAATTGAACATCTACGATGTTCTAATTCATGGCCGAAATATTACCTCGTAGAGGTAATATTACAGTAATTCTCACTTAGTACTAAAAAACCAATCCTCGTAGAGGATTGATAACAACACTAGACACGACCAAAACAATCAAAATCATTAATATGTCACAATCAAATTATTGCAATTTATCTCTTCAAATTAATGAGAGCAAGAAAATTTTTTACCAATTGAAAAAAAGCACCTGACTTCATTATGAGCCTCCTTTAATTCATCCTCAACGAGGATGTTTTAAAAACTTTTACCCTCGATCCTTACAGAAATTGAACTTCTAAGATGTTCTAATTCAAAATTGCTAAATTACCTCGTAGAGGTAATATTCATGTAAAACTCACATAGAACTAAAAACCCAATCCTCGTAGAGGATTGATAACGACACCACCGACAACCAAAACAATCAATATCTTTAATATGCTGTTATCGAAATATTGCAATTTATCTCTTCAAATTAATGAGAACAAGAAAATTTTTTAACAATCACAAAAAACGCCCCGGCTTCATTTTGTCCCCCCGATAATTCATTCTCTACAAGGAGGTTTTAAAAACTTTACCCTCGATCTTTGCAACAATTGAACATCTACGATGTTCTATTTGATAATGGCATAATTACCTCGTAGAGGTAATATTCTTATAAAACTCACATAGAACTAAAAACCCAATCCTCGTAGAGGATTAACAACAACACTGCCCACGACCAAAACAATTAATATCTTTAATATGTTATGATTTCAATAATCACAAAAAAGCACTCGGCTTGTATTTAACAATTTATTTGAATATTTATACCAAATGACGAAAGGAAGGATAAATAAAGACGACTTACTAAAACCAGAAATGATGATCCGACTTTATTCCCGCGGACTGTTCCCTATGGCTGACAAAGATGGTTCTGTTGACTGGTATATGCCGGAGATAAGAACAATCATCCCCTTGGATGATTTTAAAATTCCCCGTTCACTTAGAAAGTTTATGGGGGATTCTGATTTTGAATACAGGTTTGATTTTAACGTGATGAAAATTGTTAAGCTATGCGCGAGAAGAAAAAAAACCTGGATCTCAAGGGAATTAATAGATGCCTACAAGGGATTGCATGAACAGGGAAATCTTCATTCTGTAGAGGTCTTTGAGAACAATAAATTATTAGCTGGATTATACGGAGTGACATATCAGGGCGCTTTTTTTGGAGAATCGATGTTTACCACAATTTCCCAGGGGTCAAAATGCGCATTGGCTGCACTTCTCAAACATTTAAATGAAAAGGGCTATGTTTTGCTGGATATCCAATTCCTCACACCTCATCTCAAAATGTTCGGAGCCAGAGAAATCCACCTCGATGAATACGAAAGAATGCTGTATTTTGCCTCGGATAAAACGATCAACTTTATCTGACAATTAACAGAATCCTTTGAATGAAAATTGTTTTATATTTGTAACTACTAAATCATTCCAGGGGACTTTATGATCAAAAAAGCAAGCTATTTACTCGTTTTTATTCTTTTAACGTCTGTTTCGTTCGCACAGACTATTGGCGGTAGTGTAATGCTGGGTTTACCCCAGGGCGAATTCAAGGAAAAAATTGATCGTTTAGGTTATGGTTTTAACGTGCAGGGAACGCTTTGGGAGATGAGTCCCGACAGGCCAGTCACCATTGGTGCAAATCTTGGCTATTTAATTTACGGTGAAGAAAGTGAAAGAAGATCTTTATGGGCTGATATTCCGGGAGCGTATGTTGATGTTAACAGAACAAATAGTCTTGTTGATTTTCATTTAATGTTTCAGGTTAGTCCCTTTTCCGGACCAATTAGACCCTATGTTGAAGGACTCTTTGGCGGAGCTTACCTTTTCACCCAGACTTCTGTTGAAAGTGACTGGAGCGATGAAAATCTCTTTGAATCCACAAACTTTGACGACTTTACCTGGAATTATGGCTTTGGAGGAGGATTTTTAATTGCACTTGTCAGCGATCCAACAGGCGTTGCCAGTTTATTCCTTGATCTGAAAGTAAGATATAAGTATGGTACCGAGGCTGAATATTTAAAGGAAGGCTCTATTGATATTATAAATGGTGATCTTTACTACGATGTTCAAAAGTCGAAAACCGATTTGATGACCATCCACATCGGTGTTACGGCAGCAATTTTCTAGCAGGACAGGATAAGCGAAAAAGGAAAACTAAAGTGTATTATAAATAAGTAAGGAGAATTACTATGCCAGTAGTTGATTTAAAGAAGTATAACGAAATGTTGGATAATGCTCATAAGAATGGGTTCGCCTATCCCGCCATTAATGTTACATCTATGACCAGCGCAAATGCATGTCTGCAGGCGTTTGCTGAAATGAAATGCGATGGAATTATACAGGTTTCGACTGGCGGCGGTGAGTTCGCGTCTGGACAGGCTGTTAAAAATGCCGCGCTCGGCGCAATCTCAATTGCCAATCATGTTCATTTTATTGCGGACCAATACGACATAAATGTTGCGCTGCACACTGACCATTGTCAGGCAGGTAAGGTTGAATCTTTCCTGAAACCATTATTGGCAGAGTCAAGAAGAAGAGTTGAAAAAGGTATGAAGCCTTTGTTTAACTCTCACATGTTTGATGGTTCTGAATTGCCATTGAAAGAGAATATGGCTATTGCACTCGATCTTCTTAAAGAATGCAAGGAACTTGGAATTATTCTTGAAGTTGAGGCCGGTGTAGTTGGCGGCGAAGAAGATGGCGTAAGTAACGAAAACGCCCCTGCTGAAAAACTTTATACCACTCCTGAAGACATGCTATATGTTTACGAAACACTTTCCAAGGTTGAAGGCGCCAGATATATGTTTGCCGCTACTTTCGGTAATGTTCATGGTGTTTATAAGCCAGGTAACGTTAAACTGAAACCCGAAATACTAAAATTAGGACAAGATGCTGTAGTTGATAAATATGGCGAAGCTGCAAAATTCCTGCTCGTGTTCCATGGCGGTTCCGGTTCCTCGATTGAAGAAATTCATGAAACCCTTGGATACGGCGTTGTTAAAATGAACGTGGATACTGATACTCAGTATGCTTTCACCAGACCGATAGTTGAGCACATGTTCAAAAACTACGACGGCGTTTTGAAAATTGACGGTGAAGTCGGCAACAAGAAAATGTATGACCCGCGTGGTTACCTGAAAAAAGCTGAAACAGGAATGAAAGAACGTGTTATTCAGGCTTGTAAAGATCTTAAAGCTGAAGGAAAAACTTTGGGAGTCTAGGACGGGAAGAAGAAGAGACTGAGAGACTGAGAGACGGAGAGACGGAAAAAAGTAAAGACAAAGAGTTGAATAAACATTTATAGGGCGAATTGGTTAAATACCAATTCGCCTTTTTTAATCCCTGCCAGAAACCTTCAGTGTTTGTTTGGTGGGTTTCCTCCGAGGCTGGCGTTGGATGACGTATTCCAAGAGTAAGAGCAAGCACTGTCATTCTGAAACGCGAAGCGTATTCAGAATCTTCTTTTCGGAAGGAAAAAAATTGAGGATATCCCTCGCCAAACCTGTGTAGCTTTGCAGGGTGTTGCAGAATTAATTGTTTGTCATGCTGAACTTGTTTCAGCATCTGATTTTAAACTATTTTTAGACTCTGAGACAAGCTCAGAGTGACAGTTTTGGCTTTCTACTGTCCTGAAAGCATTGCCCGTAAGCACTCCGGCTGAGTTAATGAGAACTAATACCGTGTACCTTCCGCAGCGTTCATGGGGAACACTTCATTTATATGAGCTAAATCTTCTTCAGTCAAATTCACATCAAGTGCACCCAGATTCTGCTCTAAATAAGTACGGCGTTTGGTACCGGGAATTGGAACAATATCCTCACCCTGTGCCATGACCCAGGCTAAAGCCAACTGGGCGGGAGTAACATTTTTCTCTTTGGCAATCACCGTAATCCGTTCAACCAGAGCGAGATTCTTCGCGAAATTTTCCCCTTTAAAACGAGGATTGGTTCGCCGCCAGTCATCCTCAGCTAAATCTTCAAATTGCTTTATCTGACCGGTTAGAAAACCTCGTCCAAGGGGACTGTAAGAAACAAAGGTAATACCCAACTCACGGGTCGTGGCTAAAATTCCTTGTTCAGGTTCCCTGCTCCATAATGAGTACTCGGTTTGCAGCACACTGATAGGATGGACCGCGTGTCCCTTTCGGATATTTTCCGGCTCCGCCTCAGAGAGTCCGATAAAGCGTACTTTGCCAGCCTGCACCAGTTCTGCCATGGCGCCAACGGTCTCCTCAATTGGCACTTTCGGGTCGGGGCGGTGCTGGTAATACAGGTCTATATGATCCACACCCAATCGTTTTAGGGAAGCGTCACAGGCCGAGCGGACATAATCGGGGTGACCATTAATACCGAGCCAATCACCCTTTTCATTACGCATAATACCAAATTTTGTGGCTAAGACTACCTTATCCCGCCTGTCTGCAATTGCTTTGCCGATTAACACCTCATTTGTCCAGGGGCCGTACATATCAGCCGTATCAAAAAAGTTAACTCCCAGTTCAATTGCCCGATGGAGGGTAGCAACAGACTCCGCCTCCTGAAGTGAACCATAAAAATCCGACATCCCCATACAGCCCAGCCCGAGGGCAGAGATTTCTAAATTACTCTGTCCTAATTTGCGGTATTTCATTCCTGTCTCTCCTTAAAATTGTTATTCCTTACCAATTTCTCATAATATCTAACAAAGAATTGGTTGTAAACATTTCATGGTGATGTTTTTATAAAGGGATTCTTTAGTGGAAATTTGTTGGTTCTGAAATTTGGAGCATCACTACGCCCCATTTACAAGAGTTTATATCATCAACTCAACGATGACTTTCATAGGAATAACTGGTTAGGCTGTTCATAATTTTTCAATAAATCTTCTATAAATGTTAAAAATAAATTCAGTGGGTTTTTGTGAATTTTCCAACATCTTTAACATTAGTTCGATGTCTGAATCACATAAAAGAAGAATTACTTGGTCATTATTTGATAATTTTCTATATACTCGATCAATATCTTTGTCGTCATAATTGCGACAGACCATAAATCCAAGCATTCCTTTTTTATTATTCAATCTGCTAGATATTTGATTTATTTCAGTGTTGGAAATATTTGACATGTTTTTCAATTCAAAAATAATAATCATGTTGCCATATCTATCTTTTATGTCTTTCCAAAACCCAGAAGTAGCAGAATTCTGGAAAGTTATATCTATACATTCCCTTTCATCATCAGTAATTACTTGAGAATGAACATCAGTTAAGTTTGGGGCGAATAGTATTGGTAACACTTTTTCCATATATTTTTCATATTTCTTTGCATCCTTTAGACCACTTTCGATACCATATAATTCTCGAATCAAATCTGAATATGACAAAGATGAACTCAGATAAGTTTTGTTGTTAATATAATCGATCAAAGAATCTTTGGATACCTTGCTGAAAGGATTGCCATGCTTATGAAAAATGTTTTTTAGTGATTTTTCTATTTGGGTTCCATGCCTATTAAGTAATGACATTATTTGAGAAATAATGTCATCTTCGTCTAAGTTCTCAATATTCCCAATAAGATCGCTCAGCTCCGATGCTCTTTCATAATACAAGTTATCATAACTGTAATTTTTAAACTGGTAGGCTTGTCGGATATAATCCAATAAAGTGATCTTGTATTCGTCAACAGTAATAGTATTTGATATAATGTCAAAGGAATAAATAGCATCTTCATCGTCCTTTATATCAAGTTTAGCGGCATATATTGATAACCTTCTATCAATACATTGTGAACATACACCACAATGAGTTCCATCCGTAAAATTCAATTTGCCTTTGCCGCATGAGACTGAACTTGAAATAACGTTGGAATGACCATTGTGGTCTATCGATGTTATAATATCAGCTTTAGTTTTAAAAACGAATGGATTATTTATTTTTACCTTTTGTTCCGTGAATAAATTGAAAAAATTTTCTAAAAGTTTTAGAGTCTTTGGATGCGTTGTCCTACTAGCTCTAGCATTTCCCATATCTTTCCGCTTATTGAAGTTTATACCAGTAATGCCATTTTCGTAAACAAATATTTCATTGGAATTATATGCCGTAGTTATTGCGAATGCAATTGAAGAATAAAGTAAGGATCTTGTACGTTGTGTTTCTTCAATAGTGTTTACACCAGAAAAATTACAATCGAATTTATAATGACATATTCTATTGGGGAAATAGGATTGTAGATATGATACTATTTGATCTTGAGTTCGTTTAATCCTAGGTTGTGATCTATGGCTAATTAAACAGATGTTATCTTCAGTAGTTGTGAGTCTGTCAATTGCCCCAGCCAACGAATCTAGACCACCAGAAAAAAGAAGAATTGATGTAGGTCCATTATCAGGCAAAATAAATTTCTCATGATCGAATAGACTAGTTGGTGGTGTTTCGTGCCCAGAATGAAAATCAAAATTATATTTGAAATCACCAGACATAAAACATAATAAATCGTTTAGTGCTTTCTTTATCTCACTTGTATTCCAAAAATTATAATCTCTAACTTTAATACTAAAATCGAAGGAGCGCGCCCAAGCATGGTACTCAACTGAGTCTCTGGAACCGCGGTTTGACAATCTGTCTGCACTATAGATATAGGTTGCAATTTCTAATAAATCAAGTATTCTATCATCCAAATGATATATACTTCTTACGAAGTCGGGTAGATTTAACCTTATTTTAGAAACATCTTCTGAATCTTCAAAATAATTTAGTAAAATACCGTTGTTTCTTTTCGAGTTAAGTTCAGTTGATTTATAATTACAAAAATATTTAAACACAGAACTATTTTTCATAATAGCTCCTCTTCACGAAGGAGTTCTGCTTTAATTTTTGTCGCTATATAAGATGTAAATTTTTTTATCGCTGCTTGAGAAGGTTTTTTATTTTTGGCGTTTTTATTGAACCAGCCAGCAGCAAATGATTGTACTATTCTCGCAGTTTCAAATGAATGAATATATATACTATTCGAAAGGGTTTCTCGTTCAGAAATATTCTGGACAATAGCAGAAGCTTCTCTGTCAAGAAAATATTTTAAATAATTTTCCGTCAGGTTGGAATAATAGTAACGTGAAAGTTCGCAAAATCCTTTTGCATTTGTCAAATTACCCCAAACAAAATCTCTTGGATTTTGTACTTGAAATAGGTTCGTTTGTTCAGGTTTGTGAGTATTGTAATACTTAACAAGGGCCCGAGCAAAAGAATCCTTAATAATTGACTCATATTCACGCGAAGAATATTGAATATTTGTAGTTGACTCATAAATTTTCAGCAATTGCAAAGGTGAAGGATTTATCGGTACATTTATATTGACATCCTTTTTATCACCAACATTATAGTGATTTGACAATTCTAAAAGAAAATCAATTACAGCAGTTGAAGCACTATCATTTATTAAATTTGAAAAACGATTTCTAACATTCTGTATAGTAATTTTTGCAATCTGCGTAGTATTGTTAAAGTCACTATTAAATTGTAGTAACGCATCACGGATTTTATTCCAATTGTGTGAACGCGGTAAAATCCCAATTCTCTCGTGTCCCATTTTATACCTTAATGTTTACAATTATTGTTTATCCAGTATTTCCTTATTATAATCTTTCTTTGACCAGTTTTGGATATAAATACAGATTTAAAATTTCCCAAGAACTTACAGCCTAATTATTATTATACAGCCCCCTTCACCCGGATAACATTCCTGTTAATCCAACACAAAAAGAGCTTGTTTAACTTAAAATCATCCATTCCTCTCAGGAGTAACATTTCCACAAGGGTTGTTAATCCTGCGCGATTCTGTTCCTTCGTCATATTTACACTGAGCCCCTTGAAGCACTCAGGATAAACTTTTTAGGATGGGCTGAAGCTTGTTCCTAACACCGGAAAGAATATAACTTAAATAATCTGGAATGTAAATACGTAATTATACGTAGAAAAGCAGATTAAGAGGTGAAAAGGTGAAGAGCTTGCCCGGTTGTCCCTACTTCCCACGACCTCAAAATAAAAACAATAAATGACTTCTTTCTTTTCTGCCCCTTTCCACGTCACGGCTCGGCCATGACGGCCGGGTTGCTGTTACTGTTTGAGAAGTGAAGTTCCCGGGAGAGGGCATGTTCCTCCATCCCCCGACCAACCCTGTCATTCCGGCAAGCCATGTTTCTTGGCGCTGTCCGGAATCAAAACACAACAAGACTCAATCAATCGACAAACCTCAGATTCCCGATCCCGTAAAATCCGCGACGGCGGACTGCGGGACAAGCTAAGCGGGAATGACGGAGTTTTGTTGGGTCTGTCACTCCACGCCAAAGGCGCGCAGGCGGCTTGCCCGGAGTCCGGGATTCACGATTTCATGATTCCGGAGTCGTGAAAAGCGCACTCCCCGGAATGACTGGAATTTGTGGACCTGCCTCGGTGAAGGATATGTTTTGATGTTTGAAGCAGCCTTAAAGCAGTAATGAAAGCTGTGCTTGCATTCTCCGCCCTCAAAAGAAGATTCTGAATACACCGCCAGAGGCGGTGTTTCAGAATGACAGTCCTTTCTGGATCTGCTCTATTTTTTGACCTCTTCACCTTTTGATCTCTTGACCTTTTCACCTCCTGTCCTTTCAAGCTTGCCCGCCGCCTGCCTAGCTTTTTACTAACACCTTCTTTCTTTTCGCTCATTCCCAACTTTTCCCCTTCCTGTGATAGTATGCTGGGTCAATCCAATGATATCTTTGTTGGCACTTAGGATAGCGGGATTGAACTTTTTACTGGCGAGATGCAGTTTAGCGGTGACATTACTTAAAATCTTACTTTGTGGGATGCAGGAACGGAAGTGAATGAAGAACCGGGCGTTGCTTAAATAAACCCGTTCGTCAGGCAGGGGCAAATATTGGTACAGCAGAAAAAAGAAGTTGTTAAATAATAAGTGTTGAAGGTGAAATTATGAAAAGGTTATTTGTTTTTCTCCTGTTGTCAGGTATCATGGTTACTGCATGTTCGAAACATAATTCTCAGGAGAGTATAAAAATGGAAGATAAATTAATAGACGGGCAGTACGAAATTGCTACTTTAGCCGGCGGATGTTTCTGGTGCATGGAAGCACCCTTTGAAGATGTTGATGGCGTCCTCAAGGTAGAATCCGGTTACTCGGGCGGTAGTGAGGTTAAACCGACTTATCAGGAAGTATCGAGCGGGTCAACCGGACATCTTGAATCTGTTCAGGTTTACTTTAACCCGGCTGTTACAAGTTACGCCGAAATATTGGATGTTTACTGGAAACTTTTTGATCCAACTGATGCGGGTGGCTCATTTCATGATCGCGGACATCATTATACCTCTGCAATTTTCTATCATAATGCAAAACAGAAAATGATTGCAGAAAAATCTAAGGCTTCTCTGTCAAAGTCCATGGTTTTTGATAAGCCAATTGCTACTGTTATTCGTGAATTCAAGGCGTTTTATCCAGCCGAGGATTATCATCAGAATTACTATAAAAAGAATCCTGCTCATTATAATAGCTATAAAAAGGGTTCCGGCAGAGAAGCATTCATTTCCAAATACTGGAAAGATGAAAAAGATGTTATGCCAAAACCTTCGAAAGAAGAACTGAAGAAAAAACTGACAGATATTCAGTATCAGGTAACCCAGGAAAATGGTACGGAAAGACCATTCGCGAATGAATATGACGACAATCATAAAAAAGGGATTTATGTTGATATTGTAAGTGGCGAACCTCTCTTTTCTTCCGCTGACAAATTTGATTCCGGTTGCGGATGGCCAAGTTTTTCCAAACCAATCGACGCCAGAAAACTTGAAAAGAAAGTAGATAATACTCTTGGCATGACACGTGTAGAAGTTCGGAGTAAAAATGCTGACTCGCATCTCGGTCATGTATTCATGGATGGACCTGAAGAAACTAATTTGAGATATTGTATAAATTCTGCTTCCTTAAAATTCATCCCTTATGAAAAAATGGATGAGATGGGCTTTGGTGATTATAAACATCTTGTAGAATAAGCAAAGGCGTCATAAAAATACTATTCGGGGGAGGTAGATATATTTAAAATCTATTTTCCCAGTTTTCTTAATATACTATTTTAGTTCACTTCTCTTTTTTTGTTCTATTTGTTTGGCATTGTCACTTGTTACAATTTTTTTGCCGGTTTTAACTTCAATTTCTTTCCTCGTATTGCCTGCTATTTTTCCTCCTTGTTTAGCTATTTTTCTGGAATCCTTAAATGACTTAGGGTTTTTCTCTTTTGAAATTTCCGTTGTTGTCGCTTCTGCAAGCATATTAAGAACCAGTTCCAGATTTGTCATGTTGTCTCTTAAGTTTTCCTTTTTAAGTCTCTTGAAAGTTTTGTACTCTTTAATTGTAAATCCGCTCCAGGCACTCGTAATATCGTTGGTGAGGATTGCAAATTCTTGTCCTTTTTTAACGCCCCGATTTTCCCACTCGTCAGTTAACTCCTTACGAACCTCAATACTCTTTAACCTCTGATTGATCCATTCTTTCGAATATCCTTTTCTCAAGTAAGTTTCCATCAATCGGTCAATACCTTTTTCAGGATCTTCAATTTCATCAATACGTTCACTTCCTACACGTGCCAGCCAGAGCTTAAATGGTTCCGCTTTCTTTGAGGGAATTGACTGAATTAATCGTAAAAGTTGCTCTGTATCTGCAACATCAGTAAAACGCATTTTTCCGTCTGCAGCAACCATTTTCAACCGGTTACAATTTGTAACCGTTTCATTTCCTTCTTTTAGAAGTCGGTTTTTTAATACTTTCCAATAATTGCGGGCTCCCTGATGATTTAATTGCTCCGTCAGGATTGAAATGACATCAATAATAGAAAAATACCATTTCTCAAGATCGTCATCCCAGTGGGTGCGAATCTGTTTTTGTTCAAATAGTTTTACGGCTGTTTCTTTTGTCATTTTTTTCTCACGGATTAATAGTATTCATAACAAAAAGAATAATACTCGTAATTAGAGGGTAATCATTCCTACATATGGTTAATCACAAAAATGCAGTTTTGTATTTTTGTTAATAATATAAGATATAAATTATTAAAAATTCCACAAAGTTCATGCAATTTATCAAAACCTGCCCCGCGACTCGAAAAATAACTTGCAGTATTCTTACTTTAGCCGTACATTTCGTTAACTAACGAAATGACTTTTATATGCTAGACGAAAACACAAAATTATTTAAAGCACTTTCTGATCCGAATCGACTACGCATTCTTAAGATGCTCCAGATGAAAGAACTATGCGTTTGCGAAATAACAGAAGTATTGCAACTCGCCACTTCTACGGTTTCAAAACACCTAAGCATTTTGAAAGAGGCGGGATTTATTACGGAATCAAAGAGCGGGAAATGGGTTAATTATCAAGTCAATTCTGAACCAACTGATACAAGAATCATTTCGATTATGATGAAACTCGACTTTTGGATTGGAGACGAGAACATTTTGGAGAATGACAAAGAAAAGGTAAGGCACGTTGACCGCAACCATCTTTGCGCCGGTTAATAGTTGTCTTAATTCACCTTCTAAATATTTATTAAATACTGAAACAGGAGTTTGAAATGGAAATTAAAGTACTTGGAGCAGGATGTGCAAAGTGTAAAACACTTGCCGCTGTTACAAAAGAAGCAATCGATCAATTAGGGATTGAAGCTACTATTGAAAAAGTAGAAGATTTTGAGCAGATAATGACTTTTGGTGTTTTAACAACACCCGCGCTTGTCGTTGATGGAAACGTACTGTTAAAGGGAAGAGTCCCTGAAGTTAAAGAGCTAGTTGAATTATTATCCAAATAAAAGAGAAGACAATGAAAAAAATTATGAAGCTTTCGTTTTTGTTTTTATTCGTAACAGGTTTTTTAGTTGTGTCTGCCCAATGTGCAGATAAGAGTTTAACCTGCTGCCCTGAGAACGCACAGTCTGTAAGTGTTGAGGTCTATTACTTCCATACTTCCCGTAGATGTGAAACCTGCCTGGCTGTAGAAGATGTTACCAGGAAAGCCCTTCAGGAATTTTACGGCGACAAGATCGTTTTTAAGTCCTTAAATCTTGAAGATGAAGCAAACAACGAAATTGCAAAAACACTGGAAGTTACAGGTCAAACCCTGTTGATAGTTTCAGGTGAAAACAAAACAAACCTCACAAACTTTGCTTTTATGAATGCACGGACAAAGCCGGAAAAATTAAAAGAAAAGTTAAAAGAAACTATTAATTCAGTCATCTAAGAGTAGGAAATGGAATTACTTCAAAATCTTTTTGAGAATTCACAGATTCCTTTCCTATCAGCTTTTCTCCTTGGGCTTATGACTGCCATAAGCCCTTGTCCACTTGCCACTAATATTACCGCTATAGGATTTATTAGCAAAGATATCAATGACCGGAGAAAAGTATTTTATAAAGGACTTGTCTATACTCTGGGTAGAGCAATAACCTACACTACCATCGGTTTAATTTTCTTCTTTGGCGCAAATCAATTACAAGTCTCCGGGTTGTTTCAGCAATGGGGCGAAAAACTATTGGGTCCTTTGTTAATAGTGATTGGAATTTTTATGATGGATATTATTAACATAACCATTCCGGGCGTTAGCAAGCTGACAGAAAAAATTGAAGAGAAGAGTAAAAAAGGTTATTTGGGTGCACTTCTTTTAGGAGTTGTCTTTGCCCTGGCTTTTTGTCCCTACAGCGCTGTACTTTACTTTGGAATGTTAATGCCCATAACCATTAGCAGTGCCGGCGGTTTATATCTGCCACTTGTATTTGCACTTGCCACAGGCATACCGGTTGTAATATTCGCCTGGCTGCTTGCATTTTCAGTAGGATCAATCGGCGGCATTTATAATAAGTTAAAATCACTTGAAACGTGGTTCAGAAAAATAGTGGCAGTCTTGTTTATCCTTGTCGGGCTCTATTATGTTTATACGTTTTATTTTGTATAGGATACTATTATTAAAATGAATGAAAGAATTTTAGCACTGAATGATAAGTTAAAAGGATTATTATTTCCTGCCATCCTTTTGCCCCTTTGGATTCTCCTCTATATAAGTCTGCAGCCAATTTCTGATTTTGTTGTGGAAGATCTGTTTAACATGTCAAGTGGACTGCATCTCACCGAGACAATCCGCTTCTTCATTTTTGAAGTTCCGAAAGTATTATTACTGCTTGTACTGATAATATTTTTCGTGGGAATTATAAGAACATATTTCACTCCGGAAAAAACACGGAGTATCTTAGCCGGGAAATCCTTGTTTGTTGGAAACCTTTTAGCAGCACTGCTGGGAATAGTTACCCCGTTTTGTTCCTGTTCTGCCATTCCACTTTTTCTTGGTTTTGTGGAAGCAGGTGTGCCCCTTGGCGTAACGTTTTCTTTTTTAATTTCCGCTCCAATGATAAATGAAGTGGCGGTTATATTGCTCCTGGGAATGTTCGGATGGAAAGTAACTATAATATATATTTCCACAGGATTTGCCATTGCTGTGTTTTCCGGATGGGTGATTGAAAAACTGAAGCTGGAAAGATTCGTCGCTGATTGGGTTTTCAAGATCAAAGCCGGAAGTGAAGCTGATGATAACAGAATAATCTCTTTTCAGGAAAGAGTGAGTGGCGGTTATGAATCTGTAAAAGAAATTGTCGGTAAAATTTGGGTTTATATAATCCTTGGTATTGCAGTAGGTGCGGGCGCACACGGTTATGTTCCTGAAGATTTTCTTGGCGCACTTTTAGGTGAGGCAAACTGGTATGGCGTTCCCCTTGCAATCTTGATAGGCGTCCCTATGTATTCGAATGCCGCTGGCATCATTCCAATTGTAAGCGTATTAATTGAAAAGGGAGTGTCTTTGGGAACAGCATTGGCTTTTATGATGTCTGTAATTGCCCTTTCACTTCCGGAAATAATTATTTTAAAGAAAGTATTAAAGTGGCAGCTCATTTCAATATTTGTTGGAATAGTCGCCTTTGGAATTACAATTGTTGGTTTTATATTTAATGCTGTTATGTAATATAGAAGGCAAAATATATAATTAATAAACAATGGAAGAGTAATAAAATGAGCGGGCTGACAAAGAAGTTATCATTTTTAGACAGATATCTAACCTTGTGGATATTCCTTGCAATGTTCGTTGGTGTCTTTTCAGGATATTTATTCTCGGGAGTTGTCGATTTCTGGAATTCATTTCAGGTCGGAACAACTAATATTCCCATCGCAATCGGGTTAATATTAATGATGTATCCTCCCCTTGCAAAAGTCCGGTACGAAGAATTGCCTGATGTATTTCGTAATGTAAAAGTTCTAACACTCTCCCTTGTACAGAACTGGATTATAGGCCCTGTGCTGATGTTTGTGTTAGCGATTGTTTTCTTACAGGATATGCCGCATTATATGGCGGGACTTATACTGATAGGTCTTGCACGCTGCATCGCCATGGTAATCGTCTGGAATGAGTTGGCAAAAGGGGATACAGAGTATGCCGCAGGATTGGTTGCATTCAATTCTATCTTTCAGGTATTGTTTTTCTCGGTTTATGCCTATGTGTTTTTAACTGTTCTACCGGGTTGGCTCGGACTTCAGACTTTTGCTGTTGATATAACAATCGGGCAAATTGCCGAAAGTGTTTTCATTTACCTTGGCATTCCATTCCTTGCCGGAATGATTACAAGATTTGTTATGCTGAAATTCAAATCGAAGGAATGGTACGAAACAAAATTTATACCTAAGATCAGTCCCATTACATTAATAGCGTTACTCTTTACAATATTAGTTATGTTTTCGCTCAAGGGGGAATACATTGTAAAAATTCCTTTTGATGTTATCCGAATCGCAATTCCACTGGTTATATATTTTGTGATAATGTTTTTTGTCTCCTTCTATATGGGTAAAAAAGTTGGTGCCGATTATTCAAAAACCGCAACATTATCTTTCACCGCGGCCAGCAACAATTTTGAACTTGCTATAGCTGTAGCCATAGCCGTTTTTGGAATAAACTCCGGTGAAGCCTTTGCGGCTGTAATTGGTCCATTAGTTGAAGTTCCTGTTTTAATTTCACTCGTTAATGTTGCCTTATGGATACAGAAAAAATATTTCGGAGAAGTTGAAGAAGGAACGGTTAAGGCGCCTGATGTTTGTCCATAGTTATAGAAGGATAGACAAAACGATAAATTAGTGGTTTTCGGGACGAGGGAACAGCAGTAGGGCTAATGAACTTACTTATATACTAAATATTAGCCCCGTCCTCCAAGTAAAGCCAGTAAGAAAACCTTGGTTTTATTTGCGGGTTATACCATTAAAATAAATTTATAGTTTTAACTCCTTGTTATTCTCGACTATTTTTCCTTATTTACACTACAAATAACTTTTAACCCAATGAACCTAAAAGAACATAGAATACTTTCTGGTTTTTTATGGTTAGTAGCATTACATTCCTTCCTTGTTGGAATTGGTCTGATTGTATTACCCTCTTCTGCTTTTGAATTTTTTGGATACGAACAGACATTCGATAGGTTTTTTTCTTCGCAGGGGGGAGTCTTCCATATTGCCATGGCTGTCTGTTATGGACTAGCCGGTTATGATAAAATCCGTTATAAATCCCTCATTCTTTTTACAATTGTTGTCAAACTTATGGCTACGGTATTTCTTGCCTCTTATTATCTGTTTGTAAGTTCGCAATGGTTAATAATTATTTCTTGTCTTTCCGATTTGTCTATGGGATTAATTGTATTCTATTTATACAGAGTGCTATTCCGAGAAAAATACTTTAATCAAGCTTTACCATGAACAAACTGCCCTCCATAATAGTAACCGGAGCCAGTGGTTTTATTGGACGTCATGTGATTGACTATTTTGAAGAAGAATTTACAATATTTGCCATTGCCAGGCGTTCCAGAAAAGAGGCAAACATACCATATCATCCAAACCTTCATTGGCTGCAGTGTGATATTTCAAACCCGAATACCCTTAGCGAAGTTGCTAAATATATTAATAAAAATGGGGGTGCGGACTTTGTAATTCACCTGGCAGCCTTTTATGATTTTACCTATAAAGATAATCCGGCATATACAACGGTAAATGTTGATGGTACAAAAAACATGCTGGAGTTTTCTTCCGTTGTCGGCATCAAAAGATTTATTTTTGCCAGTTCAATTGCTGCCTGCGAGTTTCCTGACGACGGGATAATAATTACAGAAAAAACCCCGCCTGATGCAAATTTTCAATATGCCAGCAGTAAGAGGTTGGGTGAAAAACTAGTAGAAGAATTTTCCAAGCATTTTCCTTGCTCTATTGTCAGGTTAGCCGCTGTATACAGTGACTGGTGTGAGTATGCGCCACTCTATAAGTTTTTATCAAGTTGGCTTTCCAAAAATATTGAATCAAGAATAATCGGGGGCCGGGGAGAGTCGGCGATCCCATACATTCACATTCGTGATTTCTGTCTGATGTTAAAAATTATCTGCTCAAAAACTTCTGAAATTCTACCTTTCGATATTTATAATGCCAGTCCAAACGGTTCAACTTCTCATAAGGAAATTTTCGAAATTTCTACTCGTTATTTTTATGGTAAATCTATTCGTCCAATTTATCTGCCCAAAAAATTAGCTTATCCTGCCTTGATCCTAAGAAAAATTCTTCAGATGTGCCGGCTGATGAGCGGTGACTCTTTTGAAAAATTCTGGATGATAAGATATATTGACAAAAAACTGGAGGTTAACTCTTCCTATACTTATTCTGTCTTGAACTGGGAGCCAACTTCAAGATATCATTTAACAAGGCGTTTATTGTTTCTCCTGGAAAAATTAAAAGGTCATCCGGATGAATGGCTTGTAAAAAATGAAGCCGCCTTAAAACGAATTTCGCATAGAACAAATTTAATGATTTACGAAAAAATGATTGAACAGAAGGATGTGTTAATCATAAAGATTAGTGAGATAATAATTGATGAGAATCCGGGTAAGCTTTTTAGCAAATACAAAGAAATGCCGCTGAACGATTTTCAATGTTATATTAGCGCTCTTTTTCACCTTATACTGGTTACTATTAGAAGCAGTGACAGAAGTCTTCTTCTTAATTATATAGATAAAATTGCCCTCAGAAGATTTGCGGAAGGATTCGAACCAAGCACGTTGTGCGAAACCTTGAAAATATTTAGCAGTACAATTATTTCCCATCTTAGTTGCTATAAAGAATTTAGTAAAATTAAGCAGGAACTCTACGACAATATAGGGTTGTCATTACAAATCGCCCAGGACGAAATCGAAGATTTATATGACGATCTGGTTAGAAAAATGCCGGCTGAAATGATCTCACAATCTCCTTTGTTAGCCGACTGTAAAGAGCTTCAGAAAATGATTCATCAGCTAAGCGCTTTTTACCAGGTATCCCCGGAAGACTTTAAACTATCGAGCATTGAGTTACAAAACAGCATGCGATAAAAGAAACCTTCCTATTGCTTAACCCCGCCTATAATAATATTTGAAGTAAAATTCACTTTCCTACTCTGGAATAAGTAAAGATTTTATGTGTAAGTTTGTGAGCTTCAAAATAACGTTCTAGAAAGTAACAACTAATTACTAAATGCTTTAAGCAAGACAGGAATCTCCCATGAACAGCTTTTATACTATTTTATTGTTAGCCGCTTCAAATACTTTTATGACCTTCGCCTGGTATGGACATCTAAAGTTCAAAGAAATTAAAGGTTTTGAAAGTCTTGGACTTTTCGCGATTATTCTAATTAGCTGGGGAATAGCTTTCTTTGAATATTGTTTCCAGGTTCCTGCTAACAGATTCGGTTATACGGAAAACGGCGGAACCTTTTCACTTGTTGAGCTGAAAGTTTTACAAGAAGTAATTACTCTTACAGTCTTCACTATATTCTCTCTCCTGTTTTTCAAAACCGAGACTTTTAGAATAAATCATCTAATTGGATTCGGATTTCTTATTCTTTCTGTTTATTTTATTTTTAAAAAGTGACAATTGCTTTTGGTAACCCATTATCTCTCATTAATAATGTTTTTTAGGTTTTTGCATGAGAACTTTAATAAACGAAAAGTTATTGAAATACATCCACTCCAGAGAAAGTGAATTTGACAAGATAAATAGCAATCGAGTGAGTCTGCTAAAAGATTTTGCCAACTATATCAAGTCGAAGGAAAATGAAGAAGTTAACCTCACCTTCATATGCACTCACAATTCACGCAGAAGTCATTTTGGGCAGATTTGGGCCCAAACAGCTGCATATTATTATAACGCTGATAACGTGCGTTGTTATTCCGGTGGAACTGAAGCTACTGCTTTTAATCCACGAGCAGTAGATGCAATTATTAAAGTCGGATTTGAAGTAGACAAAACGGGTGATGAAAATAATCCGGTCTACTTTGTTAATTATGCAAAGGATATTGAACCGCTGAATTGTTTCTCAAAAGTCTACGATGATGATTTCAATCCAAAAGCAAACTTTGCTCCCGTAATGACTTGCTCGCACGCCGATGAAAACTGTCCATTCATTCCCGGAGCCGAAAAACGTTTTGCTGTTACCTACGAAGACCCAAAGGAATTTGACGGAACTGAATTTGAAGAAGCAAAGTACGATGAAAGATGTGCTGATATTGCACGTGAAATGCTGTACACTTTTTCACTAATTAAATAGATACGCTATTAGTATTCGTTATAAAGAAACAAATCATTTTATATAAACGTATTACCCGTTTTTAAAAAACCAACATAAAGGTAGTTCCAACTCCTTTCTTGCTTTCGACACTAATTTTAACGTTGTTCACATCACAATATTTTTTCACCAACGTTAATCCAATTCCATTTCCATCAAAGGATCTTGAATATCCCATTTCCTCCTGAGAAAACGGAGTAAACAATTTTGGTAAATAATCATCAGTTATTCCAATACCTGTATCTGTAACCGTAGCAACTAAATTTTTTTCTTCATTTTGTGAAACTGTAATGGTTACTTTTCCAGCACTCGTGTATTTTATTGCATTGTCAATTAATTGTATAAATATTTGATTTATGGAATAATAGTCTGTAACCAAAGCAGTATGTTTTGTTGAAATGTTAAGATCAAATTCTAAGTTTTTTCGTTTAGCCTCACTTCTAAAATCCATTGCCAATTTACTCAAGATGTCCGAATAAAGATCAATTTGTCTCGGACTTGGTTCGTAACCACTAGTTTGAATTTCTGATATATTTAACAAGAGGTCAACAGTTCTGATTATTCGTTTACCAGATTCTTCAATTAATTCAAAACTTAAGTTTTGCTCATCATCTATATATTTTTCAAGATCTTCTTTTAATAACCCGGACAAACTAACCATCGCATTTATAGGCGTTCGTATTTCATGTGACATTTGTGCAAGAAAAGCCGTTTTTAATCTATCGGCTTTTTCAGCATTTTCCTTTGCCAGAATAAGTTCTTTTTCCGATAATTTTCTAAAGGTTATGTCTTGTTGAATTGCCAGATATCCAAGTAGTTCATTATGTTTATTTATTATTGGATTAACGGAACCTTCAACCGTGATTAATCTTCCATCTTTTGTTTTATTAACAAATTCTGTAGAAAGTTCTTTTTTTGTTAAAATGGTCTTCCAAAAATCGTCATAAAACTCTTTAGGTTGAACATCAGATTTCAATAACCGGGGAGTATTGCCAATTACTTCCTCTCTTTTATATCCATAAATATTTTCAAATCCAGGATTCACGAAGGTGATTTTTCCTTCAACGTCAGTTATAAATAAAGCACTATTCAAGCGCTCAATTCCTAATTCTACTTTTAGAAGTTCCTCCTCTTTTTTTCTTCTTTCAAGAATTTCAACCTCAAGTTCATAATTCGACTGTAAAAGGTCTTTTGTTCGTTCCTCAACTTTCGACTCAAGTTGAATATTAGATTGACTTAATGCAGCAGTTTTTTCTTCCAGTTTGTTTTTAGTAACCTGTAGTTCGAAAATGTATTTTTTAATATCGTCTTCTGATTTTTTATATTCAATGGCACCTGCAACATGCGATGCTATTACGCCAAATATTTCTTTTGCATTATCGTCGAACGCTTCCGGGTCAAAATGGTTTTTAACAACCATCGCGCCAATAATCTTATCCGCTTTTATTAAGGGAATGCCTATCCAAATTCCACTAACATTTTCATCAGATATGACTTGCTCAAGAGTTTGCAACTGCTGAAATCTATTACGGTCGACGACCTGAATTTCTCCGGTTTTAATTACAAAATCAATTAGTCCATCTCCGAGTTTTCTTGGATTTGGAGGTTGTTCGTATTCATCAACATAATATGGAAAGGTTATTAGATCAGATTCACTCTCATATAAGCAGATAAAGAAATTATCAGTTGGAACTACTTTTTTTATTATCGTAAGTATTTTATCACAAAGTGCCAAAAGATTATTACTTTTATTGGCGGCTTCAGAAATGTTGAACAAGGTTTTGTGAATTAACTCTGCGTGCCTTCTAACCTTCACTTCGTTTTCCAACCGGGCAACAAATTGTTGTAGCTTCATGGTCATTGTGTTGAAATTTCTTGCTAATGCCCCAAGTTCATCATTAGCAACAACTTCAATATGTACATTGTAATCGCCCCTGGAAATTTTTTCTGCTGCTTCATGCAATTTAAGAATAGGTCGTGAAATCATTTTAGTAATAAGCAATGATATGATAATGCCAACGAGAAAAACACCCAAAATAATATATAGAGCAATAGTCTGGCTACGTGAAATGTCTTTATATAATTCATTAAGAGATGTACCAATAATTAGATTACCATAATATTCATTCTGGTAAATTATCGGCAGGTTTGAAACGTGGTATGATTTCCCTTCAATTTCATAAATTCCATTCTCCTCTTTCAAGTCATGAAGATTAACAATCAGGTTATGTGGGTTATAGGAGTCGGTAACTTTGTTTGAGTCTTGAACAAACATCATAAAGGCAAGATTAGAATCCTTCTCTGCCCAATTAATAACTTCGCGTAAAAATTCAGAATCGCCCGATTCAGCTCTGGGACGAGACCCAATTGAAATCATCTCAGAAATAACGTAGTTCTTCTTTTGGATGGTGTATTCAAAATGCTCTCGTTCTGCAGTGGGAAAATGCAAAAACATAAAACTGCAAATTAGCGATAACATAAAAACGAAACCAAGCAATAACTTCAATCTAAGTGATAATCTTGATATAATTGTTATCATTCTTCCCCCGATTGTAGAAGATAAAAACATTCTGTCTGCTTTACAACATAATAAAATAGAGGGGTGATCTATCTAACAAAAGCGAATTAATTTATTCTTTAATAAGTTAATACAACTTAGCTCGTTAAAGGATCACTACTGTTTTTTCTTTTGAGGAAAAAGACTGGAATACTACTAAGCCCGAGAAATGCTGTTTGTTTTTCACTTGTGAATTAATTCAATTACTTAGCCAGGTTCGGTAATTTTGGCTTTTGGGACTTTGAGATTGACAAAAACAGAAAAGGGCAAACACAATGTTCGCCCTTTGTCTTATATCTATTAATCTGACTTCTAATAGTCTGTTCTTCTACCTCGCCAACATCTTATAAAGCACCGGAACAACCATCAGAGTCAATACAGTTGAGACTAGCAGTCCTCCAATAATCGTCCAACCCATTGGTGCCCACAAGGTTCCGCCTCCAAGTGTTAGTGGAAGCAATCCACCAATTGTTGTGGCGGTTGTTAAAACAATAGGAATGAATCTTGTTTCGCCAGACTCTTTAAGAGCCTCAATTATTTCTTTTCCTTCACCACGTAGCTGATTGGTGTAATCAACAAGCAGAATTGAATTGTTAACAACAATTCCGACCAAACTTGTGAGCCCAACAAACGCCGTAAAGGAGAATGAATAGCCCGTTACCAGGAGGGCCAAAATTGAACCAATAAGAGCGAGCGGAATTGCAACAAATACTATTAATGGCTGTGTATACGATTTGAATTGAAGAACCAATACTCCAAAGATCCCGATAACAGCAATCAGTATTGCCTGAAGCATTCCACCGAAAGATTCTTCCTGGCTTTCCTTAGCGCCGGCAACGTAATATTTGTATCCTTCAGGCCAATCATAATTATCAAGTTTTTTGATAATTTCATTTGTGGCTTCGTTAACGGAGGTTTCACCAATCACATCCGAAGTGATAGTGTTTGTTCTTTCAAGGTTGTAATGGTCAATAACAACAGGGCTTGCCATAAATTCAATAGTCGCAATCTGTTTCAGTGGAACCTGCGCTCCCAAAACAGAAGTCACATAAATTTTATCAAAATCTTCAAGAGTGGGCTTCTCATTAATTGGTAATCTTACAACTATACCATACTCTTTTCCATTAGAGTCTCTGAACTTCGAAATCGTCATTCCGTTGATGGCAACTCGAACAGTTTTATCAATTTCATGTATCGGAACACCCAGCATTCCGGCTTTTGCCCGATTTATATTAACAAACAAATCTGTCCTGGCTGTTGCAAGTGGATTGTTTACATTTACTGTTCCTTCGGTTTCCTTGAATAAAAGTTCTACATCTTTTGAAATAACTGCAATCTCCTCAAGGTTTTCACCCAAAACCCTTATTGCAATTGGCGCCTCAACCGGAGGTCCCTGTTCAAATTCTTTCACTTCAATTCTAACCCCGGGGAAAGAATTGAACGATTGTCGCAAATCGGCCAGGTTAGCCGCAAATTCATCCGGGCTCATTTCTTTCAAATCAACGAAGACCTGTCCGTAATTACTCTTTTCGTGAACCGGAACAATATTGTAATATATACGTGGATTACTTTTACCAACATTAGCCGCGTATAATTTTACATTATCATTTTTTTTAAGGACTTCCTCAACATACCTTACAACTTCGTTTGTGCGGTCAAGACTTGTTCCCTCCGGTAATTGCACGTTAATCAACAACTGACTCTTTTCAGCCTTAGGGAAAAAACTAACGCCTACTAAAGGAAAGAGTGTAAGGCTGATAACAAAAACGACCATTGTGATAAGAAGAACAAGCTTTGGTTTATTCAGAGCGAATGCCAATTGTTTTCTATAATGGTTTTCCGCAAAATAAGTGAGCCATAGTCTAAATCTACTTGACTTGGATTCTTTCATTTTTCTTGTGTTGATAACCTTTGAGGTTAAATATGGTGTAAGCATAAGCGAAACCAGCAATGAGGCCACAAGAGTATACACAACAGTAGCAGGCATACTTCTAATAAACTCGCCTGTAATATTTTGCATCATTATCATTGGTACAAAGGCAAGTACGGTTGTGGCTGTTGAACTTGTAACCGCCCATCCTATCTGACCCGTTCCTTTTATCGCTGATTCGGTAGGGCTATACCCCATACCAGCAAAGCGGGTAATATTATCGGTAACCACAATCGCGTTATCAACCAATAACCCCAGGGCTATTACGAGTCCTGCTATTGACATCTGTTCTAGACCAAAACCAGTGAAGTCAACAAACGCTACACCGATAAGGATTGAGAGGGGAATAGCAAGAATAACAACGCCCGAGATTCTGAAACCTACAGCAAATAACACAACCAGGCCAACCAGAAATAAACCCTGAAGCAGGTTTAAGAAGAATCCGTTTAGTCTATTTGAAACACTTAGTGACTGATCAAAAACATATTCAAACCGAATGTTAGAGGGTAACTCTGATTCAAAAACAGCTATCTTTTCTTTAATTCCATCAAAAATGTTAAAAATATTTGTTCCTTCTTTTTGACTGATAGCAATAAAAATTGTTTTCTCACCATTAAAGCGTGCAATATGCTGTTCATCTTCATAGCTGAAGAATACTTCTGCAACATCCTTTATATATAATATTTTCCCCTCTCTTGCGTCGATAATAGTATTCTTTATCTCTTCAATATCTTCGTAAGAGCCGCTGGTTTGAACATTTAGTTTTTTGTCTCCGATGTTTATGCTTCCACCGGGTATGTTCGCGTTGCTGCTGCCAATGGCATTAAATACGGTCTGGAGGGAAATATTCATTTTTGCCATCCGTTCAAAATCGAGGGCAATTCTTAATTCCTGTTCAGGGTAGGCAAGCATCTTAACCTTTTTAACGCCTGCCACTTTTTCAAGCTCGTCCTTTAGTTTTTCCGCTTCCTTTTCCAGAACATTATATTCAACCTCGTCACCAACAACTGCACCTTGAAAAGATCTTACCTCGCTTATTGACCACTTACTTACATCAAGAAAGAGAATCTCATCTGGTAAATTTGATCTGATACTGTTCACCTTCTGCACTACATCGGAATACTTGTCATCGGGATCGCTTCCGGATAAGAATTCAACGGCAACGACCACCAAGCCATCTTCCGCGCTTGTTTTAATATCTTTTATATCTTCCAGTTCATTAATAACTTCTTCAATCGGATCAACAATTAACTCTTCAAGATCTGTAGGATTTGCACCGGGCAACAAAACAATTATTGAGCTGCCGGCAGGGGAAACCTGCGGGTCTTCGGAACGGGGCATTGTGAGAAACGATACAGCGCCCATAAGCGCCAGGAGTAGAATCACGATTATTGAGAACTGGTGGTTCTCTATGGCAAATTTTGGAAATTTCATTTTGTCACCCTTCCTTAGTTAACAACTTTAATCAATGATTCTTTTGATAGATACTCTGAGCCTGTCGTTACAACCATATCAACGCCCTCTAATCCAGCTGTAACAGCAACTTTTGAATTAACGATTGGACCCAACGTCACAAATAGTTTTTCAACTGAATCATCATTCCCGGGACTGTAAACATACCCGCTGTTTTTGTCTGCTTCGTTTATCGATTCGATTGGCACCAATTTATAACTCTCGCTTTTTGAGGGGAAAATATCCACTTTAGCTATAAATCCTGAAATGATTTTATAATTGTTTGAATCGAGTGTCAGCTCAACTTCGTAAGTGCCATTGTACGGATTTGCCGATTGCCCCACCTCTGTTACGCGTGCATCGAACTGAACATTGGTGTAAGCATCCAGGACAACTTTGGCAGAATCACCCATGGTTATTTTGAGAATATCTTTATCGGTTACTCCGACCCTTAAAATCCAACCAGCGTTTTCTGAACCAAAGTAAAAGAGGGGATACCCGGCGTTGGTTAACTCGTTCTCCTCGTTTAACTGCTTTAGAATTTTACCCTTGGCAGGAGCGTAGATTTTAGAATGCTTCTGATTGAACTCTGCTATCTGTAAGTTCGATCTGGCAATATTCAGTCCCGTTTCAACATTTTGGAATTGTTCAAGCGTTACTACCTTGTCATTGTATAGATTTTTAACACGATCGTAATCGCGGGTAGCTTTATCAAATCCGTTTCTGGCCTGTTCCACATTCGCGGCAATTTCCGACTGATTCAGCTCAGCAAGCAAGGTTCCCTTTTGAACATACTGACCTTCCCGGACAAATATCTTTTGAATAATTCCGCCAATCTTAAAAGAAAGCTTTGCTTCAGCTGTTGCAGAAATCTTTCCGCTTGTATGTATTGGCAGAGAAATTTCCTGCTTAATAACTGCCTCTGTTTTAACCGCTATTCTATTGTCTTTTACTACTTCTTCATTTTCGCTTCCACAGCCAATTAATAAAAAGAGTGCGATGAAAAGTATAAGTATCATAGGTGCAATAAATCTATTCATTTTAATTCTCCTTTTGATTCAGAGTTATAAGAAAGAGCCATGGGATCCAGCACGCTATTCTTCAACATTTCTGTCTCCTTAATCTTTACTTCATATTCAGTAACTATTCGGTTCACTTTTGATTGCGTAAGCGAGGTTCGGGCATCAATAAATTCAATTTGCGAGGCAATCCCTTCCTTAAATTTTCTGTCGATAATCTTGAAGGCTTCCTCGGAACTGACTTCTCTTAACCTTGCTGTAGAAAGCGATTGCCTGCTGAGTTCAAACTCCCGAAACGATTCGGTCATCTGTAGCACTATTCTCTTCTGTAATTCAAGCTGCTGGGCTTCGAGTCTTTGTTTTTCATACTGAGCCTGTTCTGTTTTTGCTTTATCCCGAAAACCGTTAAAGAGGTTCCATTGAAGTACGAGTGATGCCATCCAGTAATCAGATTCTTTATCAAAATTGTATTCCTCCCCCTGAAATCCATAATCGGCTGCCAGGATTAATGAAGGATAATTATTAGAGTTTGCCAGACCAATGGTATTATCTGCGACTTTTATGGCGCTGCTTACCTGCTTAAATTCTTCCCTCTGATTGAGAGCGTTTTTAATTACTACTCCAAGAGTTAACTCTTCATTTGCCTCACCATCAGCCTCGTCACTTTCCTCAATAGTTGAGTCGAGTGAACGATTGAGAAGAAAATTGAAATAGTTACGAGCCAGTTCCTGATTCTTTTCAGCTTCAGATTTCCTCTGGATTATATCACTAAGTTCGGCCTCTGCCCTATAGACAACATCTTTAGTGACCTTGTCATTATTAAAAAGACTTTTGCTCACACGCAGATTTTCGGTTAAGAGCTCTTCAGTTTCATGGAAGAGATCAACAACCTGCAGCGTTTTACGATAATTATAATATGCTTTCCTGATTTCAGCAATCAGTTCTCTTGCATACACTTCTTTTTCGGCCTTTTTGATTTCAACCAAATTGTTGTTCAACTTATAGTTGAAATAAATTTGTGGCTGAAAGATCGGCTGAACCAAACTGATTTTGGTTTCATGCTCTTTCTTCCGAAGGAAGTTAATTTCCTCGTTAGCAATGTCTGTAGGATAGACATTGCTTCCTAATAACTGATTTAATCCGCCGTATATCGGGTTTACTAAATCCCCTACAGGGAAATCAATAGTCCGCCCGCCGCCCGCACGTGTGTATCGTGCATTAATACTTACGGAGGGCATAAACATTCCACGCGCATCATCAAGCGAGGCAATACTTTTTTGAAGTGAAAACTCCTTTTGCTTTAGGGCAAGGTTGTTTTCCAAACCGGATTTTATGTATCTCTCAAGAACAGCATCTTGTGCCGTAATTGAGGCGAGCAGGGTAAACAGCAGCATTATCGTGACTTTGAACTTCATGGCACGTCCTTAACTTAGTTATAGTATATGACCGTCGGTCAGTGAACAGCAAAAAAAAGTTGCCTACTTAGGGAGCAGGCAGTTTCCCATAAAATTTATATAATACTCCATATACTCATCAGGATCGTTATTATGAAACTTAGTGATGCAATGTCCCTTTAATTTAAGCAGCTGTAACATTCCTGTAGTTGAACCCCAGAGAAATATTGCTGTCTTATGAGGATCAAGATCACTCCTTATTGAACCATCATCTATTCCAAGCTGTATTGCCGAGGCTAATTCTTCAGTTGTTTTATCACTCTGATGAAAAGCTGCAACTGTTATATCATCCTGAAAATCATATTCAGTTTGCAATTTTTCGAAGTTTATTTCCAGGGATTCATAATACATAAGCGCGTTAAAATAATCCGGATACTCTTTACCGAACCTGACATAAGTATCACCCATAGATCTTACTTTTTGAATGCCTTTTTCATACCTGCCAGATTCCTCTTTCATCATATTGTGCATTATTTTGAATGCGCGTAAAACAATGGCGAAATACAACTCCTCTTTACTCTTAAAATAGAGGTAGAGAGTTCCTTTGCTTAATTCAACTTCTTTGGCAACATCATCCATAGTAGCTATTTCGTATCCTTTAGAAAAAATAATTCTTTCAGCAGCGTTAATAATATCTTCGCGCCTCTGTAACTTCTCTCTTTCTCTTCTTTCTACAGTTCCCATAAACTAACTTTTCCCCATTTTCTGACTAATGGTCATTTATTTGACGCAAATATAGGTCGGGATGTTCCGTAATGCAAGTTTAAAAATAATAATGCCGATTATGACTCATAATCGGCATTATTTTAGAGATAGTGTGTATAAATTTATTTCATTAGAATCATCTTTTTAATTTCTCTAAAATCATTTCCAGCATTTAACATGTAGAAATATATTCCAGAAGCTATGTTCCCAGCGCTCCATGTCCGTTCGTAATAACCAGGAGATTGTGGTCCATCTTGCAGGGTGGCAACGAGATTGCCG